>Ga0136631_10000492_pt1 | contig 12241 bp, 11 predicted proteins | sample AntDrymUQ6012206_2_FD_104655 | JGI IMG/M metagenome (GOLD analysis project Ga0136631, IMG submission 104655) | Polar desert sand microbial communities from Dry Valleys, Antarctica - metaG UQ601 (22.06) | ecosystem: Environmental > Terrestrial > Soil > Desert | place: Antarctica: Dry Valley... | reverse complement strand
TGGCTGCCGCTAGTGCCCCAGCCGCGGCATTGAACCACGTCCGCCCGAGCGCGAAGACGACCCAGCCCAGGAGCGCGAGAGAGACGAACGCGACCGCGACGGCGGCCGTCGCGGTCGCGTTCGTCTCTCTCGCGCTCCTGGGCTGGGTCGTCTTCGCGCTCGGGCGGACGTGGTTCAATGCCGCGGCTGGGGCACTAGCGGCAGCCATCGTCCTCACGCGCGTGCCGGTGCTCGACTTCGGCGCGCGCGCATACGTCGACATCCCCTACCTCGTGCTCGTGCTCGGCGCCCTACTCGTCGAGACGCGCCGACCGCGCTGCGGCGGGCCGGTGCTCGTGCTGCTCGCCCTCGCGGGGCTGCTGCGCCCCGAGGCCTGGCTCTTCAGCGCCGCCTATCTCGTCTGGCTCCTGGGCCCGGGGGTGCGCTCGGCGGCACGCCGCCGCGGGCCGCGGCGCGCGGCCGGCTGGCGCGACGCCGCACCGCTCGTCCTGCTCGCGGCCGCCGCGCCGCTGCTGTGGGCGCTGCACGATCTTCTGCTCACCGGCGATCCGCTGCATTCGCTCACCGAGACGCGCGACAACGCCGAGCTGCTGGGGCGGATCACGGGCCTCGATCACGTCCCGGCGACGCTGCCGCGCCGGCTCGGGGAGATCCTGCGCGAGCCGGTCCTCCTGGCGGCCGCGGGGGGCGGCCTGCTCGCGCTCGCCTGGCGTCGCGACCGGCGGGTGCGCCTCGGCGCCGCCGCCGGGCTGCTCGCCGTCGCGGCGTTCTGCGTCCTGGCCGCCGCCGGCCTGCCGATCATCACGCGCTACCTCCTGCTCACGGCCACCCTGCTGGCGATCTTCGCCGGAGCGGGCGTCTTCGGATGGCTCGAGCTGCTGCCCGGCGCGCAACGGACGTGGTGGGCGCGCTTCGGCGCGCTGGCGCTCGTCGGGCTGCTCGTCTTCGGCCCCGACCAGGCGCGGCGGATCGAGCGACTCGGGAACGCGCTGAGCATCCAGGAGGCGATCCAGGGACGGCTTGCCGATGCGGTGCGCGGCGGGCTGCCCTGCGACCCGCTCGCGGTGCCCAACCGCCGCCCGATCCCGCTGCTGGCCCTCTGGCTCCAGCGCGATCCTGCGACGATCGCCGACGCCCAGGCCGCTGTGCCTGTCCGCGGAACGTACGTCGTGCCGCACACGGCGCGAGTCGCCCGCGACTACATCCTCGACCGCCGTGACCGCGACCGGAGCGTGCCGCGACCCCCCGCCGCGTTTCGCGCCGTGCGGCAGAATCCCGCCTGGGAGGTCTGGGCGCGCTGTCCAGATACGACCACGGTGCGCCGCTGACCGCACCGGACTCGACGGGTGACCGGGTCGGCGCACAGGGGTGCTCGCGGATCTGCGCCGATCGGCCGATAGGACCCACGTGCGAACCCCGTGCCTCATCGTGTCTGTGCTCGCCGCCGTGCTGCTGGCGACCGTGCCGGCCGCGGCCGCCCCCCGACCCCCCGTTCCCGAAGCACGGATCGTCAACGGCCATGCGCCGGCGCAGGCATGGCCGGCGCAGACCTCCGTGCTCTACACCACCGGGGGAGGCTCCTACTACGTCTGCGGCGGCACGCTCGTCAGCGCGCGCTGGGTCCTGACGGCCGGCCACTGTGCGACGGGCAACGGCGGCGGAGCGCTGGCGGCCGGCGCCTTCTCGCCGGTGCGCGTCGGCAGCACGAGGCGGACGACTGGCGGGTCCACATCCGCGGTCGATGCGGTCGTGCGCCACCCGGCCTACAGCGCAACCGGCGTTCCGCGCAACGACCTCGCGCTGCTGCACCTCGCGAGCGCCGCGCCACAGGAGCCGCTGCGCCTCGTCGGCACCGGCAGCTCCGACGCCGCCCTCTGGGGCGCCGGCGTGCAGGCGACGATCATCGGCTGGGGCGTCACGGAGACCGGCGACCAGTCGACGACGCTGGTCGAGGCGCAGGCGCCGATCGTCGGCGACGGCTCCTGCGTGAGCGACTGGGGCTCGAGCTTCAGCTCGACGTCGATGGTGTGCGCCGGCGGCGCGAGCACCGACACCTGCGGCGGCGACTCCGGCGGCCCGCTCATGGTTCCCCGCAGCGGCGCCTTCACGATCGTCGGTGTGACGTCGTGGGGCGCTGACCCGTGCGGCGAGCTCGGCCTGCCCGGCGTGTACGCCCGCTTGGGCGACCCGACGCTCAACGCCTGGGTGCACAGCCGCGTGCCGACCGCCGAGCTCGCCGTCTCGCCGGCCGCGCCCGCGCCGGGCGAGCAGGTGAGCCTCGGCGCGACGGTCGCTCCAGGGGCGCAGACGACCTCCCCCACCCTGGCCTGGGACCTCGACGACGACGGCGCGTTCGACGACGCGACGGGCTCGGCGGCCACCGGGGCGTTCGCGAGCGCCGACAGCCACGTCGTGCGGGTGCAGGCGACCTTCCCCGACGGCGACCGCGCGGTCGCGCGCGAGGTCGTGGCCGTGACGGCGGCGGGCGCCACGACATCGGCGCCGCCGGCCGGCCCGCCCCCGACGACGACACCGCAGCGGCCGCAACCGCAGCAGACGCCGGCGGTCCCCCAGCTCCCCATCGGCAGCGTGACGGTTCCGGCGCGCATGAAGCTGCGCACGCTGCGCGGCACGAGCCTGCGCGTGCGCTTCCGCTGCGAGCGCGCCTGCACGATCGCGGGCCGGCTGACGCTCGACGCCGCCACCGCGCGGCGGTTGCACCTGCGGACGGGCAGTGCCCGAGTGACGATCGGCCGCGGCAGCGGGTCGCTCGCGGCGGCCGGCACGGGCACCATGAACGTTCGCCTCACGGCGCGCGCGAAGCGCGCGCTGCGCAACCGCAAGGGCGCCACGATCAGCCTGGCGACCGAGCTGCGTTCCGGCGCGGCGCGCCTGGAGAGCACGCGGAAGATCGCCGTCAGCCGCTGAGCGCGGGTACGAGTGCGGAAGTGGACCGTGCACCCTCAATCGAGACGACGTCCCCGGACGCTTGCGCCTGCGATCGCTCCGGCCCGGGCACCCCCGCTGCGCATATCGGTCACCGCTTAAGGCTGCTTCCTTCCGGACCTGACCTGATTCACGGGCCGACACCGCACGGGACCCGGGCCATCAACACCACCGCAGGCGGGCTGACCCCGAAGGCCTCGCCCCTCGAGAGGGGATTCAGCCTCGCTAGAGCGGATTACGAGCGACAGGGCACCGCTACCTCCCCGCCTAGCACGGTCCGTGGCCGAGTCTAGTCAACTGATCCGAATAAGGTGCGCGAGCCGTGGACCGCAAGATCATCCTCTGGAGCATCGCGCTGTTCTTCGGCTGCTCGATTCTCTTCCGCGCAGTCGACGATGCGACGATCGGCAGCGGCAAGGGTGTGTCGTTCGCGGTGCAGGCGGGCGTGCTCGTCCTCATCATCATGGTCATCGTCGTCATCGCCAGACGGCGATCCTGAGACTTGACATGGCGTGTGAGTGAGTGCATACTCACCTCTGCCATGACGACTTCCTCCCCCAGCTCCCGCACCCTCTCGACCGCCGATGAGCGGCGCGAGACGATCCTGCAGGCCGCCGAGCGCGTCTTCGCCGCGCGCGGCCTGCACGGCACGCCGACGATCGAGATCGCGAAGGCCGCCGGCATCTCACAGGCCTATCTCTTCCGCCTCTTCCCGACGAAGGCCGAGCTCTTCATCGCGCTCGTGCAGCGCTGCAACGAGCGCATCCATCGCACGTTCGTCGACGCCGCGGCCGAGGCGAAGTCCTCCGGCGACGACGTGCTGGACGCGATGGGCTGCGCCTACGTCGGGATGCTCGCCGACCGCGAGCTCCTGCTCGTCCAGCTGCACGCGCACGCCGCCTGCGACGACGAGGCCATCCGCGTCGAGATGCGGCGCGGCTTTGCGCAGCTCGTCGAGCTCGTCGAGCGCGAGTCCGGCGCCGGCCCGGACGAGGTGCGCGCGTTCTTCGCCCACGGGATGCTGCTCAACGTCCTCGCCGCGATGGGCGCCGAGGACTCCGATGCGCACTGGGCACACGTCTTGCTGGGCCCGACCGCGGCCGGTTGCTGAACCTCTTTTTTTGTCGTGCTAGTGAGTGACCAATCACACCTCTCGATCGGAAGGCCCGCACCATGACCACCTCACCGCGCAGCGGCTGGACCCTCGCGATCGTCTCGATCGCTCTCTTCATGACGGCGCTCGACAACCTCGTCGTCGGCGTCGCGCTGCCGTCGATCCGTGTCGACCTCGGTGGATCGATCGAGTCGCTCGAGTGGACGGTCAACGCCTACACGCTTGCCTTCGCGGTTCTGCTCATCACCGGCGCCGCGCTCGGCGATCGCTTCGGCCGCAAGCGGATGTTCGTCCTCGGCCTCAGCATCTTCACGACCGCGAGTGCCGCCGCGGCGCTCGCGCCGAGCATCGACGCGCTCATCGCAGCCCGCGCGATCCAGGGCCTCGGCGCGGCGATCGTCCTGCCGCTGACGCTGACGCTGCTGTCGGACGCCTTCCCGGCCGAGAAGCGCGGGATGGCGCTCGGCATCTGGGCCGGCGTGAGCGGCCTCGGCGTCGCACTCGGGCCGTTCGTCGGCGGAGCGGTCGTCGAGGGCATCGCCTGGCAGTGGATCTTCTGGCTCAACGTCCCGATCGGGCTCGTGCTCCTGCCCATCGCCTGGGCCCGCCTGACGGAGTCCCACGGGCCGGCGCGCACGCTGGACCTGCCGGGCCTCGGGCTCGTGGGCGTCGGGCTCTTCGGCCTGACGTTCGGGATCGTCCGGGCGACCGCGCTCGGCTGGACCTCGACGACGGTCGTCGCCTCGATGGCGGCGGGCGTCGCGCTGCTCGCCGCCTTCCTATGGTGGGAGCGCCGCGCGCCCGCGCCGATGCTGCCGCTGCGGTTCTTCCGTTCGCGCACCTTCGCGGCCACGAACGGCGCCTCGTTCGCGATGTTCTTCGGCGTCTTCGGCGCGATCTTCCTGCTGTCGCAGTTCTTCCAGACAGCGCAGGGCTACTCCCCGTTCGAGGCCGGGCTGCGGACGCTGCCGTGGACGGGGATGCCGATGCTCGTCGCGCCGATCGCCGGCATGCTGAGCGACCGCATCGGCGCGCGGCCGCTCATGGTGGCCGGCCTGGCGCTGCAGGCCGGCGCGATCGCATGGCTCGCCGCGGTCGCGTCGCCGGACGTGGCCTACGCGAGCCTCGTCGTGCCGTTCATGATGGGCGGCACCGGGATGGCGCTCGTCTTCGCGCCGTCAGCGAACGCCGTGCTCGGCGCGGTGCGCCCGGAGGAGGCAGGCCAGGCCTCGGGCGCGACCAACGCGATCCGCGAGCTCGGCGGGGTCATGGGCGTCGCGGTGCTGGCGTCGGTGTTCAGCGCGTACGGCTCCTACGCCTCGCCGCAGGCGTTCAGCGACGGCGTCGTCGCGGCGCTGCCGGTCGGCGCGGCGGTCCTGGCGGTCGGTGCCCTCGCGGCGCTGCTCGTGCCGGGGCTGCGAGCGCGGCGGACGGTGGCGACGGCGGCGCCCGAGCCCGAGCCCCAGCCCGCCGCCGCCTGAGTACACCCGTCCGCAAGTTCTGCGGGTTTCCGGGCGCCCGATCCGTGCCTGACGGCCGGGCATCCCGGAAAACGCCACAGAACTTCCGGCCAGGTGCACTGAGGCGCGTGGCGAGCCGCCGGCGCTAGGGTCGCCCGAGCGCCAGGACCTCGGTCGCCGTGCCGCCCGCGCTGCGGACGATGCGGGTGACGTAGGCGGCGTCGGGCGCCAGCGCCGTCGTCCAGAGCTGGAGGTCGACACCCGCGGGTGCGCGTTCGGGCAGCCGCGGGGGACGGCCGCCCGGGTAGCCGGCGCCGTGGCGGTGACGGCCGGGCTCGTGCCCGGCGTCGCGGCGGACGGTCGGGGGCGTGACGTACAGGCGCGCGTCGGCCCGGCCGCCGCGGACGCGGCGCGGCCCGAGCAGCACCTCCTGGCCCTGCGGCGACGAGCGAACGTAGAGGAGCTGGCCGGCGAGCTCGGAAGGATTGAGCAGCAGCGCGCCGCCCCTCGCGGTACGCAGGACGGCGATCCGATGCGTCGGCAGGTAGATCTCCTCGATCCGGCTCGCCGTGCGCGTCGCGACATGGACGACCGCGCGATCGCCGTCGATCGACGGCCGCCCGAGTCGATCGGAGCCGGCCGCGCGGCGCAGCTCCTGCGGCGGCTGCTCGGGCGCGTGCAGATCGACGGCGCGCAGCACATCGCCGCCGCCGTCGCGCGCACGCCAGACGAGCCAGCGCGCGGAGACCGCCGGCTCCTCGGCGCCCGGCGCCACGATCCGCAGCAGCGGCGTCAGCGTGCGCTGCGCGGCCACGACGAGCTCGCCGCCCTCGCGCCAGACGACGGCCTCCGGGCCGAGCGCCGGATCGGAGCCCGGCAGCTGCTGGGGCGCCGTGCCCGCGCGCTGGATGATCCCCGTGCCGCCGCCGGGAAGCTGCCACGCGAGCGCGCCGCCGCCGGCGCTGGGGTCGGTGCCGCTGGCGGTCAAGGCCCCCGGTGCGGCTGCGGCGGTAGCGGACGCGCCGCCCAGCGCGAGGACCAGGGCCGCGGCGGCGAGCGCGATCGCCCCCGTCGCGCGGATCGCGCGCAGGACGCCGGGGCTGTCGCCCATCGCGCCCGCGAGCTCGACGCCGCGCTCGGTCTCCTGCAGCGGCGCGAGGACGACGACCGGCACGATCCGCCCAGCGGCAAACGCCAGCCCGACCGCCACGCCGGCGGCGGGCTCGCCGAGCGCGAGGCATGCGGCCGCCAGCGCGTAGACCGCGAACGAGAGCACGAACGTCGTGAAGCCGAGCCCGAGCAGCACGCCGTAGAGCGCGGCCGCAAGCGGAACCGGCAGCACGCGCCGCCACGGCTCGGGCACCTGGCGGCGGACCTGCGGGACGATCCGCCGCCCGGCCGCGTCGCCCGCGGCCGCGACGAGCAGCGCCGCGGCGGCGACGGCCGCCGCCGCGCCCCCGCCCGTGCCGAGCGCGTCGCCGAGCAGGGCGAGCCCGCCGAAGGTCGCAACGCCGCCGGCGAGCGCGCCGGCGGCGAAGGCCGCGCAGGCGACGAGGGTCACGCGCATGCGGCGCGCGTAGCCGTGCGGAGCGAGCGTGTCGACCATCGAGAAGCCGCACGGCGACCAGGCGCCCGCGACCCCGGCGACGAGCGCGGCGACGACGAGGGCGGTCAGCACGGCACCCTCGTCTGGACGTACATGACGCAGAAGACGCGGTGCTTGCCGTAGCAGTAGCCGCGCAGCGCACGGTCGCCGTTGATCCGGCGCGAGGAGGTCGTGCAGCAGTCCGAGAGCTTGCGCACGTGTCCGTCGCAGCAGCGAAACCAGGCGCCGTCGGTGCGCGTCGTGATGCCGAAGCGCCGGCCGGCCGCGGAGCAGATGCGCGTGCGTGTCGCCACTGGCAGCGGGCGTCCGTCGGGGTCCAGCAGCGGCGCGCCGGCCTCGTCGACGGGGGCGCCCTGGGCGTCGATGGGCCGGCCGAGGTCGTCGATCGGGCGGCCGTCGCGGGCGCGCAGCGGAAAGCCGCGGGTGTCGATCCGCGGCAGGCCGGTCGGGTGGGGGCAGCCGTCGGTCGTGTAGACGTGCCCGCAGAAGTTATGGGCGGCGGCGTCGCCGGGCTCGACGAGCGAGCCGACCGTGCGCGCGGCGGCGAGGGCGCCGGCGGCGGCGCTCGCGGTCGCGAGGAAGCTGCGGCGCGAGCTGACGGGCTCACCGCGTGGAGCCTGCCCGCTGCGCTCGCGTCCGGCCGCGAGCAGGCGGTTGGGCGCAGGCTGCCCGCTGCGCTCGCGCCCGGCCTCCAGCACCGACGCGAGCTGGCGGCGCGTGTTGACGGTGCCCTTGGCCAGCACGGTGCCGTCGGCGGCGAGCGACACGGCGAACGGGGCGCCCGGCACGGCGGCGGCGGCCCAGGCCTGCCGATCCTCGAGCTCGTCGTAGACAGTCGCGCCGAGCTCGCGCGCCGGTGCGAGCAGCCTGCGGCACAGGCGGCAGCCCGCGGAGACGAAGAACGCGAGGCGCAGTTCGCCTGCGCGAGCGCCGTCGAGCTCGAGCCGCGCGCCCAGCGGCGGCCCCTCGCTTGAGACCTCGAGGGCGCCGTCGGGGGCGCTGGTCCGGCGCGCGCGCGCCACGACGATCGCGGCGCCGAGCACGGCAGTGGCGGCAGCCGCGGCGCGCAGCAGCGCAGGCGCCGCGGCGGCGCTGAGGCCGAGCAGCGCCGCGCCGGCCGCGAGCAGCGCGGTGTGGAGGACCGAGCCCCACGAGATGAGGCCGCGCGCACCGAAGCAGCCGCACGACGCGCCGGCCCGGCCCGCGGCGATCGCGGCGACCTGCGCGGAAGCGAAGGCGGCGAGCACGGCTGCGGTCGCCCAGGCGCCGGGCTCGGATCCCGCGAGCAGCGCGGCGGCGAGCACGACCTCGAGCATCACGAGCGGCAGCCAGGCCCAGCGGGCGGCGCGTCCGTGCAGGCCGAAGGTGCCCGCGGCGACGGCTGTGCGCGTGCGGTCGGCCGCCTTCAGCCCGGCCGCAACAAGGAGCGCCGCCCCCAGCAAGGCGGCGAGGAGAACGTCAAGCAGCATGCGGGCGGACGACGCTAGCGCACGCGGCGGCTGTCAAACGCAGGTCGCGAGGTGGGGTCAGAGCCCGACGGGGTGGCGCAGCTTGAAGCCGCTGCGCTGGCCGACGACGGGCCGCCAGCGCACCCCGCTGGCGCCGGCGCCGTCACCGTAGGGGCTCGTGTCCAGGCGCAGCCCCGCAATCTCCGTGTAGACGTGCGAGCGGTTCGCGTAGATCGTCACCCAGCGTCCGGGGCCCGCCGCCGCCCAGCGGGCGAAGCTGCCGCTGACCATCGTGGAGCGCAGCATCCCGACCTTGATGAGGCCGTAGCCGACGGCGCCCGAGCAGTCGTAGCCCTTGTCCTCGAGGACCATGTGACCGCCGCCCCACCGGTAGCGCTGGCCGACGATGCGGTTGTACTGCGAGATGAGCGAGCGCACGCGCTTGGGCGCGCCGCGTGGGATCGCGGCCTTGCCGTCGGTGCGCACGCGCGCGACCTTGCCGCGGACGAAGCTCGTCGTGACGGGCGGCAGCAGCACCTGCTCCGGCAGGGGAGCCGGGAAGACGACGGAGGGCAGCGGCTCGGGGGCGTCCACGTCGACCCCCACGGGCCAGTCGTAGGGGTCGCCGGGGGTCGTGCCGCCATCGTCCGGAGCGTCGACGGCCTCGGCGCCGCCGGTCGCGGGGCGACCCGGGGTGTGCCGGGCCTGCGCCGGCGCGGCGAGGACGGCGAGGACGAGGACGAGGACGGCTGCGAGCCATGCGACGCTTGCGACGCGGCACGGCGCGGCCGGGCGTAGGGGCGCTGCGGTGAGGGCCATGGTCCCGGAGATCGGCAGGGACGGCGACATCGTTGAGTCGTCGCCCGGACGCCTGGACGCCTGCACGCGACGTTGCGCGGCGGCTCGGCAGCGCCTACGATGGTGGGCGGATGACCACTCTCCTCCACAGGCTCGTCACTCACGCCGCGGACGCCTGAAACGGCGCCCGGGGCAGCGCCCGGGCACCCACCGCATCCTGCCGCGTGACGAAACCTTGGAGAACCCTTCGATGAATGCCCCACCCGCCGGCGTCGGCCGGCGACCCGATGTCGACGCCGAGCTCGCGCAGCTCGGCGACCCAGATCTCACCGCAGCCCGCGTGCTGGCGCAGCACCGCGGCCGTTGGCTCGTCGCCGGCGGCGACGAGCCGCCGAAGCTCGTGGCCGCGCGCGGCCGTCTGCGCGGTGCCGGCGAGCGAGCCCCGACCACCGGCGACTGGGTGGCGATCGATGCCGACGGTGTCATCGCCTCCGTGCTCGAGCGCCGCGGCACGATCGTGCGCCGCGCCGCCGGCTCGCCGATCGCGGCGCAGGTGCTCGCGGCGAACGTCGAGCTCGTGCTCGTCGTCGAGCCGCTGCCCGAGCCCAACGAGCGCCGCGCCGAGCGGATCGTCGCGCTCGCGAAGTCCGGCGGCGTGCCGGCCGCGCTCGTCCTGACGAAGGCCGACCTCGATCCGGAGGGTGCCGTCGCGCCGGCGGCGCTCGCCCGGCGGCTGGGGCTCACCGACGGGCTCGCGGTGAGCGTCCACGACGCGGGGGCGATCGCGCCCGTCGCGTCGCTGCTGGAGCCGGGCAGCACGACCGTCCTCCTCGGTCCCTCGGGCGCCGGCAAGTCGACGCTCGTCAACGCGTTGCTCGGTTTCGACCGGCAGGCGACCGGTGGGCTGAGCACCGCGGGCGACGGCAGCCGCGGGCGCCACACGACCGTCACCCGGGACCTGCTGGCGCTCCCCAGCGGCGCGCTGCTCATCGACACGCCGGGGATCCGCGAGGCCGGCCTGTGGGACGGCGGCGTCAGCGCGACGTTCGCCGACATCGAGGCGCTCGCGCAGCGCTGCCGCTTCGCCGACTGCGCGCACGGCGACGAGCCCGGCTGCGCGGTGCGCGAGGAGGGCGATCCCGAGCGCCTGGACGCGTGGCGCAAGCTCGAACGCGAGCAGGCATGGATCGAGGACCGGCGCGCCGCGACGCTCGCGCGCGAGCGCGCCGGGCGCTCCTATAAGCGCATCCAGCGCCAGTCGCGGCGGCTGAAGGGCGAGCGCTGACCTACATCCCACCGCCGGCGCGGAACCGCATGAGGTCCAGGCAGACGTTGCAGTACGGCCACGGCGGGTTCCACGGCCAGCCCGTGACGTCCTTGCCGCACAGCGCCGTGTCCGGATCCTCCTCCGTCACGATGTGGCAGATCTCCTCGCCGTGGTTCGTCGGGCCATCGACGCGGCGCTCCTCTGGAACCGTGCGAGACATGTCGCTCCCGCAAGGGTGCCACGCCGAGCGCCCACGCGCCACGCCGCGCCCGTAGAATCGTCAGCCCCTGAGGGCGCGTAGCTCAGTGGGAGAGCGCTCGCTTCACACGCGAGAGGTCGCAGGTTCGAAACCCGCCGCGCCCATGGCCAGGAAAGCTCCGCATTTGCGGGGCTTTCTTATGCCTCGTTCCCACCCGCCTCGTGGTGTCGCTCGCTCGTCGTGCCCACAACGTGCCCACGAGCGTCGTAGGCGTCGAGCAGGCCGCGGTCCTGGTCCTCGGCATCCTGTGCGAGATGGCCGTAGGTCGAGTCGATCATCTGCACGCTGGTGCCCATGCGGCGAGCGAGGGTGAAGATGCTCATGCCGGCAGCGAGGCTCCACGTTGCGAAGGTGTGGCGCATGTCGTAGATGCGGCGGTGCTCGATGCCGGCGGCCTTCAGCGCGGGCACCCACTCGCGCGAGCGGAAGTTGTTGATCTCGATCCGCCCGCCGCCGGCCGAAGGAAACACCATGCCCTCACGGTCCGGCAAGGTTTGCAGGGCGGCGACGACCATGGCGCGCAGCGGAACGCGGCGCCGGGAGCGCTCGGTCTTGGCGTAGGTCTTCAGGCGGCCCTTGGCGTAGGCCTTGTGCACCGTGAAGACACCACCCCTGCAGGTCGATGGCAGTCCAGTCGGCGCCGAAGGCCTCCTCGGGCCGCACCCCGGTGCCGACGCAGAACACGACGAGCGGGCCGTACGGGCCCAGCTCGCGCGCGAGCGCCCGGACCTCCTCCCACGAGTCGAACGGATCGAACTCCGCGCGGGCGTGCATCGGATTGGGCACGTAGGTCGCGACGTTGTGGTCGATCCAGCGCCAGCGCATGGCCGCCGCAAGGACCTGACGCAGCGCGCGGTGCGCGCCCTGGCGCATCGTCTCGGGCATGCTCGCCCGCCACCGCGCAACCGTCAGCGCATCGAGGTCGCCGATCGGCACGTCGCCGAACGCGTCGGTCGACTTGATGAGGTAGTAGCGCAGCCAATCCCGGCTGGCGGGCGCGCCCTGGTACTGCTCCAGGAACACGTCGACCAGCTCGCGCAACGGCACGTCGGGCTGGTACAGCGGACCGAGGCGCGCCTTGCGCAGCTCGTCGTCGAGAACGTCCTTGGCCTCCGCCTTGGTCCGGAAGCCGCCGCGCTGGCGGCGCACGCCGCGGCCATCGCGATAGCGGATCGCCCACCCGCCCGCGGTGCGCTTCATCTCGCCCGTCCGCGACTGTCCTCGACTTTGGCCGTTTCATAGGCTGGCGGCTGCCCATGCTTGCTGGACCTGGGTGATTTGTGCTGGTGTGGGCTGGCTGCCCTGTCCTGGGTGATATTGGGCCGCGATGGTGACGCGGCGGA
>Ga0136631_10000490_pt1 | contig 12267 bp, 11 predicted proteins | sample AntDrymUQ6012206_2_FD_104655 | JGI IMG/M metagenome (GOLD analysis project Ga0136631, IMG submission 104655) | Polar desert sand microbial communities from Dry Valleys, Antarctica - metaG UQ601 (22.06) | ecosystem: Environmental > Terrestrial > Soil > Desert | place: Antarctica: Dry Valley... | reverse complement strand
GGCGCCAACATCGTGCTGATCCCTGAGCAGCCCTTCGACATCGAGGAGGTCTGCCGCCTGGTCGAGTCGCGCTTCGAGTCGCGGTTCTCCCCGATCCTGGTCGTCTCCGAGGGTGCGACGCCCAAGGAGGTCGACGGCGAGGACGGGATGACCGTGCTCAACCAGGAGAAGGACGCGTTCGGCCACGTCCGCCTCGGCGGCATCGGCGACCGGCTCGCCGGCGAGATCGAGGCCCGCACCGGCAAGGAGGCCCGCGCGGTCGTTCTCGGTCACATCCAGCGCGGTGGGACGCCGACGGCGTTCGACCGCTGGCTCGCCACCCGCTTCGGCCTGCACGCGATCGACGCTGTAGCCGAGGGCGACTTCGGGAAGATGATGGCGCTGCGTGGCACCGACATCGTCCGCGTCCCGCTCATCGAGGGCACTGGCAAGCTCAAGCTCGTCTCCGAGCAGGAGTACGCCGAGGCGCAGGTCTTCTTCGGCTGAGCCGAGCGTGCCGGCCGAGTCGAGTGCTCGCCCCGTACGGGGACTACATGCACCTGGCACTCGACTTAAATGGAGGATGGACCGCCGGTGCCGCACGGACACTTTGGCCTCGTCCGGCGGTACGCCGACGAGACCTACGCCGGGCGGGTCCTGCGGTGGTTGTTCAGGCAAGAGAGCAACCACGTCGGTTCTGGCGATCGAGCGACCACCAGCCCCCACTCGCCGGGCCACGAGGCCCAACTCAATGAGCCACGAGGCCCCACTCAACGGGAGCGGGGGGCTAGCCGGACGAGCATGGTCACGTGCTCGGGGGTGAGCTCGTCGAGGCTGGTGACACCGAGCAGCCGCATGGTGCGCTCGACCTGGCCCCGCAGGATCTCGGTCTCGCGATTGACGCCGTTGCGGCCGCCGGCCACCAGGCCGTCGGGGTGGGCCCGGCCGATGAGCGTGAAGTGCGCACCGTGCGTCAGCGCGGCTGATGATGTCCTCACCCGGAGGTGATGACGGTGTCGCGGGGCTCACCGTGCCGGGTGACCTCGCCCTGATCGGCTACGACGACATCCAGTACACCTCGTCCGCCGCCGTCCCACTCGGTGCGGCAGCCCGCCTTCGAGATGGGCCGGCGGGCCGCCGAGCTGCTCATCGCGGAGATCGAGTCCGGGGGCGACGTGGTGCCCGAGCAGGTCGTGTTCGAGCCCAGGCTGGTGGTCCGGGAGTCCACGACGCGCTGAGCGTGGCGTACTGGCGATTCGGCGTGTTCTGGGTCACGATGTGCCTCTGGACAGTCGGGTCCAGGCCACTCTCGAGGGGACGAGCAGATGAGCACCGCGACACCAGAACAGGACCGCGAGACCGACGAGCCCGAGCTCCTCCGGGTGATGGGGCCAAAGCTCCTGCTGCTCTTCATCATCGGCGACATCCTCGGCGCGGGGGTCTACGCCGTGACCGGGCAGATGGCGGGCATCGTCGGGGGCATCGTGTGGGTCCCCTTCATCGTCGCCTTCGTCGTCGCCGCGATGACGGCCCTGTCCTACCTCGAGCTGGTCACCAAGTACCCCGAGGCAGCGGGGGCCGCGCTCTACACGCACAAGGCGTTCGGCATCCACTTCCTGACCTTCCTGGTCACCTTCGCCGTGATCTGCTCCGGCATCACGAGTGCCTCGACGTCGGCGAACGTGCTGGCCCAGAACCTCACCGGCGGCCTGGTCGTCAACGGCTGGCTCGACGAGGAGCCCGGGACCGGGACGATCACCATCATCGCGATGGCGTTCATGGTCCTGCTGGCGCTGATCAACCTGCGGGGCGTCGGGGAGAGCGTGAAGTTCAACGTCGTCCTCACCATCGTCGAGATGACGGCCCTGGCCATCGTCATCGGTGTCGGGTTCTGGGCCGTGACCCAGGGCGACGGCGACATCAGCCGGATCACCACCTTCACTTCGCCCGAGGAGAAGGGCATCTTCCTGGCCGTGACCGCGGCGACGTCGGTGGCGTTCTTCGCGATGGTGGGCTTCGAGGACTCCGTCAACATGGTCGAGGAGTGTCACGAACCGGAGAAGATCTTCCCGCGCACGATGCTGACCGGCCTCGGGATCGCCGTCGTCATCTACGTGCTGGTGGCCTTCGCCGTGGTCGGTGTCCTGACCCCCGACGAGCTCGCCGACATCAACGAGGCCGAGGGGCAGGCCCTGCTCGAGGTCGTCAGCGCCGGAGCGCCCGACTTCCCGATCGACCGGGTCTTCCCGTTCCTGGCCGTCTTCGCGGTCGCCAACACCGCCCTGATCAACATGATGATGGCCAGCCGGCTGCTCTACGGCATGGCCAAGCAGGACGTGCTGCCGAGGTCGCTGAGCAAGGTCTCGCCGAACAGCCGGGCGCCGTACGTCGGGATCGGGTTCTCGACGCTCCTGGCGCTGGGCCTGATCTGGTACGTCGCGTCGCAGGCAGAGAGCGAGATCGTCCTCAACCTGGCCAGCACGACCGCCCTGCTGCTCCTCGCGGTGTTCGCCGTCGTCAACGTCGCCTGCATGGTCCTGCGCCGAGACGGGCACGAGAGCCGGTTCAGGTCACCGGGTGCGACGCCCGTGGTGGCCGCGGCCCTGTGCCTGTTCCTGGTGGGGCCGTGGGTGGACCGCGACGCGATCGTCTACCAGATCGCGGGAGGCCTGCTCGTCATCGGCATCGTGCTCTGGGCGCTGACGTGGCTGACCAACCGCGGCATCCGAGCCAAGAAGACCGGCTTCCGCGACATCGACCACCTCGACGACCACAACCGCTGAGCGAGCTGCGCACGCCGTTCGCCCGGCGCGCCGTCCTGGCCGCGGCCGCGACGGTCGCCACCGTCCTCACCGCGCTCAGCGGTCGCTACGGCTATGCCCGCGACGAGCTCTACTTCCGGTTGCTGGACCCGGCCTGGGGCTACGTCGACCAGCCGCCCCTGATCCCGCTGCTCGCCGAGTTGCTCGGCTCCAGCCCGGTCCTGCTGCGCCTCCCGGCGACCCTCGCCGCGGCCTGCTCGGTCGTCCTGGTGGGCCTGCTGGTCCGCGAGCTGGGCGGCTCGGCGCTGGCCCAGGCCTGGGGGGCGTGGGCGTATGCCGGCACCTCGGTCTGCCTGAACTTCGGCCACGTGCTGCTGACCTCGGCCCTCGACCTCGTCTTCTGGCCGCTGGTCTGCCTGCTGGTCGTCAGGGCCGAGCTGCGCGACCGGCCCCGGCTGTGGCTCATGGCAGGCGCGGTCGCCGGCGTCGCGTCCTACAACAAGCTGCTGATCGCATTGCTCCTGGCGGGGATCGCCATCGGGTTCGCCCTGGTCGGACCACGCCGACGACTGGCGTCGCCGTACGTCCTCGGCGGCGGGCTGATCGCGAGCGTGCTGGCGCTTCCCAACATCGCCTACCAGGTCACCCACGGCTGGCCACAGCTCGCGATGGGCGAGGCGTTGTCGCAGAACAACGCCGGCGAGGTGCGGTGGTTCATGTGGGTGCTGCTGGTGCTGCTGCTCGGGCCTCCCCTGGTCTGGGTCTGGGGGCACGGGCTGGTGGCGTTGTGGCGTCGTCCGGCCTGGCGCCCGGTGCGGTTCCTGGTGCCGGCGTTCGGCCTCGTCGTCCTCTTCACGTTCGTCAGCGGCGCGCAGCCGCACTACCCGGCGTTCCTGCTGGTCGTCGTCCTCGCCGCCGGCGTGGCTGCACTCGAAGGTCGGCTCGAGCACCCCGCCTGGCGGTGGCTGCTCGCCGTCAACGCGCTGGTCGCCGTGGTGGTGTCCCTGCCCGTGCTGCCGTTGGGCATCCTCGGCCGGACGCCGGTGCCCGATCTGAACCTGATCGCCGCCGACCAGGTCGGCTGGCCGACGTACGCCGCCCAGGTGCGCGCCGCGCACGCGTCGCTGCCCGACGACGACCGCGCCGGCGCGGTCGTGGTCACATCGAACTACGGGGAGGCCGGCGCCGTCGACCGCTACGCGCCCACTCTCGCGGTCTACAGCGGGCACAATGCGCTCTACGACCGGGCCCGCCCGCCGGACAGCACCGTGACGGTGGTCTTCGTTGGTGACCAGCTGCCCGGGATCGAGGACCTGTTCGGCGACTGCCGCGTCGTCGACGAGCTCGACAACGAGGTCGGCGTGGACAACGAGGAGCAGGGCGCCCCGGTGGCCGTCTGCGGTGACCCGGTGGGGCCGTGGGCGACCCTCTGGCCGGAGTTCCGGCACCTCGACTGACTAGGCCGTCCACGCGCACCGTCCGCACTCGGGGTGAGCCGGCCTCCCGCGTACCCTGAGATGGTGACACCCCACAGCGACATCCCCGCTCTCGACGAGCTCCACCGCATCGGCGCGGCCCAACAGCCGACGTACGCCGACCGCACGGCCGTCGACGCGGCGGTCGCGCGCCTGCGCACCATGCCGCCGCTGGTCTTCGCCGGCGAGTGCGACGAGCTGAAGGCCAAGCTGGCTGCCGTCGCCAAGGGCGAGGCGTTCCTGCTCCAGGGTGGCGACTGCGCCGAGACCTTCGCGGGCGTGACCGCCGACAACGTGCGCAACAAGCTGCGAGTGCTCCTCCAGATGGCGGTGGTGCTGACCTACGCCGCGTCGGTGCCGGTGGTCAAGCTCGGCAGGCTCGCGGGCCAATACGCCAAGCCGCGCTCCTCCGACCTCGAGACCCGCGCCGGCCTGACCCTGCCGGCCTACCGCGGCGACGCGGTCAACGGCTTCGACTTCACCGCCGAGTCCCGCGCCCACGACCCGCAGCGGCTCGTCGACGTCTACAACTCCTCCGCCGCGACCCTCAACCTGGTGCGCGCGTTCGCGACAGGCGGCTACGCCGACCTGCGCCAGGTTCACACCTGGAACACCGACTTCGTCCGTGACTCCGCCGCCGGCCAGGCCTACGAGCAGCTCGCCCACGAGATCGACCGGGCGATGGCCTTCATGCAGGCGATCGGAGCCGACCCTGACGAGTTCCACCGGGTCGACTTCCACTCCTCCCACGAGGCGCTGGTCCTGGAGTACGAACACTCCCTGACCCGCATCGACTCGCGCACGAACCTGCCCTACGATGTGTCGAGCCACTTCGTCTGGATCGGTGAGCGGACCCGCCAGCTCCAGGGCGCGCACGTCGAGCTGATGAGCCGGATCCAGAACCCGATCGGCGTCAAGCTCGGGCCGTCCGCCAGCGCCGACGACGCGCTCGCGCTCGCGGCCCGGCTCAACCCCGACAACAAGCCCGGCCGACTCACCTTCATCACCCGGTTCGGCGCGGGCAGGATCCGCGACGGCCTGCCGCATCTGATCGAGAAGGTCACCGCGGCGGGTGTCGAGGTGGCCTGGGTGTGCGACCCGATGCACGGCAACACCTACGAGACCACGACCGGCTACAAGACCCGCCGGTTCGACGACGTGATCGAGGAGGTCCAGGGCTTCTTCGACGTCCACCGCGCCGTCGGCACCTGGCCCGGCGGCGTCCACGTTGAGCTCACCGGGGACGACGTCACCGAGTGTGTCGGTGGCGGCGAGTCGGTCGCTGAGATCGACCTGGGCAACCGCTACGAGTCGGTCTGTGACCCGCGCCTGAACCGGGTCCAGTCCCTCGAGCTGGCGTTCCTCGTCGCGGAGATGCTGCGCAAGGCCTGAGGATCGTCACGTCGGGTCGGCGAGCGCGGCCAGGTCCTGCCACCAGGGCAGTCGGCCGGGCCGGCCGTCGTAGTCGTGGCGTCGGTCGGCGCGGGGTCTCCTGGTAGTGGTTCCGGTTCCGCGTGCTGTCGGCGCATGCCATCCCGCAGAACACCACGCGCGGTTGGGGGCCGACGCTGTCGGGGAGCACCTCTATGGCCACAGTCTGCCTGGGGCAGGATGAGCCGGTGACCTTCATCGACCTCCGCTCCGACACCGTCACCAAGCCGACCGACTCGATGCGGGCGGCGATGGCGTCCGCCGAGGTGGGCGACGACGTCTATGGCGAGGACCCGACCGTGCTCGCGCTGCAGGAGCGGGTCGCCGGGCTGTTCGGCAAGGAAGCCGCCCTCTTCACCCCCACCGGGTCGATGGCCAACGTGCTCGGCGTGCGCGGCCTGGTCGCGCCCGGGCAGGAGGTGCTCTGTGAGTCGTCGGCGCACATCGCCCGCGCCGAGCTCGGGGCGCACGGCGCCTTCTCCGGCGTCACGATGCGCACCTGGACGGGCGAGCGGGGTCAGCTCGACCTGCCGATGGTGCGGCGCCTGTTCGCTCCGGACCTGGGCCCGTTCTTCGTGCCCACGGCCGCGATCTCGGTGGAGAACACCCACAACTTCGCCGGGGGAGCGGTCGTGCCCATCGCGGACCTCCGGTCGCTGCGTGAGTACGCCGACTCCGTGGGCGCGCGTGTCCACCTCGACGGCGCCCGGCTCTGGAACGCCCACGTGGCGACCGGCGTACCGCTCGCCGACTACGGCGCGATCGCCGACGTGCTGGCGGTGTGCCTGTCCAAGGGCCTCGGTGCCCCGGTGGGCTCACTCCTGGTCGGGCCGGCCGACCTGGTCGCCGACGCCCGGATCTGGCGCAAGCGGATGGGCGGCGGGATGCGGCAGGCCGGCATCCTCGCCGCCGGCGGGCTGCACGCGCTCGACCACCACGTCGAGCGGTTGGCCGACGACCACGCGCACGCCCGCCTGCTCGCGGAGGCCTGCGGACTCGACCCCGCCGGCGTCGACACCAACATCGTCGTGCTCGAGAGCGCCGACGCTCTCGGGTTCGTGGCCGCGGCCCGCGACCAGGGGGTGCTGGTGGCGGCGGTGGGGCCGACAACCGTCCGCTTCGTCACGCACCTCGACGTCGACAGCACCGACGCCGAGCGTGCCGCCGGCGTGTTTGCCCGGCTGCGCTGAGCCAGGCCATTGCAGCGACCGGACGGGTAGCATCCGAGAGTATGGCGGCCAGGCGCTGGGGACTCGTGCTCGCCGGGGTGCTCCTCGTCGTCGGCGTGCCGATCGCCGTGCGCTCCGTCCCGCCGGCCGACAGCGACATCGACGCGTCACGGCTGCTCGCCCTGGTCCGTGCGGCCGAGGACCGTCCCTACGGTGGCTACGTCGAGACCCGGGGTGCCCTCCAGCTGCCGGTCACCGACCGGTTCACCGACCTCGGCGAGCTGGTCGGGGAGCGCACCCGGCTGCGCGTGTGGTGGCGCGACCGCACCGAGTGGCGCGTCGACAAGCTCTCGGTGCAGGGCGAGACAGACCTGGTGCACCGCTCGGGGACGACCACGCAGTGGGCCTACGAGTCCTTCGACGCCCGGGTCAGTGTGGACCCGTCCATCCGGCTCCCGCGCACCGCCGACCTGCTGCCTCCCGAGCTCGGCCGGCGTCTGTTGAGCGACGTCGACACGGGCGAGGTGAGCCGGCTGCGGACCCGCTCGGTCGCGGGGATCGCGGCCCCCGGACTGCGGCTCGAGCCCGCGGCCGTCCAGTCCAGCATCGGGCACGTCGACGTGTGGGCCGACCCCGACAGCGGCGTCCCGCTGCGGGTCGAGGTGTACGCCGACGGTGCGGTGAGCCCGTCGTTCACCACCGAGTTCCGGGAGTTCGAGGCCGGTCTGCCTGACCGCCCGACCACGACGTACGAGCCGAGCCCGGACGCCGACCTCTCCTTCGACGACGTGCTCGACATCGCCGACGCCGCCAACCAGTACGCCCACCTCGTCCCGCCCGAGGTCGTCGCCGGACTGAGGAGGTCCGCGGCTGCCGACGGCGCAGTCGGGGTGTACGGCGCCGGGGTCACCCAGCTGATCGCGATCCCGCTGCGCGGCCGCGAGGCCGCGCCGTTGCGCGAGCAGCTGCAGCTGACGCCCGGTTCCCGTCTGGTGGAGGGCAGCACCGTGGTGCTGGCAGGCGCACTCGGCGTGCTCCTGACCGGGTCCGACGACGACGGTGGCTGGCTGGTCGCCGGCACCGTGACCGAGGCCACCCTGGTGGCGGCCGCGGAGGACCTGTTGACCCGCTCCCGCTTCCGCGAGGGCCACTCATGATCACGACCCGCGGGCTGACCAAGCGCTTCGGGAGCATCACGGCTGTCGACGACCTGTCGCTGGAGGTGCACGAGGGCGACGTCTACGGGTTCCTCGGCGCCAACGGCTCGGGCAAGACCACAACGGTGCGGATGCTGCTGGGTCTGGTGCTGGCCACCTCCGGCTCGGCCGAGGTGCTCGGCCACGCGATGCCTGCCGACTGGCGCACGGTGCTGCCGCAGGTCGGGGCGATGGTCGAGGGCCCGGCGTCCTACGGACAGCTCTCCGGACGGGCCAACCTCGCACTGTTCGACGCGAGTGGCCCTGGTGGTGCCCGCGGCACGCGTGCGGGGCGAGTCGACGACGTCCTCGAGCAGGTCGGGCTCGGCCAGGTCGACCGTCGGCCGGTGCAGGCCTACTCGCTGGGGATGAAGCAGCGGCTCGGGCTGGCCGCGGCGCTGCTCCGGGGACCGCGGCTGCTCGTGCTCGACGAGCCGACCAACGGCTTGGACCCCCAGGGCATCCGGCACATCCGGGACCTGCTGCTCGCGCTGAACGCCGCCGGCACCACGATCTTCCTCTCCAGCCATCTGCTCGCCGAGGTGGAGCAGATGTGCACCCGCGTCGGGGTGCTCGACCGGGGCCGACTTGTGCTCCAGGAGCGGCTGGACGTGCTGCAACGGCCGACCGGACGGGTGCGCCTCGGCACGACCGACCCCGCTGCCGTGCGTGCGCTGCTCGACGGTGCCGTGGAGGGCCAGGACGGGGACCGGCTCCTGGTCCGCACGACCGACCCAGCCGAGCTCAACCAGCGGCTGGTCCGCGCGGGCATCCCGGTCCTCGAGCTGGCCCCGGAGCGGAACACCCTCGAGGACGTGGTGCTGGCGGCCACGACCACCGAGCCGACGGCCGACACCACCGGGGGTCTGCGGTGATCGGCGTCGAGATCTCCAAGATGCTGCGGAGTCGGCGTACCTGGTCGACGATCCTGCTCATCGACGCGCTGCCGACATTGGTCGCCGTGCTGCTGGCCCTGACCGACCTCGGCCCGCGCCCAGGCACTGGTCCCGCGTTCCTGTCCGCCGTCCTCACCGACGGCACCCTGTTCCCGCTCGCCGCCCTGGCGATCGTGCTGCCGCTCTTCTTGCCGATCGCGGTGGCCATCACCGCCGGGGAGGCAATCGCGGGGGAGGCGCAGCAGGGCACGTTGCGCTACCTCTTGGTGCGCCCCGTCGGGCGCACCCGGCTGCTGGTCGCCAAGCTGGTCAGTGTGCTCTGCTTCGTGGTCGTGACGATCCTGGTCGTCGCGGTCACGGCGTACGTCGTCGGCACGCTGCTGCTGGGTCAGGCAGACGCCAGCGCGGGCGGGGTCACCAGCGTCTCCGGCAGCCAGCTGTCCACCCAGGAGCTGACGCTTCGGACGCTGCTTGCGCTCGGCTACGCGATGCTCTGCATGACCGGGGTCGCCGCTATCGGGCTCTTCCTCTCCACAGTCGCCGAGTCCCCGCTCGGCGCCGCGCTCGGCACCCTCGCGGTGCTGATCGCCTCGACGTTGCTGCTGACGCTCGACGCGGCGCAGTCGTTGCAGCCCTACCTGCCGACGCGCTACTGGCTGTCGTTCGTCGACCTGTTCCGCGACCCGATCCTCTGGCGGGACGTCGAGCGTGGTGTGCTTCTCCAGCTCGTCTACGTCGCCGTCTTCCTCGGTGCCGCCTGGGCCAACTTCATGACCAAGGACGTCACGGACTAGGTGAGGGACTAGCTCGCCGCGCAGACGTCACTGCCCGGGCTCACCGGCTCCGGGCCCGCGAGTACTGCTTCGAGCAGGGCGGCGACCGTGGCGGAGCGGGGCACGTCGCCGTGGGCGAGGACCAGGCCGGGACAGAGGCCCTGGATCGGCATCTCGAGCGCGCCCTCGAGGGATCCGGAGGCCGGGGGTACGACGGTCTTGTCGTCGGTCGTCCAGAGGGCGACCCAGCGTGGTCCGTCGGCGGTCTCGTCGCCGGCGTTGAGCTCGCGCAGCAGGTCGCTGTCGGGTGCCAGCTGCCGGCAGGCGACCGGACAGGAGTCCGGGGCCAGGTCGCTGGCGAGACCGGCGAGGTCGGTGCCGTGCTGCGGGGAGGCCAAGGAGACAACCCGCCGAGCCACGGAGTCGCCGCCCAGCTCGTCGACCCACAGTCGCGCGACGACGCCGCCGGCGGAGTAGCCCACCACGTCGACCGAGGTGGCTCCGCCGTCGAGGGCGGCCCGGGCCGCCCGGTCCAGGCCGCGGGCCTGGGCACGCAGATCACCGGTGCCGGTGCCCTCCGGCGGCACCACGGTCGCCTCCCGTCCCTGACTGCGGAGCGCGGCGGCGAGCACCTCGAGACCGGCGGTCGAGCCGCCGTACCCGGGCACCAGCAGGACCGGCCCCGGGTCGTCCTGCGCGACCGGCGTGACAGGCGGGTCGCGCCCGAGCAGCGCGACCGCCACCACCCCGACGGTGGCGACGACGAGGAGCAACACGACACCGAGGACGAGCCGGCGACGTGCCGGCGCGAGGTGGTCGAGCACGCCGGAGGCTACTGGCTGCCGGTAAGGCGCACGTCGCTGATCGCGGTGTAGTCGCGACCGGTCGGGCCCACTCCCGGCGGGCTGACCCCGGTCAGCCGCAGCTCGACCGTCGTCGTCTCGACCGGTTCGATCGCCAGTGCCTGCAGCTCGGTGGTGTCGCCGAAGTCCTGCTCGAACGTCTGACCCGCGACCACCCACTCGGCGCTGAGCAGCCGGCGGTTGCCGTGGTACCAGTCGAACGCCTGGCCGGCGTCGTCGACCGAGGTCTTGGCGTAGCCGTTGACCAGGCCGACCTCGGTAAGGGTGACCGGCGCCGGGAAGGTGAGGGTGATGGTGCTGCCGGTGGCGTCGCCGGCGATCCGCCAGGACGTGGTCGCGTCGGCGTCGAGCAGGTTGTCGCCGACGAAGGTCACCAGCTCGCCGGTCACGTCGTTGTTGGGCGGGGCCTCGCCGGGGACCGTGGCCGGGGTCGTGGACGTCACGTCGACGGGGTCGCCGACCGGATCGGGTGACTCCTCGACGGACTCATCCTCCGCGGGTTCCTCGACAGGCTCGCGCTCGGAGGTCTCCTGCCGGGCGGTGTCGGCGGTGTCGGCGGGGCGGGTGTCGGTGGCGGTGCTGGTGCCGGGGTTGCGGACGACCAGGTAAGCGCCCGCGACGGCGGTGGCCACGAGGACCGCGCCGACGACGAGCCAGGCGATCCAGGCCGGAGCCGGCGGCCGCTCGGCGCGGAGTACCGGGCGGGCCACGTCGACCGGCGCCCGATCCGGCGGGAGAACCGTCAGGGGACTCGGCGGGGGACTGGGCTGAGGACTGGGCTGAGGACTGGGCTGAGGACTCGGCTGAGGACTCGGCTGGGTCGCCGAGGCGCGGACGGCCGGCCTCTCGGCCGTGTCCGTGCGCCAGTGCTCGTCGCTCATGGCCCTCCTCGCCCTCAACCGCCCGCCATGTTAGGCGATGTCACCTGAACGGCGGCAGTCGTGGAGAACGCTCAGCCGCGGGTCAGGGTCGAGGCGCCGGCCCGGCCGACCGCCGCGGGCAGGTGGCGCACGGCGCTGGCCAGGTCGCGCAGGTCGCGCCCGTTCAGGGCCTGCGGGCCGTCGCACAGCGCCGACTCCGGGTCCGGGTGCACGTCGACGATCACCCCGTCGGCGCCCACCGCGATGGCCGCGCGGGAGAGCGGCACGATCAGGTCCTTGCGCCCGGCCGCGTGCGACGGGTCGACGATGATCGGCAGGTGTGAGGTCGCCTGCACGACCGGGACGGCACTGATGTCGAGGGTGTTGCGGGTGGCCGGCTCGAAGGTCCGGATGCCGCGCTCGCAGAGGACGACGTCGAGGTTGCCGCGCCTGGCGATGTGCTCCGCCGCCATCAGCCACTCCTCGATGGTCGCGGTCATGCCGCGCTTGAGCAGCACTGGCTTGCCGGACTCTCCGGCGGCCTGGAGCAGCCCGAAGTTGGCCATGTTGCGGGTGCCGATCTGGAGCATGTCGGCGTGGTCGGCGACCATCGCCACGTCGCGGGCGTCGACGACCTCGGTGCAGAGCGGCAGGCCGGTCGCCCCGCTCACGTCGGCGAGGATCTCGAGGCCGGCGCGGCCGAGCCCCTGGAAGGCGTACGGCGAGGTGCGCGGCTTGAAGGCGCCACCGCGCAGGATCGTGGCGCCGGCGGACTGTGCCATCCTCGCCGACTCCAGGGTCTGCTCTGCTGACTCCACCGCACACGGCCCGGCGATGAAGGTGAACGTGTCGGGGCCGATCGG
>Ga0136631_10000488_pt1 | contig 12277 bp, 13 predicted proteins | sample AntDrymUQ6012206_2_FD_104655 | JGI IMG/M metagenome (GOLD analysis project Ga0136631, IMG submission 104655) | Polar desert sand microbial communities from Dry Valleys, Antarctica - metaG UQ601 (22.06) | ecosystem: Environmental > Terrestrial > Soil > Desert | place: Antarctica: Dry Valley... | reverse complement strand
TGTACGCCGGCTTCGGCATTTCGACACCGGAGCAGGCTGCCGCGGCAGCCTGCTCCGGTGTCGAAATGCCGAAGCCGGCGTACAGCGGGACGTCAGTGAGAGCTCGTGTCCGCTCCACCAGGGGTGCGAGGGCGGGCGAGAGCTCAGTGCGGGCGCCGGTCGTGCCCGCGACGGTGACGAGGTAGAGCCAGCCGTCGGTGCGTTCCGCTGCGAGCGCGATCCGCTCGTCGGTCGACGTCGGCGCGACGAGCTGCACGCGGCGAAGCTCGGGGTGCACGTCGACGGGCAGGTCGGCGACGATGAGCGACGCTGCGCCGGCGCCGCGTGCATCCGCATCGAAGCGTTCCCACCCGTACGCCTCGAGCAGCGAGGCGTACGTCATCGGAACGAGCGGTACGCTCACCTCGCTGCGGATCGTGCGCAGGTTCTCGAGACACTCGGCGGTGCGCATTCCCGCTGCGAGCGCGCGCTCTGCGGCGCGCCGGATCACCGGGCCGTCCGCGAGCGGATCCGAGAACGGGAAGCCGATCTCGATCAGGTCGGCGCCGCCCGCCTCGGAGGCGCGTGCGAGGTCCGGCGTCTCGGGCCCGGCCATGAGGTAGACGACGAGCTGCTTCAGCGCGAGAGCACCTCGGCAAGATCCTTATCGCCTCGCCCGGAGAGACCGACGAGGATCAACTCCGCGTCGATGTCGAGAGCGCGCGCGAGCGCATGCGCCGGTTCGAGCGCCGGCAGGATCCCCTCCGTCTCGGCGAGGCGGTGGAACGCGGCGAGCGCCTCCTCGTCGGTGGCCGTGACGTACTCGGCGCGACCGGAGTCGCGAAGGGCGGCGTGCTCCGGGCCAACGCCCGGGTAGTCGAGTCCCGCGGAGATCGAGTGCGCGTCGAGCACCTGGCCGTCGTCGTCGGCGAGCACCGAGGAGCGCGCGCCGTGGAGCACCGCCGGCCGGCCGGAGCCGAGGCTCGCCGCGCCCGCAGCCTCGACACCGACGAGGCGCACGTCCTCGTCGTCGAGGAAGCCTGCGAAGAGCCCGATGGCGTTCGAGCCGCCGCCGACGCACGCCACGACCGCGTCGGGGAGCCGATCGTACGTGTCGATCATCTGCGCGCGGGCCTCGCGTCCGATGACGGCTTGCAACTCTCGCACGATGCTCGGGTACGGCGCGGGGCCGACACACGAGCCGATGAGGTAGTACGTCGTCTCGACGTTCGCGATCCAGTGACGGATCGCCTCGCTCGTCGCCTCCTTCAGGGTCTTCGTGCCGAACTGGACGGCCTGCACCTCCGCGCCGAGGAGGCGCATGCGCTCGACGTTCGGATGCTGCCGGCGCATGTCCTCCGCACCCATGTAGACGACACACTCGAGCCCGAACCGAGCGCAGACCGTCGCGGTAGCAACGCCATGCTGTCCCGCTCCTGTCTCCGCGACGATCCGGCGCTTGCCGAGCCGCGACGCGAGGAGGATCTGACCGAGCGCGTTGTTGATCTTGTGCGCGCCCGTGTGGTTGAGGTCCTCGCGCTTGAGAACGATCCTGCGGCCCTCGGGAGCGAAGCGCTCGGTCTCGTACAGCGGGGACGGACGGCCGACGTAGCGCTGGCCGAGCCGGTCGAGCTCCTCGCGGAACGACGGGTCGGCGTTTGCCTCGGCCCATCCGTGCTCGAGCTCGTCGAGGGCGGGAATGAGCGTCTCGGGGACGTAGCGGCCACCGTAGGCACCGTAGGTCTCGGTCGTCATCGCGCCGCCTCGACGTATGCGCGGACTCGCTCGTGATCCTTCACGCCGGGCGCGGTCTCGAGGCTCGAGCTCGCATCCACGGCCCATGGCCGAACGGCGTCGATCGCCTCGCGGACGTTCTCCGGGCCGAGCCCGCCCGCGAGCATCACGCGACCCTCGACGGCGCGGGCGCGCTCGAGATGCGCCGAATCCTCCTCCTGCCACGGCAGATCGACGACACGTGCGACCTCTTCGCCTTCGCGGAGCAGGACTGCGTCTCTGCCGCGCACCTTCCCCTCCTCGGCCGGATAGAGCTGGACGAGATCGGCGTCGCCATCGGCCTCTCCGACCACGACCGCAACGGACAGCATGGTGCCAGGCACTGGGAGGACGGCCGCAGCGCGACGCGGACTGCCTCCCGCGAGAACGAATCCGGCCAGGTCCGCGCCGGCCTCGGCTGCCGCGGCAATGTCTTCCTCCCGCGTCAGTCCGCACACCTTGACCAGTGGGCGCGAGAGAAGCTCCGCCAGCTTCGCCCCGGGGTCGGCGGCGCGCATGAGCGCCGAGCCGACGAGGATCGCGTCGGCGCCCGCGAGCTCGGCGGCGGCGCCCTGAGCACGAGATGCGATCCCGCTCTCCGCGACGACGACGCGGTCGCCAGCCCGCTTGTGACTTATCGTTACAAGCTCGAGCTGACGCGCGCGGTCGATCTCGAACGTCGAGAGGTTCCGAGCGTTGATCCCGATCACCGGAGCGCCGAGCGACACTGCCCGGTCGAGTTCCTCCGCATCGTGTGCCTCGACGAGGGTTCCGAGCCCGAGAGCCGCAGCGGTCTCCATGAGCCGACGAGTCTGGCCGTCATCGAGATCGCGCAGGAGGAGAAGGACGGCGTCGGCGCCCGCTTCGCGCGCCGAGCGCAGGTGCTCCTCCGTCGAGAAGAAGCCCTTCGCGAGGAGCGGAAGCGACGCGGACGCGCGCGCTGCGCGCAAGTCGTCCCACGTGCCGCCGAAGCGCTCGTCGACGAGGATCGACGCAGCGGCCGCGCCCGCTCGCTCGTACGCGGCGGCGAGCACTCCCGGGTCGGCGTCGGGCCGAAGGTCGCCTGCGGACGGAGAGCGCCGCTTGACCTCCGCGATCGCGGTCAGGCCGGGGCGACGAAGAGCGTCCTCGAAGCGTCCCATCACGGGGATTGTTGCGAGAACGCCACGAGCTCCTCCAGCCGAGCCGCTGCGCGGCCGCTCTCGATCGCCTCCTCAGCGGCTGCGAGCCCTTCGGCGAGGTCGGCCGCATGCCCCGCGGCGGCGATCGCACCGGCCGCGTTCAGCGTGACGGCAGAGCGCTTTGCGCCGCGTGCCCCCGCAAGAACTTCGCGGGCAGTTCGTGCGTTCTCCGCTGGCGAGCCGCCGGCGAGCTCGGCGGGGTCGCACGGCGCGATCCCGAGCTCGGCCGGGTCGATCACGCGCTCGCGCACCGTGCCGTCCGCGACCTCGAAGACGAGATTCGGTCCGGCCGGCGAGAGCTCGTCGATGCCATGCGCGCCGTGCACGACGAAAGCGCGCCGCGCGTCGAGGACTGCGAGAGCGTCCGCGACTGTCCGCGCGACCTCTGCCGAGTAGACGCCGAAGACACCGGCGCGCGCGCCCGCAGGGTTGGTGAGCGGACCGAGCACGTTGAAGATCGTGCGCGTTCCGAGCTCGCGACGCACGGGCGCGGCGTGCCGCATCGCCGGATGGTGCGACGGCGCGAACATGAACCCGAAGCCGAGCGTGTCGATGGACTCCGCGATCCGTTCGGTCGGCTGCTCGAGCGTGAAGCCGAGCGCCTCGAGCACGTCCGCGGAGCCGGACACGGAGCTCACCGCGCGATTGCCGTGCTTCGCGACCGCTACGCCAGCGGCTGCGGCCACAATCGCTGCCGTCGTCGAGATGTTGAACGTGCGCGCACCATCGCCCCCCGTGCCGACGACGTCGACGACATCGTTGCGCGTCGGATGCACCGCGAGCACGTGCGCGCGCATCGCCTCGGCGCACCCCGCGATCTCGTCCGCCGTCTCACCCTTCGCCCGCAGCGCGACGAGAAACCCACCGATCTGCGCCGGCGTCGTCTCCCCGGCCATGATCTCGCCCATCACCTCGCGAGCCTCGCCGCGAGCGAGATCACGTCCGTCGAGAAGCGCCTGGATCGCAGATTGGATCATCGCGCGAGAGTCTGTCTGAGCGCGTCGACCAGCCGTTCGAGATCCGCCTCGTCGTTGTAAGGACCGATCGAGAATCGCAGGAGGGTCGTCTCCTCCCACGCGTAGACCGGCGCCTCGACGCGATGCTCGTCGTAGAGGCGGCGCCACAGCGCCTGCGGATCCGACGCGCGGACGGTGAGCGCTCGCATGAGCGGCGACCGAGCGCCGCGCAGAGGCTTCAATCCGAGCTGTGACAGACGGCGTTCCGCCTCGTCCGCGAGCTCCGCAGCCGCATCGAGGTCGAACGTCACATGCACCTCGATTGCCTTCGGCACAGCGAGATACGCGGAGGGATCACGGGTGCCCTGCCAGCCGTGTCGCTCGCCGAAGTCCGCGTCCTAGTGGTGGCCCCAGCTGACGACGAGCGGCTCGATCCAGTTCTGGTGCTCGTGCCGTGCCCAGAGGAACCCCGAGCCCTTCGGCGCGCACAGCCACTTGTGGCAGTTGCCCGCGTACACGTCGGCGCCCACCGCTTCGACGTCGAGTGGGATGTGTCCGGGAACATGCGCGCCGTCGACGATCGAGAGGACGCCGGCTTTGCGTGCCGCCTCACAGATGTCCTCCACTGGAACGACGAGCGCCGTCGGCGACGTGATGTGCGAGACGACGATCGCGCGCGTCCGGATCCCGATGTTCGCGATCAGCTCCTCGGGCTCGACCTGCACCACATTGGCGCGGATGAAGCCCAGCGTTCGCAGGATCGCGCCGTACTCGTGCTTCGTCGTGAGGATCTCCTCCTCGGGCCGGATCCGCAGCGAACGGATGACCGCGTTGAGCGCGGACGTCGCGTTCGGCGAGAACACGAGGTCGTCCGTGCGGGCGCCGATGAACGCGGCCAGCGCTGCACGAGCCTCGCGCAGCGACGCCTCGAACCGTCGCGTGAGGAGCTCCGTCGGCTCGCGCTCGAGCTCGTGCTGGAGCCGCTGGTACTCCGCGAAGACCTCGCTCGAGCACGCGCCGTAGCTGCCGTGATTGAAGTACGCGACCTCGGGGTCGAGGAGAAAGCCCGCACGCATGCGTGGCTAGTGTCCCACGGTGCGCGGACTCGTCAGCACGTACTTCCCGCCGCTGCCTCGTTCGGTGCTGACGCTTCAGGTGGGCGGGCTCGTCAACGCGTTCGGCAACGGGATGGTCATCCCGTTCATGTTCATCTACCTGCACAACGTGCGGGATATTGGTCTCGGTCTCACCGGGCTCATCGTCGCGGCGCACGCGCTCGTGAGCATCGTCGCCGGCCCGATCTTCGGCTCGCAGATCGATCGCTTCGGCGGCAAGCGGATGCTCGCGCTCTCGCTGGCGATCCTCACGGTCGGGTACGCGGGCTACGCGCTCGTCGAGGTGCCGTGGCAGGGCTTTCTGGTCGCGATCGTCAGCGGGATCGGCGTCGGCGGCTTCTGGCCGTCGCAATCGACGCTGATCACCAAGCTCACCCCTCGCGATCAGCAGCCGTCCGCGTTCGCGATGCAGCGCGTCGTGATGAACCTCGGCATCGGGCTCGGCGCGCTCACGGGCGGGCTCATCGCGACGACGGACTCGCCCGAGACGTTCACCGTGCTCTTCCTGCTCGATGCCGTGACGTTTCTCGTCTACGCGTTCGTGATGTACGCCCTCGTCCCCGAGCCGGACCTGCGACCGAGCAGCCACGCGGACCGCACGGGGTCGTATCGCGAGGTGCTCCGCCACCGCCCGTTCGTCGCGGTCATCGCGCTGAATGCGCTGTTCATCTTCGCCGGCTTCTCCGGATTCGACGTGCTGCCGGTCTACGCAAAGAACGAGGGCGGGCTCTCCGAGACCCAGATCGGGCTCCTGTTCCTCGTCAACACGCTGGTGATCGTCTTCACACAGCTGCCGATCGCGCGGCTCGCCCGGGGTCGCCGGCGGATGCCGACGCTCGCGCTCTTCGGCCTGCTGTGGGCCGGAGCCTGGCTCCTCGTGCCGATCGCGGGAGCGGTCGCGTCGGCCGAAACGGCATTCCTCGTCCTCGTTGTCGTGATGGTGATCTTCGCCGTCGGGCAGTGCCTCCACGGAGCCGTCGCCGCGCCGCTGGCCGCCGATCTCGCAGAACCTCGCCTCATGGGCCGCTACATGGCGCTGAATGCGCTCTCCTGGCAGGTCGGCTTCGCGCTCGGGCCGGCGCTCGGCGGAGCCGGGCTCGCGGTATCACCGAACGGCGTCTGGATCGCCGCTGCGGCGCTTTGCACGATCGGCGCGGCGTGTACGCTCCTCGTGGAGGGCGCTCTCCCGTCGCGCGCGCGCCGAACTCCTGTTCCGGCAGCCGCCTCCGTATGAGCAAACGAATAGTCGCCCTTCGCAGCGACCCGGTCGCGAAGCGACCGGCTTCAGGGGTGTTCGCGATCGGAAATCGGCGCTAGCCGATTTCCGATCTTGTGCATGAGTGAGGGCTACAATCGAGAACATGGCGCTGACGAAAGACGAACCCCTGAGTACCCATGCCGAGCCTCCCTCGCATCCGTCGTTCGCGTGCCTCCCGTGGCGGCACCCCGGTCATCTCGCCGGTGCCCGTCGTCCACGAGCTCGCCGCTAGCGGTCTCACCTGGGTCAACGTCGTCTCTCCCGACGTGGAGACGGCGCAGGAGCTCGCCGAGCGCTTCGGCTGGCACCCGCTCGACGTCGAGGACATCGTCTCGAAGCGCCAGCGCCCGAAGGTCGACGACTACGAGGACGAGGGCTACCTCTTCGCCGTCTTCCACTTCCCGATCTACGACACAAACGTGCAGCGGCTCAACGCGGGCGAGCTCGACCTGTTCATCGGCCACGACTACGTGGCCACGATCCCGAACGGAGCCCTGCATCCCGTCACCCGGCTCTTCGCGCGCTGTGAGGACGACGAGCAGTTCCGCGAGCAACTCTTCGCGCGCGGCTCCGGCCGCCTGCTGTACGAGATCCTCGACGACCTCTTCGATTACTGCTTCCCGATCCTCGACAAGATCGCGCACAAGCTCGACGGGATCGAGGACGAGGTGTTCGAAGGACGCTCGCACGAGGTCGTCCGCGACATCTCCAACGTGAAGCAGGAGATCATCTCGTACCGCAAGATCATCAAGCCCGAACGCTCGACGCTTCGCGTACTCGAGCGCCGCGTCGAGACGTTTCTCCCAGAGGACCTCGAGGACTACTTCGACGACATCGTCGACTCCGCGGAGCGGATCTGGGACCTCCTCGACAACTACAAGGAGGTCGTCGACGGGCTCGAGTCCACGAACGAGTCGGTTCTCGCGCACCGCCAGAACGACGTCCTGCGCCTGCTGACCGTCATCAGCGTGACGATTCTCCCGCTGACCCTCGTCACGGGTCTCTTCGGGATGAACGTCCTTTTCCCGGGCGAAGGGACGCACGAGGCGTTCTGGGTGATCGTCGTCGCGCTCCTCGTCGTCTCGGCCGCGTCGCTCGGCTTCTTCCGCTGGCGTCGCTGGCTGTAGCGGCACCCTCCACCCATGAGCGCGGCGTCGCTCGCCGCAACAGGGTGTCTGACACCGAACGTTAAGAACGCACCACCCGGTCGCTCAACCACGCTGTTTGCACCGCGCGATTCGCACGTCGGTGTCAGACACTGGCAGGAGAGGCTGTTCCATCCACAACGAATAAGGCCGGAACCCCCGCCGCATCGGGGCTCCGGCCTTTCGTGCCGCCACTCGCTAGAGGAGAATCCGCAGAGCCGTCTCGGGAGGGCAGCCGCGCTGCGTCAACGATGACGCGTTGTGGAGGTCGATCTCCACATGAGAGGCAAGAACCAGCGCCGATCCGATGTCGTACCCGGAGCGGACGAGCTCCTCGAAGCGCCATCGCAAGATCGCTTCTGCCTCGGTTTCGTCGATCAATTCGAACTGAGCCGCAGTCACTGCCGCCTCCCTCTTCGTCTTCGACTACAGGGCACAGTTCAGCGTCATCGGCTCACCGCAGCGCCCGCTTGAGGTCCAGAGTCGCCGCGCCGAAGGTCTGGGTTCCCCCGACGAACGTCCCTCGTCCGAGTGAGGACCTACCTCGGACGAGTGGTGACAGCCCGCTCTGGGTCCCACGACACCCGGCACGAGCCCCACATGCCTCGGGCCTCCCGCCGCGCTTCGTCGACCGCGTCGAGCAGCTCGTCGGCGTACGTTCCCTCGTCGCCGCGACGGAAGTACGGCGTCGCCGCTCCCCGGCGCACGAGCTCGACGTTCACGTTCGTGTCCGCCGCGTGGACGTAGCGAAGCAGGCGGCCGTAGCGGTCGGTGTCGTCGAGCTCCGGATCCGATTCGAGGTCGACCCGCCCCCCGGGCGCTGCGAGTCGCTCGAGCTCACGACGCGACTCACGCGCGTAGCACTCGCCCTCCCCCAGCTCGGGCGCGTCGATCTGCACGAGGCGGACGCGGTCGCCGGCCCGAAGGTCGAACGTGTCGCCGTCGCCTACTCGCGCGACCGTCGCCGCCGCTCGCACCGGCTCGCTCGGCGTTTGCGAGCAGCCCGGGACAAGGAGGAGCAGGAGGAGACAGACGCCGATGCGTCGTCGCGACGTCAGACGCGCGGCAGCTCGTCCAGCCCGGCGCGTGCTTTTGCGGCACCGGCGAGCTTGAATGCATAGCCCATCGCGCGGAGTCTACGAGGGGCGCGACCGGCGAGGCAAGCGGTGGTAGAAACTGCCCATGCCGATGCCCCTGTGGGCACCGTGGCGGCTCGAGTACATCGCGCAGGCCGATGAGCAGGAGGGCTGCGTCTTCTGTACCGAGGCCGCAGGTGCTCTTCCGTCGCACGAGTCGCTCCGCGTCCACAACGGCAGTTCAGCAATAGCGCTGCTCAACAAGTTCCCGTACTCGTCCGGGCACCTCATGGTCGCTCCCCGGCGCCACCTCGGTGCTCTCGGCGACCTCACCGACGACGAGGCGATCGAGATCCACCGGCTCGCCGTCGCGGCCGTCGACGTGCTCATGCGCGTCTACGGTCCCGGAGGGTTCAACCTAGGGTGGAATCTCGGTCGAGTGGCCGGCGCAGGCATCGCCGACCACATTCATCTCCACGTCGTCCCGCGTTGGGCCGGAGATACGAACTTCATGCCGGTGCTCGCCGACGTGAAGGTGATTCCGGAGCACCTGCTCGAGACGCGCGACCGGCTGCGCGAGGCGTGGTCTGCTAGCGGTTGAGCGGCGCGAGGGACTTCCACGCGCCGGGCGGTGTGGTCATCCAGTCGTACAGGCTCACGCCGATCGTCGACCCGTCGTCCGAGATCGCAGCGGCGAAGCCTGCAAGCTCCTCTGAGCCGAGCCGATTCGCGACTCCTCCCGCGACGTGGATCTGGACGTCGGGCTGGCCGGTGTTGGCGCGCAGGAGACGCAGGGAACGCGTCACGTACCCGTACGTCGCGTCGAAGCCCGTGTACGTACCGCCCGTGTAGATCATCGGCGCGAAGGCGTCCGCGCTCTCCGCGAGCTCCGCCCAGGGAAAGCGCGGCCATGTCGACGGGCGTCGCTCGAGCCCGCGCGGGTTGAAGGGGACGATCGCGAGCGGGGTGTCGCCTGCGGCTTCGTGCAGCTCACGCGTGAGCGTCACCGCGCGCTGCGAGCGGAGCGCCGTGTTCTTCAGCCTGGTCGACTCGATGTTGAGAGCGACCCCGTCGAATGCCCCGCCTCGAGGCGTGCGGAACGTGAGCATCGCCAGCGCACGGCGCGTGTCGAGCGCCGGCCGGACGTGCCCGGGCAGGTACCAGGCAACTGCGCGGATTCCCCGCGCGTGGAGCGCGTCGACGAGCCGTCCCAGCCGAACGGGATCCACGACGTCGACGGATGCACCGTAGTTCGCCGTCTCGACCCAGACGGTCTTCACGCGCCGTGCAGCCATTCGCTGCGCCGTTCGCTCGGGAGCCGCGTAGACCGGCCTGTCGTAGATGTCGACCCACGTGCCGAGGCCACCGAACACGAACGCATCCGCCCGGTCGGCGGCCGGAGCCGTGGCTGCACCGATCGAGCAGATCGCGGCGGCGAGCAGGGCGCAGAGGGCAACGCGCAGCACGCCGCCACTGTACGGCGGCCTCATGAGGACGATGTCAAGACCCGGCTAGAGACCCGTGTCGAGCGCGGGAGCTACGGCGACGTCGGAGGCAGGATCGGATCAGGGGGAACGAGCACTGCGCTGAACCGCGCGCCTCGCCAGGAGACGGAGTCGATTCCGAGCCGCCTGATCTCGTCGTCCTTGACGCCATACGAGCGCACGTAGTCGACGACAGCGTGGAGCGGGCTGGCCGAGTACTGGGTCGACACGATCCGGCGCCCGGAGTGGATCTCGTATTTCTTGCTCATCTGTAGGGAAGATGCGAACGGGGGCCAATACTTGCGCGCTGCGAGCTAGACAGGTGGATCAGCATGAGTGGTATCGGCAAAAGTGGCTGAAACACAGGAGGTGGCTAAGATCGAGCCCGCGCGGACGTAGCTCAGTTGGTAGAGCACTGGCTTCCCAAGCCAGGTGTCGTGGGTTCGAGTCCCATCGTCCGCTCTACGCGAAAGCCCCGCGTTAGCAGGGCTTTCGTCGTTTCAGGAAGTTTCAACGGCCGTAGAAACCTCGTGGCCAGCTAGTGGCCAGAACGTTGCGCGAGGGAGCTATGCCGCTTCGTCGTCATACGCGTTCGCTGCGACGTGCTGTTGAATCTGCTCGTCAGTCATCTCTTGGTGGAACGCGTCGCGATGCTCCCGAACCTTCTCCAGGAGTTCTTCGTCGTTCCCTGCCGTGAAATGCATGTCCTCGTGTGCGTCGTGAACGCAGTCAACCGCCCGCATGATCCCTCCTGACTTGAGATTCCAGAAACTTGCCGACGACGCTAACGCGTCTGGCTTGTCCGATCAAGCACAGTCGCAGCGTTAATCTGAAATGCGTCGAGCCGCTGCCTCGCGGCCTCGGCGCTCGTCTCGAGCAGGTGCGCGTAGACCCGTTCGAGCATCGTCATGCTCGTTCCGGCGAACCGCGCAACGTCGCTCGGCGGAATGCCGGCGGCGAGCGCCCACGAGATCCCCGCGTGGCGCAAGCTGTACGGGGTCACCGCCTCGTCGAGCCCTGCCGCCTCCCGTGCCGGTTTGAACTCCCGACGTCGGAAATTACGAACGTCGTAGGGCGCCCCTGATGGTCCTGGGAACAGGAGTCGGGTGTCGAGTCGCGGAGGGAGCTCGGTGAGCGCCTGACGCGCTCTCAACGGCAGCGGGATGGTTCGCAGGCTGCGGCGAGTCTTGCCGCTTGCCTTCGTGCCGCCCTCCCCATCGAGCGTCCGCCTGACGTGCAGGACGCCGCCCGCCGAGTCCACGTCGGCCCGAGAGCGCGAGCAACGGATCTTCTGGCGTCAGTTCGCATCTCGCTTCGGAGAATCAGGAGCCCGACCAGAGTTCCTCGGAGACGATGACCGTGCGGCCTGCCTTGAGCGAAGGTGAGGAGCATATTCTCGCCGGACTGAATCACCTCGTCATCGACACCTGACATTCGTGAGAGCTCCCCGGCGAGTGACCGGGCCGCGCGGATCATCCGGGCCATACAGTGGGCGCTTGAGGTTCACGCGAGCGCCAAGTCGGGGATCTTCGGTGACATCGGCATCTCGGCACAACCGAGCTCGTCTCTGCGATCAAGGGCGCTCCTTCAGGATCATCTTCTGAGCGTCCATCGCGTTTCCCGGCCACCGGGAAGCTTGCCGCTGCGATGCCAACGGAGCACCGTGCCGACGCTCACGCCGAGGAGCTCGGCAACGTCGCGGGTTCGGAGCAGGCAGTCGCTCACCTGCGCCGAACCTCAGTAGGAGAACGCGTTTGGTCACGACCGGATACCACTCCCGCTTCCACTTCCCGCACCGACGGATTCGGGTCGAGTTCACGCGCGAAGTCCCGCTCGAGGGGGACGTGGTGCTGGACGACTGGATCGTCTCGAAATCCGAGGTCTGCGCGGGTGAGGACGTCGTGGACGGCCAGCGCATCTACTTCGACGTTTGGGTCGAGCGAAAGCCGAAGTAGCGCACGAGCTTCACCGGTAGCCTCGCCGCGATGATGCTCGCCGGCGTCCCTGTGTGCAACGACGACGTGTTCGGGCTCGTCGGTGTGCTTCGCGCAGCAGGCTTCGTCGAGGTAGGCGAGAAGCCTCGAACGCGGGCTCGAGCTTGAGACGAAGATCCTGGCCCTGACGATCGTGGACCGGGAGACGATTCTCCGGGCGCTCGACCATCCGCCGAGCGATGGGCTCGCCGACCTCCGCGGCGTGCTCCTGCGAGAGCACGAGTGGCGCGTGCGCAAGGGGCTCGTCTAGGATCGCCCGCCAGACAAAAGGAGGCGAGCCATGGCACCCGTCCTGGTGACGATTCGGTACGCCGGC
>Ga0136631_10000487_pt1 | contig 12284 bp, 13 predicted proteins | sample AntDrymUQ6012206_2_FD_104655 | JGI IMG/M metagenome (GOLD analysis project Ga0136631, IMG submission 104655) | Polar desert sand microbial communities from Dry Valleys, Antarctica - metaG UQ601 (22.06) | ecosystem: Environmental > Terrestrial > Soil > Desert | place: Antarctica: Dry Valley... | reverse complement strand
CCTTTACACCGCTGACGAGGCGGTGCATCACTGAAACCTCCCCGGTAATGAGAATTCCCGGGCGCGGGTCGGCCGCATAAGTGGCGTGGTCCCGGATCGCTGTCTTCACGTCGGCGAAGCGAATTTCCATCTCCGGTGGAACCGCCATTCGGTAAAGGTCTTTCTCCCAATCACTCGAGGCGACCAGATCGTCGACGAGAACCAGGAAGCGGATGTCGTGCGGCTGGCCCCAGCCGACCACCACCTGCCCATGGATCAACCGGTCGTCGATCCGGTACAGGAGTATCCCCATTAGTGGCGCTCGACAACGACGAGCGACGCCCGACCCCGCTCCGCCGCCCCTCTCGCCGCTTCGCCGGGCGAAGTCGCGGAGCTGCACACGAAATCCAGAAGCGTAGCGAGGTTGACGCCGCTCACCAGCACGAGACCGGGCATATCGCGGGCAACCCTCCGCGCGGCGAGCGTCGCGCTGCCGGCCGGCAGATCGGTGAAGATCACGCTCGTGCCGCCCGCGAGATGAGACCTCAGCGCCTGCTCTATGTCGCCGGGAGCCATGCCGGTGTTGGACAGGCAGATGAAACGATCACCCATCCCCGTTATCTGCTGCACCGCGGAGGCCAGCCCGGCCGAAAACTCGCCGTGCCCAACCACTATTGCGCGCGCCTTTTCCGGCGCCTCGCCCTCACTCATGGTCTTCCTGGAGGTATTCGCGGACGTTCTCGGCGGCGGCCGCCTTCATTCGCCCGATCAGCCGCGCGTTGAACACTTCGGGCGCGTGCATTCCGGAGTACCGCAGCAGGTGGTTCAGCGCGATGACTTCCGCGATTACCGTGATGTTCTTTCCCGGATTGAGGAACACGGTGATCTTGGGCAGCTCCACCTCGAGGATGCGGGTCGTCGCCACATCGAGACCTGTGCGCTCGACCACCGCATGCTGATCCCACTCTTCGAGCTCCACCACGACCTCGATGCGCTTCTGCTGGCGCACCGCGCGAATGCCGAAGATCGCGGGAATGTCGATCAGCCCCACACCGCGGATCTCCATGAAGTGGCGCTGGAGGTCGTGGCCACGGCCGATCAGCACGTCGTTGCCGCGCTTGCTGGCGACGACCAGATCGTCGGCGACGAGTCGATGCCCCCGCTCCACCAGATCGAGGACGCACTCGGACTTGCCGATTCCGCTTTTGCCCGTGAAAAAAAGTCCCACACCGAACACATCGGCCAGCGAGCCGTGAAGAGATGCGGTGGGAGCGAACTCCATCTCGAGGACGGGCTTGATTCGCCGGTAAAACTCGGCGGTCTTGAGTCCCGTTCGGATCAGTGGTATTCCCGCCGCTGCTGCCGCTTCTCTGAGCCCCGACGGGAGGCGCTGGCCCTTCGTTACGAAGACGGCGGGGATCGGAAAGGAGAAAAAGAGCTCGAGAATCCTTTTCCGCTTCGCCGGCGCGAGGGATGTGAGGTAGGTGATCTCGGTCTCGCCAAGCACCTGTAGCCGTTCGGCCGAAAATCGCTCCACATAGCCTGCCAGCACTAGACCGGGGCTGGAAACCTCTGCGTTCCCGACGACTCGATCGCGGCCGGTGCCCGGCTCGATCTCCTCGAGCTGGAGGCTCCCGGCGAGGCGGTCGAGGAGCTGCGCCACTGTCACTTTCGGGCGCGCCATTAGGTATTCCTCCCGGGTTCGCTCATCTCGTCGGCCCGGCGACTACTTCTTCGAGGTGCCGAATGGTGTGATTGGCCGCCCGGTGCCAGGTGAATCCCTCGGCGAACCGCCGCGCGCTTTCGCCCAGCTCCGCCACGAGCACCGGCGAATCAACGAGACGCTTCATTGCTCCTGACATCGCGACCGGATCGTCAGGCGGCACTAGGAACCCGGTCTTGCCATCGATTACCGATTCCCGCACTCCCGCCGAATTGGCCGCGATCACCGGTGTGCCGCATGCCGCTGCTTCGAGATTGCTGATACCCCACCCTTCCTTTGGAGATGCGAGCAGGGATGCCCAGGAGCGTCGCAACAGCCGCAACTTTTCCTCCTCGGAAACGAATCCCATAAACCTCACCCGACGGGCCAGACCGAGTGATTCTACCAGCCGCTCGAGAGAAGCGCGATAGTCGCCGACACCGGCAATTTCCAGCTGCCCGGCGGGTATCGCGAGCCCGGCGAACGCGCGAATCACGATGTCGACGCGCTTGTACTTCTTGAGTCTGCCCAGATACGAGAACAAAGGCGTGGCGGAGCGCTCCGGATGGCTCGGCGTCAGCCGCACTGAATCCACCCCATTGTAGATGATGCGGATCGATCGGCGCGGGATTCCACGGGCGACCAGATCGTCAGCCGTACTCTCGCTCACGGCCTGGAACGGAACCCGGCGGTAGAGGGCGCCAAGAGGGCGCTCGGCCAGCCACACCGCGGCTGCCATGGGGACGGTCGCTTCCCGGAAAGCGGTCGCGCCGAACAGGTGATGGACGAGGGCGACCAGCCGGCGTGCGCCCCAGAGCGGCGAGAAAAGCGGAATCTTGTTGATGTCCTCGACCACGCAGTCGTAATTCGCGGCGCCGAGGTGGCGCGAGTAGTACCGGCGCGCGAGCAGAGGATAAGTGTGGCGCGATCCGACGCGGTGGACGTCAATCCCGTCGAGGGTCACACGCGCAGCGGCGCCCGGCCAGCCGCTGCACAACAGATCCACGACATGCCCGCGGTCAGCGAGCCGGGTGAAGATCTCGCGCAAATGAAGCTCCGCTCCGCCTGCCTGCGGGTTTTGGGGATCCTGCCAGTTCAGTACGAGTATCCGCACTAGATCATGCCGGCCTGTCGGGCGAAAGCGTCGAGCACGCCGTTCACGAACTTCGCGCTGGCGGAGCTGCCGAATCTTTCCGCCAGTCGCACTGCTTCCTGAATGGCGACGCGAGGCGGAGTCTCACCCTTCATCAGCTCGGCGGCGCCGATGCGGAGAACCGAGCGTTCGATCGCGCCAAGTCTTTCGAGGCGCCAGTTCGTGGTGACGTCGGCAAGCCGCGAATCCAGCGCCTCGCCCCCGGTCGTAACCGCGCGAACGAGGAGGCCAGCCAGACGGCGCTCCTCAGGTCCGACCGCGAGATCGTCCCAGACCTGCGAAGCAACGCGGTCAAGGTTCTTCCCACCCCGCATCTCGCAGGCATAGAGCGCCTGGAGCGCGCGAGCGCGAGCGCGGGACTCAATCCTCATCCCGGGGGTCGATTCGGTTTGCCAGGTCGACCATCTCCAGCGCCGCGACAGCGGCGTCCCAGCCCTTGTTTCCGTGAGGGCCACCGGCGCGAGCTTCCGCCTGCTCGTCGGTGTCACAGGTCAGAACCCCGAATCCCACCGGTGTCTCCGACTGCAAGCTTATGTCGGCGAGTCCACGGGAAGCCTCGCCGGCGATGAGATCGAAATGCGCCGTCTCGCCGCGTATCACCGCGCCGACAGCGACGAGACCATCATACCTCTCGCTCGCCAGCAGCCACCGCGCCGCCAGCGGAAGCTCCCATGCGCCCGGGACCCATACGACATCGATGTCATCGAAGCTGACACCGTGTTTTACCAGGGCTTCGAGGGCTCCATCGACCAGCTTTTTTACGACGGGCTCATTGAACCGGCTGGCGACGACGACCATCCGACGCCCGGCCCCGTTCGGCAATCCCGCGAACTCGGCCATCTACGACGCGAACAGGTGACCGAGCTTCGACCGTTTGGCTTCCAGGTAGCTGGAGTTCTCGTCGTGGACGATGGAAATGATCGGTACGCGCTCGTCGATGGTGAGACTGTAGCCTTCCAACCCCACGAGCTTGCGCGGATTGTTGGTGATTGGCCTGATTTTCTTCAGGCCGAGATCGAGGAGGATCTGGGCACCGATTCCGTAGTTCCGGAGGTCCGGCTTGAAACCGAGGCGCTCATTCGCCTCGACAGTATCGATCCCCTGATCCTGGAGCGCGTACGCTTTCAGCTTGTTGAGGAGGCCAATGCCGCGCCCTTCCTGATCGAGATAGACGACCACGCCCTTCCCTTCCTTCGCGATCATCTTCATGGCGGTATGCAGCTGCCAGCCGCAATCGCATCGCAGGGAGTGAAAGACATCGCCCGTGACGCATTTCGAATGCATGCGGACCAGCACACTGGAAGCTTCGTCGACGATGCCGTAAACGAGCGCCAGGTGTTCGTGATCATCGACGTCGTTCCGGTAGCCGATCATACGCCAGATTCCATCCTCGGTCGGCAAGCGCGCTTCCGCCACGCGGTGAACGAGCCGCTCAGTCTGGAGTCGATGGGCCACGAGCTGTGCCACCGTGATGAAGGTCAGTCCATGCTCGGTTGCAAACAGCTCCAGCTCGGGTCTGCGGGCGCTGGCTCCATCGCTGCTGAGGATCTCGCAAATGACGCCCGCCGGCTCCAGCCCGGCGAGCCGGGCAAGGTCTACAGCCGCTTCGGTGTGGCCGACGCGCTGCAGCACACCGCCATCACGCGCGCGCACGGGCGGGACGTGACCGGGCCGGCGGAGATCTGCGGGCACCGTCGCCGGGTCTACGGCAACGCGGATCGTTTTCGCCCGGTCCTGCGCGCTGACACCGGTCGTCACTCCGAAACGCTCGTCGGCATCGATGCTGATCGTGAAAGCGGTCCGGAACTCCTCGCTGTTCATTTCGCTTTGCTGCGGGAGCTCGAGCGCATCGGCGCGGTCGCCGGTGAGCGCCAGGCAGATCCAGCCTCCCGCTTTCCTGATCATGAAGTTGATCAGCTCGGGGGTGACGAGCTCGGCCGCGCAGATCAGATCGCCTTCGTTCTCGCGATCCTCGTCGTCGGCAACGACGATCATCCTGCCGGCCTTTATGTCTGCTATTGCCTGTTCAACCGTTCCAAATGGCATGTCGGCTCAATGCTCCAGCGAAAAATCGACGACCGACCCCATGCCCGCGCTTTCGCGCAGGTACGGCTCCATCAGTCGTCGTATGTGCTTGGCGATCACATCGGCTTCGACGTGAACGCGGCTTCCCGCCCGCAGATCGCCGAGCGTAGTGTTACGCAAAGTGTATTCGACGAGAGAAACTTGCAATCCACCCGGCCTCAAATCGTTCACTGTGAGGCTTACGCCGTCCACTGCAACTGACCCGTGAAGGACGAAGAGCGGGGCCATCCCGGACGGAAGATCGAGGTCGATCAGCACGGCGTCGCCGCGCTCGGCGCGCGATGTCACCGCCGCGACACAGTCAACGTGGCCCTGAACGATGTGCCCCCCGAGCCGCGCGTCCGCGCGCATCGCGCGCTCGAGATTGACGCGTGCCCCCCGGCTCCAGTCGCCGATCGTGGTGCGCTCGAGCGTGGTGAGCACCGCTGCAGCTTCGAACCATCCCGCTCCCACGTTCCGAATCGTCAGACACGCGCCATTGACCGCGATGCTGTCCCCGTTCCGCAGATCAGTGAAGGCAGCACGGATGCGCACCTCACGCCCGGCAGCGGTGTCAAGCGCGTCCTCGACTTCGCCAATCCGTTCGATCAAACCGGTGAACAATCAAGCCTCGTGGATCGCGTAAACCGTCATCGTATCGTTGTCAAAGACGTTGGTGCTGACGACGCGGAGGCGTTCGAGCCTCGCGGCAAAATCCTCCGCCGCGCCATCGAACGGGCGCCGCGCATCCGGCCCGAGTGTGGACGGTGACTGAAAGATAATGAGTCGGTCCACGAGGTCGCCGTGCAGGAGCTCTCTGGCGATTTGCGCTCCCCCTTCCACAAACAGGTGGTGGACGTCGAATTCGCGCAAAGCGGACAGCGCATCGTTCAGAGTTGCCGCGTCGAACACATGCACTCCGGCGTTGTGAAGCGCGGCAAGGCGCTCCACAGGGGGCCGGTGCGCAAAAATCATCGTGTCGACCATCCTCGCCGTCCGCACGAGATTGGTCTCGAGAGGCGTTTCGGCTTTTCGGTCGAAGACTACCCGGATCGGCTGAACTCGCGGAACGGGCTGGCCGCGACAGGTCAGGTGGGGGTCGTCGGCACGTACGGTGCCGAGTCCAACCGCTATCGCGTCGGCGTTCGCGCGCAGGCGATGCACTTCTCTCCGGGAAGCTTCGCCGGTGATCCATCTGGTTTGCCGCGAGGGGTCGTTCATCCCCCAGTCACGGGAGACGGCCAGCTTGAGCGTGATCCAGGGGCGCGCTCCCGCCGCGGCGAAGAAAAACGGCGCGTTCAGCTCGCGCGCCGCCGCCTCTTCCACTCCAATGTCGACTCCGATGCCGTAATCCGAGAGCTGTTGCGCGCCGCCTCCCGCAACGGAGGTCGGATCCGGAGTGGCAATGACCACTCGTCCCACTCTGGCGTCGAGGATCGCCTCCGTGCAGGGCGGGGTCTTGCCGAAATGGTTGCAGGGCTCGAGGGTGACGTACATCGTCGCTCCCCGCGCCTTTTCCCCCGCCGCGCGCAGCGCCCCGATCTCCGCGTGCGCCGCCCCGAAACAGGGGTGAAAGCCTTCTCCCACGACGACACCGTCACGAACGACGACAGCGCCGACCATTGGGTTCGGCGCTGTCTGACCCCACCCTTGCCGGGCGAGGAGGAGCGCGCGACGCATGTACTCCGCGTCGCGCGGGTCGCTAGAACCCGAAGCGAGCTCCAATCGATCCGTAGACCCGCGAGTCGGCTGCCTGCTTGCCATCGAAGGTATTGTAGGTGCTGATCTCGCCGCCCGAAACCTGTCCGATTTCACCTGTGAGCTTGAAAATCAGGAGGTTGAGCGTCAAATCCGCAAAAATGTTGGTGCGCGTCAGCTTCTGCGTGATGGGGCTCGTTGGTGCGGCCGTGAACCGGCTCGACGTCAGCGGCGGCCGCGGAGCCACGCTCGCGCGGATATCAGCCGACGATTCGTAGGTATCCTGTCCGGCGCCAACCGCGACGCCGAGAAAGAGCAGACTCTTGCTGGCAACGACTCGCCACGCATTTGTCTTGAGACTCAGATCGCTGACGTAAAGCGTGTCACCGCCCGTCGCGGCTGTGATGTTCGTGGTCGGCAGGTCGCGACGCAGATACGTCACCGCAACGCCGGGAACGATCAGTGATTCCTGCAAGAGCCCGACGCGCGCGCCGAAGCCGAGCTTCAGTGAGCCGCTCGGAACCCGGACACTTACTCCCTGGCCATCGAACTCGGGAAGGTACGCCGCGCTGACGAGGAGATCGACGCCGCCGACGTTCGTCAAAGCGAGCGGAATCCCCTTGAACAAGCCGATCGCCAGGTCCGCCGTGGGCAGACCGATGATCTGATCGCTTGTCCCGTATCTGCTGCTCGTCGCGCCGGTGACGACAGGCGTGACGCCGTTCACCTGGGGCAGGCTGCCCTGTACCGCGTTGAGGCGCAGGCCGACCGTAAAGTGCCCGAGCCCCCCGAGCGTTCCACCCTGTCCCAGTGTGGCGTTACCACCGGTTATGGAGATGCCGAGCTGTGGCGCCAGATACTGAAAGAGATCGATTGCCTTCTGACAGGCATCCTGCGAGGCGCGCGTCTGATCGGGTATGCCTAGTCCGCTGGCGGTGCCAGGCGGGCAGCGCTGCGTATCGACGTTCTGCGCTTCGACCGAGTTGACTGCGAGTGTTGCAGCCGCGAGCAAAACAAACAAGCGAGCTTTCATTCGATTTTTTCCTCAAGAAAGTATGACTGTGCCCGTACCGGGCTTGAGCGAGCCAACGACCCACGCCGGTACCTCCGCCAGGGAGGCGGCCGACAGGACGGTTTCCACGTCCGGTGGCGCACAGATAACGACCATTCCTACACCCATATTGAACGTTCGATACATCTCGGCCGTGTCGACCTTTCCGGCCTTCTGCAGCACCTTGAACACCGACGGCACCTCCCAGCTCGACCCGTCGATGAGCGCGTCGAGTGATGCCGGGATCGCGCGATCGACGTTTCCCGGCAAACCCCCGCCGGTTATGTGCGCCATTGCGTGCACGCAATCGAGCACCGGCTTGAGTGAGGCGAGGTAAGAACGATGCTCGGCAAGGAGCACCTCACCAACCCCAATTTCACTTCCCGGAAAACGGTCCCCGGAAGACAGCTTCAGCCGTTCCGTAACGATCTTCCGGGCGAGCGAGTACCCGTTCGTATGAAGCCCCGCGCTCCCCAATCCCACGAGCACGTCATCCGGACGAACTCTCGATGGGCCCAGAATGCGGTCTTCCTCTACATATCCGACGATGAAGCCCGCCAGATCGTAATCCGGAGGCGTGTACAAACCCGGCATTTCAGCCGTTTCCCCGCCAATGAGGGCGCAGCCGTTCTCGCGGCAGCCCGCCGCGACCCCTGCCACGACCGCCTCGACGACCGCCGGATCGAGCTTCCCGAAGGCCACGTAATCGAGGAAGAAGAGGGGCAAGGCGCCCTGGACGAGTATGTCGTTGACGCAGTGGTTGACCAGGTCGCGCCCGACAGTCTCATGGCGATTTGCATCGATCGCAGCCTTGACCTTGGTGCCTACCCCGTCCGCGCTGGCGACGAGCACGGGCTTCGAGAGACCCGATGGAACGCGGAACATGCCCCCGAATCCGCCGAACGGCCCCACGGCCCCGGCGGTGAGGGTTGATTCGACGAGCCTTCTTATCCGGAGTTTGGCTGTGTTCGACGCTTCGAGGTCGACGCCGGCGCTTCCGTAACGAAGCGCATCATCCTTCACGCGGGGACATCCTCCTCGAACGTGACCAGGCGCCGCATCTCCGTCATGCGCTGGTCGATCTCCGGCCGCGTGACCGTCATGAGCCGGTCGATCGAGAACCTCTCCACCGCGAATGACCCCATCGCCGAGCCGCAGATTACGGCGCGCCGCATGTTCGCTTCGCTCAGGTCGCCCGTGGCGGCGAGATAGCCGATGAACCCTCCAGCGAAAGCGTCGCCCGCGCCCGTTGGATCGAAGACGTTCTCGAGCGGGAACGCCGGCGCGAAAAAAATCGAGTTCGAGGAGAACATGAAAGCGCCGTGCTCTCCCTTCTTGATGATGACGTGCCGCGGACCGCGCGCCATGATCCACTGCGCCGCCTGGACGAGGTTCGATTTTTCGGTCAGCTGCCGCGCCTCGCCGTCGTTCAGCGTCATCAGGTCGACATGGTTCAGCAGCTCGATGATGTCCGGCCGTCGGCTCTGAATCCAGAAATTCATCGTATCGCAGGCAACCAGCTTCGGCTTTGCGACCTGCCTGACGACATCGAGCTGCAGCCTCGGATCGATATTCGCCAGAAACACGAAGGGCCGCGAGCGCAGCTTGTCCGGAATCTTCGGGCTGAAATGCGAGAAGACGCCGAGTTGGGTTTCGAGAGTCTCCGCGGAATTGAGATCGTGGCGGTACCGGCCCCGCCAGCGGAACGAGTTCCCTTCCGCCTGCTCGAGGCCGCTGAAGTCGACCCCGCGTTTCTTCAGCGGCTCCAGCTGCTCCAGCGGAAAGTCGGATCCTACGACCCCGACGACGCTGACCTTCGTGAGGTGGCTGGCCGACGCCGCAAAAAAAGTCGCCGAGCCTCCGAGAACGTCTTCGGCCTTCCCGAACGGTGTCTCGACTGAATCCAGCGCGACTGAGCCAACGACCAGCACGGACATTCTGCGTTCCCTGGTGGGTGGTACGAGATTATTTCGACGATGACCGTAGCCACGAAAGCTACATTCTTTCCGGCGCGCTGATACCGAGGATGCCGAGGCCGTTGCGCAGGACGATCTGCGTTGCGCGCGCGAGAGCCAGCCGGGCCCTGGTGATCTCCTGGGCCTGCTCCAGGACGTGATGCTTGTGGTACCAGACGTGCGCGAGCCGCGCGGTCTCGAGCAGATACGTCGCGATCCGGTGCGGCTCGAGCGATTCTGCCGCGGAGACGACGAGCTCCGGGAAATCGAGGAGCTCCTTGATCAGGGTCTGCTCCTCCGGCTCCACGAGAACCTCGAGCGCCACATCCTCGGCCGAGAATGCTTCCCGATCCATTCCTCCGACGCGGAAGATCCCGCACATCCGCGCATGAGCCATCTGGATATAGTAGATCGGGTTGTCCTCGGATTGCGATGCGGCAAGGTCGACATTGAAGATCAGCTGCGAGTCGCTCTTCCTCATCAGAAAGAAATAGCGCACCGCATCCCGCCCCACCTCCGTAACGAGATCCCTCACGGTCACGTAGCTCCCGGCGCGCTTGGAGATTTTCACTTCTTCGCCGCCCTTCATGACGGTGACCATCTGGTGCAGCACGTATTCCGGGTAATCGGGCGGCGCTCCGATCTGGAGCGCCTGCAGACCCGCCCGCACCCGCGTTACCGTGCTGTGGTGGTCGGCCCCCTGAACATCGATGGCGCGCCGGAACCCCCTCTTCCACTTCGTCGTGTGGTAAGCAACGTCAGGGACGAAATAGGTGTGAGTGCCGTCGCGCTTCCTCATCACCCGATCCTTGTCGTCTCCGTACTCCGTGGTGCGGAGCCAGAGGGCGCCGTCGTGCTCGTAGGTTTTGCCCGAAGCAACCAGCTGGCCGACCGTCTCTTCCACCATCCCCTCGGTGTAGAGTGACGACTCGAGGAAGTAGGTATCGAACCGCACGCCGAACGCCTGAAGATCCAGATCCTGTTCCTTGCGCAGCTCACGCACCGCGAATTCGCGAACGCTCAGCCCATCGTTGCCCGCCGCGTACCGCTCCGCGAGCTCGCGGATGTATTCACCGTGATATCCGCCTTCAGGCATCTGAAAACGCTCACCGCGCAGCTCGGCGAGACGAGCTTCGACACTCGCGGCGAGATTTTCGATCTGCCCGCCTCCATCGTTGTAATAGAACTCGCGCGTGACCTTCCATCCGGTGGCCTCCAGGAGGCTGGAGATGGCGTCGCCGAGCGCCGCCTGCCGCCCGTGGCCGACGTGGAGGGGACCGGTGGGATTCGCGGAAACGAACTCGACATTCACCGGGCGACCGCGCCCCCGCTCGCTCCGCCCATAGTCTGTGTTCACAGCGAGGATGGTGCGCAGTCCGCCCGCGACAAACCCGGCGTCCAGCCAGAAGTTCATGAAGCCCGGCCCGGCAATTTCTACTCTCGATATCCCGGCGCCGGACAGGCTCATTGCATCCCGAAGCTTCTCGGCGACCTCCCGTGGCTTCGTTTTGAGCCCGCGTGCGAGCACCATTGGCAGGTTGCTCGCCCAGTCGCCGTGCGTCTGGTCGCGCGGGCGCTCCACCGCCGGCTCGACGTCGTCGGGCGCACCAATGCTACGCGCCGCGCGCTGGAGCTCGGCGCGGATTTGATCCGCCGAGTTCATTCGCTCGCTTTGGGTTTCTTCGCGGCGGTGGCTGGCTTCGATTCAACGGCTGGCTTGGCGGAAGCTGCTCCGCCCTCGCGTCCTGAGCCGGAAGCCTTGTCCCCGCCTGTTGAAGACTCCGGTTTGCCCGCCGGGGAGTCGGCCGCTGCAGCGCTCGCGGAAGAGTCGCTGGCGGAAGAGTCGCTGGCGGAAGAGTCGCTGGCGGAAGAGTCGCTGGCGGAAGGAGGCGCCGTCCGGGATTTCTTGCCATCCTTGCCGTAATCGGTGATGTAGAACCCCGATCCCCTGAACAGCAGTCCACCACCGGCGGACAGCTGCCGCCCCGCAACCTTGCCGCAGGTTGGGCAGGTAACCTCGGGAGGCGCGGCACCGATGGAGCGGTAGAACTTTTCGAAGTCGTGCCCCGAGGGACAGCGAAACTCGTATGTGGGCATGTTGGATCTGGAGGAGAACCGCGCCAGCAGGCGAAAGCTATTGGCTCATAGAGAGCGACTCAAGCTTTCGCCGCGCTCCGACCTACGCTGGAGCGCGATAGACTCCCCACGCTGCAGCCAGCTCCGATGAGATCTCGCCCACTGTTGCGCGCGAGCGAACGGCGTCGATGATGATCGGCATCAGGCTCGTTTCACGGGACGGCTTCAGCGCCGCTTTGGCGAGCGTTGCCAGGGACCGCTTCACATCAGCATCGCTTCTGTTCGCCCGCAGCTGGCGGAGAGCCCGGGTCTGGGCGTTCTCGAGCGACGAATAGTCCGGCGCCGGAATTCCTGGCGCCGGCTCGTCATCGGTGAACCTGTTCACGCCGACGATCACGGTTTCGCCGCCTTCGACGCGAAGCTGATGCTCGTAGGCGCTGCGGCCGATCTGCTCCTGAAAGAATCCGGCGGCGATCGCCTTCTCCGAGCCGCCAAGCCGGTCGACCTCGGCGATGAGCTCCGAGCTCCGTGACTCGAGCTCACTCGTGAGGTGCTCCACGTAGTAGCTGCCGGCCAGTGGATCCGCCGTGCTTGCCACCCCGGATT
>Ga0136631_10000486_pt1 | contig 12296 bp, 6 predicted proteins | sample AntDrymUQ6012206_2_FD_104655 | JGI IMG/M metagenome (GOLD analysis project Ga0136631, IMG submission 104655) | Polar desert sand microbial communities from Dry Valleys, Antarctica - metaG UQ601 (22.06) | ecosystem: Environmental > Terrestrial > Soil > Desert | place: Antarctica: Dry Valley... | reverse complement strand
GGCGCCGTCAGGCAAGGACGCAGGATCGAAGGTGTGGCTCTGCCACATCGAGATCCGAGGACGCCGCCTGGCGGTGATCGGCGCCCGCGGTTTCGGGTGCAACGTTTGTGGGCGGCCCACTAGTGCGATGAGGGGCGCGCTGCTCGTGTGCGGGACGCACTCGGACGCCGGGAAGTCCGTCGTGACCGCCGGCATCTGCCGCTGGCTGCACCGCGCGGGCGTGCGCGTCGCGCCGTTCAAGGCGCAGAACATGGCGCTGAACTCGGTCGTCACGGCCGACGGCAGCGAGGTCGGCCGGGCGCAGGCGGTCCAGGCGGCGGCCGCCGGCGTCGCGCCCGAGGCGGCGATGAACCCGATCCTCATCAAGCCGTCGGGCGAGCGCCACAGCCAGATCGTCGTCATGGGACGCCCGTACGCGGACGTGGGGGCACGCTCCTACCAGCAGCTCAAGCACGAGCTGCGTCCGGTCGTGGCGGACGCGCTCGCCGACCTGCGCGAGCGCTTCGACGTCGTCGTCTGCGAGGGCGCCGGCAGCCCGGCCGAGATCAACCTGCGCGACGACGACCTGACGAACCTCGGCCTCGCGCGCGCGGCCGGGCTGCCGGTGCTCGTCGTCGCCGACATCGACCGCGGCGGCGTCTTCGCCTCGCTCTTCGGCACGCTCGCGCTGCTCGACGCGGCCGACCAGGCGCACGTCGCCGGCTTCGTCGTCAACAAGTTCCGCGGCGACGGCTCGATCCTCGCGCCCGGAATCGCGCAGCTCGAATCGCTCACCGGACGCCCGACCCTCGGCGTGCTCCCCCACGTCGAGGACCTCTGGATGGACGTCGAGGACTCGCTCGCGCTCGAGGCGGGGCGTCCCGAGGCGCCCGCGGGCGCCGACACGCTCGACGTCGCGGTCGTGCGCCTGCGCTGGATGAGCAACTTCACCGACCTCGACGCGCTCGCCGCCGAGCCCGGCGTGCGCGTGCGCTTCACGCGCTCGGCGGCCGACGTCGAGCGCACCGACCTGCTCGTGCTGCCCGGCACGAAGGCGACCGTGGAGGACCTCGCGCGCCTGCGCGCGGCCGGGCTGGACCGCGCGATCGAGGCGCGCGCCGCCGCGGGCGCCCCGATCCTCGGCATCTGCGGCGGCTACCAGCTCCTCGGCGAGCGGATCGTCGACGGCGTCGAGTCGCGTCGCGGGGCGGTCGCGGGGCTCGGGGTGCTGCCGGTCATCACGACCTTCGAGCGCGACAAGCTCCTGCGCCGGCGGGCCGGCCGCTGTGCGTGGCTCGGAACGGCGGCGAGCGGCTATGAGATCCGCCACGGGCGCGTCGAGCGCCGCGGCGGCGAACAGCTGCTGACCGGCGACGGCGGCGAGCCCGACGGCTGCCGCCTCGGCGACGTGCTCGGCACCTCCTGGCACGGGGCGCTCGAGCACGACGCGTTCCGCCGCGCGCTGCTGGCGCGCGTCGCGGCGGCGCGCGGCCGGCGCTTCGTCCCCGGCACGGGCTCCTTCGCCGCCGCGCGCGAGGCGCGTCTCGACGTCCTCGGCGACCTCGTCGCAGACCATGTCGACACCGCGGGCCTCGCGGCGCTCATCGACGGCGGTGTCCCCGCCAGCCTGCCCACGATCCGAACGGAGGTGCGCCCGTGCTGCGCGTCGTGACGACCGCCGACACCGAGATCCTCGCCACGGCGAGCGCCGTGGCTCGGCTGCCCGCGGGCTTCTGCGAGGTGCGCTGCGCCAACCCGGCAGGGGCGCCCGACGACGCGGCGCTCGTGGAGGAGATCCTCGACGGCGCGCGCGTCGTCCTGTGCCGGATCCTCGGCGGCCGCCGCGGCTGGCCGGACGGCTTCGACCTACTCCGCGAGCGCTGCCGCGAGCGCGGCGTCGCGCTGCTCGCGCTCGGCGGCGAGGCGGCGCCCGACGCCGAGATGACGGCGCTGTCGCTCGCGCCCGCGGGAGCGGTCGCGCAGGCCGGCGAGTACCTGCGCCACGGCGACGTCTCAAACGTCGAGCAGCTCCTGCGCTTCCTCGCCGACACGTTCCTGCTCGAGGGTCACGGCTTCGACCCGCCGCGCGAGGTCGCCGACCTCGGCGTCTACGTCCCGCACGTCGGCGACGTGGCGCTCGAGGATGCGCTCGTCCGCCACGACGCGCGTCGCCCGACGATCGGTGTCTGCTTCTACCGCTCGCACCGCCTGACCGGCAACACCGCGTTCGTCGACGCCCTCTGCGCGGCGATCGAGGACGCGGGCGCCAACGCGCTCGCGGTGTGGAGCTACACGCTGCGCCGCGACGGTGACGGGCGGGTGCCAGCGCTCGCGCTCGTGGACGGCCACGTCGACGCGCTGCTCGTCACGATGCTCGCGACCGGCGGCTCGGGCGCCGCCGACCTCGGCGACGACTGGCTCGGCTGGGATGCGACGGCGCTCGCGGCGCTCGACGTGCCGGTCTTCCAGGCCGTCTGCGCGACCGCCTCGCGCGCGGCGTGGGAGGCCTCGGACACGGGCCTCGCGCCGCTCGACGCCGCGACGCAGGTCGCGATCCCGGAGTTCGACGGGCGCATCCTCGCGGGGGTCGTCTCGTTCAAGGAGCGCGACGCCGATGCCTCGCCGGTCGGCGTCGCGGTGCCGCGCTACGTCCCCGACCTCGAGCGCTGTGCCCGCGTCGCCCGCCTCGCGGTGCGCAGCGCCAGGCTGCGCGCCCTGCCGGCGGCGCAGCGGCGGGTCGCGATCCTGCTGACGAGCTTCCCGACGAAGCACGCGAAGGTCGGCATGGCCGTGGGGCTCGACACGCCCGCCAGCGCGCTGAAGCTGCTCGACGCGCTCGCGGCCGACGGGATGGACGTCGAGCGCCCGTTCGGCCATGGCGACGAGCTCATGCACGCGCTCATCGCCGCCGGCGGCCACGACCCGGAGTTCCTCACCGACGAGCAGCTCGCGGCGGCGCCGCTGCGCCTGCCGGTCGTGGACTACCTCGCCTGGTACGAGACGCTGCCCGTGCCGCTGCGCGAGGCGATCGAGGAGCGCTGGGGGCCGCCGGCGAGCGACCGCTATCTGACGAAGAGCGACCGTGGGAGCTGGGACTTCGTCGTCGCGGGCCTGCAGCTCGGCCACGTACTCGTCGCGATCCAGCCGCCGCGCGGCTACGGCGAGGACCCGGTCGGCATCTACCACGACCCCCAGCTGCCGCCGACGCACCACTACCTCGCCTGCTACCGCTGGATCGACGCGGCCTGGGGCGCCGACGCGATCGTCCACCTCGGCAAGCACGGGACGCTCGAGTGGCTGCCCGGCAAGACGCTCGCGCTGTCGTCCGCCTGCGCGCCCGACGCCGCGCTCGGCGACATGCCGCTCGTCTACCCGTTCGTCGTCAACGACCCCGGCGAGGGCGTGCAGGCCAAGCGCCGCGCGCACGCGGTCATCGTCGACCACCTCGTCCCGCCGATGATGCGCGCCGACACGTACGACGAGCTCGCCGAGCTCGAGGCGCTGCTCGACGAGTACGCCCGGCTGGAGGTGCTCGACCCGTCGAAGCTGCCGGGCCTCGCCGCCCGCATCTGGTCGGCGATCGAGCGCGCGAACCTCCAGAGCGACCTCGACGTCCAGGAGCGCCCGGACGACCTCGGCGCGCTCGTCGAGCACATCGACGGCTACCTCTGCGAGGTCAAGGACATCCAGGTCAAGGACGGGCTGCACGTGCTCGGCCAGGCGCCCGAGGGCGACCAGCTGCGCGGCCTGACGGCCGCGATGCTGCGGCTCGGGAGCGGCGACGTGCCGGGGCTGCGGCGGGCGGTCGGCGCGGCGTTCGGGCTCGACGAGCCGGCGCTCGTGGCCGCGCCGGGCGCGCCCGCGCCCGGCGTGCCCGAGGAGCTGGTGCAGCGCTTCCGCGGGCCGGCCGCGAGCGCCGGCGATCTGCTCGATCGGCTGGAGGCCGCGCAGATGGCGCTGCTCGACGCGCTGGCGCAGCGCGGCTGGGACCCGGCGGTCGTCGAGGAGGTCTGCGAGACGGTGCTCGGCCTGCGCGACGAGGGCGTGCAGCGCGCGCTGCGCTTCGCCGCCGCCGAGGTCGTGCCGCGCATCCGCCGGACCGGCGACGAGCTCACGAACGTCGTCGCGGCGTGCAACGGCCGCCACGTCCCCGCCGGGCCGTCGGGCGCGCCGACGCGCGGGCGGCTCGACGTCCTGCCGACGGGGCGCAACTTCTACTCGGTCGACCCGCGCGCACTGCCGTCCGAGCTGTCGTGGGAGGTCGGCCGGCGGCTGGCCGACGCGCTGCTCGAGCGCCATGTGCGCGAGACCGGCGCGCTGCCGCGGATGGTCGGCCTCGTCGCGTGGGGGACGTCCGCGATGCGCACGCAGGGCGACGACGTCGCCGAGATCCTCGCGCTCCTCGGCATCCGCCCGACGTGGCATCCCGAGTCCCGGCGCGTCACCGGCATCGAGGTCATCGAGCTCGAGGAGCTCGGCCGGCCGCGGATCGACGTCACCGTGCGCATCTCGGGCTTCTTCCGCGACGCCTTCCCGCACCTCGTCGTGCTGCTCGACGACGCCGTCGCGGCCGTCGCGGCGCTCGACGAGCCGTCCGAGCTCAACCACGTCGCCGCGCACGCCCGCGCCGACGCCGAGCGCCTCGCCGCGGAGCTCGGCACGCACGGCGCGTGGCGGCGCGCGACGACGCGGGTCTTCGGCTCCAAGCCGGGGACATACGGAGCGGGGCTCATGCAGCTCCTCGACGCGCGCGACTGGCGCGGCGACGCCGACCTCGCGGAGGTCTACGCCGCGTGGGGCGGCTACGCCTACGGCCGCGAGCTGGATGGGGCGCCCGCGCAGGCGGCGATGCGCGAGGCCTACGCGCGAATCGAGATCGCCGTGAAGAACGTCGACTCGCGCGAGCACGACATCCTCGACTCCGACGACTACTTCCAGTTCCATGGCGGCATGGTGGCGACCGTCCGGGCGATCACAGGCAACGATCCCGCCGCGTACCTCGGCGACAGCTCGGACCCGTCGCGGGTCGTGACGCGCACGCTCGCCGAGGAGACGCGGCGGGTCTTCCGCGCGCGCGTCGCCAACCCACGCTGGATCGCGTCCATGATCCGCCACGGCTACAAGGGCGCCGCCGAGCTGTCGGCGACCGTCGACTACCTCTTCGGCTACGACGCGACCGCGGGCGTCGCCGAGGACTGGATGTACGAGCAGGTCGCGGCGAAGTACCTGCTCGACGACGACGTCGCGGCGTTCATGGCGCAGTCGAACCCATGGGCGGCGCGGGGCATCGCCGAGCGTCTGCTCGAGGCCGCCGACCGCGGCCTGTGGGCCGACCCCGACGAGGCGACGATCGCGAGCATCCGCGACCGCTTCCTCGAGCTCGAGGGCGAGCTGGAGGAGGCGCAGATATGACCATGGCCAATGGCGAAGCCAGACGGGAGCGCTCGCGATGACATCGAGCCATTGCTCGACCATGGCCAAGCGAAGCCAGACGGGAGCGCTCGCGATGACTGAGTTCCCGCTCACGGCGATCGTCGGGATGGAGGCGCTCGTCGAGTCGCTGCTCGTCAACGCCGTCGCGCCGGAGGTCGGCGGCGTGCTCGTGCGCGGCGAGCGCGGGACGGCGAAGTCGACCGCGGTGCGAGCGCTCGCGCCGCTGCTGCCGCCGGTGCTCGCGGCCGCCGGCGAGCGGTTCTGCTTCGCGCCCGGCGAGCTCGCGCCAGACGGGCCGGTGGCGGCGGACGCCGCCGTCGCCGAGCGCCCGGCGCCGCTCGTCGAGCTGCCGCTCGGGACGACGCTCGACCGGCTCGTCGGCGCGCTGGACCTGGCCCGCGCGCTCGCCGGCGAGCGGGCGTTCGAGGCCGGGCTGCTCGCCCGCGCGCACCAGGGGATCCTCTACGTCGACGAGGTCAACCTCCTGCCCGACCACCTCGTCGATGCGCTCCTCGACGCGGCCGCGACCGGCGTCGCGCGCGTCGAGCGCGAGGCCGTGTCGGCGCAGCACGCGGCGCGCTTCGTGCTCGTCGGGACGATGAACGTCGAGGAGGGCGAGCTGCGCCCGCAGCTGCTGGACCGCTTCGGGCTCGGCATCGAGGCACGCGCGCCGGTGGACCCGGCGCAGCGTGCCGAGATCGTCCGCCGGCGGCTGGCGTTCGAGCGCGACCCGGACGCGTTCGCCGCGCAGTGGGAGCCCGCCGAGCGCGCGCTCGCGGAGCGGATCGCCGCCGCCCGGGCGCGTGTCGCCGACGTGCGGCTGCCCGAGCGCGAGCTCCTGCGGATCACCGGCGCGTGCGCGCGGCTTGCGGTCGACGGCGTGCGCGGCGACATCGTCTGCGCCCGCGCAGCGCGCGCGCTCGCCGCGCTCGACGGCGCCGGCGAGGTCGGCGAGGAGCACGTCCGCCGCGCCGCCGCGCTCGCGATCGCCCATCGCCGCCGGCGCGATCCCCTCGACGGCCGCGCCCCCGACGAGCAGGACCTCGAGCGGGCGCTCGACGGCGAGCCGCCCGACGACGAGCCGCCGCCGCGCGGCAACGGCGGACGGCCGGCCCACGCTCCCGGCAACGGCGCACGGTCCGCCCCCGACTCCGGCCACGGCGACGCGCAGGCCAGCGCGCCCGGTACCGATTGCCCCGCACGCGGCGACGCGCAGGCGGCGGGAACCCCGAGCCCGCTGCGCCCCGCCGGCGAGCGCCGCGACCCGCCCGCGCCCGCGCGGCTGCCGCGCGACGCGCTCGCGTTGCGCGGCAGCGGCGCCGGCCCCACCGGGCGCCGCGCGCGCACCCGCGGTCCGGGGGCCGGCGCGATCGACAGCCGCCTCGCCGCCCCGGCGTCCGCAGATCTCGCGCTCGTCGCGAGCCTGCGCGCGCGACTGCTCGGGGCCGGCCCCGGCGAGCTGCGCGAGCATGTGCGCAGCGGGCGCGAGAGCGCGCTCGTCTGCCTCGTCGTCGACGCGAGCGGCTCCATGGGCGCGCGCCGGCGCCTGGCGCGCGTGAAGGGCGCGCTCATCGCGCTGCTCGCCGACGCCTACGCCGGCCGCGACCGCGTGGCCGTCATCGCCTTCCGCGACAGCGCCGCCGAGCTGCTGCTCGCGCCCGGCGCCCCGATCGAGCACGCCGCCGCCGCGATCCGCGCGCTGCCGACCGGCGGGCGCACGCCGCTCGCCGCCGGCCTCGACGCCGCGGCCGGCCTCATCCGCCGCGAGGCGCTGCGCGAGCCCGACCGGCGCGCGATCGCAGTCGTCCTCACCGACGGGCGCGTCGCCGATCGCGAGGGAGCGGTTGCGCGCGCCGCCGCCCGGCTCGGCCGCGCGGCCGCCGCCGTCCACGTCGTCGACACCGAGGAGGGACCCGTGCGGCTCGGACTCGCGACCGCGATCGCCGCCGCCGCCGGCGGCGAGCTGCACCGCCTCGTCGCCGCGACCAGGAGAGCCGCATGACAGACGAGACGCCGCTGACCCGCCATGGCGCCGAGAGCGTCGACGTGCCGCACCGACCCGGCGACCGCGGCAGCGCGGAGCCCAAGCGGCGCAAGCCGCGCGACCGCCCGCTCGTCATCGTCCTCACCGGGCACGGCAAGGGCAAGAGCACGTCGGCGTTCGGGATGCTCCTGCGCTCGTGGGCGCGCGGCCACCGCTGCGGCGTCTTTCAGTTCGTGAAGTCCGGCAAGTGGAAGGTCGGCGAGGCGAAGGCCGCCGCCGCGCTCGGCGGCATCGACTGGGAGAAGATGGGCGACGGCTGGTCGTGGCTGGCGCGCGACCTCGGCGAGTCCGCCGACCTCGCGCGCGAGGGCTGGGCCGAGGTCAAGCGCGCGATCGCGCAGGAGCGCTACGAGTTCCTCCTGCTCGACGAGATCACGTACCCGGTGAAGTGGGGCTGGATCGACGTCGCCGACATCGTCGCGACGCTGCGCGACCGGCCCGGCTTCCAGCACGTCGTCATCACCGGCCGCGACGCCGCGCCGGAGCTGCTGGAGCTCGCCGACCTCGTCTCGGAGGTCGTGAAGGTCAAGCACCCGATGGACGCCGGCATCCGCGCCCAGCAGGGGATCGAGTGGTGACGGCGGGACAGCGCGCTGGTGGCAAGGGTCATCGCACGTCCTCGCGACGTCGTCGCTCGACCGTCGCCTGCGCGGAACCCGGGCGCTCGCGATGATCCCCCGCGTCGTCATCGCCGGCACGAGCTCGGGCGCCGGCAAGACGACGGTCGCCTGCGGGCTCGTCGGCGCGCTGCGCGCCCGGGGATTGCGCGTCCAGGGCTTCAAGGTCGGCCCCGACTACATCGACCCCAGCCACCACGCGCTCGCCGCCGGGCGTCCCGGGCGCAACCTCGACGCCTTCCTCGACGGCCCCGAGCTCATCGCGCCGCTCGTGCGCCACGGCGGCGCGGGCGCCGACATAGCCGTGATCGAGGGGGTCATGGGGCTCTTCGACGGCGCGTCGGGGCGCGGCGAGCTGGCCTCGACCGCGCACGTCGCCAAGCTCCTGCACGCGCCGGTCCTGCTCGTCGTCGACGGCGCCTCGATGGCACGCTCGGCGGCGGCGATGGTCCACGGCTATCGCACATTCGATCCCGACGTGGACGTCGCGGGCGTGATCTTCAACCGCGTCGGCTCCGACGTCCACGAGGAGCTGCTGCGCGAGGCGGTGGAGCCGCTCGGCGTGCCGGTGCTCGGTGCGCTGCGCCGCGACGAGCGGATCGTCACGCCCGAGCGTCACCTCGGCCTCGTCCCGGCGGGCGAGCGCGAGGCGCTCGCGCGCACCGCGCTGGGCGCGCTCGCCGCGGCGATGGCGCGCTACGCCGACGTCGCCGCGATCGAGCGCCTCGCGCGCGCGGCGCCGCCACTGCCGGGGCCGGCATGGAGCCCGCAGCCGGCGGTCGCGCCACCCGCGCACGCCCGGATCGCGATCGCGCGCGGGCCCGCGTTCTCCTTCCACTACGAGGAGAACCTCGAGCTGCTGGAGGCGGCGGGCGCCGAGCTCGCCGCCTTCGACCCGCTGCACGACGAGGCGCTCCCACCCGATGCCGGCGCGCTCGTCCTCGCGGGCGGCTTCCCGGAGGTCTTCGGCGCCGAGCTTTCAGCCAACGCGCCGCTGCGCGCCGAGGTCGCCGCCTTCGCGGCCTCCGGGCGCCCGGTGCTCGCCGAGTGCGGCGGGCTGCTGTACCTCTGCTCCGAGCTCGACGGCCACGAGATGTGCGGCGTCCTGCTGGCACGCGGGCGCATGGCCGAGCGCCTGACGCTCGGCTACCGCGAAGCCGTCGCGGCGACCGCGACGCCGTGGATCGACGCCGGCGAGCGCGTGCGTGGGCACGAGTTCCACTACTCGCAGGTGCAGCCGCCGGCCGGCGCCGGCGCCGGCGCCGCGCCCGCCTGGACGCTCAGCGCGAGAGGGCATACGGCCGACGAAGGCGTCGTCGCCGGCGCGCTGCAGGCGAGCTACCTCCACCTCCGCTGGGCGGCGCACCCGCAGCTGGCGCAGCGCTTCGCCCGGGCGGCCGCGGTCGCCACCGCCGCGGCGCGATGAGTCTGACGCTCGTCACCGGCGGCACGCGGTCGGGCAAGAGCGCGCACGCCGAGCGGCTCGCGCTCGCAAGCGGCCTGCCCGTGCGCTACGTCGCCACGGCCGACGGCGCCGACTCGTCGCTGGCCGACCGGATCGGCGCCCACGTCGCACGGCGCCCGCCGGAGTGGACCACGGTGCAGGCGGGTGTGGAGCTTGCCGACGCGCTCGCCGGCGCGGACGGTACGTGCGTGCTCGTCGACGGCCTCGGGCCGTGGATCGCCCGCGCCCTGCATGAGGCCGGGGCCTTCGCGGACGGGACCGCGCTGCGGACCGCCGAGGCCGACGTCCTCGCGTGCGTCGAACGCGCGGTGCGGGCGGCGGCGCGGCCCGGCGTGACGGCGATCGTCGTCGCCGAACAGGCCGGCAGTGGGCTGCTCCCACCAGACGCCGCCTCACGCGCATGGCTCGACCTGCTCGGCGGGGCGACGCAGCGCTTCGCCGCGCGCGCGGGGCACGTCGAGCTCGTCGTCGCCGGTCGGGCGCTGACCCTCGGTGGCGCCCCGCCCACACCCGCGGCCGACGCCGACGCCGCGCTGCGCCATCACGGAGGCGCCCCGCCCGCGCCCGACGTCGCGGCCGACGCCGCGCTGCGCCATCACGGCGACCGCGACGTCCGGCCCGGCGACGCCGACCACGCGGTGAACGTCGTCGCCGGCGGCCCGCCGGGCTGGCTGCGCGCGACGCTGCGCGCGGCCCTCGACCAGGACGTCGCACGGTATCCCGACGAGCGCCCCGCGACGGCCGCGCTCGCCGCGCGCCATGGCCGCGAACCCGACGAGATCGTGCCGACCAACGGCGCCGCCGAGGCGCTCTGGCTGCTGCCGGCCGCGCTGCGCCCGCGCCACGCCGTCTGCGTGCACCCCGCGTTCACCGAGGCCGAGGCGGCGCTGCACGCCTACGGCGTGCGCACGACCCGTGTGCAGCGCGACCCCGAGCGCAACTTCGCGCTCGACCCGACCGCGGTGCCGGCCGACGTCGACCTCGTCGTCGTCGGCAACCCGGCCTCGCCGAGCGGGACGCTCGACCCCGCCGCTGCGCTGCTCGCGCTGCGCAGGCCGGGGCGCGTGGTGGCCGTCGACGAGGCGTTCATGGACCTCGTCGTCGGGGAGCCGGCGACGCTCGTGCGCGAGCGCCTCGACGACGTCGTCGTCGTGCGCAGCCTCACGAAGGCGCTCGCCGTGCCGGGGCTGCGCGTCGGCTACGCCGTCGCCGCGCCCGCGCTCGCGGCGCGGCTGCGGGCGGTGCGGCCCCCGTGGTCGTGCAACGCGCTCGCGCTCGCCGCGCTCGAGGCCGCCGCCCACCGCCCGGACGCGATCGCCGCCATCGCCGAGCGGGCCGCCGCGGAGCGCGCCGACCTCGCGGGCCGGCTCGCGACCCTCGCAGGCGTCCGCGTCTGGCCCGGCGCCGCGAACTTCTGCCTCGTCGAGGTCGCCGACGGGCCGGCGGTCGTCGCCGCGCTGCGCGCGCGCGACATCGCCGTGCGCCCGGCGGCGTCGTTCCCCGGGCTCGGGCCCGGCCACCTGCGCCTCACCGCGCGCGCGCCGGCGGCCAACGCGCGGCTCGTCGAGGCGATCGAGGAGGTCGTCGCGGCGTGCGTGTGACCGTGGCGGACGGGATGCTCGCGGTCGGCTTCGACGGCGAGCGACACGTGCTCTGCTCGGCGGTCCTCGACGACGCCGCGCTCGCGGGCGCGGCGCAGACCGCGGTCGAGGCCAAGGCGCAGGCGCGCGTGCCGGCCGCGCGCGAGGACGCGGCACAGACCGCGATCGAGGCCACGACGCAGGCGCGCGTGCCGGCCGCGCGCGAGGACGCGGCACAGACCGCGGTCGAGGCCACGACGCGGGCGCGCGTGCCGGCCGCGCTCGCGGGCGCAGCGCAGACCGCGGTCGAGGCCAAGGCGCGGGCGCGCGTGCCGGCCGCACACGAGGCAGCGCGATGACGATCGCCGTCGTCGGCATCGGCGCCGACGGGTGGGCCGGGCTCGGCGAGGCGGCGCGCGCCGCGATCCTCGGCGCAGAGGAGATCATCGGCTCGCGGCGCCAGCTCGCGCTGCTGCCGCCGGCCGCCACCGCCGCGGCGACGACCCGCGCCTGGCCGTCGCCGATGGACCCGCTGCTCGACGAGCTCGCCGGGCGCCCCAACGGCTCGACGTGCGTGCTCGCCAGCGGCGATCCGATGCTCCACGGCATCGGCGCGACGCTCGCGCGGCGCCTCGGCCCGGGCGTGCTCGCCGTCCACCCGTACCCGTCCGCCTTCGCGCTCGCGTGCGCGCGGCTCGGCTGGCCCGCGGCCGAGGTCGCGCTCGTCAGCGCCGTCGCCCGCCCGCCGGAGGTCGTCGCGCTCGCGCTCGCTCCCGGGCGCCGGGTCGTCGTCTATGCGACCGGCGAGGACGGTGCCGCGCAGGTCGCGCGCGTGCTGCGCGAGCGCGGCTTCGGCCCGAGCCGCCTCGTCGTGCTCGAGCGCCTCGGCGCCCGCGACGAGCGCGTCGTCGAGAGCAGCGCCGACGAATGGACCGGTCGCGCAGACCCGCTGCACGCCGTCGCGATCGAGTGCCGGGCCGCCGCCGACGCCCCGCTGCTGCCGCGAATCCCCGGCCTGCCCGACGACGCCTACGACCACGACGGCCAGCTCTCCAAGCGCCACGTCCGAGCGCTGACGCTCGCCGCGCCCGCGCCGACGTCCCACAGCAGCTGGCCCGGCAGCGGCGCGAGCGCGGCGAGCGTCAGCGCTCGGACGTGGCGCTTGGAGAGCTGGCCGT
>Ga0136631_10000485_pt1 | contig 12301 bp, 9 predicted proteins | sample AntDrymUQ6012206_2_FD_104655 | JGI IMG/M metagenome (GOLD analysis project Ga0136631, IMG submission 104655) | Polar desert sand microbial communities from Dry Valleys, Antarctica - metaG UQ601 (22.06) | ecosystem: Environmental > Terrestrial > Soil > Desert | place: Antarctica: Dry Valley... | reverse complement strand
GGAGGCGCCGGTGAACCAGTAGATGACCGCCCCGCCGGTGATGAGCCCAAGCAGGAAGGGCGGGTGGAGAATCGAGAGGTATTCCATGCCGCTGGTGAGCCCATGGGTCAGGGCCATGATGATGGAGAAGATCATCGTGGTGGCGCCCACCACCGCCGTCCCGATGAGCACCGGCTTGGCCGTGGCCTTGAAGGTGTTCCCTGCCCCGTCGTTCTCCTCCAGCAGGTCCTTGGCGGTCTCGAAGTTGACGTCCATGCCGTAGTCCCGCTTGAGCTCCTGCTTGATGTTGGGAACCTGCTCGATCAGGGAGAGCTCGTAGATCGATTGCGCGTTGTCGGTCACCGGACCGTAGCTGTCCACGGCGATGGTGACGGGGCCCATACCGAGAAACCCGAATGCCACCAGGCCGAAGGCAAAGATGGCCGGGGCCTTCATCAGCTCGCCCACGCCCATCGTGCTCACGCCGTAGGCGATGGCCATAAGACCCATGATCGTGAGGCCCAGCCAGTAGGCCGAGAAGTTTCCGGCCACGAAGCCCGACAGGATGTTGAGCGACGCGCCGCCTTCGCGAGAAGAGGTCACCACCTCGCGGACGTGGCGGGACCCGGTGGAGGTGAAGACCTTCACGAACTCCGGGATGATCGCCCCGGCAAGTGTGCCGAGGGAAATCACGGTAGACAGCTGCCACCAGAGGTCGGAGTTGCCGCCCAGGTGGGGGACGATCACATACGACAGGGCGTAGGTCAGCGCCACCGAGATCAATGAGGTCATCCAGACCAGCTGGGTCAGGGGGGCCTCGAAGTCGAACCGGGTGGCCGCCTGATACTTGCCCCGCGAGAGGGCGTTGCTGATCAGGTAGGAGAAGCCCGAGGCCAGCACCATCATGACCCGCATCAGGAAGATCCAGACCAGCAGCTGCGCCTGAATCGCGGTATCCGGCACCGCCAGCACGATGAACGCGATCAGCGCCACACCGGTGACGCCATAGGTCTCGAAGCCGTCGGCGGTCGGACCTACCGAGTCGCCCGCGTTGTCGCCGGTGCAGTCGGCAATCACGCCCGGGTTCCTGGCGTCATCCTCCTTGATCTTGAACACCACCTTCATCAGATCCGACCCGATGTCGGCGATCTTGGTGAAGATGCCGCCGGCGATCCGGAGCGCCGCGGCGCCGAGCGACTCACCGATGGCGAAGCCGAGGAAGCAGGCGCCAGCCACATCGGCCGGGATGAAGAGCAGAATCCCCAGCATGAAGAGCAGCTCGACCGAGATCAGCATCATGCCGACGCTCATGCCCGCCTGGAGCGGGATGTCGCTGACCGGCCACGCCTTGCCCCTGAGGCTGGCGAAGGCGGTGCGGGAGTTGGCCAGGGTGTTGATTCGGATACCGAACCACGCCACGCCGTAGCTGCCCGCCATGCCGATGAGGCTGAACAGCAGGATGAGCGCGATCTTTCCGGGCTCGAGCCCGGTCAGCACGAAGTAGATGACGATGACCGTACCGATGAAGCCGAGCAGTACCAGCAGCAGCTTGCCCTGCTGCACCATGTACGCCTTGCAGGTCACATAGATCAGCTCGGAGACCTCCGCCATCGTGCGGTGGACCGGCAGCTGCTTGACCCGGGTATAGCTCCACAGGCCGAAGAGCAGTCCCAGGACGCAGACCAGCAGCCCCGAGAGCAGGATCTGGTGCCCGGTGAAGCCGAGGTAGTCTCCCTGGTTGAGATCGGGCAGGCGGAGGTTCACCTCTCCGCCGGGCCGGTGCTCCTGCGCGGCCACGCTCTGCGCCGCGTCCTGCGCGGCAAGGGCTGGAAGTGCCGCCGGAGCAAGCGCGGCCCCAAGCAGCAGGACGAGCACCAGTCGGGCGGTGCAGGCACGGATCATTGTCAGGAATCTCCTGGGCGTCACGGGCATGAGAGTGGGTTGTCTTGAGCTGGGGGAAATTAGTAGGCGCCGATCGGACGATGCGTCGGCTCGGCCATCGTATGCACTTTTGTCAGAAAGCGCTTGGCGTGCTTGTCGGCTTCGCTCTCTCCCACCTGGTCGGTCTCGACCGTGACCAGAGTGTAATGCCCACCCTCGGCCTGAACGGTCACGGTAATGCGGCCGATGGTACCCTCGAACTGCCGGCGGCGAGGCAGCTCGTCCACCGAGGCCAGTATCCCGCGGAAAAACTGTCCGGCTCCGGCCAGGACTTCAGCGCCCGGCAGGTGGGTTCGGTGAAAGTATTTCAATCGTCGAGGTCCGTATGGGTGATCGGGGCCTCGCCCATGAGATGCCGGAGGGTGTTCTTGAGCTTGGTCTGCTGAATGAAGAGATCGTGCTCCGGATAGAGGCCGGGTGCCGTCTGGGGGCTCTTGAAATAGAAGGAGAGCCACTCCTGGATGCCGCTCAGCCGGGCCCGCTGGGAGAGGTCGTAGAACAGGGCCAGGTCCAGCACCAGCGGGGCGGCGAGAATCGAGTCGCGACAGAGGAAGTCGACCTTGATCTGCATCGGATAGCCGAGCCACCCGAAAATGTCGATGTTGTCCCAGCCTTCCTTGTTGTCGCCCCGCGGCGGATAGTAGTTGATCCGCACCTTGTGATACATCTTGCCATAGAGCTCGGGATAGAGCTGGGGCTGCAGGATGTACTCCAGCACGCCGAGCTTCGATTCTTCCTTGGTCTTGAAGCTCTCCGGATCGTCCAGCACCTCGCCGTCCCGGTTCCCCAGGATGTTGGTCGAGTACCACCCCGCCACCCCTAGCATCCGCGCCTTGAACATCGGCGACAGCACCGTCTTGACCATGGTCTGGCCGGTCTTGAAATCCTTGCCGCCGATCGGCACGCCCTTGGTCTTGGCGAGCTGCTCCATGGCGGGGAAGTCGCAGGTGAGGTTCGGCGCGCCGTTGGCGAACGGCACCCCCTCCATGATGGCGGCGTAGGCGTAGAGCATGGACGGCGCGATCGTCTGATCGTTCGCATCCATGGCTTTCTCGAAGGCTTCCAACGTCCAGTGGGTGGGACCCGGGCTGATGAAGATCTCGGTCGACGCGCACCACACCATCACCAGGCGGTCGCACTTCTGTTTGGTCTTGAACTGCTTGATGTCCTTGCGGAGGGCCTCGGCCAGCTCCCGCTTGCTGCTACCGGGCTTGACGTTCTTCCCCTCGAGCCGCTTGACGTAATTCTGGTCGAACACCGCCGGCATCGGCTTGATGGCCTTGAGGAAGGCGGCGATCGGCTCGACATGTTCATGTTTATCGAGGACGCCTGCCCGGAGGGCTGCGGTGTAGGCGTCGTCCGGGATCGGGTCCCAGGCGCCGAAGACCAGGTCCTCCAGCGCGGCCAGCGGGACGAAGTCTCGGATCAGGGGGGTGCGCTTCTCGCTGCGCTTGCCCAGTCGGATCGTGCCCATCTGGGTGATCGATCCGATCGGCCGTGCCGCCCCGCGGCGGATGTTCTCCACGCCGGCGATGAACGTCGTCGCGACCGCACCCAGCCCCACACACAACACCCCAAGCTTCCCCTGAGCCGGCGCGATCTGCCGGGCGTTCTTTGCCGCCACTCTACGGTCCTTTCGCGAGAGAATCGAGTGAGGCGTGCTTCACCTCCGCGGTGTGCTTCACCTCCGCGGCGTGCCTGACTTCCTCAACCCGGAGCGCCTGATCGACCCGGCCCGCATGCCGGTAGACGTATACGAAGCGTTGTACCACCGTGATCAGCGATGCCACGGCCAACAGGGCGACAATGGCCTCGAGCAGCAGGGCGTGGCGGCCTGCCCCAAAAACCAGGGAGGCCACGCCCAGCCCCAGAATCCGCTCGGCCCGCTGCGCGATCCCAACTTTGCAGTCGAGCCCCAGCCCCTCGGCCCGGGCTCGGGCATACGAAACCAGGAGCGATCCGAGAATGGCCACCATGCAGAGGATCACCGCAGGAGTTCGGTAGGCTACGTCCGGGGCGCTCAGCAAAAACGCACCGATCCCGATGAACGTGGCGCCGTCGCCGACGCGGTCGAGCGTGGAGTCGTAGAAGGCGCCGAATTTGGTCACCATCGCCCCGCCCCTGGCCACCTGCCCGTCCAGGGTATCCGCGACGCCGCTCAAGAGCAGCAGCAGCCCGCCGATCCGGATGTGGCCGGTGGCATATACGATGGCGGAAACGAGCACCAGTCCCGTTCCGACGGTCGTGATAGTGTTCGGCCGCACTCCAGCCCGGATAAGCCGATCCACCAACGGGTTGACCGCGGCATAGAAGGGCTTCTCCAGATCGCCCGTCAGCTTCACTCTGGTTTCAGTCCTCGAGCAGGGGGCCCGGCGAAATTGACCTACGGCGACCCATCCATCGCCGGGGCAAAGGATAACCGGCGAAACCGCTTAGGGCAATCGGAGGAAGCCTCCCCGCGCGGCCTACTCGGGGTACAACAGGAATGGGCGACGCCGATCCTGGAAGCGCCTTAACTCATCGCGCCAGCGGGCCGCGATGGCCGGCACCGGCTCGCCCCGCTCTATCGCCGTTCGGAGATCCGGCCCTCCGGCGAGGCGGTCGAACTGAGCCGGGCGGAAGGCGAATTCCGCTGGGTGAGTCTCTCTCAGAGCCGCAAGCACGTGGACGGCCGTGACCGTGGGATCGTAGGTGCGTCGGTCGGTAGTGGTCAAACGAATCCCGGCGACCAATGTGTCAGGGTATTTTCCGTCGCCCGGCGTACCCGGTGTGAACCTGGCTGCGCTGAACCTCACGCCCGGGGGCGACGCGCGACGCAGGGCCGCCAGCACCGCGGTGGTGTCGAGCCACGGCGCTCCGATCTGTTCGAAGGGCCACTCGCTCCCCCGCCCTACCGAAAGATTGGTTCCCTCGAACAGACAGAGGCCAGGATAATGGTACAGACTCTCGAGCCTGCGTAGATTCAGGCTGGGCGGAACGAACGGCAGGCCGGTTGCCTCGAAGCTCATCGAGCGGCGCCAGCCGTCCAGCGGGACCACATGAAGATCGGCGCCCAGGCCCAGGGTCGCATTTGCCAGGCGGGCCAGCTCGCCGATCGTCATGCCATGTCTCATGGCGATCGGAAACCGCGCGACCGCCGACGCAGTAACGCTGTCCTGAACATCCCCCTGTACCGCGCCTCCTATCGGATTGGGCCGATCGAGCACCACGACAGGAACACGCCCAGCTGCCTGCATGATGGTTGCGACCGCGGCCGGATAGGTGTAGTAGCGTGCGCCGGCATCCTGGAGATCCACCAGGAGAAGATCCACCTGCTCCAGCATCGCCGCCGTGGGCGGGTGGAGTCGTACGCCATCGTGCAGCAGGTAGACCGGTATCCCGGTGGCGGAGTCCCGTTCCTGCCGGCTGTCCGGTGCCTGGTCCACGTCGACGGTGCCGCGGAGGCCGTGCTCGGGCGCGAAAACTGCGGTCACCCGGAGCCCCGCACCGACCATGCGGTCCAGGTCCCGCACGCCCCGCGCGTCGATACCGGACTGATTCGTGACCAGCCCGATCCGGCGATTGCGGACCAGGCCCAGGCTGTCGGTAAGAAGCACCTCGATCCCGGGACGCACCTGAGCCGGAGCGGCTCCGCTCCCGGATCGGGCCGAGCAACCCATGCAGCATCCCCAGAGTCCCAGCAAAAAGAGAGATCTGTGCACTTCAAGTACCTCGCGCTTCTGATGGTCTTGTTATGGGCCTGCGGTCCCTCGACCCAGGCTCCGACGCCGCAACCCTCGCAGTTCCCGCCCCGGGAAGAAACTCCGGTAGACGTAGACGCCCTGCTCGAGGGGCTTTCGCCGCGCGACAAGATCGCCCAGCTGGTCATGCCCTGGATCCCCGGCACCTACGCCGCATTCGACGACGACGCCTTCAAGCGGATGCAGGAATGGGTAGATTCGCTCCACATCGGCGGCTTGCTCGTGTCGGTCGGCTCTCCGCTGGACGAGGCGGCCAAGCTCAACCGGCTTCAGGAGCGCTCCCGCCTTCCAATGCTGATAGGGTCAGACCTGGAGGGCGGCACGGCCATTCGCTTGAACGGCGGCACCCCGTTCCCCCCAAATATGGGCGTTGCGGCCACCGGGAGCGACTCGGATGCGTACCAGCTCGGACGGATTACAGCGCTCGAAGGCCGGGCAGTTGGCCTGCACCTCGCCTTTGCCCCGGTGGCCGATGTAAACAACAATCCAGCCAACCCCATCATTAACGCCCGCTCATTCGGTGAGGACCCGGCGGCGGTGGGTCGTTTGGTCGCGGCCGAGGTCCGCGGCATCCAGGAACATGGCATGCTCGCCGGGGCCAAACACTTCCCTGGCCACGGCGATACCGGTACCGACTCGCACATCACCCTCGCGGTCAGCACCGCCGATTGGGCCCGGCTCGATTCGGTCGAGCTGGTTCCCTTTCGCAGCGCGATAGCGGCCGGCGTCTCGATGATCATGTCAGCCCACATCGCCATGCCCGGGATTGATGGCGGGCGGCTCCGGCCAGGCACCGTGGTGCCAGGTGTTCTGACCGGGATCCTGCGCGACTCGCTCGGCTTCAAGGGACTGGTGGTCACCGACGCGCTGAACATGGGCGGCGTGGCCAACACCTACGGAGCCGAGGCCGCAGTGCGCGCCTTCGTTGCCGGCGCCGACCTGCTGCTTCAGCCGGCCGATCCGCGGGCCGCTATCAACGCCATGGCCGCGGCGCTGGCCCGGGGCGAGATCACCTCGGAACGGCTGAACCGTTCGGTGCGGCGGGTGCTGGAGCTGAAGCGTCAGATGGGTCTCTTTCAGCGGCGTACCGTGCCGCTGGACAGCATCCCATCGGTCGTGGGGCGCGCCGAGTTCCAGGCGATAGCCCGTGACATGGCCACGCGTTCGATCGTAATGGTAAAGGACGTGGGCGGGACGGTGCACGGTCTCCGGCGCGCGCGCCCGGCGCTGACGCTCATCACCTATGGCGAGGAGGAGAACCGATCGCTGGGCAACACGCTGGCGGGTGAGCTGCGCGCAAAAGGGCACTCTGTTGCCGTCTTCAAGCTCTGGCCGGCCAGCGGACCAGCCAGCTACGATTCGGCCGCGGTGGTAATTGGCCGGAACGGCGTGACCCTCTTTGCCGTCTCCGACAAGCCGGTGGCGTTGCGTGGGGCGATCGGGCTACCTGAGCCGATCATGAATCTCATCGATTCCACCGCCCGCGCGCGGCCCACTATCCTGGTGTCGCTGGGGAACCCCTATCTGATCTCGGCGCTCCCCGCGGTGGGCTCCTACGTGATCGGCTGGCGCGCCAACGCGGTAACTGAGCAGGCGGTGGCGCGGGCGCTGGCGGGCGAGGCCGCGATCACCGGCCGGCTGCCGATCTCGATCCCGCCGGAGTACAGCCGCGGCTGGGGCGTGCAACGGCGAGTGCGGTGAACCGGCCCAGGGCTCTTTTCATGATGCTCCTCATGGCTTGCGCTCCCCGTACCGATTCCCAGATTCCCACGGCTAGAACCGTGCTGAAGACCAACTGGAGTCCGGTGACGTCGCTGCTCGATTCGGCCATCGCCGCCGGAGCTGCTCCCGGAGCGGTGCTCGGCGTGAGCGTGGGCGGTCAGCGCTACCTCTACGCCACTGGCCAACTGACCCGGGATGAGCCTGCTCCTGCCGAGCCGACTACAGTCTACGATCTTGCATCCCTGACCAAGGTCGTCGGCCTTACCACCGCTGTCATGCTTGCTGTAGATGATGGAAAGCTCGAGCTCGATGCGCCGGTGCAGCGTTACGTGCCCGCATTCGAGGGTGAGGGGAAGGAGCGGGTGACCATCCGGCTGCTGCTGGCGCACGCCAGCGGCCTGCCGGCCTGGCGCCCGCTCTTCCGAGAGACGGAAACACGTGATCAGGCCTTTGCCCTGGCCGACACCACGGCCCTGATCTCGCCGCCCGGAACGACGGAGGTGTACTCCGACCTCGGCATGATCGTCCTGACCCAGGTGGTGGAAGCGGTATACCACGAGCGGCTCGATTCGCTGCTGGCCCGCCGGGTATTCCAGCCGCTGGGCATGACCTCGGTGCGCTTCCTGCCCACCGCCGACCGGAAGAGGATTGCCCCCACCGAGCTCGACCCGTGGCGGGGCCGGGTCCTGCGGGGTGAAGTGCACGATGAGAACGCGGCGCGGCTGGACGGAGTGTCAGGACACGCTGGCCTGTTTGGGTCGGCACCGGATTTGTTGACGTTCGGGGAGTGGATGCTGGGATTGTGGGCCGGCACGGCGTGCCGGCTGACCCCGGTGCCGCCCGCACTGCCGTGCGGGCCCACAATCCGGGAGTTCACCCGCCGGCAGAACCTCGTCCCCGGCTCGCCCCGAGCGCTGGGGTGGGATACACCGGCTCCTGGTAGCAGCGCGGGCTCTTTCCTCCCGGCCACCAGCATCGGCCATACCGGTTTTACCGGCACCTCGCTCTGGATCGATCCGGAGCATCAGCTCGTGATCGTCCTGCTCAGCAATCGCGTGCACCCGACCCGCGACAACCCACGCTGGGCGCCGATGCGCGCGGCGATCGCGGACCTCGTGATGACCACCCTCTTCGAGGGCGTCCGATGACACTCATCCTCTCCGACTGGCTCATCATCGCGCTCTACTTCATCGTTTCAGCCGCCATCGGCCTGGCATATACCCGTAAGGCCAGCCGGTCGCTGGAGGATTACTTCGTATCCGGCCGCGCCCTGCCCTGGTGGCTGGCAGGCACCTCGATGGTGGCAACGACGTTCGCGGCCGACACGCCGCTGGCGGTCGCTGGACTGGTGGCCAAGTACGGTGTGGCGGGCAACTGGTTGTGGTGGAATGGAGCGTTCTCGGGGGTTCTCACCGTCTTCTTCTTTGCTCGCCTCTGGCGCCGCGCCGGGGTGCTCACCGATGTGGAGTTTGCCGAGCTGCGTTACGGGGGGCGTCCCGCGGCAGTGCTGCGGGGATTCCGGGCGCTGTACCTGGCACTTCCGATTAACCTCATCATCATGGGCTGGGTGACGCGAGCGATGGTGACCATTCTGGGCGTCACCCTCGACGTCAATCCGTGGCGGGCCGCAATTCTGCTCTTCGGCGTGACCGCCCTCTACAGCATCTTCTCCGGACTATGGGGCGTGATCGTCACCGACGTCCTCCAGTTTGTGGTGGCCATGGGCGGAACCATTCTGCTCGCGGTTTTCGCGGTCGAATCGGTCGGTGGCCTGGGAGTCCTGACGGAAAAGGCGGTGGCACATTTCGGCTCCGCGGACGCGGCGTTCGGCGTGCTTCCGGCCACGGACCAGGCCTGGCTGCCCCTGTCGACCCTGCTGATTTTTCTGGGGGTCCAGTGGTGGGCCGCCTGGTACCCCGGCCAGGAGCCCGGCGGCGGCGGCTATGTGGTGCAGCGAATCCTTTCAGCGAAGGACGAGCGGCACGGGCTCCTGGCTACACTCTGGTTCACCATCGCGCACTATGCCGTGCGACCCTGGCCCTGGATCCTTGTCGGTTTCGTGGGCCTGATCCGCTATCCAAACCTGGCAAATCCGGAAGAAGGCTATGTCCGGGTGATGGTGGACGTTCTACCCTCCCCTTTCAAGGGCCTGCTGCTAGCGGCCTTTGCCGCGGCGTACATGAGCACCATCAGCACCCATCTCAACTGGGGCGCCTCCTATCTGGTGAACGACGTGTATCTCCGCTTCCTCAAGCCGAACGCCAGCCGGCGGGCGCAGATCATCGCCTCCAGGGTAGCAACCGGTGTGCTCATGGTCCTCTCACTGGTGGTGATGAGCTTTCTCACCAGCGTGGAGCAGGGCTGGAAGCTCTTGATCGGACTCGGCGCCGGCACCGGCCTCGTCTTCATTCTCCGCTGGTATTGGTGGCGGGTGAATGCCTGGTCAGAGATCAGTGCCATGGTTGCTTCGTTTCTAACCTCCGTCTTTCTCGCCACCTTCGGATACGACCTGAGCAACCCGGCCGGCCCCACATATGCCAGGACGATGCTGATCACCGTCCTGGTAACCACCGCGGTGTGGCTCGCGGTGACTTTCGCGACCGGTCCGGAGTCCAATGCGACACTGGACCGCTTCTATCGGAAGGTCAGGCCGGGGGGGGCCGGGTGGCGGCCCGTGTCCACGAGGCTCGGCTTCGGCAATGACCCCATCCCGGGTGGCGTCTTGTCGTGGGTCAACTGGGTTGCCGGGCTGGTTGCGGTCTACTGTGCCGTCGTCTCGCTCGGCGATTTGTTGGTCGGTTCGCAGTTGCGGGGCCTGCTGTATGGAGCTGCGGCGATAGGGGCTTTCTTGTTGATATATCGTAACTTGCGTGCTGATCCCTCGCTTAGCACGGCCGTTGACACGACCGCTCGGCCTGAGTTAAGTTGAGACAGTCAAATTGGTCCTAACCCGGTATCCCCCGCCCCAACGGGGCTGACAGAAGGAGTAGTGCATGAGCGGCATCGACCAGCAGGCCCCGACCAGCGGTTTTGCGCTTGTCATCACGGCCCGGGCGGCTGAAGAGGTGCAAAAGTTTATCGGGCAGGAACAGGTCCCCACTGAGAGCGCGGGGCTTCGCGTCAGCGTGCTGCCCGGCGGGTGTTCCGGCTTCAAGTACAGCCTGAACGTCGAGGAGCGGGCGCTCGAAGACGACATGGTCGCCGAAGTGAATGGTGTCCGCGTCTTCGTGGATGGCTTCAGCGCGCAGTATCTCACCGGTATCACGATCGATTACGTGAGCTCGATGCAGGGCTCCGGCTTCACCTTCAGCAACCCGAACGCAACCGGCGGCTGCGGCTGCGGCAGCAGCTTTACCGCCTGAACCAGTGAGACGTGAGAGGTAAGGAGTGAGAGGGGTTGGCCAACCTTCTCACTCTTTTTGTTGCGCCCTATCCTGAATACGTCCCTTCTCACTTCTAACCTCCCACTGCTTACTCTATTTGCACACCACCGACCTTGCCGTCGTCATCGTCTACTTTGCTTTTACCCTCGGGCTCGGCCTCTGGGTAGCTCGGAGCCAGCGGAGCGCGGCTGACTATTTCCTCGGTGCCCGGGACCTGCCGGCATGGGCCATCCTCCTTTCCATCGTCGCAACCGAGACCTCCGCACTCACAGTCATTTCGGTACCCGGCATTGGCGCACGTGGCGATCTCACCTTCCTCCAACTCACCTTCGGATATCTGGTCGGCCGGATCGGCGTGGCCATCTGGCTTCTGCCCGGATATTTCCGGGGCGAGCAGGAGACGGCCTACGCCCGGCTGGAGTCCCGCTTCGGCACCACGACCCGACGGATGGTCTCGATTGTCTTCCTCATTACCCGGTTCATGGGCGACGGGGTCCGCATCTTCGCCGGCGCGATTCCGCTGGCGTTGCTTACGGGGTGGAGCGTCCCCACCGCGATCGTCGCAATGGGCGGTGTCACGCTGGTCTACACCTGGTTCGGCGGGCTCAAGGCCGTCGTGTGGGCGGATGTGGTGCAGCTGGCGGTCTACCTGGCAGGGGGCGTGGCAGCACTGCTCATCGCCTGGGAGCTGGCGGGCGGCGCGGAAAACGCCCTCTTTGCCGCCTGGTCCGCGGGCAAGCTCAAGGTGATCCAGCCGACGATAGACCTGACCATACCCTATACGCTGGCCGGCGGTCTCGTCGGCGGCGCGCTGCTCTCGGCGGCCTCGCATGGAACCGACCACCTGATCGTCCAGCGCCTGCTCGCTACCCGCTCCCTCAGGGCCGCGCGCGTCGCACTCATCGGCTCGGGGGTCGTGGTGGCACTCCAGTTTCTGCTTTTCCTGCTGGTGGGCGTGGCTATCTGGGCCGCGGGGCTGGCCCCGGCACGCATGCCCGCCGACCAGATCTTCCCCCGATTCATTCTCGACCACCTCCCGATCGGCTTGGCGGGCCTCGTAGTGGCCGGGATCCTGGCGGCCGCGATGAGCACCATCAGCTCCTCGATCAACGCATTGGCGTCCTCGATGACGCACGACCTGTATGCCAGCTGGACGGGGCGCCGCGACCCAGCCCACTTGCTCCGGATCGGCAAGCTCTTTTCGGTGGTCTGGGGAATAAGCCTGATTGGGGGTGCGCTCTTGTTTCATTTCTACGCCACCGGAACCGACACCCCTGTGGTGGTGCTGGCGCTTTCGATCGCCTCGATCACCTACGGAGCCCTGCTTGGCACCTACCTGCTCGCCGGATGGCCCCGCGCCCAGGGCCGCGACGCGGTGGGAGCGGTGTGCCTTGCCGTCGCCGTGATGCTCCTGGTCGTATTCGCAAAGCCCCTCTCGGCACACCCAGCCCTTGACTGGCTTGGCCTGGCCGGCCGCCTGGCCTGGCCGTGGTATGTTCCACTGGGCACTCTCCTCGCCGTCTGCACCGGTGTCGC
>Ga0136631_10000484_pt1 | contig 12306 bp, 7 predicted proteins | sample AntDrymUQ6012206_2_FD_104655 | JGI IMG/M metagenome (GOLD analysis project Ga0136631, IMG submission 104655) | Polar desert sand microbial communities from Dry Valleys, Antarctica - metaG UQ601 (22.06) | ecosystem: Environmental > Terrestrial > Soil > Desert | place: Antarctica: Dry Valley... | reverse complement strand
CGGCTGCGCTCCGAGCCGGGCGAGGTCGGCGGCGCGGCCGTCGCCTACCTCGACACGGTGGGCTACCGGCTGCTCGACAGTCTCGACACCGGCGAGCCCTACGCGCTCGAGGTGCCCGAGGTGCTCGTCGAGGGTATCCGTCTCGCCGTCGACGCCGGCCCCCCGGCGTCGAGCGACGCCTCCGGGGAGGAGGTGGCGAGGGTCCGGGATCTCGTTCCGGCGCCGAAGCGCGACGCTTTCGACGAGCTGCTGGCCGAGGCGCGCCTCACCTCGAGGCTGCGCGACGAGCGCGGCCTCTACAGCGAGGTCTGGGCCGGCGGGATCACTCGCCGGGCGATCCTGGCCGTGGGAGCCCGGCTCGCCGCCGAAGGGCGTCTCCACGAGCCGGCGCACCTCGTCGAGGCGGGCTACGAGGAGATGCGTTCGATCATCCGCGGCGTCGACGGGCCTTCGCCCGACGAGCTGGCCGAGCGGGCGCGCTACCGCGCCACCTACCGTGCGAGCGACGCTCCGCCGTTCCTCGGGCCGCCGCCCGAGCCGCCTCCGCCCCTCGACGGGTTGCCGCCGGCCGCGGCCCGGGCGATGCGCGCGATCGGCTCCGCGATCGACGCGCTCTTCACAAGCTCGGAGACCGAGAGCGAGGCGGCGGTCGTGCGCGGGATGGGCGCGAGCCCGGGCGTCTACACGGGAACCGCGCGGTTGGTTGCCGGCCCGTCCGAGTTCGGCCGTCTGAGGCGCGGAGATGTCCTCGTCACGGCAACAACCACCGAGTCGTTCAACATCGTGCTTCCGCTGCTCGGCGCGATCGTCACCGACTCCGGAGGGCTGCTCTCGCACGCCGCGATCGTCAGCCGTGAGTACGGGATCCCCGGCGTCGTCGGGTGCCGGGACGCGACCGCACTCATAGCCGACGGCACGCGGGTGCGCGTGGACGGGACCGCGGGCGAAGTCTTCGTGCTCACGTCATGACCGCGATTCCGCTCGCGGACGCCCGCGACGAGCGGGCGTTCGGCGGCAAGGCAGTGCAGCTCGGCGCGGCGATCCGCGCCGAGCTGCCCGTACCCGAGGGGTTCGCGCTCGCCACCGAGCTCGTCGAGGCGGTCGCTCGGGGCGACCAGGCGGCGCTGGCCGACGTCCGCGCGGTCTGCAGCCGGCTGACCGGCCCCTTTGCGGTGCGCTCGTCCGCCGTCGGGGAGGACTCGGCCGCCGCGAGCTTCGCCGGCCAGCACGCGACGTTTCTCAACGTGTGCGGCGTGGCGGCCGTCGTGCAGGCGGTGGGGGCGGTCTGGCGCTCGGCGTCGTCGCAGTCGGCGCTCGCCTACCGCCGGCGCGTGGGCGCGGAAGGACAGGTGCGCATGGGTGTGGTCGTCCAGAGGCTGGTCGCCGCCGACGTCGCCGGGGTGCTCTTTACGTGCAACCCGGTCACCGGCGCCGACGAGCTGGTCATCGAGGCGAGCTGGGGCCTGGGCGAGGCGATCGTCCAGGGGCTGGTCGTCCCGGATCTGTACCGGGTCGCGCGCACTGGCGAGGTGCGCGTGCGCAGAGCGGGCTCGAAGGAGGTGGCGGTTCGGCTCCTGACCGACGGCGATACCGGCCACGAGCCCGTCGAGCCTGAGCTCGTCGAGAAGCTTTGCCTGGCCGACACGGAGCTTCGGGGTCTGTTTGAGCTTGCATCCCGCTGTGAGGACGTCTTCGGCCCAGGACCGCACGACATCGAGTGGGCCTTCGAAGCGGGTGCGCTCTACCTGCTCCAGCGGCGCCCGGTCACGGGATCGACTGCGGCGGCCGTCGCGCGTGGGTAAGAGCGGGGCGCGTCACCAAGACCTCGCAACGCGTGAAGGACTTCATGGTCGACCTGCCTGATGGACGCCGGGTTCCTGTGGTCGACGCGCCGCTCGCACAGCCGGGCTTGGCAGATGATGCCGGCAACGAGGAGATGACTGACTACGCGGTTCGAGTCGAGTGGATCAAGACTCTTCCGCGGGAGCAGGCGATCCGCGAGAAGGGCATGTTCGCAAACCAGAACACCGTCGTTCGCCTACGTGATCCGTTCACGCTGGAGCGGCTAACGCAGCTGTTCAGCCTCGACGAGCACGAGACAGGTGGAACATCATTACCCCCTGAATAGACCGAGGCGTCTGCACCCCCCGCGACCATGGGCGTCGCATCGCTGGGCGCGGTGGTCATCGAGCCCGTGGCGACTCTGAGCGCCGCGGCGACGCGCACCATGACGATCGTGCTTCCGCCCGTGATCTCCTCGCAGCTACCCACACGCCCGCGCGACCGACCGGCTGTCGAGCGCCCCGCGCGGTCCCGCGTGGGTCGAACTACGACTTTCCGTGGGGAAGTCGATCGCTCGAATCGAGGTGCGGAGACTCCCGTGCGCGAGTGTGCGGGAACGCGTACCGACTGTCAGTGTGGGTACTTGCCGTCACGCCCGACTCAAACGAGTTTCGGGCAAGGGGAAGGCGGGTAGTAGCCCACCATGTGGCAAGTCACACATGTGGCAAGCCAGGCCATCCAATGGGGAGGTACGAAAGTGAGTAAGAAGCTAATAGTGACTGTCGTGGCGCTTGTCGTCGCGGCGGTCAGCGTCACCACAGCGCTTGCGACTCCGGCTTCCGGCTTCTTGTCGGAGCTGTTGGCGCGAGGGACGTTCACAACGCCGGTGAACGCGAAGGCAGACGGCGTCAAACTGCGCACGTACGGCCACATCGACCACGCGGTTTCGAAGATCACCGTGGCCGCCGGCGGGTCGAGCGGATGGCACCGACATCCCGGCGTGGTTCTGGTCACGGTGCAGACCGGAACGCTGACGCGCTACGACTCGAAATGCAACCGGGAGGAATTCACCGCGGGGCAGAGCTTCTGGGAGGCCGGTCCGCACCCGCTGGTTGTCCGCAACGAGACCCACTCCGAGGTCATCAACTACGTGACCTTCCTCGCTCCGAAAGGTGCCGCGCTCAGGATCGACAGTCCGAATCCTGGATGCGCTGTCAACTAGCTGTCGCTGGCTCTGCGGGCGACCCGACAGGTCGCCCGCAGGGGCATGCGGTACCACCTCTCTGAGGGGCGTGCGCGTTAGCCCGTAGGTCGAGCGGGTCCTTTGGGCGATCAAGTCGCTCCTCGTCGGCTCGCCGCGTTTCCAAAACGGTTCCATACCGGGCGCCGCGGCTCCTCGCTACACGACCCGCATTCCCGCAACCCCAGGAACCATGCGAGATCCCGCCAAGCCCTCTGACGGACTCGAACCGTCGACCCCCTCCTTACCATCAAGGTTCCGTGGCAACTGGTCGCAACCAGTGGCAACGGTTTCGGCTTGTTAGAGCCGTTTTCGCGGGGTCACCGCTTGCCACGGGTTGCCACCGGTTGCGACCGCTCTGCTCCATAAACGCTCCATCCACCGTCGTCTATGCAGTCAACACTCGGCGGGAGCAGGAGGGCCTCGACCGCTTCGCTGGTAGAGAGAGAAGGGGTCGAGGCCCGAGCGATCCCTTTCCCAGGAGCGACGTTCGGCATTGACGCCAGTTGTTCCAATCGGACAGTTGATCACGCTGATCGAGCGGCTGGCTTAACACCCACGCCGCTTGTCAAGCTGCGCGAATGGCCGGTGAGCTGCAGGCTGCAGTCGTCCCGCTCGTCGCCCGCATCCTCCGCGCGAGCATCGTCGAGACGCCGCAGTGGCTGTTGCGCCCGGCTGCCCCCGACTGCGGCACGAGCTGGGAGACGGTCTGCCGGATCTACTCGGACATCACTGGGTTGACGCTGCCCGAGGCGATGCCGCGGCGCGAGACACGGCGCGTCGACGCGGTGCTCGACATCGACGGTAAGCGTCGGATCCTCGAGGTCGACGAGACGCAACACTTCAACCACTACCGGGCGCTTACGCTTCGCCACTACCCGGCCTCTGCCCGCGTCGCGTTTCCGGTCGAGGCGTGGATCGCGCAGTCGGCGAAGAAGGTCCGGCTCGAAGGGGGCGGGTTTGGAAAGCCTATGCCGCCGCTCTTTCCCGCCGAGTTTGGCCGCCACCAGCAGCGCGCCTTCCGCGACATGCTCGCCGACCTCGTTCCGCTCGAGCACCAATACGCGCCGACGCTACGGATCGCCGACTTCGAAGTCGCGACCTGGATCTATACGAGCGAGGCCGAGATGCGAATGCGTGAGTTGCTCGATGAACGGCTGGGATGAGACCTGCCTTCTAACACCATCCGGCAGATAGTGCGTCCGCGGTCGGTGCCTACGTCGGCCTTGCCACGGTGCTGTTCGGGACGGCCAGCTGCCCGATGACCTCGTCGAGTTCCTAGTCGGCGAGGTCGGCGACTCGGCTATCGCCGGCGACGACGAGCATGTCGACGACTCGTTGCCAGCGAGCGATCTGGTCTTCGGTGACGAGATCCGCTCGGCGTTCGTGGAGCCACTCGGGCAGTGTGAAAGTCGAAGCGCAGTTGCTTCCGCTCTGGGCAACGATTTGCTCGATCCACCGGAGGCCTTGTTCGATCTGATCGGCAACATCGAGTTCCCCCACCGCGATCACGAGATGGTCGATGCTCATGCGAGAGCGTGTGATCACTCCTAGCCAGCGGTCCACTTGCTGCGCCCAGGAGAGCAGGCTTCGCCAGCGGTACGGCTCTCCGGCCAGTTCAATCGTGAGATAGCCCCACTCGGCGGCCGGGTTGGGGATCAGATCCGCCTCGGCGTAGTCCCCCCAGGTGCGCTCAGCGAAAACCTGTGAGTTCGCCTCCGCGGCTTCGAGTACCAGATCCATGATCTTCGGCCAGAGGCGACGGGCGTGCTGGCCGGCATCCTCTCGCTCCTCCGCCGCAGCGGCGATGGCCTGTAGTCCCTCGGCCAGCACCCTCGAGTCCTTGATGTAGTTCCGGACGTATTGGAGTACAACGTCATCTCGGTAGTCGATCGCCTGCCGCAACGCGGCTCGTGCCGCCACAAGTGAGTCGCTCTGGCTGTGGTGATACCCGTGTTCGTACGCCAGCATCGCCCGCTGATGAGCAGCAAGTAGAAAGCGCAGTTCCGCTCGTGCTTCGGCCTGGCAGCACGCCGAGCTGGTGGCTGCGGCCCCGGTCGCTCGCAAAGCCGGGGTTAGTCTCCGAGCGTAGATATCGTCTCCGTTCAAGGCGTCGAGCGAGCTCGCCGCGGGCGGGTCGAGACTGACGATCGGCCGTTGCTGAGCTTCGGAATCCCAGGGCCCCACGACGGAGTCCAGGAAGGACTCCGTGACGAGCTCGAAGGCGATGCGGTGGTGGCAGCGCCCGTATAGGTGCGCGGTGTCGCAAGGCGCGGCCCACACGGCGTCGAGCGCTCGGGCGTATGCGAGTCGCGTCTCGCTCGCTCCTCTCACCGAGACAGCGCGGCTGAGCTCGATGAGTTCATCAATGTCATCGGATCCATGCACGCCGAGGGCCGCTCGAAGTTCGCGCGACGCAGGCATGAGAAGGAACGGCAGCGCTCGCGCCGCCGACCGATCGGCTCCCTGGCTGAACAACGAGTCGTCAAAAGGATCGTTCGCCTGCTCGGCAATCCCTGCAGCGACTTGCAGCAGGACCGTCGCGCTCCAAGCGAGGTCGTCGTCAGACACGTTCGCCCGTCCGGTGAGATGCAGTTCGACTGCGGATGCCGCGGCTGCGACTGGTCCGTCCGCCGAGAACCCCACGGACTGAGGAGGGTCGTCCAGCAGCTCTCTCGCGAGGGCCAGGTCGGCGCCGAGCGCTTCGCTTCCGACGTCAGGTGCGCGACCGCCGTTGTCTCGCACGTGCGCATGGCGAACCGTTAGCCCGACGGCGTCGTTGGTGCGGCGGAGATCGGCGTTGGTCTCGCCGAGTACTAGCTCCACTTCGGGATCAACAGCTTGCTGGATCAGAACGTGATCATCCTCTTGTTTCACCTCGTACGCGCTCCGGTCGAGTGACGCGGCCCAGTTTCGAACAGCGGCGAGGTGCTCCCGTGCACCCCCCGATGAGTCGTCTCTCACCTCGGCGCGGGCGTTGGCCAGCAACTGTTCGCCAAGCGTCTTGAGGTGCGCGATGCGGTCGCCCGTCGCGCGAAGTGTCAGCATCATGCTGACTTCGCGGAGGCTCCATCCGCGGCGCTCGGGATTCGGCAGTTCGGGGATTCGTGCCGCCAGGCCGCGCGTCTGGTCGTTGATCGCCCGCGAGAACTCCAGCTGCCAGACCGTCGGCTCCACGAGGTACGGGTCGATCGCTTCACCAGCGACCTCAAGGTGCCGAACCAACACGCCGAGCGCGAGCGCTGGCATCGCCAGGCTGTGCGCGCCTTCGAGCATGATCGCCGTCAGAGCGTAGGGCGGGACGCCAGCGCGGATGTACTCCTCGGTCACGAACTCCAGCGCCTGCAGCGCGCTCATACAGGGATAGGGCCCAACGCCCGTGCCGCGGTACCAGAGCCAGACGTGGCTATCGCCGATGTACTCGCTTGGCTCCCCGGCAACGGAGAGGACATGCTTCATGCCGGGGCGATCTTCCTCAGCGGGTTCGCCGTAGCTGAGGTTCGAGAGCATCCGGACGCGGCACCGGGCGGCATGGTCGAGCATGCGATTGAGGAGCACGACTCCGCCGCGGTAGTCCGCTCGGAACAACGACAGGAAGGGACCGTGTGTGAATGACGCGAAGGGTGAACCCAAACCACCGAACCGGTGGTGGCGGATGCCCTCATCGTGGAACGCACCGGACCATCCCCACCCGTCATCGTCCTCGTCCTCGTCTTCGATGTAGTACGCGGCCGCGAGGTCGATGAGGACCTTCGGGTTGTACGTCGCCAGGCTGTGGCCGGCGAGTACCGGCTCAACCGCATGATCAAGCGAGTGCGGTTCGTCCTCGGCGATTCGTCGCAGGATGGCCTCTCCTTCCGGCCCGAGATCGGCTCCGAGCAGAGCGAGATGCTCCACTTGAGCGTCATGGATCCACTGGTGTGGACGGTGTCGCGTCGATTCGGGTCGTCGACGCCGTCGCCGTGACATTGAGACGCTGCTGATAGCAGCGAACTTCTTGCGTCGCTCTTCGTCGGCTGCGATCTCCTCGGCGGATCGTGCAGCGAGTTCGGCTTGTCGGGCAGCTTCTTGTTCGTCGAGCACACGCTCGTTCTCGGCGCATCGATCGAGGATGGTGTCGCGCAGCACGACTCGTGTGGTCTGCCCGGCGCGGGTGCCTTGCAGTACGTGGGCTCGCAGCCAGTCGCGAATCAGCTCAGCGACTTCATCGGCGACGCCCCTTGGTGTCCCGGCATCGAGAAGGTGGGAGATCACCGGCTCGGCGATGATGGAGTCGAGTATCCCTGTGCGCTGGTGCCGCCCATGCAGGACGCGAATCAAGCGCGCGAGCCCTTGAGCCTTGTTGTCGAGGAGCGTCGGCCACGCGTCCTTGAGCAGGTCCGCCGAATCAGGTACCGCCAGGAGCGCTTCGGTCGGGACGTCGGACCATCGTTCGCCGCCTCCAGCAGAGGCGATCGCATCGAACCCGGTCTGGAGCCAGGTGAATCGGCCGGCTCGGGGGTGCGCCGGCTCGTCGGGCGCTGAGAGCACGATCTCGCAGGCGAGGCGAGCCGACGCCAGAGTCCAGCGAGGCGCGCCGATCGCGGTCAGGGCAGCTGCCGGATCGCGCTCTGCGAGAAGCAACCGCGCGACGGAGTACGCGCGCAGGAGATCATGCTTGAAAGCAGGTACGCGTTCCCATGGCAGGCGGCTGGCTGGGAGGAGCAGGCCGCTCCGTCGGAGTCCATCGACGGCGTCGTGGTCGAGCCGTGCCAGGAGGTCGTCGACATCGCCTGCGCGCACAGCGTGAGCCGCCAGTCGTAGCATCACGTGCTCGCGCGCGTCGGGCGCTCCCATGTCGTGCCGGTCGGCATTGCGGACGAGGTGATGCCAGATGTGGTCGAGCGCCTGTGCCTCGCTGAGGGGCAAGCCAGGGTCGTCGGCTCGCGCGAGCAGGTCGATGACGATTGGTCGGCGCAGCAGCTCGCGAGCGCGCGGGTTGTCAACGAGTCGCTGAAGAGCGGGAATATGCACGCCCGCGGTCGCGAGCTCTTCGTCGTCCAGCCCTGGAACCACGTATTCGCGTGGCGCGGTGGCGTCGGACCTCATCAACTGAGTGGCGGCGCCGGCACCCTCGGTCGTGGCGACAGCGATGACCTTGAGGCCCGCGTCCCGCGCGCTGCGAAGCAGGTAGGAGAAGACTTCCCCGTGGTCTTCGGCGGCACCCTCTGCCGAGTCGATCACGAGGAGACGGTCGGGAGCAGTCAGCTGCGAGAAGAGCTCGTCGATGGGAGTGGAGAGCAGCGCGAGCACCTCGAGCTGGCTGATCGGCAGATGCCGCAAGTTGAGGGCAATCGCTTGACGGTTCTCGCCCAACTCGCCGGGTTCGATGGCATCCATCACCAAGGCGCTCTTGCCGACGCCGGAGTCGCCCTTGACGATGAGATTCCCGTCGTCGGCGATCGCAGCTCCGAGGTCCTCCCGGATCGCGCGACGCGGCAACGTCAGCGTTGTTGATCCGCCACCGGTGAGGGAGCGCGCGACCGCGAAGCGGGCCTGCTCGTCGAGCGCGAGAAGTCGCGTCCAGCCGGCCGGCGGTGCGTGTGCGTCCGGACGGATGTGACTGTGGAGATGCCGACGCAGCGCTGCGGCGTCGACCACGCCGGCGTTTCGCGCGAGTTCGGCTGACAGCTGCTCGAGCCGGTCGCGAAGAGCGACTGCTGCGTCGTCTGATGAATCGAGCGCTACGGGCTTCAGATCACCGACGAGGCCGGCCCAGTCGTCCTCGTGACCCACCTCCAAGTCGACCTGCATGATCCAGAGCCGGCGGAGAAGGCTCCAGCAACGGTGCTCGGGTGTCCCCGCGTTCTCGTCGGCGCTCTCGACGAGTGCAGCGGCGACCATGTCGATGAGATGATCGAGCCGACGTCGGGTCGCGAACTTCCCCGGCGTACGAATGAGTTCGACGAACTCATCGGCGGTCGATTGACCTCGGGCGGCAACCGCGAGCTCGGCGATCTCCTGTGCATGCGTCTGCTGGCCCGAGACGGCGACCGCAAGGCGGCGTTCGATGAGGGGCTCGGAATCGAGCTCGGCGTCGAGATCCGCTCGAACGAGCGTCGCAACGAGCTCGTTGGTCTTCTTGTCGCTCCTGACGAACTTTGGCGTGCGGCGAACGGCGATCTCAAGGCGAACGGACGTCCCGCCCGCGGCGGATGCCGTGGCGACAAGGTCATCCACTCTCGTCGCCGGTGACTGTTGGAACGCGATGCGGTCCGGTGCTCGGTCACCCAACTCGAGGACGGGTCCGGCGGTGAGCAGACGAACCAGGAGCACCGTCCCGAGGCGGTGCTCAAGGCGGGTGCCGCCTCCACCTGTGGAGTACGGGCTTGCGGTCATGCGCCGCTCGTCGGTCTTGTCCACATGGCGTCACGCCCCTGCCGGCGCAAGTCTACGAATGTCGAACAAGCGTGTCTTCAGGACAGCTCGTGCGAGGTGGAGTCCACCACAGTCAAGATCGTGAAGCGCCTCCTGCTTGAGTTATGTCGCGCTGATGCGTGGCAGGACATCGAGCAAGCCTTATGCCTCGGGGAGCCTTACAACCTCAACAACACTGCTACAAGCTGGCCGTTGCCGTCATCGCGCGACCCCGGTGACTGATGTGGAGCGGTGTTCCGCACGAACGCTGAAGCACGCGATTCGGCAGGTCGAGAACCACGCGAGGCTGGAGGACGAAGGGCCTCGAGTTAGTGAATCCCCAACGCCGGACGGTGAATGCGGGCAGCCAGCGCTGCGAAGATGGTTCGTCATGGCGTTGGTTCGCCGCTCTGGACTCTTTCTCGTCTCCTATGCACCGCTGGCCGCGATGTTCGTTGCGGTCAAGTGGCCAACCGGCTGGTCGGGTCGCGAGCTCGTGCTCCTTGCGTTGTGGGTAGTAGGTGTGACCTCCCTTCTCGTGCTGCCAATCGCTGCCGCATTCTTCACTCGCGGCCGCAAGAAACAAGCACTCGCGCTGGCGTCGCTCACGGCGGCCGCCTTGACGGCGGTGGGCACGTACCGGGAGTGGTATGAGCCGGCAGCCTGGCACGCTCCGGCGAAGGCGACTCATGCCACGACGGCAGCTGTGGCTTTCGGTCTCTGCGTCGCCGGAATTCAGATCGCACTCGTCATCTTGCTTAACGCGAGACAGACCTCGCAGCTGTACTGGCATATCTCCGACCCCAGAGACCAAGGCGGCGCCGTGGCTGGCTATCTGGCGACCTACCTGCTCCCGCTTCTCAGCTTTGATGCGCACGGTTGGAACAGCGCAATCGCATACACGATCTACCTACTCGTCGTCTATGTCATCTTCGTGCGATCGGAGAATCTCATCCTCGTCAACCCGACTCTGTACGTGCTCGGCTTTCGCATCTTCGATGTTCGGCTCGAACCGCCCGAGGGCGTCGCCCGGGAACGCCGCGTGCTACTGCTATCCCGCGACGCCATTACGAATCCCACCGACGTGTCGGTCTTGCCGCTTGGTGATGATTGCTACTTGGCCGCAAAGACGGTGGAGAAGGCGGCGTGACTTGGTCTGACATCACCTTGTCGGGTGACCCGCTGCTCGTCGTCGGCCTCCGAGACAAGCGGCGTCGCCTCACGGGCCGCAGGGTGAACGTGGACGCGACCGTCCACGAGGATCTTCGGTCAGTCGCTGCGTCGGCGCTTGACCGTATCCGACACATGACGCCCATCGCTTACACGCCGTACGTCGATCCTGATGAGGGCGAGTACTTAACGCTCGATCCAACCACCCTCACACCCAAGCCGTTCGGAGCGCCCAGGCGAGTGGAGGCCGAGAAAGGCACGCTCCAGGAAACGGTGTCTGATGCGGCGACGGAGACGGCGGCGCTCGTTTCGATGGTGAAAGGCGCCGACTATCTCGAGACCATCGGGGCGGGCCAGCTAAGCGAACTGCCTGACGATGCCTTCTACGCGCAGGCGATCTGCCTCCGAAACGATGACGAACGGATCGGGTTCATCACTCGGACCAACCCGCGAAGGGTCTTCAAGCGCTCGATCATCCCGCTCGGCAAGAGCGACGAAGGTGACCGCCTGAAACGAATCACCGCTCCAGAACTAGTGCTCGAGTCTGATGTCCACGCGGTCGTAAGTCCGGGCGCGATTGCGATCTTGAATCGCACTCAGTTCCAGTTCCTCGTGTCTGATACGACCCTGATCGCGAGCCACGTGCCCGCGCAGGTGCAGGTGGTCGACGCTGCGTTCACAGCTCACGGACTCAGCCTGTCGCCAGCCACCCGAGCCGCGCTGCAGAGCGCCGCGGAACACTCTCCGAGCATGGCGAAGCGGCTCGATGTCTTTGCCGAACGGATCGCTCAGATCGACGCGCAGGAGCTCTTGAGCGGAAGAGGGTTCACGGCCCAGGAGCTCGAGCCCGAGGACTTCGTGAAGGATGGGGTCATCGAGTGCGTTGGCGATCGCATCCCCGAACTTCTAGACGCCCTCGAAGGGCGCTTCTTTTCAGACGCGTTCTCGCCCGAGAAGCGCCGGGCCGACCGCTTCCGGCGACGCTAGGCGGTCGCGCGCTCTCGCCTCCGGCCTGTTGCGTCGGCTGCGAAGAGTGCGACATGACCTCGTAGGTTCGGAACCTTGAGTGCAGGCGTCGGGTCTCGACTAGGAGCGGTATTGACGCACTCTCGATGGGAGAGGTCGTTATCCGAGCCGAGCGCGTCGTGGCTGTGATTCCTCAATCTCGTTGTCGATCGGGGAGGTTCCGTGGCACAGCAGGGTCAGGTTTTTCCGACGAAGTCGAGCCGACCAGGCGGGACTCCGCTTTGGGGGTACAGGTTTCGGACCGGTGGGCGCGGCTCGGAACGGGTGCAGCGCGGCGGTTTCGGCTCGGAGCAGGACGCCAGGGAGTCGCTTGAGCGGGCACTGGAGCGGGTTCGGCGGGCGAACGGCACCGGAACGACGCTCACGCTTGCCGGGCTCGTTGATGAGTACCTAGCCCAGCACGACGCCCAGCCGGAGACGATCGAGAAGCTGCGCTGGCTCTTGTCAAAAGCGGTGAGCGAGTTCGGTGGTCAACGGTTGGGACAGCTCCGTTCGCAGGAGATCGCAGCCTGGCGGATGACGATTCCGGCCGGCCACCGCTTCGAGGCGACCCAGGCGCTTCGGCAAGTCCTGAGCCGCGCGGTCGAGTGGCAAATGATCGATGTCAACCCGGCCAAGCACGGTGTCGACAACCCTCAGCGGCGGCGCACCGAGAAGCGACCGTTCGAGTCATGGGCTCAACTCGCCAAGGT
>Ga0136631_10000483_pt1 | contig 12307 bp, 13 predicted proteins | sample AntDrymUQ6012206_2_FD_104655 | JGI IMG/M metagenome (GOLD analysis project Ga0136631, IMG submission 104655) | Polar desert sand microbial communities from Dry Valleys, Antarctica - metaG UQ601 (22.06) | ecosystem: Environmental > Terrestrial > Soil > Desert | place: Antarctica: Dry Valley... | reverse complement strand
TACCCGGACATCAGCCTCCGGCCGGAGACCCGGGGACTCGGGCTGGTGGTCTGGGGCCTACCGGTGGTGGCGGCAGTGGCGGTGGTCGGCGGGCTGGCGGCGGTGGCCGTCCGGCGCCGGGGCCGACGCCCGCCCGAGGTGTCGGACGAGGACCGCCGACTGGTGGAGCAGGCACTGGGGTCGTCGTGACGACCGAGCAGGTCGCGGGGCTGGAGGAGCAGCGGGACGTCCTGCTCAAGTCGCTGCGCGACCTGGAGGGCGAGCGGGCCTCCGGCGAGATCGACGACGACGACTACGCCACCCTGAAGGACGACTACACCGCCCGCGCCGCCGCCGTGTTGCGAGCCATCGAAGCCGGCCGCTCGTCATCCGGCCCCCGACGGCCGATTCCGACCCGGGCCGCCGCCAACCGCGCCGGCACCGAACCGACCGGCAGACGGCGACCCGGGACCATCGACGCGGGTCGGCGGCACCGGTCGCTCGCCATCACGCTCGGCGTGGCCCTCGTCATCGCTGCCCTGGCCGGAACGTCGGTGGCCCTCTTCGCCGGCGGGCGCGACGCGGGACAACCGGTGACGGGTTCCGTCCCCGGCAGCTCCTCCGACCGGGTGGCCGAGGCGCTGTCGTTCGAGACCGACGGGCGGGCGGTCGACGCCCTCAAGCTCTACGACGAGGTCCTCCGGGACGAACCGGGCAACGTCGAGGCCCTCGCCTACCGCGGCTGGCTGCTGAAGCGGGCAGGGCTGCCCGACAAGGCCCTCGAGTCGCTCGACCGGGCCGTCGCCGCCGACCCCACCTTCCCCGACGCCCACTTCTTCCGGGGCATGGTGCTCTACCAGGACAAGGACGACCCGGCCGGTGCGGTCACCGAGTTCGAGGCCTTCCTGGCCAACGACCCGCCGCCGGACTTCGTCGGCGCGGTGCAGCAGGTTCTGGCCGAGGCCAAGGTTGCGGCCGCGGCCAAGGCCGCCAACGCCCCCGCCTCCCCGTAGCCGGGCGCGGCCGAGCGTCGCCGGCTCTCGCGGCGGCGAACCTGTCGGCAGAGCTCGGCCGCCAAGGGGGGTTCGTCTGTGTCCCGCCACCCGGCCGTCGGGCGTGAACACGCGTCCGCAGCCCGGATAGGTCCCGCCAGCCTTGGGCAGGCTCGCACCATGGAACTCATCGTCGTCCTGCTGTTTCTCGTCGTATCGGGTGCCGTTTTCGGCGCCCTGGGCCGGTTGGCCGTCCCCGGACCCAACCCCATGAGCATCGGGGCCACGATCCTCGCGGGCATCGGCGGCTCGTTTCTCGGCTCTCTGGTGGGGTACCTGCTCGGTGCCCGAGCCGATCACAACTCGTGGATCCTCTTCGTCCTCCAGGTGCTCGGCGCCGCCCTGATCGTGTTCCTGATCAGCCGCCGACGCACCGCCGCCTACTGACCGCGGAGCGACCGCAGCCGCTCCACCACCAGCGGGAAAGCCCGGGCGAAGGCGTCGATGTCGTCGTCGGTGGTGGACCAGCCCACCGACACCCGTAGCGAGCGTTCCGCGGGCACGCCCATAGCCTCCAGCACGGGCGAGGGCTCCAACGACTCCGACGAGCAGGAACTGCCCGAGTGGGCGGCCACGCCGGCCTGGTCGAGGCCGAGGAGGACGGGCTCCGCCTCCACCCCGTCGACGCCGAAGCACACCAGGTGGGGCACCCGGCCCCGGGGGTCGCCGAAGACGGAGACGCCCGTGACGGTGGTGGCGGCGGCGACCACTGCCTCGGTCTGGGCGCGGTTGCGGGCGGCCTCCTCGGCGAGGGCGCCCGGCCGGCCGAGGGCACCGGCGGCGGCGCCGAAGCCGACGATGGCGGGCACGTTCTCCATCCCCGCCCGCCGGGCCCGCTCCTGCTCGCCGCCGACCAGCAACGGCCGCAGCCGCAGCCCCCGGCGCACCAGCAGAGCACCGATCCCCTGGGGTCCCCCCAGCTTGTGGGCGCTCACCGACAGCAGGTCGGCGCCCAGGGCGACGAAGTCGATGGGCACGTGGCCGGCGGCGGCGGCCGCGTCGACGTGCACCAGCACCCCCCGCTCCCGGCAGGCGGCCACCACCTCGGCCACCGGCTGCAGCGTCCCCACCTCGTGGTTGGCCCACTGGACGTGCACCAGCGCCGTCTCGCCGGGACGGATGGCGGTCACCACCTCGTCCGGGTCGACCCGTCCGAGACGGTCGACGCCCACCACGGTGACCTCATAGCGGGCGGACGAGTCCCGCACCGCCGAGTGCTCTACCGCCGGCACGACCATGTGGTCGCCCCGCTCGCCCGCCCCCCACACGGCGGCGGCGATGGCCTCGGTGGCCCCGCTGGTGAACACCACCTCCCGCGACCGGGCGCCCAAGAGGGCCGCCACCTGGTCGCGGGCGTCCTCCACCACCGCCCGGGCGATCCGCCCCTCGGTGTGCACCCGGCCCGGGTCGGCCGCCCCCGACAACCAGGGCACCATCGCCTCCACCACCTCCGGCCGCGCCGGCGAGGTGGAGGCGTGGTCGAGGTAGTGGCGGCTCAGACCGGTCTCGGAGCGTCAGGGTCAGACGAAGGTGACGCAGACGGCGTCGCCCTGGGGGCGCGACGCCGACGTCTCCGGCACCGTGTCGCCGTAGAGGGTGGACAGCATGCCCTTGACGATGCCCCGGTCGACGGCGCAGATCACGGGGTGCTGCACCGCCGCCTCGCCGAAGGGGCACTGCTCGGAGATGATGGCCAGGGCGCCCTCGCGGGACTGGGTGTGGGCGGCGAAGCCGTGGGCGGTGAGGGCGTCGGCCACCGTGTGCAGCGCCACCTGCAGCGACCGGTGACCTTCCGCCGGGGCCATGGTTGCGGCCAGCGAACGCCCGTAGGCCTGGCCGACCTCCTCGGCCATGGTCTCCGCCGCCTCCAGGGGCACGAGGGAGAGCGTGCGGGCGAGGAGGGTGACCAGCAGGTCGTCGCGCCGGGCGGGGAAGTCGAGGCGCATGTCCTTGGCGACAGTGCGGTAGTGCTTCGACGGCCGACCCGCCCCCGGGTGCTCGGCCCGCTCGACGGCCACCACCAGGTAGCCCCCGCCGGCCAGCTTGTCGAGGTGGTGGCGGGCCACGTTGGGGTGGAGGTCGAACTGCTCGGCCACCTCGGCCGCGGTGACCCCCCGCTCCGAATCGTGGGCGAAGAGGTAGATCTCCCGCCGGGTGGGATCGCCGAAGGCGCTGGTGACGGCGCTGACCGCGGCGCTGAACTCATCCGACGTCAGAGCACGTTCGGCCACCCCGGTATTCTACCTATAGCCATAGGAGAAATCGGAGTGCGCCGCTGATGTCCATCGAAGCCCCGACCGAATCAGCCGTCCTCGAGGCGTTGCGGCCGGTCCAGGACCCCGAGCTGTACCGCAGCATCGTCGACCTCGGGATGGTCAAGGGCATCCGCGTCGATGGCGGTCGCGTCGGGGTGACGGTCGCCCTCACCGTGGCCGGCTGCCCCCTGCGGGCCGAGATCACCCAGCGGGTCACCGCCGCCGTCGGGGCCCTCGGCGGGGTCGACCACGTCGACGTCGAGCTCACCGTCATGACCGACGAGGAGCGGGCCGCGGTGCGCGACCACCTACAGCCGGCCAAGAAGCCCGGCCCCCCGCAGGGCGAGCACGGCCACGCCGCGTCCACCATCCCCTTCGCCGACCCGAGCTCCAAGACCAGGGTCCTCGGCCTGTCGTCGGGCAAGGGAGGGGTGGGCAAGTCCTCGACCACCGTCAACCTGGCCGTCGCCCTCAGCCGCCTGGGCCACGAGGTGGCGGTGCTCGACGCCGACGTCTACGGCTTCTCCATCCCCCGCATGCTCGGCATCACCCAGGAGCCGGTCGTGATCGACGGGATGATCGTGCCCCCGGTGGCCGCCGGCCTGAAGGTGATCTCCACCGGCTTCTTCGTGCCCGACGACCAGGCCGTGATCTGGCGGGGACCGATGCTGCACAAGGCCCTCGAGCAGTTCCTGACCGACGTGCTCTGGGGCGAGCCCGACTACCTGCTGGTCGACATGCCGCCCGGCACCGGCGACGTGGCCCTGTCGATGGCCCAGTTCCTGCCCCGGTCGGAGGTGCTCGTGGTCACCACGCCCCAGCCCGCGGCCCAGCGGGTGGCACAGCGCTCGGCCCTCATGGCCCGCAAGGTCAAGCTGCCCGTGCGGGGCGTGGTCGAGAACATGAGCTGGTTCACCGGCGACGACGGGAAGCGCTACGACATCTTCGGCTCGGGCGGCGGCCAGCTGCTGGCCGACGAGCTCGGCGTGCCCCTCCTGGCCCAGATCCCGCTGGTCACCGCCCTGCGGGAGGGTGGCGACGAGGGCCGGCCCATCACCCTCACCGACCCCGGTTCGGAGGCCTCGCAGGCCTTCGAGGCCCTGGCCAAGGCGGTCGAGGCCATGGGCGCCAGCCGCATCTACCGGTCCGAGCTCAAGATCGGCTGAGCGCGGCCCGCAACGGCCGCCGCCGGCGCCTGCGCTAGAAAAGACGACGGTGCTCCCCGTCCTGCCCCCCGGCTTCCTGGCCGTGCTCTCGTTCATCTCCTACGACCCGCTGGTGCGGATCCACATCGGGCCGCTGTCGATCTCGCCCCACGGCATCGGCATCGCCGTCGGCTTCCTGATCGGCGCCCGGTTCATGCTGCCGGCGTCCCGCAAGCTCGGGATCCCCGACGAGGAGGTGTACCCCCTCTTCACCAGGGCCGCCATCGGGGCCATCATCGGCGCCCGGGTGGCCTACGTCGTCAACCACCTGGGCGACTACGAGTCGGTCCTCGACATGCTTCGGGTGTGGAAGGGCGGGATCTCGCTCCTGGGCGGCATCACCGGCGCGGTGCTGCTGGCCGTGCCCCGGATGCGCAGCCGGCGGCTGTCGTTCTGGAAGATCATGGACTCCGCCGCCCCCGGGGTGGCCCTCGGCATCGTCGTCGGCCGCATCGGCGACCTGGTCATCGCCGACCACCTGGGCAAGGTCACCGACTTCTTCCTCGGCTACCGGTGCCCGGCGGCAGGCATCGACGTGGGCTCGCCGTGCGTGCCGGGCACGATCGTCCACCAGACCGCCCTGTACGACCAGTTCTTCGCCTTCGTGGTGCTGATGGTGCTGCTCCGCCTGCGCCGGAAGCCCCACTTCGAGGGCTTCCTGGCCATGGTGTTCGTCGCCGGCTACGCCACCAGCCGTATCATCGAGGACTTCCTGCGGGAGGATCTGCGCCACTTCGGTCTCACCGGCAGCCAGTTGTGGGCCCTGACCATGCTCGTGCTCAGCCTGTACGGCCTGCTCGTGCTCCGCCGCACGCCCAAGTGGGGCCGGTGGGACGAGGACCCGCAATCGCCGCCTACCCTGAGCGATGACGAGCCTGGAAGTCCGGGAGACGTGCATGTCGGTGGCGACGACCGCCCCGATGGAGAAGACGCAGTGGAAGGAGACAGCAGTGGAGATCCGGATCGGGGTCATTCAGTCCCCGAGGGAGATCGAGATCGACATGGGTGACGAAGTCGACAGCGACAAGCTGATCGAGGACATCCAGGAGGCCATGGGCAACGACTCGGACGCGAACATGCTGTGGTTCACCGACCGCCGGGGCCGGCGGGTCGGCGTCGCCACCGCCCGGCTGGCCTACGTGGAGGTGGGTGCCACCGGCGAGCAGCGCCGGGTCGGCTTCAGCGCCATCTGACCGGGCAACCGCGCAACCGCGGTTCGCACCGATGGGTGAGCTGGTGCCGGATCCCGGGGCCTGACCCCGGGACTGTCGCCGGTCCAGGTCGGGGCGGCGTCCGTAGACTCGTCGCCCGTGGCCACCCTCGCCGAGATCGCCAGCCAGACCGCCCTCGAGGGTCCCGCGCTGGCCCACCTGCAGCGGCTGGTGGGCACCTGGGGGCTGCTCTCCGACCTGTGCTTCGCCGACCTGCTCCTGTTCGTGCCAGTCGACGACGACGCCGCCAACGGCAGCGGCAACGGGCGGTTCGTGATCCTGGGCCAGATCCGCCCCACCACCAGCCAGACGCTCTACCGGGAAGACCAGATCGGCAAGGTGTTCGACTCCTTCGACCGCCCCCTGGTGGCCCGGGCGTGGCGGCTGGGCGACATCATCGACGGCGAGGTCGATCTCACCCCGGCGGGGGAGATGGCCGGGGTGCAGTGCATCCCCGTCCGGTGGAAGGACTCCCTGCTCGGAGTGCTCACCCGGGAGTCGGCGCCGTCGGTCGGCCGCCGGCCGGGCGACTTGGAGCGGGTCTATGTCGAGATCTTCGACCGGTTCGCCCGCATGATCATCGCCGGTGAGTTCCCCTTCGGGGCGGAGGAGACCGAGCCCGACGAGGCCCCCCGGGTGGGGGACGGGGTGGCCCGCCTCGACGCCTCCGCCCGGGTCGACTTCGCGTCGCCCAACTTCGTGTCCGTCCTGCACCGCATGGGCATCCACCGCAACACCCACGGGGCCCGGCTGGGCGAGATCGGCTTCGACGAGTCGCCCGTCCGGGCCGCCTTCGCCATCGGCCTGCCGATCACCGAGGAGATCGAGCGTCGCGACGTGGTGGTGCTCGTGCGCTGCATCCCGCTGCTGGAGCACGGGCAGGTGACGGGCGCGGTGCTGCTCATGCGCGACGTGTCCGACCTCCGGCGCCGTGACCGGATGCTGATCTCCAAGGACGCGACCATCCGCGAGATCCACCACCGGGTGAAGAACAACCTGCAGACGATCTCGTCGCTGCTGCGGCTCGCCTCCCGCCGGCTCGAGCACCCGGAGGCCAGGGCCGCCCTGGAGGAGTCGGTGCGGCGGGTGCGGTCGATCGCCCTGGTGCACGAGACGCTGTCCACCGGCGCCAGCCAGGAGGTGGAGTTCGACCAGATCGTCCGGCCCCTGGTGCGGATGGTGGAGGAGGGCCTCGGGTCGGAGGAGCGCCCGGTGCGCCTGGAGGTGCAGGGCGACGCCGGCGAGCTGCGGGCCGAGATCGCCACGCCCCTGGCCGTGGTGCTCACCGAACTGCTGCAGAACGCGGTGCAGCACGGCTTTCCCACCGACGACGCCGGCGGCCACCACCCCGCCGACCCGGTCGACCTCGGCGACCTCTCCTCCGACACCCCCGCCCCTCGTGCCGCGGGACGGGTGGTGGTGTCCTTCGCCAACGACGGCAGCGAGCTGCTGGTGCGGGTGCGCGACGACGGTGTGGGCCTGCCCGAAGGGTTCAACATGTACGGCCCCCGCCTCGGCCTCACCATCGTCCGCACCCTGGTCACCACCGACCTGGGGGGCACCATCCGCATGTGGAACGACGGCGGCACGGTGGTGGAGCTGCGGGTCCCGGTGGGCGCGGGCACGGCCATGGAGGCGACCGCCCCCGGCGATTAGGCCCGGCGAGGAGGCCGATCACGAGAGACGGGACGGCGGTCGGGGTCGCCCCGTGGGGAGGCCCCGTCCCCGTTCCCGGGGACCGGCCGGGGGATCACTGCTCGCCTCCCGGGCCGATGGTGGTGGACGCTTCCGGGGGGGTTAAGAATGCACTGCATGGCAAACTCACCCGGAGATCCGGAGCCGGCCCGCCCGGACTCGTGCGGGCGGACAGTTCTGCCGCGCCCGACCTCCGAGGCCGACCTCGACTTCGAGCGCCGGCCGATGGTCCGTTGGCTCGACCCCCACCAGCTCCTCGACACGGCGGCCCGGGTGCTGGCATCCGGCGTCTGGAGCGCCTACACCGACAACCGGGAGCTCCAGGCCATCGTGCCGGCCGCCTTCCACGACCGGTCGGGTTCGACGGAGCTGTGGGTCGACTACGTCTCCGACCTGGGCGACGGCTGGAACTCGACCTACTCGGTGGCCAGCCTGCTGGCCCAGCCCGAGTTGGAGCTGGCTCTCCCGGACCCGGACCTTGACGGCCACGACCGGGTGGCCGGCCCCACGCCGGACGCGCCCGCGGTCGGCGGCGATCCGGCGGGCGGGCAGGGTCGACGCGTGACGACCCGGCGAGGACGGATCCTGGTGATGGGTGGCGACCAGGTGTACCCGGTGCCGAAGCGGTCGGAGTACGAGAACCGGACCCTGGGCCCCTACCGGGCGGCCATGCCCGGCCCCGCGGGCCAGGCCGACCTCTTCGCCATCCCCGGCAGCCACGATTGGTACGACGGCCTCATCAACTTCACCAACATCTTCTGCCGGGGCCGCGACCTCGGGGCGTTGCGGACCACCCAGGCCCGGAGCTACTTCGCGGTGGCCCTGCCCCACCGGTGGTGGCTGTGGGGAATCGACCTGCAGTTCGGGGACTTCCTCGACGAGGCCCAGCTCCACTATTTCGCCGACATCGCGAGGGACGCGATGCAGCCCGGCGACCGCATCATCCTCTGCATGGCCAAGGAGGTGGACAGCGGACTCAAGAGCTCCGAGGTGTGCTCCGACCGGAACCTGGCCTACCTCGAGCAGGAGGTGGTCGTGCCCGCCGGGGGACGGTTCGAGGTGTTCCTCAAGAGCGGCCGCCACTACTACTGCCGGTACGAGGAGGAGGACGGGGACCGCCATCTGATCACCGCCGGCGGCGGAGGCGCCTTCCTGCACCCCACCCACCAGCTTCCCGACCACAGCAGCCCCCACGGACCGGAGGGCGAGCAGAACTACCGCCGCAAGGCGCTCTTCCCGTCCGAAAGGGTCTCGAGGCGACTCAGGAAGCGGGTGGCGTTCCTCCCCGCCTACAACCTGCCGCTGGCGGCGGCGCTGGGCACCGTCCACGTCATGCTGGCCTTCCTCCTGCGCCTCCATCTCCGGCGCCAGTACCTGGCGATCAGTGTCGACGACCTGTGGCGGTCCGTCTGGGAGAGCCCGGCCGGCTTCCTCCTCATCCTCCTGCTGATCGTCAGCATCGGGGGGATGGTGCTGCTGGCCCACGATGCCAGCGGCTTCCCTCGATTGTTGCTCGGAGTGGTGCACTCGTTGCTCCAGGTGGGGGGATTGGCCTTCGTGTTCCTGGTCGCATCGCTGGCGGCCAAGTCGGTCGGGTCCGACGGGCTGCCGGCGCTGGTCGTCTTCATGATCGTCGTGTGGGTGGTGGGTGGGGTCGGCGGCGTCTTCGGGATCGCCGCCTACTTCTTCGTCACCAACTGCCTCGGCTACCACGGCAACGAGGTCTACGCCCCGCTCCACCACGAGGACCTGAAGAACTTCCTCCGGCTCCACTTCGACACCGGTGGGGGGCTGACGATCTACCCGATCGGGATCGAGCGCGTCAGGCGGCACTGGGAGCTACGCCCGGACGCGCCTGCCGAGTCCCCGTGGTTCGTGCCCACCAACGGCCAGCCCGAGACCCATCTCATCGAGCCACCGATCCGCATCGAGGGCCGAGCCTAGGAACCGGGCCCGCCCAGGTCAGCTGGCGCGGCGGCGCCTGGCCAACCACGCCTTGCGCAGCTTGCGGCGCTCTTCCTCGGACGTGGCCCCCCAGACGCCTGCGTCCTGGTTGGTGGCCAGGGCGAACTCGAGGCACTCCTCGCGGGCCTCGCACGCCCGGCACACGATCTTGGCCGCCTCGATCTGGTCGATCGCCGATCCGGTGGTGCCGATGGGGAAGAAGAGGTCGGGATCGGTGTCGCGGCAGGACGCCTTCCGACGCCAGTCATCGACGTCCCATTCGTAGGACCGGTTCCACGTCAGTGCCACGCACGCTCCTCTTTCTGAGGTTTTGTGAAGCGATTCACAAACCGGGACCACCAAAACGAACAGTGAATGACGCTCTTGTCGCCCGAAGAAGACTACTTCCCTACTGTTTGATGAACAAGGGGTACGCCGCTACTCCGCCTTGGTCCCCCTTACGAGGGAGGCGCGACGATCGACAGGGCGTGGGGCTCGTAGGAGATCGCCAACCGCTCTGCCCGGCCCAGGAAATCGCCGTCGACCTGATAGGGGAACGGCCCGTGGCCGGTGACGGTGAAGGCCAGGAGGCCGGGGCGGTGGTCGACCTGCCGGTTGGTCCGCAGCCGCTCGCCACTGCCGATGGCCGACGTGAGCATCCCGACCACCGCAGGAAGGTGCATCCTGCGCACGGTGACCGCCACCAGGCCCCGTCCCGGCTGGGCGTCCGACGTCAGGTTGAGCGGGATGCGACCCAGGTAGGTGTACGGGTTGGAGTTCATGACCACCGCGTAGGAGCCGTCCACCTCGACATCGCCGTAGTGCATGGTGAAGTGGGAGCGCCGCAGGTCGAAGTGGCGGGCGAGGGTGGTGAGGGTGGCGTAGACGAAGGCGGTCTGGCCCAGCTTGTGCTTGAGGGCGGGCCGGCGCTCCACCTGCTCGACGACGGCTGCGTCGAAGCCGAGCCCGACGTGGAACAGGAACCGCCGGCCGTTCACGTTCCCCAGTGCCATCCGCCGGGTGGAGCCGGCGGCCAGCAGGGAGCCGAGTTGGGCGACCGCCTTGGGCAGGTTGTTGGGCACGCCGATGGTGCGGGCGAACACGTTGGTCGACCCTCCCGGCAGGGCGGCCATCGCCGTGCCGGTGCCGAGGAGGCCGTTGGCGGCCTCGTTCAGCGTGCCGTCGCCCCCGAGCACCACGACCACCTCGGCGCCCCCGGCGGCCGCGCCCGCAGCCAGCGTGGTGGCGTGGTCGCGGCACGTGGTCTCCAAGATGGAGAGGTCGTTGCCCTCGGCGAGCGCGTGCTCCACCATCGCCTGCTTCTTCGGCGTCACCGTGGATGCGAACGGGTTCACCACCAGGGCCAGCCTCACCGGCTCGCCCTCACTGCACTACTCGTCGCCGGCGTCGGTGGCCTGCGAGCGCAGCTGGGACAGGCTGCGGGCCAGCAGGCGGGACACGTGCATCTGGCTGATCCCCAGGCGGCCCGCGATCTCGGACTGGGTGAGTCCCTCGAAGAAGCGCAGGTGCAGGATCACGCGCTCCCGGGGGGGGAACTGGGCGATGAGCGGCGACAGGGTGACCCGGTGCTCGCTGTCGATCAGCCCCTGGTCCTCGGAACCGAGCTGTGACGAGAGCGAACCGTCCTCGTCGCCGCCCGCGGGGGCGTCGAGGGACGTGAAGCGGTAGGCGTGGCCTGCTTCGATCGCCTCCAGGACCTCCTCCTCGGAGACGGCGGCGGCCTGGGCGATCTCGCCGATGGTGGGTGACCGGCCCTTCTCCTGGGACAGGATGCTGACCACCGACCCCAGCCGCAGGTGCAGTTCCTGGACCCGCCGGGGGACCCGTACCGCCCAGCCCTTGTCGCGGAAGTGGCGCTTCAGCTCCCCCACGATCGTGGGCGTGGCGTAGGTGGAGAACTCCAGGCCCCGGTCGGGGTCGAAGCGGTCGACGGCCTTGAGCAGGCCGAGGGCGGCCACCTGCGCCAGGTCGTCGAGGGGCTCGCCCCGGTTGGTGAACCGGCGGGCCAGGTACTCGGCCAGGCCCATGTGGGCGGTGACCAGCTCGTCGCGCAGGGTGCGGTCGCGTGACTCGGCGAACTCGGTGAACTTGCGGCGGAGCTCGTCGCGCTCCTTGCTGTCGAACGCCATGGTCAGGCCGGCCGCAGCCGCTTGACCATGCGGAACGTCGGCCCGTCGGGGCCGCGGCCCAGCTCGACCTCGTCGACCATGGCGCCCAGGATCTGGTGCGACATGGGGGACAGGGTGGGCTCGTTGGCCCCGTCGTCGGTGAAGTGGCCGTCGCCCTCCACCGCCAGCCCGTCGTCGAGCATCAGGTAGCGGATGGCGATGATGCCGGTGCGGCCCTTGCCCACCAGCGCGAAACACAACTCGTCGATGGCGATGCGGAGGTCCTCCACCTCGTCGAGGGTGAACCCCAACCGGCTGGCCACGCCCGCCACCATGATCCGGGTGATGCGAAGGAACTCCGGCGACGCCGGCACCTCCAGCCGCACCTCTCCAGTGGCCAAGCGTTCCCCTCTCGTGTCTCACCGGCAGCGATTGCATCGACGTGTCAGTTCCCACCCTAAGCTGCCGTCGCTCACACACACCACGCAACGAGAGGAATCACCGTGCGGCGGACTCCCATCACCTTGGCCTTGGCCAGTTTCGCCCTTCTTGCCCTCGGTGTCGCTAGCGGCTAGTGGGTCGGCTCGGTCGGGGTCTCTGCCCGGTCGGTCGCTTCGACCGCCCAGGCCCGGCCCCGGTCCGGGTCTTCGACGGCGAGTCGTAGCTCCCAGCCGGTCTGAGGGGCTCCCATGTCCCACCGGTACCAGGCAAGCGACGCGGCCGCGTCCCCGAGGTCGTCGGGGTCGAACGGCCAGTCGTCGAGGGCGCCAACGACGGCGGCCACCGCCCACCAGGCCGAGAAGCGTCCGTAGGCCATGCCCCGGCGGCGGCCGTGGG
>Ga0136631_10000481_pt1 | contig 12338 bp, 7 predicted proteins | sample AntDrymUQ6012206_2_FD_104655 | JGI IMG/M metagenome (GOLD analysis project Ga0136631, IMG submission 104655) | Polar desert sand microbial communities from Dry Valleys, Antarctica - metaG UQ601 (22.06) | ecosystem: Environmental > Terrestrial > Soil > Desert | place: Antarctica: Dry Valley... | reverse complement strand
TCGGCGTCCATCGAGGCCCCCTGGGTCGGCGCTGGGTACTGAGCACCGCCGTCTTCGACCTGTCTGCGTTATGTCCCCTCACCAGCCACAGCCCGACCCAGGCCGTGGAACTACTCATCTAGGTCGAGCGCCGCGTGGCCGATACATGGCGGTAGGTTCCGCTCGCCCTCCCGCAGAGCGCCGTCCCATGGTCTTCCCAACCATCCAATTCGCTGTCTTCTTTACGATCGTGCTCACGCTGTCGTGGGCGCTCATGCGACGCCAGCCGGTCTGGAAGCCGTTCATGCTCGGGGCCAGCTACCTGTTCTACAGCGCCGCGAACCCGATGTTCTGCGTCATGCTCGCTGCCGTCACGCTCGGCAACCAGGGCGCGTCGAAGCTGATCCACCGAAGTGAGGACGCGCGCGCGCGCAAGCGGATCGTCGTCGCGGCGGTCACGCTGAATCTGGCCACGCTCGGGGTCTTCAAGTACTACGGCTTCTTCTCGCAGGAGGTCAACGGCGTCCTGGACAGCGTCGGTCTCGGCCTGCCGGTGCCGCTGGCCACGATCGCGCTGCCGGTCGGGATCAGCTTCATCATCTTTCAGGCGATCTCCTACACGGTCGACGTGTACCGGCGGGTCATCGAGCCTGCGACGACGTTGGACCTCGGGCTGTATCTCAGCTTCTTCCCCCACCTCGTCGCGGGTCCGATCGTGCGGGCCAAGGAGTTCCTACCCCAGCTCGCGACGCCGCGCGACGCGCGCAAGGTCGCCGTCGGCGCCGGGGTCGCTCTGATCGTCATCGGGCTCACGAAGAAGGTCGCGATCGCCGACTTCCTCGCTCGCGAGATCGTGGACCCGGTCTACGGCGTTCCGCAGGCCTACGCCGCGCCGGACGTCATTCTCGCGTCATACGCCTATGCGGTGCAGATCTTCTGCGACTTCTCCGGCTACACCGACATCGCGATCGGGCTCGCGCTCCTGATGGGCTTCGTCTTCCCCCAGAACTTCGACCGCCCCTATCGCGCCGCGAGCGTCCGCGAGTACTGGCGGCGCTGGCACATGACGCTTTCGCGCTTCTTGCGTGACTTCCTCTTCATCCCGCTGGGCGGCAGTCGCGGAAGCAAGCTGAAGACCGCGCGCAACCTGTTCATCACGATGGTGCTCGGAGGCCTCTGGCACGGCGCCGCGTGGGGATTCGTGCTGTGGGGAGCGCTGCACGGCGCCGCGCTCGTCGTGGAGACCCTCCTCCGCGGGCGCATATCGGTGGCGCGTTGGTTGGGCTGGCTGCTCACGTTCCACTTCATCGTGCTCGCCTTCGTCGCGTTCCGCTCACCGAGCCTCGAGCAGGCCGGGACGTTCCTGTCGCGGCTCGTGGAACCCGGACCGGCAACGCTGTGGACGGTTCCGATCGTCGCCGTCGTGGTCCTCGTCATCGGCCTGCAACTGCTGCCCGCGCGGCCGATGGACGCGCTGCGCGTGGCCTTCGAGCGCCTGCACCCGGTCGCCTTGGGCGCGAGCATGGCAACCGTCATCGTCCTCGTTGCAGCGACGGTGTCCAGTCAAGGCGTACCACCGTTCATCTACTTCCAGTTTTAGGACATGGCTACCACCGACCACGACCCATTCATCCTCGACCGGCCCACCGCAGCGCGCATCAGCGCTCGCGGCTCGCTGATCTGCGTCGGGGTCGCCGTTCTGCTGCTGCTGCTTGTCGAAGGCACATCGATCCGCAGAACGGGCCAGCGCATGGATCCGGGCCTCGAGCGGACGGCGGTACGCGCCGTCGGCATACCGGCAGGCTGGCTCGCCGACCGCTTGCCGCTGGAAGACGTGGTCGACACCATCACCTCGGGGCTGTCGCCCGACGAGAAGCTGACCGGGCCCGGCGGCTTCGAGACCTCCGTCGCGGGCGCCACCGGGCGCGCCGGCGTTGCGGCCCCGATCACGCCCGACGCCTTCGATCCGGCCGCGCTGGGCGAGAAACCGGTCCCGTTGAAGCAGCTCCGCACTCTGCTCGTGACCGGCGACTCGATGTCGCAACCGCTCGACCTCGAGCTTGCGCACGGCCTGTCTGCGTCCGGTGTGCGCACGATCCGCGACGCCCACCTCGGCAGCGGCATCTCCAAGACGAGCCTCGTCGACTGGGGCCGGCTGTCTTCCCAGCAGGCTCGCGAGCGCAAGCCCGACGCCGTCGTCGTCTTCCTGGGCGCGAACGAGGGCTTTCCGCTTCCGGGTGCCGGAGGGCGCTTGGTCTCATGCTGCGGACCCACCTGGGCGGCGCTGTACGCCACGCGCGCGCGCAAGATGATGGACACCTACCGTCGCCGCGGTACGGCGCGCGTCTACTGGCTGACGTTGCCGCTGCCGCGCGACGTCGCGCGTCAGAAGATCGTGCGATCGGTCAACGCGGCGGTCGCAGTTGCGGCGCAGCCATACCGCGCGCACGTACGCATCATCGACATGGCCCAGCTGTTCACGCCGGCCGGGCGCTTCAGGACTGCGATGGTCGTCGGCGGGCGCAACACGATCGTCCGCGAGCCCGACGGCATCCATCTCAACGAAGCCGGCACCGAGGTTGCCGCCGCCCTCGTCGTGTCGCGTTTGAAGGCCGACTTCAAGTCGCTGCAGTAGCGGTCGGCTCCTGAACTCGCATGCTCGTTGCCTGTATCAGGCGACAGCGTCACCGCTCCACCCCATAGCGGGCGATGACAACTGTGCGCGCGAATGTCAATCGAGCCAGAGAAGGACTCGTTGCACATGCACTCCCAGAAGCTGGTGATGGGTCAGCTTGAGGCGCTTGACGCCGAGGATCCAGGGCGCGAGCGTCCGGCGCCGGCTGGCGTGCTGCCAACCGGGGTCGTAACGTTCTTGCTGACCGACGTCGAGGATTCGACGCGGTTGTGGGAGGCTGACGCCGATGCGATGGCGGCGGCGCTGGAGGTCCACGACGGTCTGATCGCAAGCCTTGTCGCGGGTCACGGCGGGCGACTGTTGAAGGACAAGGGCGAGGGCGATTCGACGCTGTCGGTTCTCGAGCGGGCGTCTGACGCGGTCGCGTGCGCCGCCCAGCTGCAACGGGCTGTGGCGTCGACGCCATGGCCGGCGGGGCTTGAGCTGCGGGTGCGCGTCGCGATGCACAGCGGTGAGGCGCAGGAACGCGACGGCGACTACTTCGGGCCGGTAGTGAACCGTGCGGCGCGGCTGCGCTCGCTGGCCAGAGGTGGCGTGACGGTGCTCTCACAAAGTACCGCCGAGCTTGTCCGCGATCACCTGCCCCAAGACCTGGCGCTCGTGGACGTCGGACGTCACGAGCTGCGCGGCCTGTCACGAGCCGAGCGCATCTTCGAGCTGCGCGCCGCGGCCGACGCCTCGCCCGCCGGATCCACCGGACCCGTCACGTTGCCGCTCGCGCGTTCGCTGCGCGCTTCGGCGCGTTCGATGTTCGTCGGCCGCGACATGGAGCTTGCGCGCCTGCACGAGCTCTGGGCAGGGGTCTGCGACGGTGACCGCTCGGGGATCCTCATCGGCGGGGAGCCGGGCATCGGCAAGACCCGGCTGGCGAGCGAGCTCGCCCACGCGGTGCATGAGCAGGGCGCGCTCGTACTGTACGGGCGCTGTGATGAGGGGCTCGCAGTCCCCTACCAGCCGTTCGTGGAGGCGCTGCGACCGTACGTTCGCACGGTTGGTCTTGATCGCCTGCGCGCCGAGCTTGGCCGTCTGGCACCCGAGCTAGGGCGGCTGCTGCCCGAGCTCGCGGTGCTGGGCGAGCCCGTGCGCGCCGATCCAGAGTCAGAGCGCTTCGCGCTGTTCGAGGCCGTCGCCGCACTGATCGAGTCGATGACGCGCGAACAGCGCGCGGTGCTTGTCCTTGATGATCTGCACTGGGCGGCCACCCCGACGCTGCTGCTGCTGCGCCACCTGATCCGCTCCGAGCGCCCGCTCGGTGTGCTGCTGCTGGGCACGTACCGCGACACGGAGCTGGACGTCGGCGGCCAGCTTGCCCAGCTGTTGGCGGACCTCCATCGCGATACAAGCGCGCAATGCATGAGCGTCCGCGGGCTCGATGACCGCGCTATCGCAGCGCTGGTGGAGGAGACGGTCGGCCAAGCGCTGGATGAGCGCGCGGAGCTCGCGCGCGTGCTCGGCGCCCAAACCGCCGGCAACCCGTTCTTTCTTCGCGAGCTGCTGACCCAGCTGGCCGAGTCGGACGAGCGCGTCATTGCGGCTATGACAGCGGCGACGCTCAAGGCGCCCGAAGGACTGCGGCACGTGATCAGACATCGCATCGCGCGGCTGTCAGGACCCGCCGAGCACGCGTTGAACGTCGCGGCGGTCGCAGGAGCGACGTTCTCGTTCGTGCTGCTCGAGCGCGTCCTAGACGAGCGCCCGGGCGCCCTTGACGCGCTCGACGAGGCCGTCGCCGCGGGGCTGTTGATCGAGGCCGGGCACGGTGTCTATGCCTTTGCGCACGCGCTCGTGCGCGAGACGATCTACGAGGATCTCGGATCGGCGCGGCGGATGCGTCTTCACCGCCAGCTCGGCGAGACGCTCGAAACGCTCGGCCACATCGCCCAGCACGTCGACGCGCTGGCGCACCACTTCGCGCACGCCGCAGCCGACGGCCAAAGCGTCAAGGCGGCCGACTACGCTTTGGCCGCGGGACGCAGCGCGACCGCTCGGCTCGGCTACGAGGACGCCGCCGCCCACTACGAACGCGGACTCGAAGCCCTCACGCTGGCCGGACAGCCACAGGAGGAGCGGTGCTGTGAGCTGCTGCTCGCGCTCGGCGAGGCGCGCTGGAGCGCCGGCGAGCTCAGCAAGGCGAGGCAGGGCTACGGGCAAGCCGCCGAGCTCGCCGAGAAGCGCGACGACGCCACCGCGCTGGCGCAGGCGGCGCTGGGCTTCTGCGGACCGCACCGCTTCGAGATGGCCCCGGCGGTGACAGGGCCCGTTGCCAGCATGCTGCAACGAGCGCTCGCCGCGCTCCACGACGAGGACAGCGCGCTGCGCGCGCAGCTGATGGGCCGCATGGCGGCCGCGGTTGCCTTCAGGGATGTCGAGCATCGCCGGCCGCTGCTCGCACGCCAGGCGCTACAGATGGCCCGTCGCCTGGCCGACAAGGCCACGCTCGCCGACGTGCTCGCCAGCCACTGGGCAACCCATGGCCCCGACACACTTGACGAGTCCATCGGCCTCGCCGAGGAGCTCGGGCACGTGGCCGACGAGATCGGAGACAGCCGCCTGCGAACACTGGCACATGCTCGGCTGATCGACTACCTGCTCGAGCTCGGAGACATCGACGGGGTGCAACGCGAACTCGATGCGCTGCAGCGCCTCGCACGAACGCGAAGCGAACGAACGTTCAAGTGGGTCTTGGGAGTGTTTGAAGCCAATCACGCCCACCTCGAGGGGCGACTCGAGGACTGTGCGACGCTGGCGCGGGACGCCTTCGCGCACCGCTTCGAAGGCCACGACGAGCCCGCCGCCCGCATTTTCATGGTGCAGCAGGCGGTCTCCGTAGGCAGCGACCAGTTCGTGGAGACGTACGAGAGCTTTGCCAGGCAGTACCCCGAGATCGCCGCTTGGCGCTGCGCGCTCGCCCACCTCTATGCGAAGCTCGATCGCAGGGCACAGGCGCGCCAAGAACTCGACGCGCTTGCGCGCGCGGAGTTCCGCGACCTCCCGCGCGACGCCCATTGGCTTGTGAGCCTATCGGTGCTTTGCGAGACCGTTGTCTTGCTCGACGACGCTCCCCGCGCAGAGCTGCTCTACGAGCTGCTGTTGCCCTATGCCGATCGCTGCGTGGTCATCTTCGCCCTTCTGTGCCACGGCTCCGCCTCACGTTCGCTCGGACTGCTCGCTACGACGTTGTCGCGATACGACGAGGGCGAGCAGCATTTCGAGCAAGCCCTCACGATGAACGCGCGCATCAAAGCACCGCTCTGGATTGCCTGCACCCAGCACGACTACGCCTGCATGCTCCTCCTACGCAACCGACCCGGCGACGGTGACAAGGCGCTCGAGCTCCTCACCGAGGCGCTCGCCGCAGCCGATCAGCTCGGCATGAAGGCGCTCGGCGAGAAGGCGCGGCTACGCAAGCTTGCGGCCGAAGCAGCTGCGGCTCGGCCGGCGCTTCCCAGGTTCGCCTAGCGCAGCGGGTCCTGCTGCGCAGTGCCTCAAGACCTCAAGACGACGCGACCGGCTCGCGCTCCATCTCCTCGGAGTACTTGCCGCGGCGCGCAGCGCCGGTCAAGCGAGCCCGGTGGCGATATTGCGCCTGTGCGGCCGACACGTTGTCCTCCTCGCCGCGCCATGTCGTCAGCGCCGCAGCCTGCAGCCCACGGCCGTAGGAGAAGCTGATCTCCCATGGCTGCGGCCCCATTTGATTCATGAGGTTCAGGCGCGCCGTGGCGTCCTCATCGCTTTGGCCACCGGAGAGGAAGACGATGCCTGGGACCGCCGCAGGGACGTGGCGGCGCAAGCAGCGCAGCGTTCGTTCGGCGACTTCCTCGTCACTGGGTTGCTCTGGGCACTCATAGCCGGCCAGCACCATGTTGGGCTTCAGCAACATCCCCTCGAGCAGCACGCGCTGCTCTCGCAACTCGTCGAACACCGTCGCGAGCACCTCAGCGGTGACCGCTTCGGAGCGATCGATCGTGTGCTCGCCGTCCATGAGCACCTCGGGCTCGACGATCGGCACGATCCGCGCCTCCTGACACAACGCCGCGTACCGCGCCAGCGCGTGCGCGTTCACGTGGATGCAGTAGCGGCTGGGGCGCCGGTCGTCCACGGCGATCACGGCGCGCCACTTCGCGAAGCGGGCTCCGCCGTCGTAGTACTCGGCCAAGCGCTCGCGGAGACCGTCCAGACCCTCGGTGACCTTCTCCTCCTCAGCACCAGCAAGGGGCTTGGCGCCGGTATCGACCTTGATGCCGGGCACCACGCCATGGTCTTGCAGCAGTTTCGGAAAAGGAATGCCGTCCGTCGTGCTCTGGCGAAAGGTTTCGTCGTAGAGGATGACCCCGCTGATGTGCTCCGCCACGTCCTCGGTGGTGAACAACAGCTCGCGCAATGCGCGGCGCATCTCTTCGCCGGGTTGCACGTCCGCAGCCTTCAAGCGTTTGTCCATGGTGCCGTTGCTCTCGTCGGCGGCAAGGATCCCCTTGCCCTCGCCGACGAGCGCGGCGGCCGTCTGTCGAAGCTCGTCGCTCATGCTCCAGGGGTTCCCGCCAACGGCGCAAACCAAAACATCCCAACCGCGTAGCGACCACCACCGGGGGTCTTCGCTGGACTGACCGCTCGTCCGGGGAACGAGCATGATTCCTGCGCCGCGGACATCGGTGCAGATGCATGACCACCTCGCGCTCGCGCGAGGTGGTCAACCGGCGCGTGACCGAGACAAACTCGGCTGATGGCGCGGATCGCGGCGCTCGACATACTGCCGGGCTGGCGGCGCCGCAAGACCCGTTGGCGTCGCGTTGACAGGCGGAATAGTGTCCGAGGCCAATGCTGGGGTGTAGTCCCGAGGGGTCGAGACGAGGAGAGAAGGCATGGCTGACGAACAGCAGTACCAGAGCGCAGATCCCGACCAAGCCGCAGCCGGCGCGGACGCGGGCGTAACGAACGCGGCGGCGGCCGACGTCGAGGCGGCCCTTGACGAGGAGACGCTCGAGGATCAGGCACAGGACACGGGCACAGACGACGACGAGGAAGGCGCTGGGGAGACTGCGGACGGGGCCGAGGCGGAGGCTGTCGACGTCAGCGACGAAGCCGCCGGCGATGATGCGGAGGAAGACGAGGAGGCCAGTGCGGGCGACGGCGGCACGAGCGCCGAGGCCGACGAGAACACGAGCCCGGACGTCGAACAGGACGAGGAGGGCGTCGCCGAGGTCACGGACCATGCGACCAAGCTGCTGGGGGCGGACGAGGACGAGGGACCCGTCCTGCCGAACACCCGCGTGGGGCCGGGGATCCCGTCGGGGCTCGACCCCGGCAAGTCAGAGCATCGCGACGTTCTCCCGAAGCCCAAGAGCTGAGCGCTTCGCAGCATCGCGGCAATCCGAAAGGCTCCGGCGTGCCGGAGCCTTTCGTATGCCCGCCACCACATCGCCCGCCGCCCGGATCTGTGCGCCGATATCACGCAGTCAGGCGCGCGTCACGGCTTGACGCGATCGGCGGTGCGCAGCGGCGAGATCCCGGCGTCGCGGATCGTGTCGGGGCTCGAGCGCGTCGCCGAGCTGCGCCGCGTGACCCGTGATACCCGCGAGCCGCTGCGACCGTAGTAGCGGCTTCTGGTTGACGACGCCGCGGCCGCGCGCGGGACCGGGGCGATCTGTTCATGCGTGACGTGAACAACTCGCCCAGCTGCCACCGAGGGCGCACAAACCGTCCGGTTTGCTCTAGACGCTGGTCCTGCTCGATGCAAGACTTGGGGCTGGGCGTGGGTGACCGACGTAGCGAAGCGCAGACCGCTGGGGCTCACGGAGTCTGCCGCGCGGCTTTGCCCCTCGAGGGCCTTGAAATGCGCGCCCCGGTGTCGCACCCACGCCCACTACAGCCGGCGGCGTCCGGCGAACGCCTTGCCCAGCGTGACCTCGTCGCCATGGCTTACCGCGGCGCGCGCGACGTAGGTAGTCAACAAACTGAAACCGGCATAGCCGCGATGCAGGCGTGCGGTTCTACATCGTCGCAAGCGGTCCTGCCCCCAAATGCTCACCGTCCGGCGCCCTTCCGAGCGCGTGCTCAATGACACACAGTGCCCCATGCGGCCGCTCTACAGTCGGCCGATGCCCCGGTACGAGAGCACTCCCAGCGGTGAACAGCCCCTGCCTCCGATCGACCCATCCCGTCCGGTCGACCCGCCGAGCTACGCGGACCCGCCGGGGTATGCGGACCCACCTGTCGAGCCACCCGTCGACCCACCCGTCGACCCACCGGTAGAGCCACCCGTCGACCCACCGGTGGATCCGCCCTTCGACCCGCCGGGCCGTGACCTGCCGATCTCCCAGGGCGCGCGACTGGTCCCCGATCGCGCGACGTTCGAGACGCTCGCGCGTTCTGACGACGTCCCCGGCCAGCTCGGCGCCGAGGAGATGAAGATCCTCATCATCGGCGTCGATACGCCCGCGCCGGAGCTGTACTTCCTCAACACGAAGGCGTTTCAGTACCACTACGACTTCGCGACCGAAGCACTCGGGATCCAGCAGGGGCTCGGCGAGTTCAACTCCCGGACGTACTTCCGCGACGACCGTTCGAACCTTGCCGGGACGATCATCGCCAACGACCGCTTCGAGCCGACACCGGGCGAGGCGGGGCTCTACGCGCTCGAGTTCTGGCCGACCGACCCGGTCCGCGCCCCCCACGTCGCGCTCGCCTTCGACCTCGTGACGGCTGCGATGCCGTTCGCCGCCGGAAAGATCGCCTACCACCCGGCCGGCGACACCCAGGAGGCGCTGTTCGCGCAGGACCGCGATGCGTTGCGCGCGGCCGGCGTGCGGACGGTCCTCACCGCCGAGCTGTTCGCCGATGTCAGCTACGTCGCGCTGAACCTCGGCGAGGGCTACGGCGTGCTGTCGGCGATCGATCCGGCAACGGCGCGTCCGCCGACGATCCGCGACGTCGCGCTCTTCACGACGCTGCCCAACGATCTCGGCCACGTGGCCGGCGTGATCAGCGCCACCCCCCAGACGCCGCTCACGCACATCAACCTCAAGGCGAAGCAGAACGACACGCCCAACGCCTACGTGCGAGACGCCCTGACCGATCCACGGATCGCCGCGCTGCTCGGCCAGGTCGTGCGCTACGCCGTCACGCCGGACGACTTCGAGCTCGAGGCCGCGACGCCCGAGCAGGTCGAGGCCTGGTTGGCGCGGATCCGTCCGTCGCAGCCGCAGTCGCCACCGCGCGACCTCAGCGTCACGACGATCGCAGACCTCGACGCGCTCGGACACGGCAACGTCACGACCGTCGGCGCGAAGGCGGCGAACGTCGCCGAGCTGCGCAAGATGCTGCCCGCCGGCCAGGTGCCCGACGGCTACGCGATCCCGTTCGCGCTCTACGACGGCTTCATGACCGCCCACGGCTTCTACGACCGGGCGCGCGAGATCATCGCCGACCCCGAGCTCCAGGCCGACGCGGTCAAGCGCGAGGCGGCGCTCGACACGCTGCGCAAGCAGATCAAGAAGGCCGACCCGCCGCTCGAGATCGCACAGGCGATCAGCGAGCTGCAGGCGCGCTTCGAGCCGGGCATCGGGATCCGCTGTCGCTCCTCGACGAACAACGAGGACCTCGAGGGCTTCAACGGCGCCGGCCTCTACGACTCCTTCACGCACCGACCCGACGAGGGCGACTTGAGCAAAACGGTGCGCCAGGTCTGGGCCTCGCTGTGGAACCTGCGTGCCTTCGACGAACGCGAGTTCCATCGCATCGACCACCTGGCGGCGGCGATGGGCGTCCTCGTACATCCGAACTTCGACGACGAGGTCGCCAACGGAGTCGCCGTCACCAAGAACCCGTTCGACCCCAACTGGCCAGGGTTCTACGTCAACGTCCAGGTCGGCGAGAGCCTCGTCACGAACCCGGACCCCAACGCCACGCCAGACGAGTTGCTCGTGTCGGCGATCGGCCCCAACGGCGAATACGAGACGCAGTACATCCGCCACTCGTCGCTGACGAGCAACGGGCAGAGCGTCATGACGCCCGAGCAGATCGCCCGGCTGACGACCGCCGTGGAGACGATCCAGAGGCGCTTCAAGGTGCTGTATCGCGCCCAGCGCAATCCCGCCTTCGCGATGGACATCGAGTTCAAGATCGACGTCGCCGGCGCCCTCGTCGTCAAGCAGGCCCGGCCATGGGTCGACTGAGGGCGCGCGCGGTCTCCTCGCACTGGCGGACATCGGAGCGATAGACGTATGGGATCACTCGCCGGCCGCCCAGCCTCTCGGCTGGCCCCTCCATCTCCGATGCAGCACCGCATCAACGCAATCGATCTTCTACATCGAGTCTCCTTGTCTCTGCGATGCCGAAGACGAGGCCCGCGTACCCCAGTTCCGGCGTGAGGCCGGCGAGCTGGTCCGTCAGGGACGCTCGATCCCGCGTTGCCGAGTCGTTGGCGTGTCGGCGCAATCGTTGCGCAATTGGGGCGCGTCAGGCCGCGATCGACCGCCAAGAACGCGACGACGGGCTGACGTCCGCGGAGCGTGAGGGGCCGCGGAAGCGCGTCAAGCGCCTGCAATAGGAGCGTGACATCCTCAAGCACGCGACGACCTTCTTCGCGAGGGAGACCCAGACCCGGTGATCGTTGCCGGCATATCTCGGCCAAGAAGGCGACAGGGCATCCCGTCTCCCTGATGTGCGAGCTGCTGGGCGTCTCGGAGTCCGGCTATTGGGCGTGGACGGACCGGCCACCGTCAGACCGGGCGTTGACGGACGCGTGGCCTGGCCGAGCGCATCCGCACGATTCGCGACGACAATCGCGGGCATCTACGGTGCGCCCAGGGTGCACGCCGAACTGCGTCGTCAGGGACTCCGCGTGGGCCGCAAGGGTGTCGAGCGGCTGATGCGCTCCGCCGGCCTGCAGGGCGCACACCGCCGGCGTCGGCGCCAGGGCACGACGGTACGCGTGGCGGGCGTCGGGCCTGCCGAGGATCTCGTGCAGCGCGACTTCCGTCCCGTTGCGATTGTGGGTCTGAACCAGACGCAACTGACCGGACATGTGAACTGCCCCCACTTACTTGCGGCCGCGAGGACGCTCATCGGCATCCGTCGGGCGAGCTCAGCGTCGTGGCGAACGAGGATCGGTTGTTGTAGGACGCCGCTGCGCGAGCAGCGGCGAGTCGAGCTCAGCAAGAATCTGTTCGCCGTGTGCATTAAGCCGATCCTCGTTCCGTAGCTGTACGAGGATGGTTCGGCCCTCGCGCCTCCGCGCTGCGGGGTCGGGGTCGTAGTGAGAAATCTGCACGAGCAAGATGGCCAGATCGATCGCGGCTACGGTGCTCGTGGGTTGCAGCTCGAGTAGCCGCTGCGCGATCTGCAAGCTCTGGGTGTACAGCGCGAGCGCTTGCTCGCCCTGACCGAGCGCTCCTTGCAGGTCCCCGAGCTTGTTGTAGGAGACGGAGAGGTCGCGTTGATAATCGGCGCGATCAGGCTCCGCAGCGGCCAACCGCTTGCGGATCTGCAAGCTCTGGGTGTACAGCGCGAGCGCTTGCTCGCCCTGACCGAGCGCTCCTTGCAGTTCCCCGAGCCGTTCGTAGGAGACGGAGAGGTCGCGTTGATAATCGGCGCGGTCAGGCTCCGCAGCGGCCAACCGCTTGCGGATCTGCAAGCTCTGGGTGTACAGCGCGAGCGCTTGCTCGCC
>Ga0136631_10000480_pt1 | contig 12355 bp, 11 predicted proteins | sample AntDrymUQ6012206_2_FD_104655 | JGI IMG/M metagenome (GOLD analysis project Ga0136631, IMG submission 104655) | Polar desert sand microbial communities from Dry Valleys, Antarctica - metaG UQ601 (22.06) | ecosystem: Environmental > Terrestrial > Soil > Desert | place: Antarctica: Dry Valley... | reverse complement strand
GCCGCGGCTTTGGGATCCGGCGGGATCGGCATCACTCCCCACTGCGTGGACGTCGCTTCGATCGACGTCGGATACTCGAGACCAAGAGCCCAGTACGGATGGTCGATCAGGTGCGCGCCCATGTCGCCCAGCGCGCCGACTCCAAAGGGGAGCCAGCCACGCCAGTTGAAGGGATGATAGATGGGGTGATACGGGAGGTTCTCAGCTACCGGACCAAGGTAGAGATCCCACCTGAAGCCGGGCGGCGGCGCCGCTGATCCCATCGCCGATGCGAGCACCATGTTGACATAGCGGAAGCTCCACGGGTTTCCGAACGGACTCGTCGGCGCTACCGGCATTCCTCCGCCAACGGGGCGTGGTACTCCCTGCGGCCAGTATGTCACCGGACGATTCGTCCACACGTGTACGTCGCGAATGGGGCCGATGATTCCCGCCTGCACCCACTCGTTGATGAGACGCGCGGTGTCCGTCGAGTGGCCCTGGTTGCCCATCTGCGTGACGAGTCGCGGGTTTTCGGCCGCCATGCGCTTCAATACGCGCGCTTCGTGAACCGAGTAGGTGAGAGGTTTCTGCAGATAGACGTGCTTTCCGGCCTGCATCGCCATCTTTGCGACGATCGCGTGGGTGTGATCGGGAGTCGCGATCACCACACCGTCAATGTCTTTCTGCTTCTCCAGCATCTCGCGGAAGTCGAGATAGCGGGCGGCCTTGTCGAACTTTGCGTTGAGCGTGATTCCAGCCGGGCGATCCATTTTTTTTTCGCCGTCCTTCAGCTTCTCGCGAACCTTTTGCTCGGTGAAAGCGAAGTCGACGTCGGCCCAGGCGACGAAGTTCTCCGTCTGCGCCAGCGGCTCTGCGTTCTCCTTTCCCATTCCCCCCAAGCCCACCACCGCGAAGTTGATCGTGTCGCTCGGCGCCTGAAAGCCGACGCCGCCCAGAACGTGACGCGGGACTATCATCACGCCCAGTCCGATCTTTCCCGTCTCAGTGACGAAGCGCCGGCGGGTGACTTTCCTGGGAGGCATGCGCTACTCTCTCGTGGTCGGCGGTCAGTACTGAAGCGTGCTGAGATGGTTGTAGCTGGTTCGAATCGAAGCAACCGGATCAGCCGGATTGTCGTGCTCGACGAAGTAATGTCTGAGCCCGCCCTTGTCTCCCTCGGCGAAAATACGGCGGAAGTCGATCGATCCGCTGCCGACTTCAGTCATGGTGTGCTCGGGGGCGCCCCTGGAGTCCTTGACGTGGACGAGAGGGAAACGCTTTCCAAATCTCGTGAAGTAGCTGACCGGATCGCCGCCGCCTTTCGTGAGCCAGTAGAGATCGAGCTCGAAGTCGACCAGCGCCGGATCCGTTTCGGTGATGAGCACCTCGAGCGGAATCGAGGCTGATGTCTGCGCTCTGGCGGGAATGGCCTGCAGCTCGAAGTCGTGATTATGGTATGCGAAGCGGAGGCCGGCATCACGCGCGGCGCGCCCGGCGACGTTGAATTCCGCGGCGAGACGCTTCCACGCGTCGAGATTGCCGCGTTCTCCCTCCCCGAGCCACGGAATGACTACCCACTGGTGACCGATCTGCCGGGCATCGTCGAGAGTTTTTCGCCACTGTGTGCGCACCATCTCGATCGGGACGTGCGTCGATGGTGATGTCAGACTGTTTCTGGCGAGCAGGTCGCGGATCTCGGTGGGCGACCGGCCGAAGTAACCGGCGAACTCGACTTCCTTGTATCCCACCGATGCGACACGAGCGAGAGTTCCGGGAAGGTCGGCCCGCATCTGGTCGCGAACGGTGTAGAGCTGGAGACCAATGCGATTGAGCTTGCGGCGCGGCGCGGCGGCGACGGTACAGCCGCTCGCGGCGCCGACGGCGGCAGCGCTCATTGTGGCAATGAAGGTGCGGCGACTGTATGGCTTCATGGCAGAGGGTGAGATTGCCGCCTAGTATGGTTCACCCGGAGAATCTCCGCAATGAACCGGCACCGGAACAAAAAAAACAACTGCAAAGCTGCCAGCTACCGGCGGGAAGCTGCCAGCCGCCCGCTGCCGACGCAGACACGGATTCTCACCCACCGATGCGCAGGATCCCTTGAAACGACCTCGCTGAACCCGCCGCGGCTGATGAGCCGCGAAACCCCAGAGCGTCCGGCGTGGCGATTGCGAGCCAAGCATCGTCCTACACACAACCTCTCCCACGGAATTCCCGTCATGCGCTCAGCCATCCGCTACTCGCTCGCCCTCATCACAGTCATCGCCGTCGTTGCCGGGGGCTGCTCGAAACGCCGCCCTGCCGTGGCAGCGCCCGCTCCCGCGACGACCGCCGCCAGCGCCGATAGAGCGCGTCTCGATTCAATCGAGCGAGCTGCCACCGCCCGTCGCGCCGCTGAAGAGCGCGAGCGCGTCGAGGCGGAGCGTAGAGCAGCGCGTGAAAGCGTCATCCTGACGCTCACGACGCCCGTGTACTTCGAGCTGGATCAGGCCGATCTGACCGAGGACGGGCGCGGGCTGCTGGACGCCAAGCGCGAGGTACTTCAGCGCCAGCCTGAAATCCGCATCCGGATCGAGGGACATGCGGACGACACGGGATCGGACGAGTACAACATGGCCCTCGGGGAGCGCCGCGCCGCGATGGCGCGCCGTTATTTAGTACAGAGCGGGATTGCGGAGGGTCGAATGCAGATCGTCAGCCGGGGTGAGGAGCGTCCCGCGTGCACGGATGGAACTGAAGCGTGCAGGTCAAGAAACCGGCGCGACGAGTTCGTTCTCGTGTCGGGTCTGTAGGGTCGGTGCTGCCTTTCTAACGAAGGCGGCGACCGCCGCATCGGGCTCCTCTGCGTCGCCGGTACCAAAATGTGAAAACGAAAAACGGCCTCCGATTGGAGACCGTGGTCGTCGTTCGATAAGTAGCTGGGGGGAGACTCGAACTCCCGACCCCGGCATTATGAGTGCCGTGCTCTAACCAGCTGAGCTACCCAGCCGCACCGCTAAATCTGCGTTGGTGTGACGCGCCGTTGTAGCGGGGGTCACTGACGCAAACGGCCAGCCCTCTCGGACCGGCCGTTGCTGGAGCAATGGCGGGGGCGGGATTTGAACCCGCGACCTTCGGGTTATGAGCCCGACGAGCTACCAGGCTGCTCCACCCCGCGATGAGAGAGGCAATCTACCGGTGACGGAGACTAAGTCAAGCTGCGCGGGACCCTTGCGGCAATGGAGCACCAGCACACCTGGATCCCCTCAGACAAGGGCCGGACTCAGCGACGCGCGCTGTCCGCGAACCGGTATAACATCTCTTTATCTCCGCGCAGCATCCCGAACTCCTCGCGCGCTATCCTCTCCTGAGTCGCGCTGTCCGCCTTCACCGCCCGCAGATACCGGGTAAGTGAATCGACCCGCTGCTGAAGCGAATCCACCTCACGCTGGACCGATGCGCCCCGAACCCTGAGCACGTACAAATCCCGCGTGCTGTACTCCCCGCCCTGCAATCCAAAGTAGAGCGCAATCGCGATCAGCAGCACCCAGACGATCGTCTTCACCGCGCTCCTTACAGTCCGTAGACCGCCCCGCCCGGATATTCCGCCAGCGCTCCCAGCTGCTCCTCGATCCGCAGCAGCTGATTGTACTTCGCCACTCTGTCGGTGCGACTCGCCGAGCCGGTCTTGATCTGTCCGGCGCCCGTAGCGACGGCCAGGTCCGCGATGAAGGTGTCCTCGGTTTCGCCGGAACGGTGCGAGATGATCGACTGATACCCGTTTGCCCGCGCCATCTCGATCGACTCGAGCGTCTCGGTCAGCGTTCCGATCTGATTGAGCTTGATCAGAATCGCGTTGGCGGTGTCGGACTCGATCCCGCGCGCGAGACGCTCGGTGTTCGTCACGAAGAGATCGTCACCGACCAGCTGAACGCGGTCGCCGAGCTGGGCTGTGAGCTGCGCCCATCCCTCCCAGTCGTTCTCAGCCAGGCCATCCTCGATCGAAACGATCGGATACTCGTCGAGCCACTTTCCGTAGAGCTCGATCATGCCCGCCGCGTCGCGGCTTCCTCCCCCGCTCTTCTTGAAGGTGTAGGTCCCGGTCTTGAACAATTCCGATGCGGCGACGTCCAGGGCGACGGCGATCTCCCGCCCGGGCGCATAGCCCGCCGCCTCGATCGCCTCGACGACGACGCGCAGCGCTTCTTCATCGTCCTTGAGATCCGGCGCGAATCCGCCTTCGTCGCCGACGCCGGTCGAGAGCTTCCGCTTCACCAGGACTTTCTTGAGCGCGTGGAAAACCTCGGTGCCCATCCGCAACGCCTCGCGGAAGCTCGTGGCGCCGACCGGGACGATCATGAACTCCTGGAAATCGACCGTGTTCGTCGCGTGCGCGCCGCCGTTCAGAATGTTCATCATCGGCACGGGCATCGTGCGCGCCATCGGGCCGCCGAGATATCGGTACAGCGGAAGCCCCACATCCATCGCCGCCGCGCGCGCCGTCGCCATCGACACCGCCAGGATCGCGTTCGCGCCAAGCTTCCCCTTGTTCGGAGTTCCGTCGAGCTCGATCATCGCGCGATCGATCGCCATCTGATCGACGGCGGACATCCCGCTGAGGGCAGGCCCAATGCGCTCCTCGACGCTCTGAACCGCCTGCTCGACCCCCTTGCCGAGGTAACGCTCGGCGTCGCCATCCCTGAGCTCCAGAGCTTCATGCTCGCCGGTGGACGCGCCGCTGGGAACCGCGGCGCGTCCGAACGCGCCGCTCTCCAGAATGACATCCGCTTCGACCGTGGGATTTCCGCGGCTGTCCAGAATCTCACGTGCGCTTATGGCTGCTATTGTCGACATTTTCTCAGTTGATTGCGTGAACGTTCAAAGGGTTTCCGTCTGCTCGCTCTCCGCCGCCGGCGCTTCCGCCGCGAGCGAGACGCGCGATACCGGCGCGGGAAGCGGCTCTACGCCGTACAGCCGCTGCATTGCCTCCTCCATTCTCGCGCGTACCCGCGCCATCAGCACCTCGCGATGATCGTAGTCCGTTCCATCGGTCATCACTGGCTCGAGCAAATGTATATCAACCGTTCCGGGGTGCGCCCAGAAGGAATCGCGCCTCAGCACCTCTATCGTTCCATGAACGATTACGGGGACGATCGGAACCCCCGCCGCGATCGCGAGCACGAACGGGCCCTTCTTGAAGGGCCGCAGCTGATAGGTGCGGCCACGGGTACCCTCGGGGAATACGACGACGGAGTTGCCAGCGCGAATTTTGTCGGCCGCGAGGTCATACGCCCCGAAAGCCGCTTTTCTGTTCTCGCGATGGATCTCTATCATCCCGATTGCCCGTATCCCCGGCCCGAAAATCGGAACCTTGAACAGCTCCGCCTTCGCGACGAACTTGTAGCGGGGCAGCGTCGAGGCCAGAGTCGGGACATCGAACCAGCTGACGTGGTTCGCCGCAAAAACCCGCGGCTCTCCGGCGCCGCCGTTCTCCCATCCGTGGATGCGAACGGTGACCCCACCGGCCCACAACACGGCCCTCGACCACCAGCGCGGGACCTTGTCGTAAATCCCTCCCGGCCTGTCCCGCACGCCGAGCAGACCGGCCGAGATGACTATTGCGCCGAGCACGGTGGTCACGATCGCCACCGTGATCAGGGTCATCACGGTTCTGATGAATGAGATCATTTACGGTTGAAGTGGTCGAAGCCGCGGGGCGAGCTAACCTTCTTCCCCGCATGGAAGAGCTGGACTCCGGGCGGTCCGGCAACAATCCGGCCGACTTCGGTGAGGAGAAGTCCGTGCTCGTCGTAAAACGCACTGACGTCTACGTCCGCGGCAGTAACGGCAAGCTCATATTCCTCGCCCGACCCCGCGGCCTCCATCGCGTCGATACCCGGCATACACGGAACGCGCTCGAGATCGACCTCGACGGATACTCCGCTGGCGGCCGCAATGTGGCCGAGGTCGCCCATCAGCCCGTCGGATACATCGATGGCGGCCGTCGCTCCGCGCGCGGCGAGAGTGGCCGCCGCCTCGATCCTCGCGATCGGGTGCGCGAACCGCGCGCGGTGCTGCTCACGCGGTTCTTTCCCATCCATCCACGCCCGAACCGCGGCGGCAGGTCCGCCGAGAGATCCGGTCACGTAAACGCGGTCGCCCGCGCGCGCACCGGAACGGGTGAGCGGCCTGGCTGCGCTACCCAGCGCGGTAACGGTGAGCGACAGCGTTTTGCCGGCGGTGAGGTCCCCGCCGACGATGGGACAGAGGCTGGCGGTAGCACCTTCGCGAATGCCGGTCGCCAGTGCCGCTGCCTCGAGGCGATCCGCCGGAGGAAGGGTAAGCGCGATGACGACGCCGAGCGGACGTGCCGCCATTGCAGCGAGGTCGCTCAGCGCAGTGGCGGTCGCCCGATAGCCGATCTCGAAATGATTGAGCCACTCGCGCCTGAAGTGGATGCCCTCGACCGATGTGTCCGTAGTAACCAACAGCTTCTCTCCGGGAGGAACCAGTACGACCGCCGCATCATCCCCCACCCCGCTTGCGGATTCCCCCCACTCGGCGAGCAGTATCCGCACGAGGTCGAATTCCCCGCCGGGTCCGAGCTCGGTGTGTCGCGCCGGAGTTGATGTCCTTCGGGAAATCATTGCGGGACGGCCGGGAGACGTGCGATCACCGGTGATTCGAGTGGCAACTCCGGCTCGTTCCATGCGCGCGGTAGCGCGTAGAGTACGTCCTCGAGTGTGGTGCCACGCACATAGCCACACAGCTCGGCTGCCCTGCCGTGGATCCAGGCGGCGCACCCCGCCGCGGTGACGGCGTCACCGGTTTGAGCGAGGAGCGTACCCGCAATTCCCGCGAGGATGTCGCCGCTGCCCCCGGTGCCAAGCGCCGCGGACCCGCGCGGGCTCACGAGCCTCTCACCTGCCGGGGAAAAAATGATCGTGGGGGCGCCCTTGAGCAGGATCGTCGCGCCGAGATCGACGGCGAGAGCGGCCCCGATCTCGAAGCGTTCGGCGAGCACTGTTTTGACATCCGTTCCGGCGAGTCGCGCGAACTCGGCCGGGTGCGGTGTCAGAAGCGCCTGCCTGCCGCGGAGGAGCGCGCGAAGCGCCGCGACATCGTTCTCGAAGAGGTTGAGAGCGTCCGCGTCGAGGACGAGTGGCTGTCGCGACGATTCGAGGACGAGCGTGAGCAGCTCTCTCGCCTGGGACGAGCGTCCCATACCCGGGCCAACGACTATCGCATGTGCCCACTCTGCGATATCGCGCCCCACCGACTGCCGCTCGCTGGACCAGGCCGAGACCAGCGCGGACGGGGCCGCCAGCAGGACAGCAGTGGTGTTGTCGCCGCTCACGATGGCGCGCACGAGGCCGATCCCGCTCCTGAGCGCGGCCCGGGTCGCGAGCACGGCGGCGCCGCCCATACCCGTCGCACCCCCGACAATCGCGAGATGCTTCCGCCGACCCTTGTGTGCGTCGTACTCGAGCCCCGGTACTCTCGCTGCGACCCAGCTCCGATCGACGAGCAGTGGCAGGCCGCCGTCAGTGGGCGCCCTCGCTGCATCCAGGCCGATGTCGATGACCAGGATCTCGCCACAGCGATCGCGCGCGAGCAGCGTACCCCGTTTCACTCCCCCGAAGCTGAGAGTGATGTCCGCCACGACGCACTCGTCATGGGCGCCAGTCGTCGCATCGAGGCCGCTGGGAACGTCGAGCGCGGCGACGCAGCTTCCATCCAGCTTCAGCTGGTTGACGCGCGTGATCGCGTCGGCGATCGCACCACGAGGTGATCCACGAGATCCGGTGCCCAGGAGAGCGTCGATGACGACCCCGGGAACAGTGTCTTCGCTCACCGGGATCGACATGGGCGCCGCGGACATGACCGCGCGCGCGGCGTCGCGTTCCGCGATCGCGTCCGCTGTCGTTGCAGCCGCGGCTTCAGCGACTTTGACCCCGACACCGGCGCGCGCGAGGGCACCGGCCACCACCCAACCATCCCCGCCGTTATTACCCGGGCCGGCGAAGACGAGCGCGCCTCGACTCAGGCGCGTACCGAAGCGCCGCATGATGGCATCGGCGGCGCCTTCGCCCGCTCGCTGCATCAGCGTTCGCGAGGGAATCCCGGTATCAATGGCTGCCTGATCGCGCGCTGCCGACTCCGCCGCGCTGACCACCCTGACAGGCATTCGCTGAGGAGTCTGAGTCTAAGCCTGGTGGGCGCAGTTCCAGGGATAGTCGCGCTCGAATGCGCTGTCGAAATCGAACACGCCCACGAATTCATCGCGGGTGTCCTGGGCCTGGCTGAGGAGAAATCCGAGGTCAACCAGGGTGAAGACGATGTCGCCGATGTCGGCGGTGGCGGAGATGCCCCAGTGCTCCAGCACCACGCGCGCCATCAGCCCGTAGCGCTCGAGGGCGAGATCGCGGCACGCGTGCGCCAGCTCCGTCCCGCTGATGTGACGCCGGGCGGAGAGCTGCGCCTGGCACATCTCCAGCGCGGAGAGCACGAACAGGTACGCCTGCTCGTCAAAGCGCGGCTCGCGGATCCGGATGCGATCCATGATGCCTTCGCGAAACGCCAGCGCTGCCATCGCTATCTGTTGTTCGCCATTGTGGGGAAGGATTTGTAGAGCGGGAATCGATTCGTCAAGTCGAGTACTTCCTCCTTGACTGATGCCGCCACCCCTGAGTCACCGGCATCCGCAAGGACCCTGTCGATCAGCGCGGCGATCTGCTCCATCTCGCGCTCGCCCATGCCGCGGGTCGTGACAGCCGGCGTGCCGATGCGAATTCCGCTGGTGATGAATGGTGACTGGGTCTCCTTCGGCACGGTGTTCTTGTTCACCGTGATGCCCGCCGAGTCGAGCGCCTTCTCCGCAACTTTCCCGGTGACGTCTTTGTTCCGCAGGTCGACGAGCATTAAATGATTGTCGGTTCCGCCGGAAACGATGTCGAAGCCATGTTCCGCCAGTCCGCCGGCGAGCGCCTGAGCGTTGCGCACCACCTGTCCGCAGTATTCGCGAAACGACGGCTCGAGAGCCTCCTTGAAGGCTACCGCTTTCGCGGCGATCACGTGCTCGAGCGGCCCACCCTGCGTTCCCGGGAATACCGCCTTGTCGATCGCCTTCGCGTGCTCTCCGCTGCAGAGAATCAATCCGCCGCGCGGCCCGCGCAGGGTCTTGTGCGTGGTGCTGGTGACGGCGTCAGCGAGCGCGATCGGAGAAGGGTGAAACCCCGTGGCGACGAGACCCGCGAAGTGCGCCATGTCCACCATGAATTTCGCGCCTATCTCCCGCGCAACTTCGGCGAATGGCTCGAACTCGATGATGCGCGCGTACGCGCTCGCGCCGGCCACTATCATCTTCGGCTTGTGCTCGCGCGCGATGCGCTGCATCGCGGCGTAGTCGATCCGGCCATCGTCACCAACTCCGTAGTGAACCGCGTTGTACAACAGGCCGGAGAAGTTGACGGGCGATCCGTGCGTGAGGTGTCCACCCTGCGACAGGTCGAGACCGAGGACAGTATCGCCCGGCTTGAGGAACGCGAGATACACGGCCGCGTTCGCCTGCGCGCCCGAGTGGGGCTGGACATTGGCGTGGTCCGCGGAGAACAGCTGCTTCACCCGGTCGATCGCGCACTGCTCGACCATGTCCACGAACTCGCAGCCGCCATAATAGCGTTTGCCGGGCAGTCCTTCCGCGTACTTGTTCGTGAGCGGGGTGCCCATTGCCTCCATTACCGCCGGAGACACGAAGTTCTCGCTGGCTATCAGCTCGAGCCCGCTCTGCTGCCGGTGGACCTCGCTGTCGATGATGCCCGCGACTTCAGGGTCGGAGTCTCCAAGCGTTCCGAGCGGCATTACGCTGCCGGCTGATCTCTTCGCGATCGTCTGGCTCTCCATTACTTCGTCCCGGGCTCGATTTTTTTCACGCGGCGCTCGTGGCGGCCACCCTCGAATCTAGTGTCCAGCCACGCTTTCATGGTCGCCACCCCTTCGTCGTTCGACATGTAGCGGGCTGGGAGGACCAGCACGTTCGAATCGTTGTGGCGACGGGACATCTCGCCGATCTCCGGCTGCCATGCCAGGGCCGCGCGTACACCGCGATATCTGTTGGCCACGATGTCCATCCCCACGCCGCTGCCGCAGAGCAGGATGCCCCGCTTCGCTTCTCCGGCAGCGACCTCTTTCGCGACCTGGTGCGCGTAGTCCGGGTAGTCGTCCGCCGTGGTGTCGTCACGCGAGCCGAGATCCCGCGGCTCGTAGCCGAGCTTCCTCAGCTCGTCGAGCAATCGCTGCTTCATCTGGAAGCCGGCATGATCGGACGCGATCGGAATCATCTCACTCACTTTGGCTGTCCTGTAAATCAGAGGGTTGCGGCATCATCGCGCGGCCGCGAGGCGCTGCTCGGCGACCCGGTCGGCGGCTTCGTAGGTCGGGATCTTGTAGGCTTCCGCAATCTCGAACACCCGAAGCACCGTGTCATAGATGTCGTCAGCCTTGTCCAGCGCGCGCTGTGCATCCCAGCCTTCGACTTCACCGTACACGTTTATGACTCCACCGGCATTGGCGACGTAATCCGGAGCGTAAAGTATGCCTCGGGCTTCCAGGGCATCGCCGTGCCGCTCCTCGAGCAGCTGATTGTTGGCGCCACCAGCGACGATCTGCACCCTGAGCAGCGGGATCGTTTCGTCATTGAGGATTCCGCCGAGGGCGCAGGGAGAGAATATGTCGGCGGCAACCGAGTAGATCGCGTCACCCTCGACTACCTTGGCGCCCGTCGCCTGGGCCACCCGCGCCGCTTTCGCGGGATCGATGTCGGAAACCACCAGCCGCGCCCCTGCTTCGTGGAGCTCCCCGGCCAGGTAGCGTCCGACGTTCCCGCAGCCCTGAATCGAGATCGTCTTTCCCTCCAGGCTGTCGGACCCCCACCGCCGGTTCGCGGATGCCTGCACGGCGCGGAACACCCCATGCGCGGTCACCGGCGAAGGATCTCCCGATTTTCCGGCGAGCCCGGCGACATGACCGGTCTCCATATGCACGTAGTCCATGTCCTTCGTGGATGTCCCGACGTCCTCGGCGGTTATGTACCGCCCTCCGAGGCTCTCCACGAAGCGGCCGTGCGCGCGGAAAATGCCCTCCCGGTCTTTCGTCTTGTTGTCACCGATGATTATCGACTTGCCGCCGCCGAGGCTGAGCCCCGCCACCGCATTCTTGTACGTCATTCCGCGCGACAGCCTGAGCGCATCGACTATCGCCTCCTCGTCGGTCGCGTACGTCCAGAAACGGGTGCCTCCCAGCGCTGGTCCGAGCCGCGTGCTGTGAACGGCGATGATGCCGCGATATCCGCAGGACGGATCGCTGCAGAGCACGATCTCCTCATGTCCCATCTGGGCCAGCGTGTCGAAAACTTTCATCGGTTCCGGCCGGGGTCGGGTTCAGGACTGCCCATAAAGCGCTCGCGCGATGACGATTCTCTGTATCTCGGACGTGCCTTCATAAATTTCGGTGACTTTCGCATCGCGGAACAGCCGCTCGACCGGATAGTCCTTCACGTATCCATACCCGCCGAAGATCTGGACGGCCTGGGTCGTCACCCACATCGCGGTCTCGCTCGCCATCAGCTTGGCCATCGAGCTGAATTGCCGCACGCTCCCGCCGCGATCCTTCGCCGCGGCCGCAGCGTGCAACAACGCCCGGGAGCCGGCGACGCGCGTCGCCATGTCGGCCAGCTTGAACTGGATCCCCTCGAATTCCTTGATCGCCTGCCCGAATTGCTTCCGCTCGCCGGCGTAGGTCACGGAGTGCTCGAGCGCCGCCCGTGCAATTCCGATCGCCTGTGCGGCGATACCGAGTCTGCCGTTGTCGAGCGACTGCATCGCGTAAATGAACCCCTGCGTAGGATCGCCGAGGAGGTTCGCCGCGGGAACGCGCAGGTTGTCGAAGGTGAGCTGCACGGTCGGCGATGCGCGCAGTCCCATTTTGTCTTCTTTCTTCCCGACCTTGAACCCGGGGAGGTCGGGGGTCACGATGAAAGCTCCGATGCCTCGCCCCCCTCGACGAGCCTTCGTCGTGTCCGTCCGCGCCATCGCGAGGATCACTCCCGCCGTGTTGCCGTTCGTGACCCAGCTCTTGGTGCCGTTGAGAACCCACGAGTCGCCGTCCTTTACCGCCTGCGTCGCCAGCGCGGACGCATCGGATCCCGCATCGGGCTCGGACAGCGCAAATGCTCCGAGCAGCTCGCCGCGCGCCATCGGTTTCAGAAAGTGGTCTTTCTGCTCGTCACTGCCGTAACGCAAAATCATCTGCGTCGGCAGCGAATTGTGGACGCTCATCATTACCGCGACGGAGGCGTCGGCGGCCGCGATCTCTTCCAGCGCGATCAAGTAGGTGC
>Ga0136631_10000478_pt1 | contig 12379 bp, 10 predicted proteins | sample AntDrymUQ6012206_2_FD_104655 | JGI IMG/M metagenome (GOLD analysis project Ga0136631, IMG submission 104655) | Polar desert sand microbial communities from Dry Valleys, Antarctica - metaG UQ601 (22.06) | ecosystem: Environmental > Terrestrial > Soil > Desert | place: Antarctica: Dry Valley... | reverse complement strand
GGCCCAGACCGTCCAGCACGAGCGCCTGCGCCACTCGCTGGACGCGGCGGAGGCCGAGCGGCGACGCTGGGCGCGCGAGCTTCACGACGAGACGCTGCAGGGGCTCGGCGGCCTGCGCGTCATCCTCTCCTCCGTGCTGCGCCGCATCGAGGACAACAACGTCGCCGACTTGCTGCGCGAGGGCGTCGGCCAGATCGAGCGCGAGATCGAGAACCTGCGCGCGATCATCACCGAGCTGCGCCCGGCCGCACTGGACGACCTTGGGCTGGTCCCCGCGATCGAGGCGCTCGTCAGCCGCGTCAGCACGGTCGAAGGCCTGACGATCGACTGTACCGTTCAGCTGCCCGGCGACACCAACCGGCTCGCCTCCGAGCTCGAGACGACGGTCTACCGCCTCGTCCAGGAGGCGCTGACGAACGTCGCCAAGCATGCCCACGCCGAGCACGCGCGCATCAGCGTCGCCACGACCGGCGGCCGGCTGAACATCGAGGTGACCGACGACGGCACCGGCTTTGATCCAAGCGCCACGACGAGCGGGTTCGGCCTCGTCGGGATGCGCGAGCGCGTCCAGCTCAGCGGCGGCCAGCTCACCATCACGCCACGATCGTCCGGCACGACGGTCCGCGCCGTGCTGCCGCTGTCAGATCTCGACAAGTCCGTGGTCGAGGGCGTAGCGCACCAGATCAGCGCGTGACGAACGGCGCAGCTTCTGCTGGATGTGCGCGCGATGGCTCTCCACCGTCCGGATCGACAGGTACAGCCGCTCGGCGATCTCCGCATTCGTGTGACCCAACGCGATCATCCGCAGCACCTCCACCTCACGCTCTGAAAGGTCGTCGGGCGGACCCGACGGCGCCGACGGCTCGGCGGCCATGCGCGCCCCGAGCTGCGGGTTGAGGTACGTCTCACCAGCCGCCGCACGCCTCACAGCCTCGACGAGCTCGTCGTCGGCGGCCTCCTTGAGCACGTAGGCCAGCGCTCCAGAGCCGAGCGCCTGGCGCGCGAACGCCGGCTCGTCTTGCATCGTCAGCACGGCGATCCCTGTCTTGGGCGACGCCTCGAGGATCTGCGGGATCGCATCCAGACTCGAGCCGCCCGGCATGTTGAGGTCGAGCACGAGCACGTCGGGCTTGTATCCGCGAGTCGTGCGGATCGCGGCGTCGACGTCGCCGACCGACGCGACGACCTCGAAATCGTCCTCGATCTCGAGCAGCAGCTCGAGACCCCGCCGAACCACCGCATGATCATCAGCGAGCACGATCCGGATTGCGCCGGCCTCCGCTGCTGATGACTCCATGACGGCGACGATAGCGGGACCGGGCCATCGGGGTTTTCCCGCGAGCGGGCGGCGGATTAGGGCCGATGGGCGCGGAACGGGCGCCTCATAACATCACCGGCCATGAGCACCGACACGCACCCAAAGCCCCTCCATGTCCTCGTCGCGGGTGGTGGCGTGGCGGCGCTGGAGACCATGATGGCGCTGCGCGCCCTGGCCCGCGACCGCGTGGCCATCACCTTGCTGGCGCCCGGCGGCGAGTTCCACTACCGCCCGATGGCGGTCACGGAGCCGTTCACGACCGCCCGCGCCGCGCACATCTCGCTGGCCACGATCGCGGCCGACTTCGATGCCCGGCTGGTGATTGGCGCTCTTGACCGCGTCGAGCCCGCCGAGCATCGCGTCGTCACCCATGACGGCGAGCAGATCGGCTACGACGCGCTCGTCATCGCGTGCGGCACGCAGATCCGTCCGGCGCTCGAGGGCGCGATCACGATCGACGACCGCGACCTCGGCGCCACCCTGCGCGGACTCGTGCAGGATGTCGAGCAGGGCTATACGCGCGAGATCGCGTTCGTCGTGTCCGCACAAGCGCTCTGGCCGCTGTCGCTGTACGAGCTCGCCCTGCTGACCGCGCAGCGCGCCTATGACATGAACGCGACCGTCGACATCTCGATCGTCAGCCCCGAGTGCGCCCCGCTGGCGCTGTTCGGATCAGGCATCTCAAGCGAGCTGTCCAAGCTGCTGTACGTCGCCGGAATCACCTTCCACGGCTCGTCGTTCGCCGAGCTCGTGCAGGGCGAGCTGACGCTGCAACCAAGCGCCATCCGCCTACGGCCCGGCCGCGTCGTCGCGCTCCCGCTGCTCGACGGGCCGCAGATCACGGGCGTGCCGACCGACGCGCACGGCTTCATCGCGGTGAGCGACTACGGCGTGGTGCCCGGGCTGGACGGCGTCTACGCCGCCGGAGACGCTACGTCCTACCCGATCAAGCACGGCGGGATCGCGGCCCAGCAGGCCGACGTCGTCGCCGCGGCGATCGCCGCGCGTGCAGGCATGGCGATCGAGCAGAAGCCGCTGCGCCCCGTGATCCGCGGCATGCTGCTGACCGGCACCGAGCCGCGCTTCTTCGAGGCTGAGATCGCCGGCGACAACGCCTTCAGCTCCACCGTCAGCGACGCCTGCCCCTGGGACCCGCCGACGAAGATCGCCGCCCGCCACCTCGGTCCGTACCTCGCCGACGCAACACGTCCCGCCGTCCGCCCCTAGAGCGCCGACCGGCACCCCCTCAGCCTCAGTAGCGACGCCGGAGCACGAGCAGAGCGAGCGCGTAGGCGGCCCGCAGACCGCCATGAGCTGCGTGTACCGGCTCGGGTTGTCACCGCGCACGAACTCGAAGACGATGCAAACCGGTGAGCAGGATGGCGAGGACCCGCCCGTCGGCGAGACGGTCACGACCCGATCCGGATCTTCGAGCGCTTCCTGGGGACCCAGCCACGCGTAGACCGGGCGAGCCCGACGTCCGCTCACCCGGCGGCAGCGAACATCCCGCGCGAACTAGCCGCAGTCCTGTGATGGTACGCAACCTTCAGACGCCAGCGGCTACACGCAGACCTGGGACCGAAGCCCATCGCGCGCATGACGCCGTCACTGTCGCACGGGCGGCTGTACGTAGTTCGCGCGGACGCGGCTTCGTGATCGCAACGGATGGCGAGCCGCGCCGCAGCCCGTACGGTCCGTTCACTATGGCAGACACAATCCAGCCCTACCGCGGCGACTACCTCCGCCCCTCGTTTCGCAACGCGACGGTCGCAGACGTCATGACGCCCGGCCTCATCACCTGCCCGCCCGAGACCTCGCTGCAGGCGGTTGCCGAGCTGATGGCGACGCACGGCGTCCACGCCGTCGCCGTCGGTGGAATCGCCGCCAGCCACCTCGTGTGGGGCATCATCGACTCGATGGACCTCGTCCGCGCGCTGCGCGATCCGGACGCCGACGGCTTCGCCGAGGCGATCAGCCGCCAGCCCGTGCATGCGATCGAGCCCGACGCGCTCCTCAGCGAGGCGGCGCGCCTGATGGACGAGCGCCACGCCGCGCACCTCGTCGTCGTCGACCGCGAGCGCCCCGTCGGCGTGATCTCGACGCTCGACATCGCCGGCGCGGCGGCCTGGGGCCGGAAGTACACATAATCGCGCGCTAGCTGTGCCAGGGTGCAGTCATGACGACTCGAGACCATACGGTCGTGGACTCCGCCGAGCTTGCACCGCCGCTCGACGACGCGCAGCTGGACGGGCTGCTGGGCTACTGGGATGCCGCCAACTACCTCACGGTCGCGCAGATCTACCTGCGTGGGAACCCGCTGCTGCGCGAACCGCTCCGCGCCGAGCACGTCAAGCCGCGCCTACTCGGCCACTGGGGCACGTCGCCGGGGCTGAACCTCGTCTACGCGCAGCTCAACCGGCTGATCTGCAGGACCGGCCAGCAGGTGCTCTATGTCGCTGGGCCCGGCCATGGCGGGCCGGCAGCGGTGGCGAACGTCTATCTCGAGGGGACGTACTCGGAGATCTATCGGCATGTGTCCGCCGACGAGGCGGGCCTGCTGGCGCTCGTGCGCCAGTTCTCCACGCCGGGCGGGATCCCAAGCCACGTCAGCGTGCCGACGCCCGGCTCGATCCACGAGGGCGGCGAGTTGGGATATGCCCTTGTGCACGCCTTCGGGGCGGCGTTCGACAATCCCGACCTGCTCGTCGCGTGCGTCATCGGCGACGGCGAGGCGGAGACCGCGCCGCTGGAGGGCTCGTGGAAGGGGATCCGCTTCCTCGATCCCGCGCGCGACGGCGCGGTGCTACCGATCCTGCACCTCAACGAGTACAAGATCGCCGGCCCGACGGTGCTCGGTTGCGTGCCGGAGGAGGACCTGCTCGCGCTGCTGCGCGGCCACGGCTACGTCCCACAGGTCATCGCCGGCGACGATCCCCGCTGCGTGCATCGCGACTTCGCCGTTGCGCTGGAAGCTGCGCACATGCAAATCCGCGCGATCCAGCGCGACGCGCGCGCCGGCGCCGTGGGCGCCGCGGGGACGCCGCCCTGGCCTGCGATCGTGCTGCGAACCCCGAAGGGCTGGACCGGCCCGAACGACGTCGACGGCACCCCTGTGGAGGGGACGTTTCGCGCCCATCAGGTGCCGCTCGCGGGCGTCCGCGAGAACCCCGACCACCTCGCGCAGCTCGAGCGCTGGCTGCGCAGCTACCGGCCCGAGGAGCGTTTCGACGACGCCGGCGCGCTCGTCGCCGAACTCGCCGCGCTCGCGCCCGACGGCGACCTGCGGATGGGCGCGCTCCCACATGCCAACGGCGGCCGCGTGCTCGCGCCCCTGCATTTGCCCGACCCAGCGGCGTACGCCCTCCCCGTGCCGCGGCCGGCGGCCGAACGCGCGGAGTCGACCCGCCAGCTCGGCGAGCTGCTGCGCGACGTCTACGTCCGCAACGAGGCGACGCGCAACTTCCGCCTCTTCTGTCCCGACGAGACGAACTCCAACCGGCTCGGCGCGGTCTTCGAGGTCGAGGACCGCATGCTGCGCGACGCGCGGCCCGGCGACGAGCACGTCTCACCGCACGGGCGCGTCATGGAAGTCCTGTCCGAGCACAACTGCCAGGGTTGGCTGGAGGGCTACGTGCTGACCGGTCGCCACGGCCTGTTCGCGACCTACGAGGCATTCGCGATGGTGTCGGCGTCGATGGCGATTCAACACGCGAAGTGGCTGCAGCACGCACGCGAGCTGGACTGGCGGGCGCCGGTCGCGGCGCTGAACGTGCTGCTGACCTCGACCTGCTGGCGCAACGACAACAACGGCTTCAGCCACCAGGGCCCAGGCCTGATCGACACGATGATCTCGATGAGCGGAAGCGTCGTGCGCGTCTACCTGCCGCCGGACGCAAACTGCCTGTTGTGGACCGCCGACCACTGCCTGCGCAGCCGTGACTACGTCAACCTCGTCGTGATCGACAAGCAGCCCGAGCTGCAGTACCTCGACATCGACGCCGCGCGCGAGCACTGCGCACGCGGCGCGTCGGCATGGGAGTGGGCGGGCAACGCGATCGGCCGCGAGGACGCCGACGTCGTGCTGGCCTGCATCGGCGACGTGCCGACGCAGGAGACGATCGCCGCCGCCGCCCTGCTGCGCGAGCGCGTCCCCGAGCTGCGCTTCCGCGTCGTCAACGTCGTCGACCTGATGGCTCATGCCCGCTGAGATCCACCCGCACGGGATGTCTCGCGAGCAGTTTCAAGGACTGTTCGGCGAGACGACACAGGTCGTCTGCGCCTTTCATGGCTACGCCCGTGCGCTGCATCAGCTTCTGCACGGTCGGCCGAACGCGAGCCGCTTCCACGTACACGGCTACAGCGAGCAGGGCACGACGACGACGCCGTTTGACATGGTCGTCCTCAACGAGATGAGCCGCTACCACCTCGTCCTCGACGCGCTGCGCCGCGCGCGCCGGATCGCGCCCGGGGCGCTCGCGCTCGAACGCCACTGCGAGGCGATGCTCGTGCGCCACCACACCTACATCCGCGAGCAGCTCGAGGACATGCCCGAGGTACGCGACTGGACCTGGCCCGAGCAAGCGGTCTAGAGACTCATCGCACGTGCGGGTCCTGGTCGTCAACGCCGGCTCGAGCAGCCTCAAGCACGCGCTCGTGGACGCGGCCCGCGACGCGATCCTCAAGCGCGGAGAGGAGCGCTGGGAACCGAACGCAAGCGCCGGCCGCCACGCCGAGGCACTGCGCGCGGCGCTCGCCAACGCGGGCGACGAAGCTCAGGCGATCGGCCATCGCGTGGTGCACGGCGGGGCGCGCTTCGCCGGCCCGGCGCGTGTCGACGTCCTCACCCGCGCCGCGGTCGCCGCACTCGCGCCGCTCGCGCCGTTGCACGCGCGGGCGGCGCTGGAGGGCATCGACGCGGCCGCCGCGGCGCTGCCCGGCCTGCCGCAGGTCGCCTGCTTTGACACCGCCTTTCACCGCACGCTTGCGCCCGAGGCCGCGACCTACGCGCTGCCGCGCGACTGGAGCGAGCGCTTCGGGCTGCGGCGCTACGGCTTTCACGGGCTCAACGTCGCCTGGTGTCACGAGCAGGCCGCGCGGATCCTCGGCGCGGGCGGCTGCCGGCGGCTGGTGGTCTGCCACCTCGGCAGCGGCTGCTCGGTCAGCGCCGTGCTCGGCGGTCGATCGGTCGACACGACGATGGGCTTCACGCCACTGGACGGTGTGCCAATGGCGACGCGCTCAGGATCGATCGACCCGGGGCTGCTGCTGCACCTGCTCGCCTCCGGCATCCAGCCCGACGAGCTCGACGAGGCGCTCAACCATCGCTCCGGCCTGCTCGGCATCGCCGGGCTCGCCGGGCTGCGCGAGATCGAGCACGCCGCGTCCACCGGCAACGAGCGCGCGCAGCTCGCGCTCGACGTCCTCGTGCGCGGCGTCAGCGGCGCCGTTGCCGCGATGACGACCTCGCTGCGCGGGCTGGATGCACTCGTCTTCAGCGCCGGCGCCGGCGAGCACTCGGCGCTGCTGCGCGCCGCGATCTGCGCGCGCCTGAGCCAGCTCGGCATCGCTCTCGACGACGAACGCAACGGGCAGCACGCCGAGCAGATCACCGCCCGCGGGGCGCGGGTCGCCGTCCTCGTCGTGCGCGCCGGCGAGGAGATCGTCGTCGCACGCCAGACCGCGCGGCTGCTCGACGCGGAGCGTTCGATCGATGACGGTGAGCCGCTGTAGCACCCGTGCCCGGCCTTCTCCGGGAGAGCTCCGCCGAACTTGCGGCCAGATCCGATGGTCAGCCCCGCGAAGTTCCCGAGCGGAGCGTCGGGCGCGACGACGCAGATCAGCTTGCGATTGCCGAACTCCAGCATCCCCAGTTCCGCGAGTTCGCGGCCGTAGCCCGAGCGCTTGACGCCGCCGAACGGGAGCTCGGGCCGTGACAGCGCCGGATGGTTGATGAAGACCATGCCGCTGTCGATGCGATCCGCGTTGCAGGCGTGGTTGTCGACGGCGTCCAACGGCGAGATCGCGGCCGGGTTTAGGCGCCGCGCACGAGCCGCCGGCCGGCCTGCCGGCGGAGCTGGCGCCGCGTCTGGGAAGACCGCTGCGACTTCGCCGACCCGCGCAGCTGGGCGGTGTTCAGCTACTCCGGCGCCTGATCGAGCGACCGCGCCGGCGCTGGCTCCCACGGCACCGGCAGACCATGCAGCTCGCCGCGCGAGCCCCCTTCCACCGAGCGCGCCGGCACGCTGAGGAACGCGCGACCTCGTGCGGGTGCTCCGCGCCCGAGGCGCGAGCGCCCAGCCCGTCGCCCACATCCCGCGCCCCCGCCGCCACCTCGGAGATCCAGTAGCTGCGGAAGGCATCGGGATCGTCGCCGTCGGGCGTTCTCGCGCGTGGACGCGATCGTCACCGACGGCTGCGGCGCGTAGGGGCACTACTCGCAGGCGAACCTCAGCGACGCGGCGATCTGGCGGAACGTCTCGAGCTGCCCTTCGAACGACGCGGGCGGGGGGGATCCGAGGATCGCCAGGCCGGTATTTGCAGCCCTGGAAGAACCAGTCGACCTTCTCAGCCGCCGGCGGATCGGTGCGCTGGAAGCGCCAGCGCCAGGCCGGATGGCCTGCGATGACCGTGCCCTGCCACTCGAGCTCGATGTAGTCGTCGAGCTTGAGGAACCCATCGCGCCGAGCGCGCAGTCGCCGCGGGCGTGCCCGTATACCCGGGGGTGTAGTCGACCTTGAAGAACACGCTCGGACGGCCGCTCATGTGCCAGCGGCTGCTCGTGTAGGAGGGGTACACCTTCTCGTCGCGGTCGCGGATCCAGCCGTCGGGGACCGTGATCGTGTACGCCGACGTGGCGTACTCCGACCGCCTTACCGCCGGTTCGGGGGCCGGCTCGGGGCGCGGACTGTGCCGCTGTGGTTGTCGTCGCAGACGGTGCGTGAGCGTAGGCACCCTCGCGGCATTCGCGTGATGCGTGGGCGCCGAGGCTTGACGACACGTTGTTGTCGGTCAGCTCGCCCGGTCGCACTCGATGGCTTCCGCACGCTGAACGAGTTGCGAGGTCGCCAGGCCGAGGCCTTTGGCGAGGCGCCGCAGGCTGCCATAGCTGGGGTTGCGAACTCCGTTCTCGACGTTGGAGATCCACCGCTGATGCAGTTCCGCGGCGAGTGACAGCTGTTCCTGCGTGAGGCCGAGTTCCTGACGGCGTTCTCGGACGGCGGCACCGAGCGCACGCTGGAAGTCGGGCGAGGCAGGCACCGGCCGAGCCTTGCCCTGACCCGACCACACCACAATGACATCCGGGTAGACTTTCCTATGTCATCCCCGTAGAGTCACGCCCGATTTCGAGGCCCGCCATCCGGGTCGCGACGTTCCCGCTGGACGTTGCCCCCGCTACAGACAGCACTGATCGCGCCGGACGAAGGGAAGGGACGTGATCGTGAATCCATGACGCCCGAAGCCGATCAACATGACCGCCCCCGTCGCGCTTGAGCGCCACGAGGCGACGTGCGCACGCAGCACCGGGGCCGCCCGTCGCGACGGGGCGCGGAACGCCGGCTCTCGGCGGGTCCCGGCTGTCGGCCTCGAGCACGCCGACTCCGCAGCGACACGGACTCGATGGGCCGGAGGGTGACCCGGGTACGCGTCGCGATCATCGCAGCCGTGGCTGTGTGCGCGGTTGCCGGCGCGATGCTCGCGATCTCGTCGGCAGGCGATGACGGACCGCGCTCGTTCGTGGCGCGCGACAACGGGTCGGCGGTGCTGATCGAGTGGACGCGCGTCGGTGACGACCTGTCGGGATCGATGACTCAGGCACGCCTGGTGAACGCCGCGCCTGACCGGCCCGTCGACAGCCGCCTTGCCGACGAGGTGCCGCGCGACGTGCAGCGCGACACCAGCCCGTTCACGGGGACCATCAGCGACCGCAGCGTGCGCCTGCAGTTCTCTAACTTACTTTCCGCCGGCCAGGTCAACGGACGGCTGGACGACGGCGCTCTTAAGCTCACGATCGCGGGATCTGACGGCCTGAAGACTGTTCAACTCAGCCGGGCCTCACGAGAGGAGTTCAACGCCGCGATCACGCAACTACGCAGCGCAGAAGTACGCCGGGGGAACACAGCAAGGACGAAGCGCGAGCGTGCCGATGCAGTGGCGCAAACCGCGATCACACGGGTCGCGACGGCTTATCAGGCGGCGCTTGACCCCTCCAGTCCGGATGACCCCTGCCGCTACCTCACGGCAGACGCCAAGGCCGAACTGCTCGGTGGGGCCACCGCGGCCCTCGCGGCGCGTGGCTGCAAAGCCGTCGTCCGTTTGCGCGAACGAGAGCTGCATCGCGCGCCGTATCCCAAGAAGCTGGGTCCCCCGAAGATCGACCTGCGGCAAGTCATCGACGTTCCGAGCCAGTCCACCGGCGGTCTCGCCGGCGGCGCCGAGGTCAGATTTCCAGCGATCCCAAACCAACCTATCGGGGTCCTGCAGGACGAGGGGCAGTGGCGCATCGCGAAGTACGAGTAGCGGCTTCGCGCTGTGGTGACGGGCGGATCGCGCGTCGCCCGTTACGGCACGATCCGGCGTGGCATCCGCGGTGACGTCGAACTCTAACGATGGTCGGTGGGCGGCTCGCGTGGCTGCGGCCGGAGTGCGCCTCGAGCTCTTCGAGACCGACCTCGATGATCACGAGTTCGCGTTGCTCGAGGCCGCGATCCTGCACGCGCTGATACATGCCAGCTTGTCGGATGAGGACCTCTACCCGCTGCTGGTCAGACTCTGGACGTGGCGGATGCCCCCGGTGGATTGGCCGCCGCAGGCAGCCGCCGTAGCGCGACGATGCGCCACGGCACTCGCCGCTGACGCGACCTGCGAGCTAGAGACGTTCGTGTACGCGCCGACGGATCTCTCGCTGCAGGCCACCCGCGTCGCCATAGTCACCGAACTCGGCCTCACGGCCAGCGATCTCCTCGCGGCTCTGGAGCATCACTGGCAGCAGCTCGCCGGCCTGGAGATGCCTGTCGACGCCGGCTGCTCGCTGCTGGCGTTCGCGCGGCACGTCCTGCTCGAGCCCCTCGTCGGTGCGTGCGCGCTGATCTGGTCGACCCTGGAGACGCCATCCACCACCAGCTCCCCAGCGACGAGCGCCTGGGACGAATGGTCGCCTGTGGACAGTGGTGCCTGGAGCGCCGTCGTCGCCGCCGAGCTCTCACGCCTCGGCCAACCAACCCCGCACGTGCCCGGCGACGGCGACGCGGCGGCCGAGCTCCTCGCGCTCGCGCGCGCAGCTGTCCTCGAAACCCGCGACGGCCAGGCTCATGTCGCCGCCAGCATCGTCCGCACCTCGGGCTGGCCCGGAGCCCCCGATCTCATCGTGCCGTTCGCAAACAGAGCGATCGAGCTCGCACTGGACCGCGTCGACGACATCGATCCCGAAACTGACAACGACCAGCTCGTCGACACGATCCATGACCAGCTCATGCCAACCGAGGTCGTGCTAGTCGGATGGGCAAATGACCCGTCCTTCGGCACGCTCAGCGACCCCGGGAACTCTGCACGGACCGGCCGCGAGATGCTTCACGAAACCGCGAGCTGTCTGCTGTCGAGCCTCGCCTGGGCAGCGGTCGAAGTCATTCGCGCAACGCGACGTACGGCGCCCCCCGATGCCTGACTGCGGCCGTCGATGCCCGATCCGGTCCTCGGCAAGGAATGTTCTGATACGCCGGGGCAGCACGACGCTGCTGCTCGTGTACGTCACGCTCTTCCCGGCCGACAGTGATGCGCGTGCGACCGGACAGGTCGCTCGCTCCGATCCCCTCGCCCTCCTCGGCGGCCTGCTGCAGGTCATCATCGGTGCCCTGCTGTGGATCTGGGTGCCACACCTCATCGGCGTCGTGATCCGTGCCGCCTTCAGCGCGCCCAAGACGCCCGACAGGGCTCGTCGTGCCCACGTCAGTCCTGAACCCAGCCCAGACCGACGCACACCGTCTCCTGTCGCGCCGGAACCGGATCGAGCCCTTGCGAAGCCACCGTCACAGATAGATTACGCACATGACGACGGCTTCATTACGCACATGACGACGGCTTCTGTACAGGGTGACGACGAGCAGCGCCGACGCCGCGCCCGCGTGCACTTCATCATCCAGCAGGCGGTCGAGGCAACCGCCGACACCTACCGCGACGGGCTGCAGGTCATCCTTGAGCATCAAGACGGCCCCGAATGGCTGGACGCGTTCAACGACCGCCGGCAGACGTCGATGGCCGAGAGCCGCAAGCGCGCGCCCGCCCTACCGCTCCTTCGAGCCACGCCCTTCCTCAACTGCCTCGCACGGGACCCCGCCGGGCTGCAAGTCATCCCCGCCACTGCCGCCGCAAAGGTCAAGCAGCTGTCAGGACTCGCCGTTGCCGCGCACCATCCCGACCCCGACGCGCCGCTCAGCGAAGCCGACGGCTACCGCGCGTGGCAGCTTTACACCGATGTCGCGAACCCCCGCGCGCTCTCCTTCATGACGCTCACCGAGGAGGCGCAGACCAAGCCCTCGACTCCCGCGGCACCTTCACCACCATGACCCAAGACGGGACCAAGAACTGGCCCGCGCGCCAGGTGGCGTTGCTGATCGCCGACGACGAAGACGGCACCGCATCATCGAGATCGGATCGCTGACACGCAGCCAACCGGTTCGCCACGGGCTGGCATCGCCTACGCTACGCGGGGCAAGAGGCGTTGACACCCATCGCTGTCGACGCGCTGCTTGCAGGCGTCTCGGCGCGTTTCCGCGGCACCGCCGCGGGGCGCGCTCAGCGCGGCGGCGTCCTGACCGCGAAGAGTTCCGCTGCGGTGATCGAGGCGCTCGCCTAGCTAGGAGGCTGTCGAAGTATCAGTCGTCGTGAGGCGGCTGATCTCGTCGAGGGTGGTGGTGAGCAGGACGAGCATCCGGGTCGCGATCAGCAGCCGGGTGCGGGTGGTGCTCGGCTGGCGTTGGTGGGCTGGGTCAGATCGGTTGATGCTCCTATGTCAAGTGAGGGTGGGTTTGGGCGTCGCGGAGATCGGCGATGAGGAGGGGGTAGAGG
>Ga0136631_10000476_pt1 | contig 12414 bp, 15 predicted proteins | sample AntDrymUQ6012206_2_FD_104655 | JGI IMG/M metagenome (GOLD analysis project Ga0136631, IMG submission 104655) | Polar desert sand microbial communities from Dry Valleys, Antarctica - metaG UQ601 (22.06) | ecosystem: Environmental > Terrestrial > Soil > Desert | place: Antarctica: Dry Valley... | reverse complement strand
GCGCCCAGTTCGAGCACACCCTGCTGGTGACCAACGACGGTGCCGAGGTCCTCACCCACCCCTGAGGAGCCCCCGGCCGCCAGGTGTCCGGTTCGTCGGCAGCTTGCGGATTGTGGGCCCTGCCTGAGCGTGGGCAGCGCGTCGCCGAGCGCGAGCTGCCGACCGATCGGACCACCCCCACCCCGAGGCACTATCGTGGGACGCGCGGAGGGGCTGGCCGGGTGACCGCGACTCGTGTCCTCGGACACGGGCCGAGGAAGGTCCGGGCTCCGCAGAGCGAGGTGGTGGGCAACACCCACCCGGGGTGACCCGCGGGACAGTGCCACAGAGAACAGACCGCTACCGGGTGCCGATCCGTCGGGACCCGGGGGCAAGGGTGAAACGGTGGTGCAAGAGACCACCAGCGTTCCGGGCGACCGGAGCGGCTAGGCAAACCCCACCCGGAGCAAGGCCAAGAAGGGCACGACCCGCGAGGTGAGTGTCCGCGCGCACGTCCGAGGGCTGCTCGCCCGAGTGCGCGGGTAGGCCGCACGAGACCGTCGGCAACGGCGGTCCTAGATGGATGGTCGCCAACCGTGGCGTCGCAAGGCTCCACGGCGAACAGAACCCGGCCTATGAGCCAGCCCCTCCGCACCACCCTGCGCGACCAGCTGCCCGTTGACGCCAAGCCCTTGCTGGGCTGGGCGGCGGGGTTCACCTCCTCGGCCCGGATCCGGCAGCGCCTCGACGACGTGCGGGCCCGCGCCGGCGTACGGCCTGGCTCGGACGAGCAGGTCGCGCTCGCTGCCGGCGTACGCCGGGTCCCGGCGTGGTCGGCTGACCACCCGGCCCGGGTGTCGGTTCCCGAGTCCGGCCAGGTTTCCCGCCGAGTGTGCGGTGGATCCGTTCCACCGGGTGCGTCGGATCCACCGCACAGTTGCGAGGAGGCGTTTGCCGGCCGGGCGTCGCGCGATCTGGATCGCTCGGGCGGACGATCACCCGGGCACCGTCGGCCCGCCGGTCAGGCGGGCTCGAAGACCACACCTGACGCAAGGGACAACAGCCGCGTGATCTCCTCGGCCTGCACCGGCCGCGAGAAGAGACAGCCCTCGTCCGATCATCGGCTCGATGGCCTGCGACTGCCGGGGCTCAGGATGCGGGCGGCTCCTAGACCGCCCGGCCGGAGATAGTGGTGAACCGTTGAACGAGGTCGAGGCTCACGGTGCCCCTGGGGAAGAGGTACCAGGCGATCGTGTCGAAAGTGCCCTGACACCAGCGGCGGTCGAGCGCGAGTACGTCGGAGGCGTCGGGACGGTTGCCCGGGGTCAGGGGCGTCCGGAGAGCGCTACCCTGATCAGCCGCACCTGGTGGACCGGACCTACACCCCGAGCACGGCCACCACTGGGTCGGCCCCGACCACGAGAAGTGGGAACGGCGCGCGAGTCCGGTGAATCGCTCAACTTGTCAGCGGACAGGAAGGGCTCTCCTTTCGAACCTGCCGTCGATGACCAGCCAAGACCATGTCTGCCGGGCCTGCCGGGATACTGCCGGGCGCATGTCAGGCCCTCCGCACCACCCCACTGCTCCTCGTCCCGAGACAGGGGCGTGATCGTCACCCTTCGAGGGTGAACTCCACCCGCCGCTGCTTCACGTCGGCGGTGGTGAGCCGGGCCCGGATCACCGTGCCGAGCGGCAGGTCCCCCGCCGCCGAGACCACGGGCGCCTCGATCGCCGGTTCGGCGACGTTGACCTCCCCGCGGTGGGGCTTCTTCTCGTCGACCTCGACCACGACGCCCTCGAACGTCTCACCCAACCGCTGGGCGAGCACCGCGCTCTCCACCAGGTCGACGATGGCCCGTTCGTAGGCACCGGCGAGACGGCCCGAGTCGCGCATGATGTCGGGCAGGTCGGCAAGCCGGTCGAGCACCCAGGTCGGCACGTCGGTGCCCGCGCACAGGGCCACGCAGATCTCGCCGGCATAGCGGTCGACGAGACGCCGCAGAGGTGCGGTGACATGGGAGTACTCCGAGGCCAGCGCCGCGTGGAGTGGTTGGTCAGGCACCTCGCCGTTGAATCCGACGTACCCGCTCCCGCGCAGCAGGCGCGTGCAGGCCACCACCATCGCGGCGTGCGGGGGCTTGCTCGGGTCCAGCGACCGGATGAACTCGGGGTAGAGCTGGTCGTCCGGCCAGTCGATGCCCAGCGCCCGCGCCGTGCGGTGCAGCCGTTGGACATCGCGGGGGTCCGGCGGCGGCAGGGTGCGCAGCACCCCGACAGCCCCGTCGACCATCAAGAAGGCGGCGGCGAATCCGGTCAACAGCGAGATCTGGGCGTTCCAAAGCTCCACGGGCACCAGCGGGCGGAACTCCAGGCGCCACTGGTCGCCCTCAACGTCGATCTCCTGCTCGGGCAGCGGCAGCGAGACGCCCCCGCGTGCGGCCTCCCGCGCCTCGCGAAGCAGGCCGACCTCCTTCAGCAGCCGCAGGGGCTCGTCGGCCGAGCCGTCGTCGAGCTGGCGCTGGACGCTCTCGTAGTCGAGCTTGGCCCGCGAACGCACCAGGGCGCGCTCGACCACCACGTCGGTGCCCTCGCCGATGGCGTCCACCTCGATGGTCCAGAGCAGCGCGGGCCGCACCTCGTCGGGCAGCAGCGAGCCGGCGTCCTCGGAGATCACCTTGGGGTGCAGCGGAACCTTGGAGTCGGCGCCATAGAGGGTCTGCCCGCGGCGCCGGGCCTCGAGGTCGACGGGATCGTCGGCAGTAACGAAAGCGGCCACGTCCGCGATGGCGTAGTGGACGACGAAGCCGTCGCCCTTGCGCTCGAGGTGCAGAGCCTGGTCGAGGTCCATCGCCGAGGGAGGGTCGATGGTCACGAAGTCGATGTCAGTGCGGTCCAGGTCGGGCAACCGCGGCGACGCGGCGGCCTTGGCCGCCGCCTCCTCGACCTCGGCGGGGAACTCCGAGGTCACGCCGAGCTCGCGCTGGATGGCGGTGATCCCGTCCCGGAGGGTGTGGGCGGCCACGCCGTCGTCGGCGCTGCGCACGTGCACGGATCGGTTGCTCGGCATGCCCGCCAGCCTAGGCCGTGGCTCCCAGGACGACCGTGACCTTCGACCCTGTCCCCGGCAGGCCGACCGCGCCTAGCATGAGGGCGAGAGGTGATCACCATGATGGACGGCTACGAATCAATGATGGACGGTTCTGGCGGCACCTGGGTGCTGCTGGCGGTGCTCGTGGCGACGGCCGTCATCCTCGCCTTCGCGGGCGGCTGGGCGGCCGCGCGACGGTCGGTGACGGCCCACGGCAACCCCGACCACGCGGTCGCGCTGCTGCGCCGCCGGCTGGCGCTGGGTGAGATCGACGACGACGAGTACCTCCGACGCCGCTCCGTGATCGACAGCGACTGACCGGCGCTGCGGGGGCCCTCGTAGGGTGTCCGCGTGCTGATCCTGCTGCCGCCGAGCGAGGGCAAGGCGGTCCCCCGGCGCGGGCGGCCGCTCGACCTGGGGACCCTGAGCCTGCCTCGGCTCACGGACGCGCGGGAGCGGGTGCTCGAGGCGCTCGTCGACCTAGCGGGGCGCGACGAGGCGGCCAGGGTGCTCGGGCTCGGCGCGACCCAGGTGGACCTCGTCGACCTCGACCGGCAGCTGCGCACGTCTCCGACGGTCCGCGCCGAGAAGCTCTACACCGGCGTCCTCTACGACGCCCTGGGCCTGAGCTCCCTCTCGACGGCCGCCCGCCGTCGCGCGGCCACCCGGGTTGCAGTGGTGTCCTCGCTGTTCGGCCTGGTCCGTCCCGCCGACCGGCTCCCGTCGTACCGCCTCTCCGGCGACGTGTCACTGCCCGGCCTGGGGCCCGTCGCCGGCATCTGGCGCGAGGCCCTCGGGCCGGCCGTGCGCGAGGCTCTCGGCAACGGGCTCCTAGTCGACCTCCGGTCGAGCACGTACGCCGCGTTCTGGCGGCCACCGGCCGACCTCGCGCCGCGAGTGGCGACCGTCCGCGTGCTGCACGAGGTCGACGGTCGACGCCAGGTGGTGAGCCACTTCAACAAGGCCACCAAGGGTCGGATCGTCCGCACCCTGCTTCAGGACGGCCGCTCGCCGCGCACGCCCGCCGGCCTGGCCGACCTGCTGACCGACCTCGGCTGGACGGTCGAGACGGGCGCGCCCGCCAAGATCGGCACCCGCCTCGACGTCGTGGTCGGCGAGGTCTGAGACCTACCAGACCGGCGGGCCGCCGAACGTCGTCGCACCGGGCGCCTGCGCGTTGTAGAGCCGCAGCGAAGCCATCGGCCGCTCCGGGTCGGGCCCACCCCCGAAGAAGGTGATGACCGTGACCGACGCCGGCGTCAGCTCCATCCGGTAGACCGACTCCAGCGGTGCCTGGACGGCGTGCGCGACCAGCGTCTTGATCGGGGTGACGTGGCTGACCACGACGATGGTCTGCCCGGCCCGCTCGTCCAGCAGCCGCCTGAGGGCGTCCAGGACCCGCTTCTCCACCTCACGGAACGACTCCCCTCCGCCGGGGGCCACGTCGACCGACCCGAGCCAGCCGTCGAGCTCGTCCTGGCGGGTCTCGGCGACCTCGGCGAAGGTCAGCCCGTCCCAGGTGCCGAACTCCATCTCGGCGAACCCAGGCTCGACCTGGACCTGCTGCCCGAGGAGCTCCGCGAGGATCTCCGCGGTCTCGCGGGTGCGTCGTACCGGGGAGGTGACCAGCACGTCCACGCGGTCGGACAACGGCGCCAACCACTCACCGGTCGCGCGGGCCTGCGCGCGGCCCTCGTCGCTGAGCCCCGGGTTCGCGCTCGCCATGCCCCCAGAGAACCGCTTCTCGGTGGTGTGGTCGGTGACGCCGTGGCGCACCAGGATGACCGTGGTGCGTACGTCGGACCCGGGTGACCAGCCGCGGATGTGCGCCTGGATCGACTGCGGCGCCTGGTCCGGCTCCTGGAGCTCCTCGACCAGTGACTCGGGCTGCTCGTCCCCGGGCACGGACCCCTGGGACTCCTCGGCCGGCTCGCCAAGCACCGTGACCCCGTTGCGCACGCCGTCCAGGGCCTCGTTGGCCAGCCGGTCCGCGTGCTTGTTCTTCTCGCGCGGCACCCAGGTGTAGGTCGTGCCGAACGGAGCGAGCCGGTTCGCCTCCTGCGCCAGCGGCACCATCGAGGGGTGCTTGATCTTCCAGCGTCCCGCCATCTGCTCGACGACGAGCTTGGAGTCCATCCGGACCTCGATCTCGGCGTGCGGGGCCAGCATGTCGGCCATCTGCAGGCCGCCGATCAGGCCGGCGTACTCCGCGACGTTGTTGGTCGCAACGCCGATCGTTGTGCCGTCCTCGGCGATCACTGCGCCGGTGTCGGCGTCCTTGAGCACCGCGCCGTACGCCGCGGGGCCGGGGTTGCCGCGCGACCCGCCGTCAGCCTCGATCAGGACGCGCCGGTGCCGGAAGGGATCGGTCACAGCCCCGACTCGGAGGTGCGCACCAGGATCCGCTGGCACTCCGCGCAGCGGATCACCTCGTCCGAGGGCGACCTCTTGATCGCGGCGAGCTCCAAGGGGTCCAGCGACATGTGGCAGCCGGAGCACGCGCGGGAGCGCAGCGCCGCGGCACCGACGCCGTCCTTGGCGGCGCGTAGCTTCTCGTAGAGGGCGAGCAGGTCCGCGGGCACGCCGTCGACGGTCGGCACCCGTTCGGCGACGACCTCGGCGATCTCGGCCTCGATCTCCGCAGTCCGGGAGGCCACCTCCCCCGCGACGACCTCGCATCGCTCGCGGGTCGTGGTGTCTTCCGTGGCGAGCCCGTCGAGGACGCCCTGCGCCTCCTCCAGCCGCTCCATGATCTCGATCTCGTCGTCCTCGAGGCTCCCGATTCGACGCTCCAGGGAGACCAGCTCGTGGGTCATCCGTTCGAGGTCCTTGGGGTTGGTGATGAGCCCCTGGTCCATCCGGTCGCGGTCGCGGACCCGGCGGGCCTTGACCGACTCCACGTCGGAATCGACTTTCTGCTGCTCGGCGGTGAGGTCCGCGACGAGCGTCCGCGCGTCGACGAGCTTGCGGTCCAGCTCGGCGCCGGTCTCACGGAGCCTGGCCAGCTCGACGGCCTCGGGGAGGGTGGCCAGCCGGTGCCGGAGCTGGTCGTGGCGGGCGTCGAGGTGCTGCACGTCGAGCAGCTTGAGTTGGGCGAACGGGTCGGATCTCAGGGTCGTGCTCCTTGTCGGGGTGCGCGGATGCGGAACTGTCTAGAGGCGGGAGTGCCAGGGATCGGTGACGATCCGGCTGACCCGCGCCTCCACCGTATCCCCCACGGCAGCCTCCAGACGCGCCCGGACCACGGGAAGCCAGGTCCACTCCGCCGCCCAGTGCGGCACGTCGACCAGCGCTGGTCCGCGCTTCTCCAGGAACTCGACCGCAGGGTGGTGACGCAGGTCGCTGGTGACGAACACGTCGGCATCCGAACCGGCCAGCTCGTCGAGCAGGAAGTCGCCGGCACCGCCGGCCACCGCGACCCGGCGTACGACACGATCGGGGTCACCGCCCACCCGCAGCCCCACCGCCGTCGCGGGCAGCGTGGCCGCAACCATGGCGGCGAAGTCGCGCAGCGTCGTCTCGGTCACCGTGCCCACGCGACCGGTGCCGGCGGTGGCGGTCCCCGGGTCGGCGAGCCCCACCAGGTCCCAGGCCGGCTCCTCGTAGGGGTGAGCGGCCAGCGCGGCGCGCAGCACCGCGGCCCGCAGACCACGAGGCACCACGGTCTCGATCCGGACCTCGTCGACGATGCTGAGTGCACCGACCTCGCCGATAGCCGGATCGGCGCCGGCCAACGGCCGGAAGCGACCCTCGCCGACGCTGGTGAAGGTGCACGAGTCGTAGTCGCCGAGACGGCCCCCGCCGGCGGCGGTGACGGCGTCGCGCACCGCGTCGGCATGGGGCCGGGGTGTGTAGACGACGAGCTTGTCGAGGAGGCGGGCCGGCGCGGGCCGGATCGGCGCGAGGTCGGTCAGCCCCAGAGCCAAGGCCAGGGCCTCCGAGACTCCGTACTCGGCTCCGTCGGCGTTGGTGTGGGCCGTGAGCAGCGCACAGCCGGTGCGGGTGAGCGTCTGCAACGTGCGTCCCTTGGCCGTGGTCGCCGGCACGCCATGCACGGGCTTCAAGAAGAGCGGGTGGTGGGTGACCAACAGGTCGGCGTCCCAGGCGGCGGCCTCCTCGGCTACCGGCCCCGTCGGATCGACCGCCAGCAGCACCCGGCGCACCGGTTGCGACGGGTCGCCGGCCACCAGCCCTACGGCATCCCAGGCGTCGGCCGTGCCCGGGGGGTACCACCGATGCAGGAGGTCCATCACCTCGCCGAGGTTCGTCATGTCCTGCAGGCTAGTAGGGGCGAACATGAGGGTCTTCTCATGTTCGACCCATCGGCGGGCATCATCGAGTGGGGGTGAGGTCCTGGGTGAAGGTGTTGGTGGCGCTGGTGGTGACCCTGCCGATCGCCGGGTACGTCGCCGGCGCGATGGTCTCGACGACGCCCGCGACCAGGGACCCCAGCCACCGGTCCTGATGCGCGACGAGGTACCACCGACCGACCGCGGCCCCAGCCGGTCGCCACCACGGCCGGCCCCCGAGCCCGCGGCTAAGGAGACCGCGGCACCGGCCCCTCCGGAGGATGATGACGACGAGGTGCGGGTCGTGCGGCCGGAGCCCACCCGGGTCCACGACGATGGGGACGACGGCACTGACGACGAGCGGGCTGATGACGACGGGGACGACGACGGGGACGACGGAGGCGACGACTGAGCGCCCGCGCGCAGGCAGGTTCGGGCAGGTCTCTGTTCGCACCCGCCTCACCGTCGTCATCGCCCTGCTCACCCTCGCCGCGATGACCGTGGCCGGCGTGCTCGTCTACGCGCTGGAGTCCCGCCGGATCGAGGCGGCGGTCACCGAGCAGATCAAGCAGGAGATCGGCGAGTTCCGGCTGCTCGAACGGGAGGGCATCGACCCCGACACCGCTCAGCCCTTCACCAACGCGCAGAGCCTGCTCGTCACCTACCTCCAGCGCAACGTCCCCGACGACGACGAGATGCTCGTGGTCTAGCGCGCGGGCGAGCCGCGGGACCGCAGCCCCAACCGCTACGGCTCCGCCTTCCTGGACGACCCGGACTACCGGGCCGCGGCGGACCGGATGCTGCAGACGGGCGGGACCGAACGAGTGCAGGACAGCCAGTACGGCGAGGTTTGGGTGACCGCCCTGGAGGTGCGCAACCGGTCGACCGAGGGGCACCTGGTGATCATCAACTTCCTCGACGACGAGCACGCCGAGCTGGAAAGCACGCTCCAGACCTACACCATCGTCGCGTTGCTCTCGCTGGGCCTGATAACCCTGCTGGCCTCCCGCACGTCGGGTCGACTGCTCGCGCCGCTGCGCGTCGTGCTCGAGACATCACCACGTCCGACCTGTCACGGCGCATCCCGGAGCAGGGCAACGACGATGTCTTGGCGCTGACCCGGACCTTCAACGACATGCTCGACCGGCTCGAGGAAGGCGTCGAGGCCCAGCGCCGGTTCCTCGACGATGCCCGCCACGAGCTCCGCACCCCGCTCACGGTGCTCGGTGGCCACCTCGAGCTGCTCGACCCGCACGGCCCCGACGACGTGGCCCGGACCCGTGCCTCTGCTCCTCGACGAGGTCGACCGGATGAGCCGGCTGGTGGGCGACCTGATCCTGCTGGCCATGAGCCGGCGGCCCGACTTCGTGCTCCTGCGGCCCGTGGAACTCGCCGCACTGACGACGAGCCTGATCGCCAAGGCAGAGGCCCTCGGCGACCGCGCGTGGGCGCTCGAGGCGACCGCCCGAGGGCGTCGTCTGGATCGACGAGCAGCGGATCACCCAGGCCCTTCTCCAGCTCGCCGACAACGCGGTCAAGCACACCGACACCGGTGCCCGGATCGCCCTCGGCTCCGCCCGCCGGTCCGGGACGGTGCGGCTCTGGATCCACGACACTGGCCCCGGCGTACGGCCGGAGGATCGGGAGCGAATCTTCGAACGGTTCGGTCGCGGCGTCGTCCACCCGCGCGACGAGGGCTTCGGCCTCGGCCTCTCCATCGTCCGCGCGATCGTCGACGCCCACGGCGGCTCCCTCACCGTGCGCGACGGCGTCCCTCGCGGTGCCCTGTTCGAGATAGTCCTACCCGGCAAGGAGCTCTGAGTGGCGCACATCCTGATCGTCGAGGACGAGCAGCGCATCGCGTCGTTCGTGTCCGAGGGGCTGAGGTCCGAAGGGCACCAGACCACCGTCGTCGGCGACGGCCCGGCCGGCCTCGAGGAGGCCATGTCCGGCCTCTTCGACCTGATGATCCTCGACATCGGCCTGCCCGGGATGGACGGCTTCGCCGTGCTCGACGCCCTGCGCTCGCAGGGCAGTCGGCTGCCCGTGATCGTGCTCCCTGCTCGGGACTCGGTCAGCGACACCGTGACGGCGCTGGAGGGCGGCGCCGACGACTACATGCCCAAGCCGTCCGGTTCGCCGAACTGTTGGCACGGGTGCGGCTCCGGCTCCGTCATGCCGACGGAGCGGCCGGCACGGTCCGTGAGGACATCCTCGAGGCCGGCGGGGTCTACCTCGACCTACGCACCCGGCAGGCGACCGTCTCCGGGCAGCGCGTCGACCTCTCCGCACGGGAGTTCACGCTGGCCGAGATCTTCATCCTCAACCCCGGGCAGGTGCTCTCCCGCGAGCAGTTGCTCGACCACGTGTGGGGGTTCGACTTCGACCCGGGGTCCAACGTGGTGGACGTCTACGTCGGCTACCTGCGTCGCGAGTTCGGTGCCGCCGCGATCAGCACGGTGCGTGGAATGGGCTACCGGTTCAACGGCTGATTCCCCGGCCCGCCGGGGAAACTGACAGATGTGCGGTGGATCGGGTTCGTCAGGTGAACTCGATCCACCGCACAACTCCGCGGGGCGGCCGTCCACAGGCCTGGGCGGGACCACTGGCGGGCTGCCCCGGCCCGGGTCACCGTGGATCGGTGTTGACCGGACCCGTGAGTCGTCTGCTCGCCGACCAGGCGGGGGTGTACCTCGATCACACCGGCGACCCGAGCTGGCTGCAGCGGGCCTGGGCGGCTGTCCTGGCCTGCCAGCCGGCCGCGCTCTGGCGGGAGTCGGCTCTGCGCGCTCACGAGGGCCCGGGTCGACCGGGCTCGGAGGAGGGACCTATGCACGTGGCCGTCGATCGAAGCCGCCACCTGATCGCTCCGGAGGGCGTCCGCGTCCACCGCCGGGTGCGCCTCGACGAGCGCTCGCTCTGGGGTCTCGCCCCTCCCCGGCAACGTTACGACGACGCCGCTCTCGAGGTGGCATTGGGTCGTGATGATCCTCTGGAAGCGATCGAGGTCCTGGCCCGTGCGGTCCAACATCGACGCACGACCGCTCAGCGACTGGCCGACGCCCTGGCGGGGCGCCCCAGCCGGCTGCTCGTGCTGGAAGGCTGGCGCGGTCGGCTCCCCTTCCGCCCGGGATGCGTCGCCCCGAGGATACTCGCCGACGACCGGACCGGCTGAGCCCCCCGCTTGCGCGGTGGATCCGGTGCAGCCCATGCACTCGGTCCACCGCGTACTCGTCAGTTTCCCCGGCTAGCCCCCGCCCTGGGGATATCCGGTGGGCGCAGAGGGGATCGAACCCCCGACCACTTCGTTGTAAGCGAAGGGCTCTACCGCTGAGCTATACGCCCGGGACGCCGCACACCCTACGACAGCGGACGTCGGGCTCGAGAACCATCGGGCCGTGGCGGAAAGACCACGAAGGAGCACCCGGAAATAAGTCGAACCGCTGGCGTCTCGGGTCACCAGCGGTTCGACAGACAGAAGGATACACACCGCGCTCAAGGAGCGCGAGTCGTAGTGCGAATTTCATCCACCTGGTCTAGCCCATTGCCCGGAGCTGCCGAAGGTGGTCGTCCAGATCACGGCTATCGGGGGCCGCGTTGTGGACGGCCCAGCGCACCTGGCCCTCCCGGTCGATGACATACGACGAGCGCCGCGGGCAGCCCTTCGCCTCGTCGAAGACGTCGTACGCCCGGGTCACCTCGCCGTGCGGCCAGAAGTCGGAGAGCAGCGGGAAGTTGAGCCCGTCGGCGTCGGCGAAGGCACGCAGCGCGTAGACCGGATCGCAGGAGACCGCGAGCACCTCGGTGTCGAAGGTGAGGAACTCGTCGAGACGGTCGCGGATGCCGGCCATCTCACCGGTGCAGACACCCGAGAACGCGAACGGGTAAAAGAAGATCGCGACGGCCTTCCTGCCCCGGAACGACGACAGCGAGACGTCCTGCCCGAACTGATCGCGCAGGAGGAAGTCGGGGGCCGTCGCCCCCAGCTCGATGCCCGCGTCCGTGCTCATCACGTCGAAAGTCTCCCATCCGACGACAACGGAACCACATTCCGGACCCGCCGCTCAGCCCCGGTCGGACCCGCCGTTGTGAGCACCGTCGTCTTCAGCGAGGCACCGCTTGAGGATCTTGCCGGTGGCGTTGCGGGGCATCTCGTCGAGGACGACGATCTCGCGCGGCACCTTGTAGCGCGCCAGGTGCTCCTTTACCCAGTCCTTGAGGACGTCCTCCGCCACCGAGTCGTCGGAGATCACGACGAAGGCGCGGAGCCGACGGCCGAAGGTGGCGTCGTCGACGCCGATGGCCGCGGCCTCGACCACGGCCGGGTGCCGGCTCAGGCAGTCCTCGACCTCTTGCGGGAAGACGTTCTCCCCCCCGGACACGATCATGTCGTCGTCGCGGCCCTCGACATAGAGCCGCCCGTCGCCCCCGATCCGGCCCACGTCCCCGGTGGCCATCAGCCCGTCGATGACCTCCTTGCGGCCACCACCGGTGTAACCCTCGAACAGCATCGTGTTGCCGACGAAGATCCGGCCGGACGCACCCTCGGCGAGGGTAAGCCCCTGCTCGTCGACGATCCGGACCTGCGTGCCCACCGGCGGCCGGCCGGCCGTGCCCGCCGAGGCGCGCAGGTCCGCGGGGGTGGCGATGGACGCATAGGCCACCTCGGTCGTGCCGTAGGTGCTGTAGAGGTTGTCGCCGTAGCGGTCCATCCAGGACGAGGCCAGGTCACCTACGAGGGCGGACCCCGACGAGGTCACGACCTCGAGCCGGGACAGGTCGTAGTGGTCGAGGACCTCCGACGGCAGGGCGAGGATCCGCTGCAGCATGACCGGGATGACGACGACGGCGTCGCAGCGCTCCTCCTGGAGGGTGCGCAGGCAGTCCTCGGGGTCGAAGCGCCGGCGCAGCACCATCGTGGTGCCGAGCAACATGCTGAGCGCCACGTGCGCGAAGCCCCAGGTGTGGAACATCGGGGCCGCCACGTGGAGCCGGTGGCCGGCCCGCAGCGGGATCCGCTCGAGAATCGCGACCGCGGCGTCGATGCCCGCCTCGTTG
>Ga0136631_10000474_pt1 | contig 12449 bp, 10 predicted proteins | sample AntDrymUQ6012206_2_FD_104655 | JGI IMG/M metagenome (GOLD analysis project Ga0136631, IMG submission 104655) | Polar desert sand microbial communities from Dry Valleys, Antarctica - metaG UQ601 (22.06) | ecosystem: Environmental > Terrestrial > Soil > Desert | place: Antarctica: Dry Valley... | reverse complement strand
TGGGCGGGCGCCCATCCCGAAGTTCTCGCTGCTCTTGGCGCCGTGAACAGCGGGCACCTCCCTTCCTACGGCCGCGATCCCTTCACCCGCGACGCCATTGCGCGCATCACGACCGAAGTCGGCGACGGTGAGGTGTTCTTCGTCTTCAGCGGGACGGCCGCCAACGTGCTCTGTCTCCAGAGCATGGTGCGCGCCCACCAGGCCGTCATCTGCGCCGACACCGCGCACGTGCACACGTCCGAATGCGGCGCCGCGGAAAAACAGATCGGCTGCAAGCTGCTGCCCATACCCGCGCCACACGGCAAGATCACGGTCGCCGGCATCGAGGCGCACGTGCACCATCTGGGCGACGAGCACCACGTCCAGCCCCGCGCGATCTCCATCACCCAGGCGACTGAATACGGGACTGTCTACACGGCGCGCGAGATCGGAGTGATTGCCGACTTCGCGCACACCAACGGATTGCTGCTGCACATGGACGGCGCCCGGCTCTTCAATGCGGCGGCCGCGCTCGGCGTCCCGCTGCGCGCGATCACCAGGGATGCGGGCGTCGATGCTCTTTCCCTCGGCGGCACCAAGAACGGATTGATCGCCGGCGAAGCAGTCGTCTTCTTCAACGAGCGACTGGCGGACGATTTCGAGTTCCGGCGCATGCAGGGAATGCAGCTCGCGTCCAAGATGCGCTTCATCGCCGCGCAATTCTCGGCGTTGTTCGCCGACGGCCTGTGGAAGAAAAACGCGTCGCACGCTAACCGGATGGCGAAGCTGCTCGGTGAGCAGCTTACGGGTATTCCCGGAGTCGAGCTCACTCAGCCCGTCGAGGCCAACGCTGTATTCGTCGTCATCCCGGCGCGCATCGTTGCTTCGGTCCAGGAGCGCTATTATTTCCACATCTGGAACGAGTCGTCGTCCGAGGCGAGGCTCATCACGTCATTCGATACGACCGAGCAGGACGTCATGGACTTCGCGACAGCCGTACGCGAAGCGGTCGGACAACCCAAAGGGGAGCGACAGTGGATTTGAAAGAAGCGGCGGTCCTCGTGACCGGTGGAAGCTGCGGGATTGGCTTCGAGACGGCGCGGCTGCTGCGCGCGCGCGGCGCCCGCGTGGCGATCTGCGCACGGCATGAGGAGTCGCTGAACGCTGCGGCCACCCAGCTGGGAGCAATCCCGATCGTCGCCGATGTCGGCCGCGAGGACGACGTGACCCGCATGATCCAGCAGGTAGTCAAGGAGTTCGACGATTACAACGTCCTCATCAACAACGCGGGCTTCGGCGCTTTCGCTCCGCTCATCGAGCTGAGCAGCGAGGAGCTTCTTCGCGTGTGGCAGACGAACGTGCTCGGCGCGATGCTATGCGCGCGTGAGTCGGCCCGGCACTTCATTGGGCGGAGCTACGGCAACATCGTCAACATCTCATCGACGGCCGGGAGCAAGGGCTTCGCGAACGGCAGTGCTTACTGCTCGAGCAAGTTTGCGGTCGGAGGGATGACGGAGTGCTGGAGGGCCGAGCTCAGGCAATACAATATCCGCGTGATGCAGGTGAATCCCAGCGAGGTGCTGACCGACTTCGGCGCGACTGGGACCCCGACACCGAAGGCGGAGAATCCGACGAAGCTGAACGCATCCGACATCGGCCAGCTCATCGTCGGCATGCTCGAGGTTCCGGATCGCGGGTTCGTGACGGACATGACGATCTGGGCGACTAACCCGAAATAGGCGAACAACGAACTAACCTTGCAGAGCGAACGCCAGCGCTCGACAGCCTTTGCGAAAATCCGACTATCAGCCATCGCGCTGCTGTTCCTGTTCTCGCTACTTATTCTGTTTCCCGCGCCGACCTACACCCTCTGGATGCTCGAGATCGTCGCCGCCGAGCAGGGGCACTATGCTGCGCTGCTCGCGCTGGCGTTGCTGCCGCTGCGGCGGGATTGGGTCGGCCTGTCATCCGTGGTTCTTGCAGTTGCGACCTTCGTGATTGCGGTGTCACCGCTCGTGAGGGCCTTTCGGGTTGCATCCACACTCCCGCGCCGACTCGACTCCGCGTTCGGGGTACCAATCCCGCCCCTACTGGCAAGTCCCCCAGCATTGGGCGAGCCGATCACCTTGCGCTCGCTCCTGCCCGCGCCTCGCTCGACAAGTGTGATCGTTACTCCGCTGCGCTATGCATCCCGGCCGATGGGACCGTTGGATCTCGACCTGTACAGGAATCCTGTGTCAGCCGTTCCTCGTCCCGTCATCGTGGTGGTGCACGGCGGGTCCTGGCAAGGGGGGAGCAGAAGTGATCTGGCGGGTCTGAACTACCGCCTCGCGGCGGAGGGCTATGCCGTCGCATCAGTCTCATACCGCTTCGCGCCGGAGTTTCCCAATCCGGCGGCCACCGAAGACCTGAATGCGGCTCTCGATTACCTGAAATCCAACTCCACTCGGCTTGGCCTCGATCCGTCACGAGTCGTTCTGCTCGGACGCTCATCGGGCGGGCATTTGGCGTTGCTCTCGGCTTACACCAAAAAAGATTCCTCGCTCCGGGGGGTTGTCGGTTTATATCCGCCGATCGACCAGCTGTACGGGTATCGGAATCCTTCGCGCGTCATTCCATCGCGCCGGATCCTAGAGGACTTTCTGTCCGGAACGCCGACTTCCAATCCGCTGGCGTACACCGGGACTTCGCCGATCCGATTCGTGGACGCCAGGACAGTTCCGACGCTTCTCATCCACGGATCGAAGGACGAGCTGGTTTCAGTGAAGCAGAGTCGAATGCTCGATGCTCGTCTCGACGCGGCGGGCCGGCCACATCTGTTGCTGGAACTGCCGTGGGCAACTCACGGATGCGACTATTTCCTGAGCGGTCCGTGTGGTCAGATCGCGAGCTACGCCATCGAGCGGTTCGTTGCCGCGGTGACGCGCTAGATGGAGCGGAAGGAAAATGAAGTTCCCTGCGATTGATTGTGCCCTGGCAGGCTGAGCTGAGGCAGCACACATAGTGAAGGCGCAGGAATGTCGCACCCCAACCCCGGGTCGCACAGTCGACCAGATAGCCCCGCGAATCACCCAGCCAGAGCATCCCGATCAGTCCTCTTTATGTCGCGAGTCGGAAGCGACTTCTCGCTGCATTGAGTATCAGGTCCGCAGCACCTTCGATCCCAAGCGCCTCGGTGTTGACACTAAGATCGTAGTTCTCGTGCGCCCGCCACTCGCGCTCCCAATGCATCTTCACCCACTGCTCGCGCTCACGGTTGGTGTCATCGATCAGCCGCGCGGCATCCTCCGCGCTCAGCCCGTCCCGCTTCATGGTTCGCGCGATCAGCGCCTTGCGCGACGCGTAACAGAAGACGTGGAGCGCATCCGTCCGCTCGGCCAGCATTGCCGGCGCGCCGCGACCCACCACCACGACCGGGCCGCGGGCGATCGCTTCCTGGATGATGTGCCGCGTCACATCGAGGAGCTGTTCGTCGGTCGGGCGCTTGGCCGCGGCAACCGGCGTCATCCATTCCTGGGAACCCATCGCCATCGCCGAGGCCAGGCGCTGGACGAGCGATGGCACGCGCTCGTCTCGCGCCTGTACTTCGGCGGTGCTCAACCCGAGTCGCGATGCAACCGCATCTACGACCTCGTTATCCAGGAGCGACCACCCAAGCTGCTTCGCGACGAGAGCGGCGACCTCCGAACCCCCCGACCCGTAGAGCCGCGAGACGGTCAGAATTGCCAAGCGTCAGTCCTGGTACGGCCGGCGGCGCTTCTCCTCGATCGCGCGGCCGTACTGGCCGGCATCGGAGCGTGTGATCTTCTTGCGGGCGACCAGTGACTCGAGCACCAGCTCACACCCCGCGGCGACGACCGGAAGATCATCCATCTGCGCGAGGCCGGCGTTGCTCACGATCTGCATCAGGCCGGGCACGCTTCCGAATCCTTCGACGACCGTATCCACCGGTACATCGTCGGTAACCTGCAACGCGCCGCCGACGTCGAACCACATGATGACTTCATCGGTGTTTATTCCGCCCGCGCGGTGCTGATAGGTGGCATCGGCGGCGCGACGAATGAGATCCCGCGCGATGGTGTGTCCACCGACGAGCTCGCCCTCGTACTCGAGCTCGATCTTTCCCGTGATCGCGGGCAGGGCCGCGTAGATGTCCGCGATCCGCGGCACGATGTCACGCTCGCCGGTCTGTATCGCCCGGCGCTCGGCGTTCGACACTACATTCTCGAGGACGCTGATCGGCATGCGCTGCGATACCCCCGAGCGCTTGTCGATGCGCTTGTCGTTCCTGGCCTCGAATGCAACCCGCTCGATCACCTCGGCGATGAAATCAGGCACGCGCACCTGACCCGCGCCGCGCGACGTCCACGCTTCCTGGTTCGTGATGGCGATGCCCACATCGATCGATTCGGGGTAGTGCGTGGTCACTTCGCTGCCGATGCGGTCCTTGAGCGGCGTGATGATCTTCCCGCGCGCCGTATAGTCCTCGGGGTTCGCCGTAAAGCAGAGCATCACATCGAGCGGAAGCCTGACCGGATATCCTTTTATCTGGACATCGCCTTCCTGCATGATGTTGAACAGGCTGACCTGTACTTTGCCGGCGAGATCCGGGAGCTCGTTCAGCGCGAAAATTCCGCGATTCGCCCTCGGCAGCATTCCGTAATGAATCGTGAGCTCGTCGCCCAGTATGTGGCCGCCGCGCGCGGCCTTGATGGGATCCAGGTCGCCGATGATGTCAGCGACTGTCACGTCCGGCGTCGCCAGCTTCTCGATGTAGCGTTGATCGGGATCCAGCCAGGCGATCGGAGTGTCGTCGCCGGCTTGCTTCAGAAGATTCCGGCCGTACTTGGAGATCGGAGCGAATGGATTGTCGTTGACCTCACTGCCGGCGATGATCGGAAGAGCGGGATCGAGCAGCGTCGTGAGGGCGCGCAGAATTCTGGACTTCGCCTGACCCCGCAGTCCGAGCAAAATGAAATTGTGTCGGCTGAGGAGGGCATTCACGATCTGGGGCATCACCGTCTCTTCGTAACCGACGACACCGCTGAAGATCGGTTTCCGTGTCGCGAGGCGGGCGAGCAGGTTGTGTCTAAGCTCATCCTTGACGGATTGCACCCTGCGCTCGGGCGCGGCGTAGGCAGAGCGTTTCAAACCGCCAAATGTTTCAGGGTGCAGCGACAACGGAATCTCCAGAGAAAAGGTGCTTCAGGCTTGGAATCTAGTCCGGGCGTACACGGCGAACCAGACGACGCTTACCCTTGACAGTGTTTCCAGAAGAGGTAGATTTTCGCCCGCGCCAAAAACGAGCACGACGACCGTGCACGGACCGGCGATTTACCCCATTTGTCCCCTCAAGGAGATTGTAAATGAACCGCCTGGCCCTCGTCGCCGTAGTCCTCGTACTTGCCGCCTGCACCGCCAAGAAGGACGACGCCGCGACCGTCGACACGTCTGCCCCCGCCATGGCTCCGGCCCCGGCAATGATGGACACCGGCATGATGATGCGCGACAGCATGATGCGAGACAGCATCCGCAGGGATAGCATCGCGAGAGCGAGAAGGTAGCAAGCTCTCTACTCGTCCTGAAAAGGCGCCACTACACAGTGGCGCCTTTTTCGTTTTGTGCTATCTGCACGCTGCATTCGCCGCCGTCCCACGTCGCCTGCAGAGTGGTTCCCGGTGGAACCTCCCGTCTGATCATGCCGAGACCCACCCCTCCATAGCGCGGAGAGAGCGCGACGCTTCGGACATCTCCAACCGCCTTGCCGGCTTCATCGACGAGCGATGCGCCGCGGGGAGGAGCGGGACGCGTCACGAATCGAAGACGGCGCAGAAAGCGATTGACGTGACCCCGAAAATGCACGCGCGCAACGGTCTCCTGCCCAATGTAGCAGCCCTTCGTGTAGGAGATCGCGCCAAGCTCGTCGAAGTTCGCCTCCTGCGGAAGCGTGGTCTCGTCCATGTCGATTCCCCACTGCGGACGCCCGCTCTCGATGCGCGCAATCTCCCAGGTATCGAGAGTGCCGGCGGATACACCCTGAGCTATGAGCTTTCCGCGCAGATCCGTCGCGGCCATCGCCGGAACGAAGATTTCGAATCCGTCAAAATCCAGCTCGGGAACCTTCGCCACAGTGACCCTGACGTCACCAAAGGTTGCGCCGAGGTGGCCATAGGACGGCAATGCGGCGAGGTCACGCTCGTCGATGCCGGTTATGCTCGATGTCGTCGCGCGCGCCGAGCCGCCATAAACGCCAATCTCGCTCATCTCGGCGGTGACGTCGTGGTAGGGCGCGACGCGCGGATTGATGTACTTCCGCACCATCTCCTTCCAGCCGGCCGCCGCCGCCGGGGAAGTATCGATGAGGAGCGACCCTTCGAGCGCGAAGATGCGAAGGTCCGCGACGATCTTTCCCTTCGGCGTCAGCGCTGCCGCGTACTGCCCCTCGCCGGGAACCAGACCCGATACATGGTTGGTGACCATCCCCGTCACCAGCTCCGCGGCTTTCTCGCCGGAGATCCGCATGCGCATCCGGTCGCTCCGGTCGAAAAAGAGAGCGCCGTTGTTCAGCGCGGAGTACTCGCTCATCTCCGACATTACCTGCAATTAAGCCAGTGCCCTGACCCTGCGCTACTGGCCCAGCGCCGCGTACGATGCGTCCAGCAGATCCACCGGATGGACCGCTCGCGCCGCCATGTTCGCCTGAATGAGACCGGCTCCGATCTGCATCAGACAGCCGGGATTTCCGGTTGCGACGAACGGCGCCCCGGCAGCGCGGATATTTGCGAGCTTCGGCTCGAGCACCGCCTCGGAGGTGTCCGGCTCGATGAGATTGTAGATGCCCGCGCTTCCGCAGCACTGATCGGAATCGTGGAGGGGAACCAGCTCGAGACCGGGAATAGCGGCGAGCACCGAGAGTGGGGCCTGAGTGATTCGCTGCGCGTGCTGAAGATGACAGGGAGCATCGTAGGTGACACGAATCGGCAAGGGTCCTCCCACCCGGGGGCCCGCCGCGGCAAGCAGCTCGCTGATGTCGCGCACCCGTGAGCCGAGGGCCTCGGCTCTGTCGCGCCATTCCGGATCGCCTTGAAGGAGGTGGCCGTATTCTTTCATGATGGCTCCACAACCGGCTGCGTTCACCGCGACGAGCTCCGCACCGGATTTCTCGAAGGCCGCGATGTTCCGGCGCGCGAGCTTGCGAGCACTCTCCAGATCACCGGCATGAGCGTGAAGAGCTCCGCAGCATTGCTGTCCGGGTGCCGGAATGGTCGTGTAGCCGTTGACCGACAACACCCGCTCGGTCGCCCGGTTGGTCTCCGAGAACAATCCCTCCATGACGCATCCCCTGAGCGTCGCAACCCGCCCGCGCTCTCCCGAGGAAACCGGCCTGTACCTGGACCGCTCTATCGACCGGCCAGTAGAAGCCAGCATCGCCATGGCGAAACCCATCCGGCCCCTGAGCCCCGAGAGGAGGGTCGGGATCGGAGTCGCAGCCAGAATCCGCGAGAAGAACATCGCCGGCATCAGCAGCCATGGCCGCGCAAACACGAACAGAATGAGCCGCGCGATGTGGGGGATCGGCCTGTATTCCTTGAGTGTGGCACGCGTCGCTTCGAGCAGCTGGCCATAGGGAACCCCGCTCGGACACACAGGCTCGCACGCGCGGCAGCCGAGACATTGGTCGATGTGCTGGTGCACGCTCTGATCGTCGGGCGTGACAGTCCCTTCCAGCAACGACCGCATCAGAAAAATCCTTCCGCGCGGGCTGTCGTTCTCGTCCTCGAGATTGAGATATGTCGGGCACGCCTGGAGGCAGAAGCCGCAGTGCACGCAGGCGTTGATTCCCGGCAGCGCCGCCGCCAGTGGTGTCCCCGGCAGCGCGCACCCTGGCATCGGGTCTGGCGGAAGCGGATCCGCGGGAAGAGCAGCCGTCATTCAGTCGCCAAGGATGCCGGGATTGAGCAGGTTGAAAGGGTCATACGCCCGCTTGATACCCTGCGACAAGGCATCTGACACCACGCTCGGCGAAACGCTCTTCCACGCTTCGGCCGGCAGACGCTCGAAGACGAACGATCCTTCAACCGGACGCTCGAGCGACAGGCCCGCATCCCGGAGTGCGTTGACTGAGCTCGACGCCGGATTCGTCACCACAATCCGAACGATGCCCCGCGCGACATTGACCGAGGTGTAAACCCCGGGAATCGAATCGCTAATCATCGCACCGGCCGCCGCGCGAACGCTGGCCGGAAGCCCGGAAAGGCGGATCACGAAATCGGCATCGCCTTCGAGAACTCTGAGCGCGTCCCAGACCCGTGGCTCGATTTCGTCCGCTCTGCCGAGGCGTGAGAGAGCGATAAGCTGAAAGTCGACCGCCGCCGAGTTGCCGCCCAGTCGTATGAGACAGGTTGCCTGGTCTCCGAGTCCCAACGTCTTTGCGATCGATGCGCTGACAACTTCCAGTGCGAACGGCGAGATCGGCGCGGCCTCGACGCGGCCGAGAAAATCCGCCGCCGCGCGCTCGCTTCCGGCGAGACGAACCGCCAGTGTTCGATCCGATCGGGGCCGCGCGTACAGTCGCACCGTCACCTCCGTGATGACCCCGAGCGTGCCCCACGATCCGGTAAGGAGGCGGCTCAGATCGAAACCGGCAACGTTCTTGACGACCTTCCCCCCCGCGCGGACGACATCGCCGCGACCGGTAACGAACTCGATTCCAAGGAGCAGATCTCGCGGCGTCCCGAACGCCGTGGCGAGCGGCCCCGCCGAGGCGGTCGCGATCGTCGCGCCGATGGTGCCATCCGGATGTCCGTACGGGTCGAGAGGGAGCCACTGACCGTGCCCGGCGGTGATTCGCTCGATCTCGCTCAGCGAGGTTCCAGCTCGTGCCGTGAGGGTGAGGTCACCGGGAGTGTAGTCGACGACACCGCTGTCGTCGGCGAGCGACAGGGATGTCCGTGCATTGACGGGGCGTCCGGCGGCGAGCCAGTGGGCGCGTCCGGCGATGCGGAGAGGCGTCCGGCGGTCCGCGCTGTCGCGGACCGCCGCGACGACGGATGCAGTGCTCAACGCGCCACTGGCCGCGGTGGATCGGCGGCGAGAGGACGAGGGTCGCGCGCGGAAGCGACGGCGTGCCATTCCTTGCACGCATGGGAGGGAACGACCTTGCCGGGATTGGATCTTCGCTCGGGATCGAACACACCTCGCAGCTCACACATTGCGTTCAGCGATGGTCCGGTGAAGATGGACTCCATGTATCCCATCTTGTCGAGGCCGACACCGTGCTCGCCTGTGATGCTTCCCCCCGCGGCGATGCACGCCTTCATGATCTCCGTCATCGCCTTGTGCACTCGCTCGCTCTCCGCGGGGTCGTCAGCGCTGTAGGCGATGTTGGGGTGGAGATTGCCATCGCCGGCGTGGAAGACGTTGCAGACCACCACTCCGTACTTCTCGCTGATCGAGTGAATGGTCTCCAGAATTTCCGGCAGGCTGGTGCGTGGAATCACCGCATCCTGAACGATCAGGTGAGGCGCGAGACGTCCCATTGCACCGAACGCTTTCTTGCGGCCCTGCCAGAGCTTGAGTCGCTCGACGTCGTCGCGCGCGACCTTTACGTTTCGCGCCCGGCCCTCGAGACAGATCCGTTTCACCTCCGCAACGTCGGCATCGACTCCCGCCTCGAGCCCATCCAGCTCGATGAGGAGGATCGCTTCGGCATCGCGCGGATAACCCGCGGCGTAAATGGAGTCCTCGACGACGCGAATGGTCGGTCCGTCCATGAACTCGAGTGCGGCCGGCACGATTCCGGATGCGATGACAGCGGAGGTCACGCGCGCCGCGTCGTCGACGGAGAGAAAATCCGCGAGCAGGGTGCGAATCGTCTGTGGCCGCGGAGTGAGCTTCACCGTCACGTCGAGCGCGAGGCCGAAACATCCCTCCGATCCGATGAACGCGCCGCGCAGGTCATAACCGTCGCGCTCACCGGTGTCGCTGCCCAGCTCGACGATCTCGCCGCTGGGGAGAACGACCGTCATGGCCAGCACATGGTTGAGCGTCACCCCGTACTTGAGGCAGTGGGGCCCACCGGCATTCTCGGCGACGTTTCCCCCGATGGTGCAGGCGGCGTCGCTGGAGGGATCGGGAGCGTAAAAGAGTCCGTGTGGAGCGACGTGCCTGTTTAGGCGAAGATTCACGACGCCGGGCTCGACCTTCGCTCGCCGGTTTTCGACATCGACGGAGATGATCTGCTTCAGCCGGTGCAGGCCAACGACCACGATGTCGTCGGCAAGCGCACCGCCGGAGAGACCGGTGCCCGCGCCGCGCGGTACGAACGAAAGGTTCTGGGCGGCGAGTGTCCTGATGACGGCTACGGTCTCGTCGCGGGTAGCTGGAAATACCGCAAGCTTCGGCTGCCGGCGGTAGCCGGGAAGCCCATCGGAGTTGTATACCAGCAGCTCGCTTGGCCGGCTCAGGACGTAGCGCTCGCCGACGATGCCGGCGAGCCGCTCTCGAACTGCAGGGAGCTCCATGACCGAAATCTAGCTATTCACTCCGTTTGGGCGCCGGGACGACGAGGCGTATAGCGTCGCGCTGGATTCGATATTCGAAGGGCGATTGATGTGCCTTGAGCTCTCCGTCGAGGGCAATGGTGGTGCTTGGCCGCATCAGGTCCACTGTGACCCGGTCCACCAGAAAGCTGTCGAACTCCGGAAGCTGCTTCGCGTGGGCGACCCCCCTCGCGATACCGGCGAGCGCAACGGCGAAGAGGCGCGCGGGCTTCCTGCCGCGAATGATCATCACGTGAAGAGCGCGCTTTCCGTCGGGCACCCTGCTACCGAGGTGAGGGGGCTGGATCTCGCGCTCACCAACCCCGATGAAGACCAGCGGCGTGCGGTAACTCTTCTTTTGTCCGTCCACTTCCAGCTCTACGCTGAAGGTGCGAAGAGCGGAAAACATCCTCAGCAGCGCGATGAAGCTGGCGATCCTGTAGCCGAATATTTTCTCGAAGCGCTCACGGACGCGGACGAACGTCACGTAAGCGCCGATCGAGCTGGTGTTGAGAAAAACGGATTCGGCCATGTAGCCCAGGTCGGCGCCTTCTACCCTCCCTCCGAGCGCCACCGCGGTTGCCTCGGCAAGGTCGTCGGGGATCCCATGGTCCTTCGCGAAATGGTTGAGCGTCCCCCCGGGAAGAATCGCGAGCTCCGTTTGCGTGCCCGCGACCAATGCCGCAGCGGTGCCGATGGTTCCATCGCCCCCGCCGACCAACAACCGTCCGGATCCTTCGGCGACCGCCCGCTTCAACCGCGATTGGAGCTGCTCCGGCGGGACTTCCTCCACCTCGAGGCCTGCCTTTTCGAGAGCCTTTTTCGCGTCGTCCGCGCTCCCCCCCGCCTTGTTGAGGAAGGCTTTGACACGAGGCTGGTTCGAAGCGGTTGCGTCGGGCATGCGGGTGGGGACCGGGAAGAGACGGACGAAGGATGGAACGCGTCGCTACGCATCCACACAAAAAAGACGCCGGGTCGTTAGCCCGGCGTCTCCGGTCGATGGGCGGGCGACGTCACGCCCGGCTGAACGACCCTAGTTCCAGAATCCGGCGAGAGCTGAGCCGTCGGGGGATTCGCGCAGTTTCTCGAAGGCCCGCTCGCGGATCTGTCTGATGCGCTCGCGGGTGACACCCATCAGCGCGCCGATCTTCTCGAGCGTCATCGCATCCGATCCCTGCTCGAGTCCGTAATAGAGGTGCAGGATCTTGCGCTCGCGGGGCGTCAGATATTTCCTGAACACCCGGTCGATGAACTCGCGCATGAGATGGAAGTCCGTGACATCCTCGATCTCCCCGCCATCCACACCCGCGAACCGCTCGCCCATGGTGCAGGCCTCGCGGTCGGAGCGGTCGATGGGCGCATCGAGAGATATCTCGGTCGCCGACATCTGCTTCGCCGACCGAACGGCATCGGGAGTCTCCTCGAGAAGGCGGCCGATCTCATTGTCGGTGGGATCGCGCTTGAGGACCTGGGAGAGAACGGTCTGCGCGCGGGCGAGCTTGATTAGCTGCGAATTCTGATTGAGCGGTATTCTGACGCTGCGGGTCTGTTCGGCGAGGGCCTTGAGGACTGCCTGGCGCACCCACCATACCGCGTACGAGATGAACTTCACACCCTGGTCGGGATCGAACTTGCGGACCGCCTTGAGCAGGCCCTCGTTTCCGATGGCGACGAGCTCACCGAGGTCGAGGCCATGTCCCTGATACTTTTTTACGTAGGAGATTACGAATCGAAGATTGGCGGTGACCAGCCGCTCTGCCGCTTTCTCGTCCCCGGCTTGCGCGCGGCGGGCAAGTCGACGCTCTTCTTCGGCGTCGGCGATCAGTGGAAGTTTTTGAATGTCCTGGAGGTACTGGTCGAATGCGGTGGAGGGGGAAGAACGGAAGAAGCCTTTGGATCTACTTTCGCCCGTTGTCTGCATAAGCCCCG
>Ga0136631_10000473_pt1 | contig 12461 bp, 10 predicted proteins | sample AntDrymUQ6012206_2_FD_104655 | JGI IMG/M metagenome (GOLD analysis project Ga0136631, IMG submission 104655) | Polar desert sand microbial communities from Dry Valleys, Antarctica - metaG UQ601 (22.06) | ecosystem: Environmental > Terrestrial > Soil > Desert | place: Antarctica: Dry Valley... | reverse complement strand
CGGCGGACTTCGGCATCGCCGAGACGCTGCTGACGTTCATCATCCTCGCGTCGATCCTGCTGCGCTTCGGGCTGGGGGAGGCGTTCGTGCGCTACTACCTCGCTCACGCCGAGGGCGCCGAGCGCGACAGGCTGGCGCGCACGACGACGTTCACCGTGCTGCTGACGACTTCCGTGGCGGCTCTGCTCGCGGTCGCGTCGGCCGGGCCGCTGAGTCAGCTGATCCTCGGCTTCGAGGACGCCGGGCTGATGCGCATCGGCGTACTCGGGCTGTGGTCGTTCACCAATCTCGAGATCGCCTACGCGCTGCTGCGCGTCGACGAGCGGCGCCGGGCGTACCTGACCGCGTCGTTGTGCAACGTGCTGCTGACGGTCGGGCTGACCGTGACCCTCGTCGTCGGTCTCGACCAAGGCGCGCGCGGCTACCTGGCGGGCAACTACATCGGCTCGGCGGTCGTGCTGCTCGGGCTGTGGTGGACGCTGCGCGATCGCATCGGCCTCCCCGAGGGCGGCCTGATCGCCCCACTCGGCCCGCTGCTGCGTTTCGGCGTCCCGACCGTGCCCGCCGACGCGACGGTCTTCGCGCTGAACGTCGTCGACCGCGCCTACCTGCTGCGCACGCAGAGCGCAGCCGCAGCGGGCCTGTTCGCGCTGTCGGTGAAGCTCGCGACGGCGGTGATCCTTGCGGTGCGCGGCTTCCAGCTCGCCTGGCCGCCGCTGGCCTACTCGATCGCCGACGACGACCGCGCGCGCCGCTTCTACGCCGTGGTGACGACGTGGTACGTCGTGGTGACCGGCCTGGTGGTCGCGGCGCTGACGCTGCTCGGCCGCTGGGTCGTGCGCCTGCTCGCCGCGCCGGAGTACTTCGAGGCCCACGAGGCACTGCCGTGGGTCGCCTTGGGATGGGCGATGTACGGCCTGTTTCTCGTGCTCGTGACGATCGGCGGGCGCGCCGGCGTCACGGCGCGCAACTTCCCGGCGGCGTTCGCGGGGGTGGTCGTGAACATCCTGGCGCTCGTCGTGCTGGTCGAGCCGCTGGGCATCGCCGGCGCGGGCATCGCGCTCGTCGCGTCCTACGCCGTGATGCTCGTCGTCGGGCACCTGCTGACGCGGCGGCTGTTCGTCGTGCCGTTCGAGTGGGGGCGGTTGCTGCACGCGGTTGCGCTGATCGCGGGAATCGCCGTGGCGGGGGAGTTGCTGCTGCCCACCGCCGGCGTCGACGGCTTCGTCCTGCGTGCCCTGGCGCTGTTCGCGGTAGCGGTCGCGCTGCCGGCGACCGGGTTCATGCGCGAGGAGGAGCGCGCGGGGCTGCGTGGGCTCATGAAGCGGCGCGGTGTGAAGACTCGATGAGAGTCAGTGGCATGCGTCGTGTCGCCCGATCATGATTCGTGGTGCACCTCTGGAGGCCAAGCGCGGCGTATTGACCGGCGCCAGTTCCGAATCGCCCCCCTCCACACCGACGTACGGAGACTCTCATGCAGACCAAGCTCGCACTGACCGGCCTCGCGCTCACGCTCGCCTGCGCGCCCGCCACAGCCGCCGCCGCCAAGCCGACCATTCCCCCTCCGACGAACGCCGCGATCACCATCGAGGCCAAGCCGGCGATCACGATCTTCTCCGGCACCTCGACGCTGAGCGGCCGTGTCAGCGGCGCGAAGGCCGGCGCCCTCGTCCGCCTCGAGCAGGACGACACGCGGCCCTACGGCGATAGCTACAAGCCGGCGGCCGGCACGGCGACGGTCGCGGCCAACGGCAAGTACACCTTCACCGTCAAGCCGCTGCTCAACACGCAGTATCGCGCCGTCGCGCAGGCGTCGCCCCCTGTGACGAGCGCCGGCACGCTCGTGCGCGTACGCATCCTCGTCGGCTCCAAGCTGTCGGACTCGACGCCGCGCCGCGGCAGCCTCGTGCGCTTCTCCGGGACCGTCTTCCCAGCCCACGATGGGCGCACGACATCGATCCAGAGGCGTACGCCAAGCGGGAGCTTCGTGACCGTCGCGCGCACCACCCTGCGTGATGCCGGTGCCACGAGCTCGAAGTACAGCCGCCGCGTGCGCGTCTCGCGCGACGGCGTCTACCGCGTGAAGGTCACCGGCGACGGCGACCATCTCAGCGGCTACAGCCGGCTGCGCGCGGTCACCGTCCACGGCTGAGAGCGCGTTCGCCCAGCCGGTGGTGCATCCACACGTTGGGCTCCACGTACACCGCGTGGTCGTGCTCGACGGATACGTCCACGGGCACGAGCGCGGCGGGAACCTCGAGTGGGCCGGAGCTGTCGAAAGGCAGACCGGTCCACTCGCGCCACGTGGCGAGGCTTCCCGGCACGGTCATCGACAGCGGGCAGACCTTGACCATCCGCGCCCCGACTCGCGCGTGGACGCGCAGCCAGGGATCCGCCGGCAGCCCGTCGTCGCGCACGCGCGCGGCGTACTCGGCCATCGGCGTGTGCGGCTCGGCGCTCTTGGCCGCCGGCCTGACGGGCCCGAACAGGTCCTCGAAGCCGAGCCGCCGGGTGTTTGCGCGAGCCGCCTCCAGCAGCTCATAGCTCATCCCGGTGCCGCGCCGCTCGGGGTTCACCCGCGCCTCGAGCAACGAGACCGCGGTCGCGGCGGTGCCGCGCCGCTGATCCGCGAACGCCCGTTCGAGGATCGCGTCCCAGCCGCGATCGGGCAGGTCCTCGTCGGTGCCCAGCCAGGCGAAGGGCACGCTGTTGACCTTGGCGACGATCTCACCCTGCTCGTCGAGCGCGAGCAGCTGGTACTCGGGGAACACGTCCGGCAGCCGGCCGAAGAAGATCCCGGCCACCGGATCCTGATGCATGAACGCGGGCCACGGGTTGGGCATCGCCCACATGGCCGCGGCGAGGTCGGGGCGCTCGGCAAGCGTGACGATCGAGGCCATCCCGGATGAATCTACCGTCGCCCGGCTCTGTGCCGTGGGGTGCGGGTTAGCCTCTGCGCCGACCGCCATGACGATCCACATCGGCACATCCGGCTGGAGCTATGACCACTGGACCGACGTCCTGTATCCGCCCGGTGCGCCGCCGCACGACCGCCTGAGCCTCTACACGCGGGCCTTCGACTCGGTCGAGCTGAACGCGAGCTTCTACCGCTGGCCGCGAAACGGCGCCTTCGCGAGCTGGCGCCGGCGCCTGCCGCCCGGATTTCGCTTCTCGGTCAAGGCGCCGCGCGGGCTGACGCACGCCAAGCAGCTCTACGCGCCCGAGCAGTGGGTGCTGCGGATCGCGGCGGGCTGGCACGAGCTGGGCGACAAGCGCGCGGTACTGCTCGTGCAGCTCGGACCCAACCAGGAGCGCGACGACGCGCGCCTGGAGTACTTCCTGAATCTGCTGCCGCACTGGATCGGCACTGCCGTCGAGCTGCGCCACCCGAGCTGGGTCCACGACGACGTCTTCGCGCTGCTCGAGCGCCACCGCGCCGCGTACTGCGTGATGAGCGGCGCGAACCTCCCTTGCGTGCTTCGCGTGACGGCGCCGGTCGTCTACGTCCGATTGCACGGGCCCGACCACGATCACCTCTATGGCGGCTCCTACTCCGGCGACGACCTGAGCTGGTGGGCGGACCGGATGCGCGAGTGGGAGAGCGACGGCCGTGAGGTCTACGCCTACTTCAACAACGACGGCGCCGCCAACGCCGTGCGCAACGCACAGACGCTCCGCCACCTGGTCGGTCGCTGAAAGCCCGCCTGCCTACAGCCGCCGCCCGCGATTGTGCTCGGACGCCGCCTCGCGCAGACCCTCGCCACCGGCGGGGCGCAGCGTCGCCGTCACGTGGCGCCAGTAGCGCCGCGCGTCGTGCCTGGGCAGCGCGAGCGCGATCACCGCACGAACGCCGTACGTGAACGCCGTCAGCAGCCGCACCGTCCACGCCGCCGGCGCCGTGTGGTGCTTTCGCATGTAGAGGTCGCGGTTGCGCGACATCTCGACGATCCGCCGCTCCGGCACCGCGCCCGTCGACAGCTGCTCGTGGTGGATCGCCTCCGCGCCCGGCACATACAGCGTCCGCCAGCCGGCGTCGCGCAGGCGCTTGCAGAAGTCGACCTCGTCGGAGTAGACGAAGAACGCCGGATCGAACCAGCCGATCTCCTCGGCCGCCTCGCGGCGTACGAGCAGCGCCGCCGACTGCGCCCAGTCGATCTCGCGCACCGCGTCGCCGCGGCTCTGCACGGTGTAGCGGCGGTGCAGGAACAGCGCGCCGACGAACGCCGTCACCGGCGTCGGAAAGCGCCACGCCGACGCCTGGCGGCGGCCGTCGGGGCGCAGCAGCGCGGCGCCCGCGGCGGCCGCGTCGGGCCGGTCCTCCAGGGCTGCGCGCAGCGCGGCGGTCGCGCCCGGCAGCAGCTCGGAATCCTCGTTGAGCAGCAGGCAGTAGCGCCCCTCCGAGCGCTGCAGCAGCTCGCTGTCGTTCTCGCCCTTGCCGCGCCGGCGGGTCAGCGCGATCAGCTCGGTGACCGCGCCGTGCCCCCGCGCCGCGCCCGCCGAGCCGTCCGACGAGGCGTTGTCGAGCACGAGCACCTCCGTCGCGAACGGCAGGCCGAGCTGCTCGGCGGCGATCGCGTCCAGACAGCGGACGAGCAGCTCGCGCCCATCGGTGTTCACGACGCAGTAGGACAGCTCCACCGTCACGGGCAGCGACGATACTTCGCGCGGAGCGGGCGCATCCGGCCGCGCGAGCCTCATGGCACCGAACCCCTCACCGTGCGTCGACGTCGTCGATCCCTCGGCCTACACGCCGCCCTACGACCACGCGCTGTGTGCCGCGCTCGCCCGCGCCGGAGCGCGCGTGCGGCTGCAGACGAGCCGCTTCCCCTACGGCCCCGTACCGTCGCCCGACGGCTACGAGCGCCGCGAGCGCTTCTACCGCCGCGGCGCAGGCGGCCCCGGATCGCGCCGGCGCTACGCCGCGAAGCTCGCTCAGCACGTCCCCGACATGCTCGCCTACCGCCGCGCCGCCGCCGGCGCCGACATCGTGCACTTCCAGTGGCTCACGATCCAGCCGCTCGACATCCATCTCCTACCGAAGGGCAGGCCGCTCGTGCTGACCGCGCACGACGTGCTTCCGCGCGAGCCGCGCCGCGGGCAGATCGCCGCGCAGCGCCGGCTGTATGAGCACGTGGACGCCGTCGTCGTGCACTCCGAGCACGGTCGCCGGCGGCTGGTCGCAGGGCTGGAAATCGATGCCGCCAAGGTGCATGTCATCGAGCACGGCAGCTTCGAGCACCTCACGCGCGTACCCGGCGCAAGACTCCTGCCGGCCGAGCTGGCGAAGTCGACCAAGCCGGTCGTCCTGTTCTTCGGCCTGCTGCGCCCCTACAAGGGCGTCGACGTGCTGCTCGAGGCGTGGCGCGCGCTCGAGCCCGACGCCGAGCTGTGGATCGTCGGCAACCCGCGCATGGACGTCTCCGAGCTCCGAAGGACAGCGCCGGCGTCCGTGCACTGGGTCTCGCGCTTCGTCCTCGACGAGGAGATCGCGGCCTACTTCGAGCGCGCCGACCTCGTCGTGCTGCCCTACCGCGAGATCGACCAGTCCGGCGTCCTGTTCACGGCGCTGGCGTTCGGCGCGCCGCTGCTGCTGAGCGACGTCGGCGGCTTCGGGGAGGTCGCGGCGCAGGACGTCGCGGCGCTCGTCGCGCCCGGCGATGCGGCCGCACTCGCTGCCGCGATCGACCGCCTGATCGGCGATCCCGGCGAGCGCGCGCGGCTGGCCCGGGGCGCCCGCGACGCCGCGGCCGGGCGCTACTCGTGGGACGCGATCGCTTCCCGGCACTTGGAGCTGTACGCGGGGCTGCTCGGGCGATGAGCACAATGGGCACGTGACCACCGGACTCGAGATCGTGGTCTGGTGCTGCGTGGGCGTGCTCGCCTACACGCAGGCCGGCTACCCGCTGCTGCTCGTCGCGCTCGCGCGCCTCAAGCGCGGCCGCTCGTACCAGCGCCCGCCGCCCGCAGACGACGTCACGCCGACCGTCAGCCTGATCGTCGCCGCCTACGACGAGGGCGCGGTGATCGGCGCCAAGGTCGCCAACGCGCTCGCGCTCGACTACCCGCGCGAGGACCTGCAGGTGATCGTCGCCAGCGACGGCTCGGCCGACGGCACGGTCTCCGAGGCGCGCAACGCCGGCGCCGACGTCGTGCTGGACCTCCCGCGCGGCGGCAAGATCCGCGCACAGGACACCGCCGTCGCGCAGGCGCGCGGCGAGCTGCTGGCCTTCTCGGACGCCAACTCGACGTGGGAGCCCGGCGCGCTGCGCACGCTTGTCGCCGCGTTCGACGACCCCGCGGTCGGCTACGCCTGCGGCCAGGTGCGCTTCGTGCGCGACCCCGTGCACGGCACGAACCAGGAGGGGCTGTACTGGCGCTATGAGATGGCGCTGCGCGCGCTGGAATCGCGCCTGGGCTCGATCACCGCCGGCAACGGCGCGATCTACGCCGTGCGCAGCGAGTCCTACATCCACGTCGACCCGATCATGGGCCACGACCTGTCGTTTCCGTTCAACATGGTCAAGCGCGGGTGGCGCGCGGTCTACGTGGCGCAGGCGCGCGCGACGGAGAAGATGGTCCCGTCGATCGAGGGCGAGTTCGCCCGCAAGCGGCGGATGATGAGCCACGCCTGGCCGATCGTCGTGCGCGGCGGCCTGCTGTCGCCGCGCGGCTATCCGCCGCTGTACGCGCTGATGATCGTCTCGCACCGCGTGCTGCGCTATGCCGCGCCGTTCGTGCATGTCGTCCTCTTCCTCGCCTCAGCGGCGCTGATCGGCGAGCACCCCGTCTACGCCGTCCTGTTCGCGCTGCAGGTCGCGCTGCTGCTCGCGGCGCTGCTGGCCTGCCGCCTGCCGCTGCGCCCGCTGCTCGTCGCGCGCTACTACGTCCTGACGACGGCGTCGGTCGCCGCCGGGCTGTGGGACTGGCGGCGCCACGGCACTCCCGCCGGGTGGGAGCCCGCGGACGGCACGCGATGAAGGTGGCTCATCCCGCAGCGGCGCGCCGCACGTTCGACGTCGTCGTTGCGGCGACGGGCCTGGCGCTGGGCGCGCCGCTGATCGCGATCGCGATCGCCGCGATCCGCCTCGAGTCCAAGGGTCACCCGATCTACCGCCAGCGTCGCGTCGGCCTCGAAGGCCGCGAGTTCGACGTTCTAAAGCTGCGCACGATGGTCGACGGCGCCGAGCATCTCGGCACCGGCCTCGCGGTCGACGCCGGCGACGCGCGGATCACGAGGGTCGGCGCGCTGCTGCGGCGCACGTCGGTCGACGAGCTGCCCAACCTCGTCAACGTGCTGCGCGGCGAGATGGCGATCGTCGGGCCGCGCCCGACGCTGCCCGCGCAGGTCGCCCTGTACACCGAGCGCGAGCTCGGCCGCCTCGCCGTGCGCCCCGGCCTCACGGGCTGGGCGCAGGTCAACGGCCGCGCGTCGCTGCCCTGGAGTGAGCGCATCGAGCTCGACCTCTGGTACATCGAGCACCGCTCGTGGCGCCTGGACCTGAAGATCCTCTGGCGCAGCGCGCGGATGGTGTTCGCGGGCGACGGCCTGTACAAGGGCGAGACGGGCGGCTGGAGGCCCCGCTGACGCAGGCGCTCAGCGTGCTCGCTGCAGAGTCTCCTCGAGCGCGTCGAGCGCCGCTCGCAGCTCGGCGATCCGTTCCTCGAGCACCGGCTCGTCGGGATCGCCGCGCTCGAGCCGGTCGGCGCTCTCGCGCGCGTGCTCGATCGCGCGCGCCTCCTCGAGCGAGTTGATGACCACGCCGATCAGGATGTTGAAGATCAGAAACGCCGCGACGAGCGCGTAGGAGATGAAGTAGACGATCGTCCAGTCCGACAGCTCGCGCCCCAGCTGGATCTGGTCGGGCAGGTTCTCGAGCGTCAGCGTCACGAACAGCGTCAGCATCGCCTCGCCGATCGAGCCGTACTCGCGCGGGGCGTGCTCGTCGAAGATCGTCCAGCCGACCATCCCGTAGATGAAGACGACGAGCATCGCCAGCACGGCGAGGCTCATGACGCCGGGGATGCTGCGCCCGATCGCGATCGTCAGCACGCGCAGGTCGGGCAGCAGGCGCACGATCCGCAGCACGCGCGCCAGGCGCGCGAGGCGCAGCAGCATCGCGTTCTCGCGCAGGCCGGGCGTGAACGACGCCATCACGACGACGAAGTCGAAGACGTTCCAGCCGCTGCGAAAGAAGTTCTGCGGCTTGGAGCCGAAGCCGATCAGCCGGATCGCCAGCTCGACGACGAAGACCGCGAGAAAGACGTCGTTGAGCGTGCGCAGCAGGCCGCCGGCCTCGCGCACGACGCCGTCGTAGGTCTCGAGGCCGAGCACGACGGCGTTGGCGAGGATGACGACGAAGATCGCCAGGTTGAAGGCCTGGTTGTCGGCGACCGCCCCGCACCAGCGCACGACGGCCGAGCCGCTGTCGTGCGCCTCGCGCTCGTCGGTTGATGGAAGGCGCCGCATCCGCGGCGCAAGACTAGACGGCGATCAGACGGCGGAGTGCTGCGCGATGCTCGGGATGCGACCGGTCGCGAAGCTCGTGCGCATGTAACAGAACCACGTGACGAAGGCGAAGACCGCGTAGGAGCCGAAGAAGACCCACAGCGCCGACACCGACCAGTCCGCGTTCGCCGCGGCCACCGAGACCTTCTCGGCGGGCGACTCGGCGGCCTTGACGAGCGCCGACACCCCGAGGCTGGCCTGGCGCAGGACGACCTGGATCATGAATCCGCCGAACGCGCCGATCGCCCCGGCGATGCCGATCACGGCGGCTGCGCGGCGCTTCCACTCGACGGCCGCGGCCTTCGGCTCGAGGCCCTTCTCGGCGGCGTCCTTGCGCCCGTAGACGGCGAAGATCGACGGGATCATCTTGTAGGTCGATCCGTTGCCGATGCCGGCCAGCAGGAAGATCACCATGAACGAGGCGAAGAAGACGGTGAAGCTGCGCTGCTGCACGCCCTGAATCGCCACTGCGGTGAACACGCCCATGCCGATGAAGACCGCCAGCGTGACGCGCGCGCCGCCGATCTTGTCGGACATCCAGCCACCCAGCGGCCGCGCGACGGAGCCGATCAGGGCGCCGAGGAAGCCCAGGCCGGCGAGGTACGTGGCGATGAACGGATGCGCCGCGAGGAACTCGGGAAACGTGTTCTTGATCACCAGCGGCAGCGCGAACGAGTAGCCGATGAAGGACCCGAACGTCCCGATGTACAGAAACGACATGATCCACGTCTGCGGGTGCTTGAGCGCCTCGATGTAGGACGTCTTGTCGGACTTCGCCTCGCGCAAGCTGTCCATGTAGAAGTACGCGCACAGCGCCGCGACGACGATGAACGGCATCCAGACGAAACCGGCGTAGGCCATGTTGACGTCGTGCACGGGCAGCTTCACGGCCGCCGCGGGGACGCCGATGATGATCACGAGCGGAACCAGCAGCTGCGCGACCGCTACGCCCATGTTGCCGCCGGCCGCGTTGAGGCCGAGCGCGAAGCCCTTGTGCTTCTCCGGATAGAAGAAGGAGATGTTCGCCATCGACGAGGAGAAGTTGCCGCCGCCGACGCCGGCCGACGCCGCGCACGCGATCAGGATCCACAGCTGCGTGTCGTGGGTCTGGCTTGCCAGCCAGCCGCTGGGCACGAGGAACGCCAGCAGCGACGTCGGGATCAGCAGCAGCGAGGCGCTGATCGTCGTCCACAGCCGTCCGCCGTACTTCGGCACCGCGAAGGTGTAGGGGATGCGCAGAAACGAGCCGACGAGGTTCGGCACGGCGACGAGGATGAACAGCTCGGAGATCGACATCGTGATGCCGATGTTCGCCAGGTTCAGCACGACGATCGTCCACAGCACCCAGATGCTGAAGCCGAGGTTCTCGGCGAAGATCGAGAAGATCAGGTTCTTTTTCGCGATCCTGCGTCCGGACGCTTCCCAGAACGCCTCGTCGTCCGGCTCCCAGCGTTCAATCCAGCGACCACGGCGGCTGTCGGCGTTCGGCAGTGCGGCGGGCGCCTCGGCGGAGCCGGGCGAGTCCATCGTCGTGCTCATGGTGCCTCCAGAAGGCGCGGTCACAGTGGTGAGAACTGCCACGCTTCCAGGCGGCCATTTCCGGCCCGTGTGCGAACTGTGTCGGCTGGGTGACGCGTTTGTTGCCGTTGCGTGTTGCGTAAGCTGCGGCCGATGAGAAGCAGCGTCCGCGCCGCGCGCTTCCAAGCTCGCAAGGCAGTCAACGGTGTCCGGCGCACGCGGGCGCGCGTGCAGGCCGTCCAGCACCTGCGCCGGTCGCTGAACAACGCCGAGGGGACGGTCGCGCTGCAGGAGGAGGCCCAGCGCCACATCGCCGAGGGCACGCTCGTGATGGGCAACATGAGCTACTACGCGCCGCACGTCGTCAAGTACAAGGGCGACACCGGCCGCGTGATCATCGGCAACTTCGCCTCAGTCGCGCCCGACGCGGACTTCTACGTCGGCGGCATGCACCGCACGGAGTGGGTCTCGCTGTACGGGCTGCGCGCGATGCTCGAGCTGCCCGGCGCGCACGCCGACGGCTTCACGCACGGGCGCGGCGACATCGTCGTCGGCAGCGACACGTGGGTGACCAACGGCTGCACGGTGATGTCGGGCGTGACGATCGGCGATGGCGCCGTCGTCGGCACGAAGGCGGTCGTCACCAAGGACGTGCGGCCCTACGCGATCGTCGTCGGCAACCCCGCGCGCGAGATCGGGCGGCGCTTCTCAGACGAGCAGGTCGAGGCGCTGCTGCGCATCCGCTGGTGGGACTGGCCGACGGACACCGTCAAGCAGCACGTCGACCTGCTCTCCTGCCCGGACATCGACGCCTTCATCGAGCGCTTCGACCCCGGTCCTCAGCCGCCGGACGCGAGCGCCCGCACGTAGACGTCGCCCGAGCTGCCGGCGACGTTGCGCGAGTCGGTCGCCGACACGACGCGCAGGCGATGCAGGGCGGGCCGGCGCAGGCGAACGACCTTGCGAAAGCGCCCGCTCGCCGCCCGCACCGGCAGCCGCGCCACCGTCCGGAACGCGCCGCCGGAGATGCGGCGCGCGACGACGAGCACGAGGTTCGCGCGCGGCGGGCCGATCGAGCCGGTGACGAGCAGCGCCCGCCGCGCGGCGATCCGCGACGGCGCGCTCGCGTCGATCCGCGGCGCGACCTTGACGAGCATCGGCGGCGACGCGACGAGCGCGCCGCCGGGCAGCTGCGCGAGCGCGCGCAGCGTGCGCGAGTACTGCGCCGCGACCTGCGCCGACCAGCGGCCGTCGCGGCCGGTGACGACGCGCAGGCGCGTGGCGAAGCCCGAGTAGCCCGCCAGCTGGACGGACACCGGCACGTTCTGAAGCGGCGCGCCGCCGGCGCTGATGACCTGGCCGGAGACCTCGATCGGCTCGGGGTAGCGCAGCACGGGCGCCGCGGTGGAGATCGACAGCGCCGCGACCGGCGGGTCCAGCACCGGCAGCTCGGCTGAGATCTGCGCCGCCAGCGCGCGGATCTGCGGCAGCTGGCGCCCGAGCGCCGCTCCCGGGCAGGAGGTGCGGTCGGCGTCGCGGTGGCCGGAGACGCGCTGCAGCGCGACCGGCGCGCCGGCGGCGTAGCGGCTGCTCGCCCCGCCGCCCGACGTCACGTCGACCTGACCGTGGATCGGCGCGCCGTGCAGGCGCATCTTCCACGCCAGCAGCTCGGCGGTCGCGCGCACGCCGGCGGGCGTCTGCGCGGCAGCGCCGAACGTGCCGATGTTCGCGATCCCGGTCGAGACCGTGTTGAAGCCCTCCGCCTGCGCCCCGATCACCGCTTGGTCGATGCCGCCCGCGCGGCCTTCGAAGATCTGCCCGTAACGGTCGACGAGGAAGTTGTAGCCGATGTCATACCAGCCGTTGGAGTTGCGGTGATAGCGGCAGATCGCGCGCACGATCGCGGCGCTGTCGGCGCGCGCGTAGCCGTTCGCGTTGACCGTGTGGTGCACGAACGCGTTCTGCACGGAGCCGTACTTCGGATAGGCGCGTGGCCGGCCGCAGCTGTCGGCGCCCCACTCCGCGCGCGAGATGATCGGCGGCGCGCCGTCGGCCAGTTGCGCTCGCGCGGGCGCGCCCGTGAGCGCGACGTACGCCTCGTGCGCCGCGCCGCGCAGGGCAGTCAGCCGTCGCGCCACGGCGGTCGCTGAGCCGGTCACGTTGACGAACTGTGCGCGCAGGCCGCGCGGCGGGCGCTTCATGCGCAGCTGCAGAGCGTCGGCGCCACCGGCCCAGACCGGCTCGGCGCCCGCTGCGCCCGCGTGATCGGCGGCCATCGCCGTCCACCCGCTCCACGCGCCGCTGGAAGCGTCGCGCACGCGGATCCTCGCGCCTGCGCCCGCGTGCTCGCCGTGCCAGCGCAGGCCGACGAGGTCGAAGCGCCCGTCGCTCTCGACGACCGCGCTGCGCCAGCCGCCTGCCACCGGCGCGCCGGTGG
>Ga0136631_10000472_pt1 | contig 12470 bp, 9 predicted proteins | sample AntDrymUQ6012206_2_FD_104655 | JGI IMG/M metagenome (GOLD analysis project Ga0136631, IMG submission 104655) | Polar desert sand microbial communities from Dry Valleys, Antarctica - metaG UQ601 (22.06) | ecosystem: Environmental > Terrestrial > Soil > Desert | place: Antarctica: Dry Valley... | reverse complement strand
GTACTGGGGATAGCGGCGCCAGTCAGCGTATGCGCGCTGGACCGAGACTTTGCCTTTGACGATATCGGAGGAGAGAAGATTCTTGAGCTCGGTTTGCAGCTCCGAGCGGATTCCCATCGTGACGTTGTCGAAGTCGATGAGGAGGGCTGCGTTCGGCGCGTGGTGAACGGGGGCGCCCAGCTGGTTGTGCGGAACTGCCTGCGGGCCGCGATGTACCGGGGCGATCTGGCGGTGCGCGGAGGGCGGCGCAGACCGCTGGGGTCGTGAATTCATCAATTGTGGGAGTCCAGGAACTGGGGCTCGAGGCCAGCGGAAACCGCGTGGGGACTGCGAGCCGTGTTGATCCTGCGACGGACGCCGCAGGTAGCGCGTCTTCAGGTCGATGCGAGCGCGTCAACCCCTGGTTGACCGGCCGCCGGATCCTCGAAGTCGCGCTGTTGGTGTGTAATTTATAGAGGAATTCCCATGAATCAACTACGGTTTCGTACCCGCCTGGTTCTGATCCTCTCGTTGTTCGCGATCATACCGGCGGTTGTGCTCACGCTTTTGTGGAGCGGAACCGTGAGCACCGCCCTCCCGCTCGTGAGCGGGCGGACGGCCTGGGACAGCGCCGCTGCCAGTGGAGAGCGCGCGATTGCCGCGGCCCGCCAGAATCGCCTTACCCCCGCCCAGCGGCGGGCGATAGAAGCCCACGAGCGGGAGCTCAGGACATCCGTCGAGCAGGCCCGCCGATACAACTTTCTGGCGACTCGCACGGTACGGGTGATCGCCATCGCGGGAATCTTCGCGTTGCTGGTGCTCACCGGAGCCGCTTCGCGCGTCGCGGGGCATCTGAGCCGCCAATTGAGCCGGCCGCTCGACGAGCTCGTGCGCTGGACGGAGCTGATAGGACATGGTCAGCCGCTGCCTCCGCCGGCGGAGCCCCTCCTTCCGCGGCCTCATCGCAACGGCGACGAGGGCGGCACCACCATGCAGGTCACCATGAGCCGAGTCCGCGGGGCTCCTGAGTTCGAGACGCTTCGGCGAAGCATGCGCGAGATGGTCTCGGAGCTGGAGATGCGGCGTGAGCAGGCGGTCGAATCGGAGCGCCTTCGTGCTTTTCGCGAAAGCGCGCGGCGAGTAGCCCACGAGATCAAGAACCCGCTGACGCCGATCCGCTTTGCGCTGGCGCGCCTGCGCCAGGACGCCCCTCCGGAGCTGCAGGAGAACGTTCATGTCATCCAGATGGAATCCGACCGGCTCGATCGAATGGCGAAAAGCTTCGCGGAATTCGGCAGATTACCGGAAGGACCCGCGGCAGAGGTGGATATCGCGGAGCTCGTGCGCTACACGGCGCGCAGCTGTCTTCCTCCGCAGATCGAGCTCGACATGCGGATCGAGGATGGCCTGCCGCGCGTGCACGGTCACAACGGCGCGCTCGCAGGAGCGCTCAGCAACGTTCTCCTCAACGCCGTCGATGCATTGGGAGAGAAGGGACGGATAACCGTGCGCGCGTCCGCGACGAAGCTGTGGGGTAGGGATGCAGTCCGCATTTCGGTCGCCGATAATGGCTCCGGAATCGCGGCTGAGCGCCTGGAGAAAATCTGGGAGCCGTATGTCACGAGCAAGCCAGGCGGGACGGGACTGGGACTCGCCATCGCGCGGCAGGCGGTGTGGGCGCATGATGGAACCGTCGATGCTACGAGCACGTTGGGACAAGGCACCGAGATCCAGTTCACGATACCCGCTAACGGCACAGTTGCCGAAAGGAAGAGTTGATATGGGACCCGAGATCCTCATCCCGTTTGGTGCGTTCGCAACCGCAATCGCGCTCGCGATCGGCGTGCCACTCGCCCGCGCGTTTTCGCGGCGGATGGACGCCGACTCGCGCGGGCCGCGTATCCCCACCGAAGTCCTGCAACGACTCGAGCGGATCGAGCAGACGCTCGATGCGGCGGCGCTCGAGATCGAGCGGATCTCGGAGGGCCAGCGTTTCACCACGAAGCTGCTTTCAGAAAGCACGGCCCGCGATCCCCGCCAGCTGGGCACGTCGAAGCCCGCGCAGGATCGCGTAACGTAGGTGCCGATAGTCCTCATCGCCGATGACGAGCCGAACATCCGGCGCATGGTCGGCGCGCTCCTCGCGGGCGAGGGCTACGAGGTCACCGAAGCCGCGAGCGGAGCGGATGCGCTCGCCAGGGTAAAAGAGGGAGAGCCGGATATCGCGCTCGTGGACCTGATGATGCCGGGCGCGATGGACGGCATGGCCACGCTCGCCAGTCTGCGCGAAGCATCGCCCGATCTGCCGGTGATCATGATGAGCGGGCGCGCGGGGCTCGCCGACGCGGTAAATGCCACCAAGCTCGGCGCGTTCAACTTCCTCGAGAAGCCGCTTACCCCCGAAGGGGTGATTCTGGCCGTCGCGTCCGCGCTCGAGCTGCGCCAGACCCGGCGTGTAGCGCGGTCGCTCCGCGCGCAGCTCGGGTTTACCGGAAGCATGGTGGGCGGGAGCAGCCAGATGGGTGCGGTCCGGCAGATGATAGCCAGAGTGGCGCCCACCGACGCGAGGGTTCTCATCTCCGGCGAATCCGGCACCGGCAAGGAGCTGGTGGCGAGCGCGATCCACGATGCGAGCCCGCGCCGCGAGAAGCCGTTCGTGCGGGTGAACTGCGCCGCCATCCCGCGCGATCTCGTCGAGAGCGAGATGTTCGGACACGAGCGGGGCGCGTTCACGGGCGCCACGCAAACACGCATCGGCAGGTTCGAGCTCGCGCACCGCGGGACGCTCTTCCTCGATGAAGTGGGCGATCTCGGTCCCGATGCCCAGGCAAAGCTGCTGCGCGCAATCGAGGCGAAGGAGATCCAGCGCGTAGGAGGCAACAAGATCATCCGCGCCGACGTTCGGATCATCTCAGCGACCAACCACGATCTGCTGCGGGCGGTGCGGGCGGGAAAGTTCCGCGAAGATCTGTTCTTCCGGCTCAACGTCATCCCGCTGGAGATTCCCCCCCTGCGGGACCGCGGTGATGACATCCTCGAGCTCGTCGAGCATTTCTCCGAGCAGTTTCTCCAGCGCACCGGCCAGGCGAAGCCCCGCTGGCGAAGCGATGCGCTGCTGCTGCTGCGCGAGTATCCGTGGCCGGGCAACGTGCGCGAGCTCGCCAACATAATCGAGCGCCTGGCGATACTGCATCCGGGCGCCGAGATGACCGGTCCACAGGTCGAGGATGTTCTCATCGTGGAGCGCGACGATATCGAGCAGGGTGCGCCGATCGCAGCATCCGCAGGTGCCCAGCGCACTTCGCCGGCCGACTCCTCCGGAGGCCGGAACGAATCAGCCGGAACTGCTTCTCTGGCGGACCGACTGGATAGCTTTGAGCGATCGGTGATCGCGCGCGCTCTCTCGGAATCAGGCGGTAACGTCGCCGACGCGGCAAGACGGCTCCAGACCGACCGCCCCAACCTCTACCGGCGCATGAAGCGACTCGGAATCACCGCGAACAGGGTATAAGTGCCAATGAAGACAATTACCGCATCGCGGCTGGCGCCGTTCGCGTTGTTGCTCCTGGTGCCGGCTGTCGCACCGATTGCCCAGGAATCTGCCCGTACACCGGAAGCCGCAGCCGCTCCGGACACACTCGACGCCGACACCACCGCCGAGCGGCTCGGACTGTGGGCACGGCGGACACGGAGCAGCGGATTGATTCTCAGCTCCGGCAAGACCTACAACCGCGTCGAAGGACTTCCCGTGCAGCTCGGTCCGGTCTTCCGCGATAGTGTGGAGAGCGCCGCCTTCAACGTGCAGGTGCTGGGAATCATCCGCAGCGCCAACACCTTCCACTGGGATTCCGAGAATCTGGGTCACCGTGCAACCGCGGACGTCCGCGTGGGCCGCGGCCGCGGGTATTCGCTCGGCCTCGCCTTGTACGACGTCGTCACCCCGATCGAGACGTGGCAGCTCGGCGAGCCCGACGCCAGCCTTGCCACGCTGTTCGGCCACCGGGATTTCCGCGACTACTTCGGAAGACACGGCGCCAGGGCGAGCGCGACGCTTCATCTGAGCGCCCGCAGCAGCGTCGGAATCGACTGGAGCGACGAGCGCTGGCAATCACGACGCGTGCGGAGCGTCTTCTCCGTATCGGGGAATGGGAAGAGCTGGCGGGCGAATCCCGCCGTCGATGCGGGGAGGTTCCACGTCGGCGTCGCGCGCGCGAACGTTGACACCCGTAACGACGAGCTCAACCCGGCGACTGGTTGGCTGATCCTCGCCGAGTACGAGCGCGGGTCGGGGTCGTACACGGACGTTGGACGGACGTCTCCGCTGGCGAGGCAGGCGACCGGACCACTCGTCAGTTATGGCCGGACCATTCTGGACCTGCGTCGCTACAACCGCGTTTCCCCGAGTACTCAGCTCAACGCGCGACTGGTCCTGGGCGGCTGGCTGCATGGCGACGAGCTGCCACTCGAGCGTCGCTTCTCGGTTGGCGGCATCGGCACGCTTCCAGGGTTCGATTTCAGGAGAATCGAGCCGGATGTGGTCGACGTTGCGCAGTGCAGCGATGGCGGGGCAGTCCCCGCCGGGAACCCGGCGCAGTGTGAGCGCATCGCGCTCGTTCAGCTCGAATACCGGAGCGAGATCAACTCGCCGCTGCTCGATTTTCTGAATTCACGGCCGATCCGGCTGCGCGGTATCGGCTTCACCGTCGATCCGACCCTTGTCGCTTTCGTCGACGCAGGGCGTGGATGGCTGGTTGGCTCGCCGGCTGGAACGCTTCAGTACCGGAGCGGCACCATCCCGCCGTTCGGCACTTTCAGGACCGATGTGGGGCTCGGGCTCGATCTCGGCCTCATCGGGGTTTACGCCGCGAAAGCGGTATCGGATGCGAGTCAGCCGGCGAATTTCTCCCTGCGGGTGCGGCGACGCTTCTAACGATGCCGACGGCAGAATCACAGAGGGAGTATTCGCTGCTCGCCGGCGCGACGACACGCGCCGGGCTGGTCGCCGCCGCCTCGCTTCTGCTTGCATCAGAGCTGTTGGGCCAGAAAGCGCGTCTCGAGGTGACGGCGCCGCCGCAGCGGGCGTGGACCGAGCAGGCGCCAAGCGTGTCGTCGGCCGGCCTGCTCGCCGACGACGCGATGCGCGATCTGATCTCCAACGGATTTCCCGCGCGCCTCCACTATCGACTCGAGCGCTGGAAGTCGGGTCGGTGGTTCGATGACATTCAGGCTGCATCCGAGTGGGATGTCATTCTCAGGTACGACGTGCTGAGCAAGCGATACCAGGTCGCGCGAGTGGTGAACAAAAAGGCAGAGGCACTCGGGGATCACCCTACTCTCGAAGAGGCGGCGGAGGCGGCGGAGGCACCGTATCAGACGACCATCTCACTGCCCAGGAAGGGCCAGCGCGGCTACTACAATCTGCTGCTCGACGTCGAGATGCTGTCGCTCAGCGACCTCGACGAGGTAGAGCGGTGGCTGCGGGGAGAGCTCAAGCCGGCGGTTAGGGGCGAGAAGAATCCGGGAACCGCGCTCACGCGCGGCGTACGCACGCTCGTCGTGCGCCTGCTCGGCGGCGAGAAGCGGCACTACGAGGCGCGCTCGGGCACGTTCCGCCTTTAGCCGCTGCAGCTCGAGCTGCGCGGCTGCGGCGCGGCTGGCGTCTCCGTGCGGGGGAGGTGAGGGTGTCCTCCTCGGCGACTACGCTCGCTCGGGCGGAGCCGGGTACTACGCTCGCGCCAGCTTCCGCTGGCACTCGCCCGTCTCCTGGTCGCTCGCTGAAAGTCGCCTGCGAGGACACCCTCACCTCCCCAACCGGCACGATCGCATACGCGGCAGCGCAACGCGCTGCATCGTCGTGCGGGACCAGGAGCGTTTCGTTCCGCGCGGCCCGCAGCGCCACCCGTGGCGAGCAGGAGCTCGGCGGGCGGGCGGGGCGCCACGAGGAGAGTGTTCCTCGAGCGCTGACTACATGGCGATGATGCAAAAAACCAGAGGAAAAACTCCTCTGGCTCAAACAGGTCAGCGCGCGCAGCTAATGCGCGACGTGCAGGTGGCCGTGGTGCGGGTGGCGGTGCTCGAGATCTTCCAGATGGTGCAGGGTTTCTTCACCGTAGAATAGCTTGATGTAGCGGGCTTGAGTCGGAGTAAGTCTCCGCACCGCCCAGCTGAGATGCACGAAGTGCGGCTCCACCGGCGGATGCATCGGGTGCATTCCGATCTCACTCGGCAGGTTGTTCGCCTTGCGGGTGTTGCAGGGGCTGCAGGCGGTCACGACGTTGGTCCAGTCGTTCGCGCCGCCTCTCGACAGGGGAACGAGGTGGTCGCGGGTGAGCGACTCGCGCGGCTTGAGCTCGATCTGCAGCCGTCCGCAGTACTGGCACCGATAGCGGTCGCGCGCGAAGAGAAACGTATTCGTCACCTGGCGGCGGAAGCGGCGCGGCACGTGGATGAAGCGCATGAGACGAATCACCGCCGGGCGCGGGAGCGTAAGGCGCTCGGAGCGGACCACGCGATCGGAATCAGCCTCGACGATCTCCGCCTTCCCATCTATCACCAGCCGCAATGCGCGACGGAGCGGAACCATCGTCAACGGCTCGAACGAAGCATTCAGCGCCAGACAACCAACGACCAAGCACTCCTCCTTGGCAATAAACCGCGGCGGCGCGAGAGCTGTAAAACCACTCTGCCGGGCGGCCGCAACCAACCCTTCGGAATATACTGCCCGTGCGCAGCCGGCCGCACGATGCCTCTGTTTCGACGACGCTCGCGGTGGGGGGTAACTAGATACCGGCAGTCACCGCCGCCGGTACATGCGTCAGCCACCCATATCGATCCGGCCGCGACCCGTTCGCGATTCCCATGTACTCGCGCTGGATCTCCAGGGTCAGCGCACCCGGCTTCCCGTCGGCAATCGGTATCCGGTCCACGGATCGGATCGGAGTGATCTCGGCCGCGGTCCCGGTGAAGAACAGCTCGTCGGCGATGTAGAGCATCTCCCGGGGAACGGACTGCTCCACCACCTCCAGGCCCATGTCGCGCGCGATCTGGATCACCGAGTCGCGCGTGATGCCATTCAGGATGGCGGAGCTGATCGTCGACGTAATCAGCTTTCCATCGCGCACGATGAAGAGATTCTCGCCGCTCCCTTCCGACACCAGGCCGAAAGAGTCGAGCATGATCCCTTCGACGTAGCCATCCACCCGTGCCTGCATCTTGGACAGCTGTCCGTTGAGATAGTTCCCGCCCGCCTTGGCGAGCGAGGGAAAAGTATCCGGAGCGGCGCGCCTCCAGCTCGAGACACAGACGTCGGCGCCATTCTTGAGAGCGTCCGGCCCCAGATACGTCCCCCACGTCCACGGAATGATGAAGACCTCGAGCGGCGTGTCACTGGGCAGCACGCCCATCTGCTCGCCGGCGCGCAGGGCGATCGGGCGCAGGTAGCAGCTGGGCAGCCCACTCTCGGCGACGGTGTCGACGGCCGCCTTCGACAGATCCTCGATCGAATAGGCGAGCGGCATCCGGTAGATCTTGCACGAGTCGACGAAGCGGCGCATGTGGGCGCCGACCCGGAAGATCGCCGGCCCGCTGGGAGTCGCGTAGCAGCGAATACCCTCGAACACACTCGACCCGTAGTGAACCACATGGCTCATCACGTGAATCGTGGCGTCCTCCCAATTCACGAACTGCCCATCGCGCCAGATACGGTGGTGATTGTTTGCTGCCGCCATTGAGCCGGGCTTCCTTCGGTGAGGAGAGTTGAAGATATCCAACGACTGACGAAGTACGCTACTGGGCCCGGGCCTGAAGCCCCGCGCGCGCGCTGGTCCATGACGCGAGAGCCGAGCCAGCGGAGTTGACGCGGTCTACGAGGTCCGTATCGATACCCAGAACACGTCCACGCTCCACCAGAACGCTGCCTCTCACGGTTACCAGCTCCGCGGACCGCCCCGGCAACGCGAAGACAGCCGCCGCAGACGGATCTCCCAGCGGCGTCGTGCGCGGGGTGTCGATGCGAAAAGCGGCGAGGTCGGCATCCTTTCCGACCTCGAGCGACCCGGTGCGAGCTTCCAGGCCCAGCGCGCGAGCGCCCCCCAGCGTCGCGAGCGCGAGGGCTTCGTCGGCACCGAACGCGTCGTGCCGCCGGGTGGAGGCCCGGTGAATGAGGACCGCGAGCCGCGCTTCGTCGAGCATGTCCATGCGATTGTTGCTGGCGACCGAATCAGACCCGATTCCCACTTTCACCCCTGCCGCGATCATCGGAAGTATGGGAGCGATCCCGTGTCCGAATTTCGCGTTCGAGGCCGGGCAATGAGCGACCGAGCAGCCGTGGCGCGCCATCACCGCAATATCAGCATCATCCACGCGCACACAATGAATGAGAAGCGGGCCGCGCTCGAGCGCACCCCGTTCCTCGAGCAGCGCGATCGACGAGCGCGCGCGTCGTGCAGCGGTGATACCGCGTCCGCGCAGCGCCTCCGAAAAGTCTCCCGTTCCTTCGACCACGCTTCGCTGCTCGGCGTCACTTTCAGCGACGTGCATCGCGAGCGGCAGGCCTCGTTCGTGGGCGAAGCGCGCGGCAGCAGCATAGAGCGGATCGGAAACCGTATAAGGCGCGTGCGGAGATACTCCGAGCGTTACGAGGTCCGTCCGCTCCGTCTCGAGCGCGATGATGCGATCCTCGAGCTCGCGCATCGCTTTGTCGGCGTGCGAGGGATCGGGTCCGAACACTTCCTGGTACATGACGCCCCGCACACCGAGCTCACGCATTGCCCGCATCACGACGCCGCTCGAGCACGTATCCGCGTAGGTCGTGACCCCCGCCTCGAGACCCTCGATGATTCCGAACCGTGCGGAATCGAGCAGCATCCCTTCGGTGAGGGCCTCGTTGCGGCTCCGACGCAGCCGGTCGATCCAGACCGTGAAGCGACAGTCCTCGAGAAAGCCGCGCATGACGGTGAGCTCGAGGTGGGTATGTGTGTTCACGAGTCCAGGGAGCAGGATCGCATCGCCGAGCTCGGTGTCGTCACCGGCGGGAGCCGTCTCTCGTGGACCTACATAGGTGATGACTCCCGCGCTTTCGACGACAGTTCCGTTCTCAATCGGCGGCCGGGTGATGGGCAGGACCCAGCGCGCGTGATAGCGCATCAGCGCGGCACGTTCGGCTGGCGCTGGGGAGTGGGGATTACCCGCGCGCCGGAATCCGGGCGGGGAGCCGGGCGCGTTCCGGAATCCGCGGGCCTCACGGAATCGCGGCGCACCGGCGGACGCACGACCGGCGCGGGATTAGGCGCGCGAATGACCGGGGCACTGCGCCGCGTCGTGTCGAACACCGTCGGAGCCCGGCGCGTCGAAGGCACCGGCTCGTATCCGGGCTGGATCGCGGGTGGCGTCACGCGTGTCTGCGGCTCGAGTCCCGTGGGTGGAGTTACCGGCGGCAGCCCGAAAGTATCGAGCGGCGAAAGTCCCGGTGAGCCGTAGGCGAGATGCCTGTCACAATCGCGCGTCGGCTCGGTGCCCGAGATATAGAACTCGCTCGTCACCAGCTCGCGGGGGCAATAAGGCGTCTGGAGTAGTCCGCTCGTTCTGTCTATCTCGCGCGTGACGACCGAGATCGGCTTCGGCCAGTCCGGCGACTGCGGTTTTCTCCGATAGACCTCGCTCATGAACGCCGTCCACGCGGGAGCCGCAAGCACACCGCCCTGCGCATTGCTCTTGATCTTCTGCGGGCGGTCGAGGCCCATCCACACGCCGGCGACGAGGTCCGCGGTGTAACCGATGAACCAGACGTTCGTGCCATCGTTGGTGGTTCCCGTTTTGCCGCCCGCTGGAATGTGAAACCCCGACCCCCAGACTCCCGCGGCGCTGCCGCGGCGCACCACGTCCTTCATGATGTCCACCATCACCCAGGCTTCCTCCGGCGACATGACCTGGGTGCGGGTGGGAGTTGGCTGCCACAGGATCTCGCCTTTCTGGTTCTCGACCCGGACGATCGCGTTCGGCGTCGCTCGTACGCCCAGGTTCGCGAATGCTGTATAGGCCGAGATCAGCTCGATCGGGTAAACATCGGCAGCTCCGATGTGGATCGATGGATACGGTGGAATTGGAGTGGTGATGCCGAAATTGCGCGCTTCGCTTATGACGGTGGCCTCTCCGAGCTCCATGCCTAGCCGAATGGAGGCGAGATTGCGTGACTGATAGAGGGCCTGTCGCATCGGAATCTCGCCGAGGAAGGCGAGGTCATAGTTCTGCGGCGCCCACGTCTCCTGGCCCGGGACGTTGAGCACGAGCGGGCTGTCGTTGACGATGTACGAAGCGGGCCGCCCGTTCTGAATCGCGGCGGCATACACGATCGGCTTGAACGTCGATCCGGGCTGGCGCAGTGCCTGTACCGCGCGGTTGAACTTCGAGTCGTAGAAGTCGCGACCCCCGACCATTGCCCGCACCGCTCCATTTCGCGGATCGATGGCGATGAAGGCTCCCTGGAGATACGGCGATGCTCCGCCGCCGATGTCCCCTTCCCGGCGCGCGATGTAGTACTCGTAGGTCTTGTGGGGATAGGCGCCATACCGACCCCCTTCGATTGCGCGGATCTGGCGCTCGAGCGCGCGCTCGGCCGCGCTCTGCATCTCGATGTCCAGGCTGGTGTAAACCTTCAGTCCCTGCTCGTAGAGCTGCTTCCCGAACTGCGCGTCGAGCTGCTGCCGCACCCATTCGACGAAGTACGGAGCCGTCTCGCCCGACTCGGTTTTGTTCGCGAGACGCAGTGGATACGCCCGCGCCTGACTGGCATCCGCCTCGCTGATTTTCCCCGCATCGCGCATGAGGCCGAGAACGGTGTTGCGGCGCTGAATGGCGCGGTCGGGATAACGGACCGGATTGTAGCGCGATGGGGCCTTCGGCAGCGCGGCGAGAGTCGCGGCCTCGGCGAGATTCAGATCGCGAACCGACTTACCGAAATAACGCTGCGATGCGGTCTCGACTCCGTAGGCGCCGTGTCCGAGATCGATCTGATTGAAATACAGCTCGAGAATCCGCTTCTTGTCGTAGGTTGCTTCGATCTGCCTGGCGACTTTCGCTTCCTTCAGCTTCCGGATGGGACTCTTTTCCCTCGAGATCTGATCGGGGAAAACGTTTCTCGCCAGCTGCATCGTGATCGTCGAGAAACCCTCCGAGAAGCCATTGACCGGCGACTTGAGTATCACTCCCGCGGCGCGATACCAGTCGATACCCGCGTGCGAGAAGAACCGCTTGTCCTCCGTGGAGATGAACGCGTCGATGACGACTCGGGGAATCTCGTCGTACTTGACCAGCGTCCGGCGCTCGAGCCCCAGCTCGGCGATGAAGCGTCCATCAACCGCGTAGAGCTTTGAGGTCTGATTGGGCGTGTATTCGGCGAGCGACTCGATGGTGGGACACTGGCTGCCGCGGCAGATGAGCGCCCAGCTCGCGTAGAGAAGGCCGGCGCCGACGGAGAACAGGAAGGTGAATCCGAGAAGCAGGGCTCGCATCAGCGTCGGATGACGCTTGCGGAACGAAAGCTTGGCGGTGCCTTCCGAGTGTTCCGGCCGGCCGGCGGAGCGGGAGGGGCCAGGATTTCCTGGGGTGTCTGCTGACATTCGATTTGAAAAGTAACCGTCCTACACCGAAGGTGACACAATAGACGGCCCGCCCTATCTTCCCCGCATGCACGCCTCTCAGCCGCTGCTGGACGAGCTCACCTGGCGCGGCCTCGTCTACCAGCACACCGACGGACTTGCTGACGCCCTGAACGCGGGAAGCGTCAGCGCGTACGCCGGCTTCGATCCAACCGGTCCCAGCCTTCACGTCGGGCACCTCGTTCCGGTGATGGGCCTCGCCCATTTGCAGCGCGCCGGCCACCGTCCCATTGCGCTCGTCGGTGGCGGCACGGGCATGATCGGGGATCCGAGCGGCAAGGCTGCGGAGCGGCAACTGAGCTCCGCCGAAGAAGTCGCGCGCAACGCGCGGGGGCTGGAGGAGCAGCTCAGGCTCTTTCTGGATTTCACCGGCCGGACGGCGGCCCGCATGCGTGACAACGCGGCGTGGCTGTGCAAGCTCGGCGCGGTGGACTTCATGCGGGATGTGGGCAAGCACTTCACCGTGAACTACATGCTGGCCAAGGAATCGGTGCAGTCGCGCATCGAGGGCGGCATCTCGTTCACCGAGTTCTCGTACATGCTGCTCCAGGCTTACGATTTTCTGGAGCTGCACCGGCGGGAGGGGGTGACACTCCAGATCGGTGGAAGCGATCAGTGGGGGAACATCACCGCCGGGCTCGAGCTCATTCGGCGGGTGGAGGGCACGACCGCGCATGCTCTGACCATGCCGCTGGTGACGACAGCCAGCGGCAACAAGTTCGGCAAGACGGAATCGGGCGCGGTCTGGCTCGATCCGAAGATGACGACACCGTACAGGTTCTACCAGTTCTGGATCAACGTCGATGATCGTGATGTCGGCCGGTACCTGCGTTATTT
>Ga0136631_10000471_pt1 | contig 12472 bp, 11 predicted proteins | sample AntDrymUQ6012206_2_FD_104655 | JGI IMG/M metagenome (GOLD analysis project Ga0136631, IMG submission 104655) | Polar desert sand microbial communities from Dry Valleys, Antarctica - metaG UQ601 (22.06) | ecosystem: Environmental > Terrestrial > Soil > Desert | place: Antarctica: Dry Valley... | reverse complement strand
GTCCGACGGCGTCGCTCCCTTGGCGATCCACTGCCGTGCCTTCTCCGCATCCACCTGCACCTTGTTGGCGATCGTTTCGCCCTTGGGGTTGTAGGTCCCGATGATCTCGATGAAGCGGCCGTCGCGCGGCGCCTCCTGGTCGGCGATCACGATGCGATAGAGTGGAAGCTTTCTCCGGCCGATGCGGCGGAGACGAATGCGAGTTGCCATGTGGGTTCCTGGTGGTACGGGTTAACCGGGGAATCCGCCGCGTCCGAAGGGCAGCTTCAGACCGGCGCCTCCGGTCTTCCCCGCAATCTTCATGAACTTCTGCATCTGCTTGAACTGCGCGAGCAAGGTGTTGACTTCCTGCACCGTGCGTCCCGACCCCTTGGCTATGCGCAGCCGGCGCTGGCCGTTGATGACGTCGGGGTTGACTCGCTCCTTCGGCGTCATGGACAGGACGATCGCCTCGACATGCTTGAGCTTCTTGTCGTCGAGCTTGGCCGCCTGGAGCATGGCCGGGTTCACCCCCGGCAGCATGCCGAGCACATTCTTGAGCGGCCCCATCTTCTGCATCTGTCGCATGGCGACAAGGAAGTCGCCGAGATCCATCCCCTTCTTCGACTGGGCCTTCTTGGAGAGCCGTTCGGCGTCCTTCTCGTCTACCGACGACTGCGCCTTCTCCACCAGCGAGAGGATATCGCCCTGCTGGAGGATACGGCCCGCGAGCCGGTCGGGATGGAACGGCTCCAGCGCCTCGAGCTTCTCGCCCACGCCGATGTACTTGATCGGCGCGTGAGTGACCCCGTATATCGAGAGCGCGGCACCACCCCGGGCATCGCCGTCCATCTTGGTCAACACCACGCCGGTGATCCCGAGCGCCTCATGAAAGCCCTGGGCGATCCGCACCGCGTCCTGACCGGTCATGCCGTCGGCGACGAGCAGGATCTCGTGCGGCTTCACGGCGGTCTTGAGCCGCTTCAGCTCGTCCATCATCTCGGCATCGATCTGGAGCCGGCCCGCGGTGTCGACGATGACGGTTCGAGCGCGGGCCTTCTCCGCGGCCACCAGCCCGTCTCGCACGATTCTGACCACGTCCTGCGTGCCGAGGTCGCTGTGGACCCCCACCTCAACCTGGCGCCCGAGCGTGTGCAGCTGTTCGATGGCGGCCGGCCGATACACGTCGGCTGCCACCAGGAAAGGCGCTTTCTGCTCCAGCTTCAACCGCTTGGCGAGTTTGCCCGCGGTGGTGGTCTTGCCCGATCCCTGCAGGCCGACCAGCAGGATGATCGTCGGGGGAACCGTCGCGTACGTGATGGGCGCCTGTTTCTCGCCCAGCAGCACGACCAGCTCGTCGTAGACGATCTTGACCAGTTGATGCCCTGGCCGGACTTCCTTGAGTGCGGCGAGCCCAACCGCCTTCTCCTGCACCCGGGTGAGAAAATCCCGGGTCAGGTCGAAGCTCACGTCGGCCTCGAGCAGGATCCGCCGGATCTCCCGGAGTCCCTCGGTGACCGCCTCTTCCGTCAGAACGCCCCGCCCAGTCAGCCGCTGGAGCGTGGCGTTGAGTTTGCCAGAAAGCTCGTCGAACATAAGCCCGTAAGCTTAAACGGGAAACGAGCTTTGGGCAAGTTCCGGGGTCAACCGAGCGGGCGTCTTGCCGCCGCAGAATCAGGTGGGTTACGCCAGCCAGTCAGATCCGTGCCAGCAGAGCGACAAAGCGGGGATGGCTCCGGAGGGAATTGAGGTCGGGGTCCTTCTCTACCCAAGGGCGGTGGCCGGCGCCGTACAACGTGGCCTTCTCCAGACAATCGAGCGCCTTGTCGGTGAGGCCGAGTTTAGCGTAGGTGCATGCGACGTTGTACAGCACCGCCGGATCTTCGGGATCGAGGGCGATCGCTCGCTCGGCCCACTCCTGACTCTGTTGCGATCTGCCGAGATATGCCAAGCTGACTGAACCCAGGTAATAAGCCCGGGCGTCGTTCGGGTTAAGCTCGACGTGACGCTCGATGATCTGCGCCGCCTTGAGATATAGCTGGAGGCATGCAGCTTCTCGACCGAGAGCGGAGTAGGTCATGGCGAGCAGGGTCGGGCTCTGGTAGTCCTCGGGTCTGAGGGCAGATGCCTGCTCGAAGGCGGCCGCCGCCTCCTCATAGTGGCCCTGCTGAAACGACGCGCGTGCGTAGAAGTAGCGGGCTTCGAAGGACTTTGGATCCAACCGGATCGCAGTCAGTAGTTCCCGCTCGGCCTCCTCGTACTCCTCGCTCAGGGTAAGGGCCAGGCCACGTGCAGCATGGGCTTCCGCCATCCCCGGAGCCAATTCCAGGGCCTTTCGGCTCGCGGTCTGTGCCGCTTCGAGGTTTGCGCGGCTGGGGTCCCACCACATGAAGAGGAACGAGCTGCAGTCGGCGGTTCCGGCATAGGCGGGTCCGAAGGCGGGATCGATCTCGATAGCCCGGGCAAACATTCGCCGGGCAAACTGCAGGCTCTTCTCCCGAAAAAGGTTGAAGGCCTGACGGCCGCGGAGATAGAACTCGTAGGCCTCGACGCTCCCGGTTCTCGGCTTGTCGATGGCCCGCTTCTCCTGCTCGGTCAGCACCAGACGCAGCGCCCGCACGATGTTCTCCGCGATTTCGTCCTGCACTGCAAAGACGTCCTCCAGCTCGCGGTCGAACCGCTCCGACCAGAGGCAGTACCCATCGGCCACGTTGATCAGCTGGACGATGATCCTGAGCCGGCTGCCGGCCTTCCGCACACTTCCCTCCAGCACCGTGCTCACGCCCAACTGCTCACCGACCTCCCGGATGTCCTGGTTCTTTCCCTTGTGAGCAAAGGCCGACGATCGGGAGGCAACACGCAGGGCCTGAACCTTGGTGATCGCGTTGATGATCTCTTCCGCGATGCCCTCGCAGAAATAATCCTGGTCCTTCTCCGGGCTCATGTCGACAAAAGGCAGGACGGCGATCGACTTGCCGGTCGTCTGCTGGGGAGTGACCGTCGTGACATCGGCACCTGAGCTAGCGCTCTCGTCCGGGACGGTGGCGAGCGCCTGAACCAATTGCGTCGCGCTGGCGAACCGGTCCGCAGGATTCCTGGCCAGCAGGCGGGACACGACCTTGTCGAGCACCACCGGCACACCGGGGCGGCTGACGCGGATCGAGGGTACTGGCTCGGTAAAACGCTTGACGATGACCGCCTGGGCTGTGGCGCCCGCGAATGGCGGCTGCCCCGCCAGCATCTCGAACAACATGCAGCCGAGCGAGTACAGATCGCTCCGCCCGTCCAGCTCCTCGTCGCCCGACGCCTGTTCCGGACTCATGTAGGCGGGGGTGCCGAGTGTGAGCCCGGTCTGAGTGAGGGCGACCTCGGTTCCCGAGCTCAGCGCCTTGGAGATCCCGAAATCGGTGACCATGGCCTCGCCCTCGTGGAGCATGACATTTTCGGGCTTGATGTCACGATGGACGACGCCCTGTCCATGGGCATAACCCAGCGCAGAGGCGACTTCCCGAGTGATACGCACTGCCTCGGCAAGCGGCAGCCGCGGCTCGCGGGTCAGCCGGCCCCGGAGCGATTCGCCCTGCACGTACGGCATGACGTAGTAGAGGAAGCCGTCGGCCGCACCGGAGTCGATGAGGGTGAGAATTCGGGGGTGATTCAGCCGGGCCGCGATCTCCACCTCACGCTGGAAGCGCTCCAGCTCGACGCTTGCGGCGAGATAGGGGTGGAGAATCTTGATTGCAACCGCGCGCCGGTGCTTACGGTCCTGGGCCAGATAGACGGTCGCCATCCCTCCGCGCCCGATCTCCCGCTGCAAGTCATAGCGGTCCCTCAGCGCGGCTTGCAGGCGGGCCTGGAGGTCCGGCGCGGAGCGGGAATCCTGAGCGGGCATAATCAAGGATACCGGGCGAGCGGACAGGTAGTAAGCTGCCCCGCTGCCCCGCTGCCCCCCTGTCCCGCTAATCTTCCACCATGCAGGACATCAGCAACGCCGAGGAACGACAGCGCAACCTCGACCGCATGAAGCGGCGGGCCACCGGCCTTCTCGTGCTCATGGGTGCGGTGTTTGTGGCGACCAGCGTTCTTGAGCCACAGTACGCCTGGGTGGGCTACATCCGGGCCACCGCGGAAGCCTCCCTGGTGGGGGGAATCGCGGATTGGTTTGCGATCACGGCGCTCTTCCGTCACCCGCTCAATCTCCCGATCCCCCACACCGCCATCATCCCCAGTCGGAAGGACCGGATCGGGCAGAGTCTGGGAAATTTCGTCCAGAACAACTTCCTGTCACCCGACGTCCTTTCGGAGAAGCTTCGAGCAGCCGGAATCAGCCGTCGCGCGGCCGAGTGGCTCGCCGAGCCGGAGAATGCGCGAAGAGCGGCCCAGCACGTGGCCACGGTGCTCACGAGCGCGGGCACGGTCATTCACGACGAGGACGTCCACGCCCTCCTCGACCGGAGCGTGATGGAGCCGCTCCGCCGGATGCCGATCGCGCCGGTGTTATCGAAGGGCCTGGAGCTGCTCACCGTGGATAACCGCCATCAGCAGCTGCTCGACCGGGTCATCCATGGCCTGACCCGCCTGGTAGCCGAAAATGAGATCCTGATCCGCGACCGCATCCGGGAAGAGAGTCCCTGGTGGGTACCGGAAATGGTGGACGACCGGATCCACCGAAAGGTCCTGGGAGGGATCGAGCGGACACTGTTTGAGGTCGGCGCCGATACCGATCATCCCCTCCGGCATCAATTCGACGAGCTGCTGTCAGAGTGGATGGTGCAGCTGCAAGAATCCCCCGAGGTGATCGCCCGGGCGGAGGCGATCAAGCAGCAGATCCTGGATCCCGAGACCAGTGGCCGGCTGGCTGCATCGCTGTGGGGCGAAGTAAAGGAGGCGCTCGGGCGCACGAACACGCCCGGTGAAGGCGGCGCCATGGACGCCGTCGCACGCGGCCTCTCGGCCCTGGCCACTGCCGCTCTGGAGGACGACGCCCTGCTCGAGAAAGTGGACGGCTGGGTGATCGGGGCCGTGCTCAGCGTGGTCGAGCAGCACCGCCACGAAGTGGGTCAGCTGATTTCGCAGACCGTGAGTGCCTGGAACCCGGAAGAGACCTCCCGCCGCATCGAGCTGCTCGTCGGGAGGGATCTGCAGTACGTGCGCATCAACGGTACGCTGGTTGGTGGTTTGGTAGGCCTGATCATCTACAGCGTGACCCAGCTGCTCTGATCACCATTGGCTCGCCCAAGGCCGGCATGTGGGTTCCGGCGGCCAACATTACTTTGCCAACGACACCTCCGGCACGTTGCCCCAGCCCGCCCATTCCGTGGGTGCGAGCACGTAGCGCATCGCCGGCCTCTTATTCAGCTCGAAGCTCTCGAGCACGGTCCGATAGCCTTCGCGCGAGGTCGTTCTCAGCTTCCCGCCGTAGCCCCAGGTGAAGCGTTCAGCCGACCGGGTGTCGTCCCACACCACATACCACACAAGCGCCGGGCCCGACGGCGTCGAGAATATCCGGTAGCGATCTCCGCCCCATCCAATGGGACCTCCGGGCCGCACCTCGCGAGCCCCGGACAGCCGGGCCATGAGCACGCGCATCTCGCTCTCGCCCAGCACGTCCTCATGGATGACCTCGGAGCCCGGCGGCAGTGTCAGTGCCAGGGGCAGATCGCCTCTGAGGTATCGGTCGGGAAACAGGATCTGCTCGGTGGAGACCGGCATCCGGGGACCGTACGGCACGGTGTCTCGCAGCGGCGAAGTCTTCCACCGGTGCATGAACTCCGCGCCCGCGAGGTAGGGAAAGATCAGGGACTCACGGACCACCAGCGGCGCCTTGGCAAAGACCGGCATGGACGACTGCTGCTCCCGGACCTGCTCCCGGTAGAGATCCCAGAACTCGGGATTGTCGCCCACGTTCTGCCCTGGCGACAGGACCTCGATGGAGGCGAGGGTGGCCTGGCCTTCCAGTACCGCCTGTGCCGCGGTCAACCGGTCGTTGTTGGAGGTATCGTGCAGAATGGAGTCGAGCGGGATGTACTGCCCCTGTAGCGCATGGATCATCTCATGAGCCAGCACCAGGCGCAGCTGCACCGGGTCTGCATCGGCGACTGCGAACAGGGTGGCCGAGTCGGGGTCATAATACCCGGCGACCTGCTCGCTGTAGAGATCCACCAGCAGCGAGCGGAGCTTGAGCGTATCGGGCAGCAGCCCGAACAGCCTGTAGGTCGTCTCCAGGCCCCTCAGCTTGGTGGGCGGCAGCTGCTCGTCCAGCTTGCGGATGAGATAGGCCCGCACCTGCGCGCGAGACCGGATGGCCACCTTGGGGCTCGCCTTGAAGTTCAGCCCGGTGGCCTGCTCCACCGGCGCCCGGAGGCTGTCCACCAGATGCTGCAGGAGACCAGCTCGTGAGGCCGGCGGGGCGGAGCCACGACAGGACAGGAGAAGCGCGGCCAGAAGCACGAGAACCGTCGCCCCGAGCAGCGCCCGGCGCTGGGGTGGCACAGCCGCTCTCCCGCACCGCGGGTTCATGCGCCGGCGAGATATTGGGCGTACCAGCTGTAGATGGCGGGCCCGGCCTCATAGGCGATGGCCGCGCCGATCGCGAGGAAGATCCCGAATGGCACCAGTTTTTTATTCCCGAGGAGGAGGAGCGGCACGAAGACGAGACTGCCGGCTAGCGCCCCGAGGAAGATGGTCAGCAGCACTCCCTGCCACCCGACGAAGGCCCCCACCATCGCCATCATCTTGATATCACCGCCTCCCATGGCGTCCTCCTTGAACACCCAGGTTCCCACCGTACCGACGAGCCAGAGAAGGCCGAACCCGACGGCGGCGCCGAGGAGTGCGGTTCCGAAGCCATGGAGGCCTCCGGCCAGGCTGAATAGCAGGCCGATAACGAGCCCACCCCAGCTGAACTCGTCGGGAATGATGTACTGGCGGGCGTCGGTCATGGCGATGCCCAGCAGAATCGTACCGAAAACAGCGCCCCGCAGCGCCTCGATAGTGATACCGTGGCGCCATGCCATATAGGCCCAGATGCACGCGGTAGCGAGCTCGATCAGCGGGTACATGACCGAGATCGGCTCGCCGCATCCACGGCAGCGAGCCCGCAGCAGGAGCCACGACATTACGGGAATGTTCTCGTACCAGGCGAGCCCTCTGCCGCAGCGGGGGCAGTGCGACGCCGGCCTGACGATCGACTCCTTGGGTTCCGCACCCCATCGCAGGATGCAGACGTTCAGGAAGCTGCCGATGAGGGCCCCCAACAATGCCGCGAAAGGAATCCCGAAGGGACCTAGATGGAGCAGATCAATCGACACGCGTCACCTCGTGCAGGAGAATGCCGGCGGCAACCGCCACATTGAGCGATTCGGCACCGGGAGCCAGCGTGATGCCGATCCGCCGATCGGCGGCCGCGTCCATGACCGGGCTGACCCCGGCTCCCTCGTTGCCCACCACGAGCAGGATGGGGGGTCGCTGTGGCGTTCGTTGGGGTAATCGGCCCGGGCTCACCCCCGCCATATCGGCTACCCAGATCTGCGCCCGCTGGAGGCGGGCCCACGCCACCAGCTCCTCGGGGGCCGCGGGAACCGCCGGCAGGCGGAAGCTCGCCCCCATGCCGCCCCGGAGGACCTTGGGGTTGGTGAGATCGGCGGTTCCCTTGAGCGCGATCAGGCCGGCGGCCCCCAGCCCCAGCGCGGTGCGCAGCATCGTGCCGACGTTGCCAGGGTCCTGCACCCCGTCCAACACCAGTGCGGTAACGCCGGGAAGCAGCGGGATGTCCGCCAGGGTCCACTCTTTCGGCTCGACCACCGCCACAATGCCCTGGGGGTGCTCTGTATCGGCCAGCTCCTCGAGCTCCTGCTCGCTCACCGCCTCGACCGGGGTTCCCTTATCCAGCAACGCGGCTTTCAGCGCGTTTCCCCGGATGGTAGCTTCCAGCGCCGGCGACACGACAACGCCGCGGATGTTGATCGCCGAGGCGAGCGCTTCCTCGACGAGACGAACCCCTTCGGCCAGGGCCAGCCCACGCCGCTCCCGGCCACGGCGGCGGCGGAGATCCCGGATCAGCGTCTGAAGGGAGCTGCTCATGCAGATACTCACCCGATGAAGATCGCGCTCACGATTGCCGGCTCGGACTCCGGCGGTGGGGCCGGCATTCAGGCCGACCTCAAGACCTTCCAGCAGTTCGGCGTCTTCGGTACGTCCGTCGTCGTTGCGCTCACGGCGCAGAACACGCTGGGGGTACGCGCAGTGGAGACGGTTCCCGACTCGATGATCGCGGCCCAGCTCACTGCACTGGCCGAGGACCTGCCGCCGGCTGCGCTGAAGACCGGCATGCTGGCGGAGGCCGGCGTGGTTCGCCGGGTCGCGCGCGCCATCCGGGAAAACGGCTGGGCTCCACTGGTCGTGGACCCGGTCATGGTGTCCACTTCCGGTGCCCGTCTGCTTACGGCCGAGGCGGAAGAAGTCATTCGGGACGACTTGCTTCCCCTCGCCGCGCTCGTGACGCCGAATACGGACGAGGCAGCCATCCTCACCGGGCGCGTGGTTCACGACGTTGCCACGATGGAGCGGGCCGCCGTGACTTTGCTGCGGTTCGGAGCCGGCGCGGTATTGCTCAAGGGTGGGCATCTGTCGAGCGGACAGATCGTGGACATCCTGGCCACGGCCTCGGGCATTCGTCGCTTCAGCCATTCGCGAATCGAGACCACATCCACCCACGGAACCGGCTGCACTCTCTCCGCCGCCATTACCGCAGGTCTGGCCCTCGGCCGCCCGCTCGAGGACGCCGTTGCAGCTGCCCTCGACTTCGTGCACCGCGCCATTGCGGCCGCCCCGAATCTGGGGGCCGGCTTCGGCCCACTCAACCACACGGTTCCCGCGCCTACAGCCGCTCGATGATCCCCTCGATCAGGGCTCCAAGATCACCCGTCACCCGGCCGGCCGTTTCCATCACCTCCTCATGATTCAGTTTCGAAGGTGAGATGCCGGATGCAAGATTGGTCACCACCGAGAAGCCGAGACAGCGAAGCCCCCGGGCCCGCGCGGCGATCACCTCGACCACGGTAGACATCCCAACCACATCAGCGCCAAGCCGGTCCAGCATTCTGATCTCGGCCGGCGTCTCAAAGCTCGGCCCCAGCAGCTGGACGTAGACACCCTCGTCCAGTCCTACCCTCTTCTCGCGCGCCACATCCCGGGCCAGAACTCGAAGTGATGAATCATAGGGCTCCGACATGTCGGGAAACCGCTCCTCGCCGGGGAGCACCGGCCCGAGCAACGGGCTCCGGAATGTCAGGTTGATATGATCGGCGATCAGCATCACCGTCCCCTGTGCGAAGGTTCGGCGGATCCCGCCGGCGGCATTGGTCAGCAGGATGGTCTTCACCCCAAGCGCCGCAAAGGTGCGCACCGGCAGGGCGGCGATATCGGCGTCGTGCCCTTCATAGAGATGGAACCGGCCGCTCTGGGCGATGATCTCTTTCCCGCCGAGCCTGCCCGCAACCAGCTCTCCGCCGTGGCCGATCACCGTGGGCTCGGGAAATCCGGGGATGTCACGATAGGGAATGGTGGCCGAATCCTGAATCCGCTGGGTGAAGAATCCGAGGCCGGAGCCGAGCACAACCGCAATGCTGGGCCGCCGCTTGCCTAGCCGGCTACGTATGGCCTCAGCAGCTTTCTCTATCTCTTTCGGCCCCGCCGCCCCGCTGCCCCGCTGTCCCGCGCTCAAAGCAGAATCCCTGCGATAGTAGCAGACAGGAAATTGGCCAGCGTGCCGGCGAGCATTGCGCGAATGCCGAGGCGGGCGAGATCCCGCTTCCGCTCGGGCACCAACGCGCCGATCCCGCCGAGCTGGATGCCCACCGAGCTGAAGTTGGCGAACCCCGCCAGGGCGAACGACGCAATGATGAAGGACCGAGGGTCCAACTGGTCCTTCATGGGTCCGAGCTGGGCGTAGGCGATGAACTCGTTCAACACCATCCGGGTGCCCAGGAGGCTCCCGATCGTGCCACTGTCCTGCGAGGGTACGCCCATGAGCCAGGCGATCGGCTGGAAGATCCAGCCGAGCACGGTCTGAAGATTGGGCGGGAACCATTCGGCATAGCTGTGAATGGCCCCGAAACCACCGTTCAGCAGCGCCACCAGCGCAACGAACGAGACCAGCATGGCGATCACATTGAGCATCAGGTGCAGCCCTTCGCTGGTGCCGCGCGCCGCCGCATCGAGCAGGTTCACGTCCTGCTTGGGCATATCCAGCTTGACCTTCCCATACGTCTCCGGCACTTCGGTCTCGGGCTCGAACAGCTTGGCCATCATGATCGTCCCCGGCGCGGTCATGATGACGGCCGTCAGCAGGTGCCGGGCCTCGATCCCGAAAGCGATATAGGCCACCATGATCGATCCTGAGATGTGGGCCATCCCGGAGGTCATCACGGTCATCAGCTCCGAGCGGGTCATCCGGGAAAGGAACGGTCGGATGGTCAACGGTGCCTCGGTCTGCCCCATGAAGATCGAGGCCGCAACGTTCAGGCTCTCCGCTCCGCTGGCTCCCATCACCCGGCTCATCAGGATGGCAAACGCCCGCACGATGACCTGCATGATCCCGAGGTAATACATGATCGCGAAGAGGGAGCTGACGAAGATGATGGCCGGCAGCAGCTGAAACGCGAAGATGATTCCCAGGCTCGAATCCGGTTTGCCGAGCTCGCCGAAGACAAACTGGGAGCCGACGTACGAGTAATTGAGGATAGAGGTCACGAAGCTGCCGAGCGCGCGGAAGAGGTGCTGGCCGGCGGGAATCCGGAGCACGAAGATCGCGAACAGCAGCTGGAGCCCCAGACCCCAGGCCACGACCCGCCAGCGGATTTGTTTCCGGTTGTGGGACAGTGCGACGGCGATGGCCAGGATGGCGACGATGCCGAGAAGGCCCCTCAGGCGGAGCCACAACCCCGGCGGCTCGGATGCGGGTAGGGACCGGGGCTCCTGGGTGGCCGTGACGGTCGCGGAATCGATCTGAATCGCGGGCGCCGGCTGCGCCATCACCCGGTTGACGCCCTGCCAGGTGAGTCCCGGTACCACCCAGGCCGCGAACATCGCGCTGGTGAAGAGGAGAATCGCAAGGATCGTAGCACGCATGCTCACGTCTCCGTCAGCGGATGTCGGCCAGCTCGTCCCGCGCGCGGCTCAGAAGCTCGAGCCTCTCGGGCCACGGAAGAAATGCTCCGGCGAACCCATTCAGAATTAGATGGTCTATTTCCGGGCGGGAAAAGCCGAGATCGGTGTGCGCCCGCCAATACTCGTCGCTGAGAGAAACGCCGGCCATGAGCCAGCCATCGGTGCACAGAGTCACATTGAGGCCGGCATCGAAGTAGCCTCGCACCGGATGCTCCGATGCCCGGCTGACCGCACGGGTCTGCACGTTGCTGGTGATGTTGGCCTCGATCAGGATCTGCCGGTCGCGGATATAGGCCAGAAGCTCCGGGCTCTCATAGAGCCGGGTTCCGTGCCCGATCCGGTTGGCGTGACACAAATGCACCGCATCCGCAATGGACTCGGCACCGGCTGCTTCGCCCGCATGCACCGTAACGCCCAGGAGCCCGCGGGCTGCCACCTCGAACGCGGCGCGGTGGTTGCCCGGGGGACGCCCAGCCTCCCCTCCGGCGAGATCGAAGGCCACGACGCCCTGGTCCCGGAAGCCCACCGAGCACTCGGCGATCTCGACCGACACGGCAGGATCGTAGTGCCGAAGCGAGCAGTTGATAACCCGGGCTACGACTCCGAAGTCGCGCTCACCCCGCCCCAGTCCCCGAAGCTCGGCCTGCATGACCTCGTCCAGGGTCATACCCTGTCTCTGGCTGAGATGGGGGCAGTAGCGGACCTCGAGATAACGGACGTTGTCGCGGGCCGCGTCTTCCACCATCTCGTAGGCAACCCGCTCGACCGCCTCGGGAGTCTGGAGAAGCGGGATCGTGAGGTCGAACCGGTCCAGATAGTCCTGCAGGTCGGCTGCATCGTCCACCAGCATGAACCGCCCCAGTGGCTCCGGCTCGTAGGACGGCAGGACGACCTTTGCCGTGCGGGCCAGGTCGATCATGGTTTGGGGCCGCAGCGAGCCGTCGAGGTGAACGTGCAGCTCAGCCTTCGGAAGACGCCCGATCAGCTCACGCGTCAGCATGGCCATGATCGCTCCGCCGCGCCCGCACCACAACCCGGAGAATCGCGCCCCCCTGAAGCAACGCGGCCGGATCGATCTCGATGCCGCGGCCATCGGTGACGTATGCGGTGCCCGCGGCAAGCTGCCGTTCCAGCGCGGGATCGAACTCGCGCACGGCCGTCCCCACGTTTGCGCCTGCCGGGACGTCCAGGGCGCCGGCGTTTACAAAGACCCTGATAGTATCGCTCATCGGCGATCGGAGACGAACCCGGGACGAAGCGTGATCTCCACCGGCTGAGGAAGGCGTCGAAGATAGGCTATCACGGCATCCACATCCAATATGCC
>Ga0136631_10000470_pt1 | contig 12474 bp, 8 predicted proteins | sample AntDrymUQ6012206_2_FD_104655 | JGI IMG/M metagenome (GOLD analysis project Ga0136631, IMG submission 104655) | Polar desert sand microbial communities from Dry Valleys, Antarctica - metaG UQ601 (22.06) | ecosystem: Environmental > Terrestrial > Soil > Desert | place: Antarctica: Dry Valley... | reverse complement strand
GCATGACCACTAGCATCTATGCGATTACTTCGGCCGTTTCGTCGGCGGTGGGGATGGGTGCGGGGACGGGATGCACGTGGCGCTGAGGCGCGTGCGTAGGCGTTGGGGGGCCAATTGTCTCGTCGACGGTTCTGCCGCGCATGCGGACACTCACCAGGGACGACACTCCGGGCTCCTGCATGGTGACGCCGTATACCGCGTCCGCGGCCTCGGTCGTCGTGCGCGGATTGTGGGTGATCACGATGAACTGTGTATTGCTCTTGAACCGATTGAGCATTCTCACGAAGTGACCAATGTTCTGGTCGTCGAGGGGAGCATCGACCTCGTCGAGCAGGCAGAAGGGACTCGGCTTGGTGAGGAAGATTCCGAACAGGAGGGAGAGGGCAACGAGCGCCTTCTCGCCGCTGGACAGCAGGTGAATGCGTTGCGTGCGCTTCCCGCGGGGCGAGGCGTGGATCTCGATGTCTCCCTCGAGGGGACTCGCTGAATTTTCCAGGCGGAGGTCACATTCCCCGCCGCCGAAGAGAGTCATGAAGATGTTCCGGAAATTCTCGCGCACCTGGACGAAGGTGCGCAGGAACAGCTCGCGCGCCGTCGTGTCGATCTCCCTGATCGCCTGATGGAGCGATGCTTTCGCGGAATTCAGGTCATCCCGCTGGGTGGTGAGAAAATCCAGACGCCTCGTCTCCTCCTCGAACTCTTCGATCGCGAGCGGGTTGACCGGACCGAGCGCATCCAGCTGCTCGCGCACCAGCGCTGCTTCCGCGACCAGTTCATCGTCGGTCATTTCCACGCGCTCCGCGCCGGCGAGCAATTCATCCACGGGCTTGTGCCACTCCGCCTCGAGCCGCTCGCGAATCGCGGTCCTGCGGCCTGACAGCTCGGTGAACCGGAGCTCGGATGCGTGCAGCTCCTCACTCAGCAGTCCCGCATGCCGGCGCATCTCGCTCAGCCGGTAATCGACCGCCGTGAGCTGCTCGTCCACTTGTCTGACACTTTGCTCCGCCTCGGAGAGCTTTGTCTCCGCATCCTCGAGCGTCGCCAGCCGCACGCCGAGATCGCTTTGCCACTGAGATAACTGCTCTGTCAGCTGTGCGTCGGCGCTCGAGAGAGTCGACAACTCGGCCTGGAGGGACTGGAGCCGCCCGGTCGCTGTCTGAAACTCTTCACTCAGGTGACGTTGTCGGTCCGATGCAACCTCGAGCCGGGCGAATGCCTGAGCGCGGCGAATCTGGCTCGCGGTGCGATGGTCGCGCGCCTCGTCCTGCCGGCGCTCGGCGGCGGCCAGCGAGTCCCGCGCAGCCGCCACCACTCCTTCGTGCGCGGCGATTTTTGTCTCGATCTCCGCGGTGCTCGCGGCCAGCGCGTCGAGCCGCGTGGCAGCAGCTGACTCGCGCTCGATCAGACGGTCGATCAGCGCGCGCGCCTCCGCGGATTCGCGCTCCGCACGCTGGTGCTGCCGGGCAACGGAAGCAGACCGCTCGAAAGCCTCGGTGTTTGTCCGTGCCGCCTCGGTCGCCGCCTCGTCCGCGATGATCGATGCGCGCTCGGCGGAGGCCAGTCCCGCCTTTTGCGCCTCGGCAGCGCCAAGCGCTGTCTGGCGGGCGGCGGCGCTGTTGGTCACGGAGTGTTGCAGCTCTGCGATCTCGGCCCGCCGGCGCAGCGGCCCACTGCCTGATTCGGCCGCCGGGAGCCATACGGCACCGCGGGCGTCGATGAAAGCAGTTCCGCTTTCCATCGATGTGACGCGTCCGAGGAGCGAGCGTACCCACTTGCTCGCTGGAGAAGACGTCTCGACCAGTCCCGCCAGATCCCCGGTGCCCTGCGGAACTTCCGTATCGTCCACCGAATCGAGTGGTAGCAGCAGCAACGGGCCGGGCGAGGTTGACGAGTGCCAGACCCTGATCGCTTCCGCGGCGGCCCGGTCACGAACGAGAACCGCGTTGACCGTGGCGCCCAGAAAGCGCTCGACGAGACCGGCGGACGCGGAATCGGCAGTGATGAAATCGCTGAGCGGTCCGAGGATGGCGCCGTCGCCGAAGACTGCGCGCTCGCGCAGGAGCCGGGCAGCAGCGGGAGCGAGCCCCACGCGCTCGCGCTCCAGTCCCTCGAGGGCGCTGAGCTTCGCGACGAGAGATCCGTGGAGCTCATCCGCCCGCCGCAGCTCCGATCGGGCCGCCGCCTCCTGCTCGCGGGCATCTCGCAGAAGATCACGGGAAAGTCCGGCCGTCTGGGCGGTGACGCTCACGCGCTCAGCCGCAATCGCTGCCGCATCTTCGGCCGCTGCCAGCTCGCGTCGGGCAAGCTCCGCGGCATCGAAGAGCTGAAGCTGCTCCCCTTCGAGCAGGGCGCGTCTCGCCGCGAGGTCCTGCCGCTCACGCTCGCTCCCCTGACGGTCCAGTTGGGCGCGATGCAGCTCCTCTCGCAGCTCACGTAGCGCCCGATCGGTTTGATCGAGCTGCGCGCGCGAAGCGACGAGCTCGGATCGTACGCTTTCTTCCTGACGCGCGTGCTCCGTCAGCGCCGCGTCCGCATCCACCAGGGCCGCCTCGAAACTGGAAAGCTCACTGGCGGCGCGTTCGAGCTCGACGTTCACGCGGCCCGCGAGCGCGTCACCTTCGCGGCGCTCCTCTTCAGCGCGCTCGCGTCGCGAGGTCGCGTTACGAAGCCGCTCCTCGGCAACCGCGATCTCACCACGCAGCGCGTGCGTGCTCTCACGCTGGTCCGCCACGAGGCGCGCGAGCTCCGCGCGCCTGGCCTCGGCGGTCGTGCGCGCGCCGAGCGTGGCGTCTCTCGACGACTCCGCGGCACGAACGGCTTCCTCCTCAGCGGGAACCTCGGCGCGGAGCGCCGTGAGTCGCTCTTCGAGGCGGGCGAGCTCGCCCCGCCACGCGTCCATCTCGCGCGACGCGTGAGCGACTTCGAGCGTGAGCCGGCGTGCCATCAGCTCGGTGTGACGTTCGGCGCGCTTCCGTTGGCGGGCGAGGGAGCGGACCTGGCTCTGCACTTCGGCGATAAGATCGTCGATGCGCGAGAGATCAGCGGTCGTCTCGTCGAGCCGCCGCTCGGCGCTTCTCTTTCTATCGCGGTACAGTCCTACGCCCGCCGCCTCCTCGAACAGCTCGCGCCTTTCGTCCGGCCTGTCGGACAGGAGAGCATCCACCATTTTTGCTTCGATCACGACGCCCGAATCGGCTCCGAGCCCCGTGCCCCGCACCATGTCATGGATGTCGCGAAGTCTGCAGGGAGAGCTGTTGAGGAAATAGTCGCTTTCTCCGGAGCGGCTCAGGCGCCGGGTGATCACCACCTCGCGGAACGGGATGTCGAGCGTGCCGTCATCGTTCTCGAAGTAAAGCGAGACTTCCGCGAGATTGACGGCACGGCGGGAGGAGGATCCCTGAAAAATCACCTCCTCCATCTTCGCTCCCCGCAGCGCGCGAGCCTTCTGTTCGCCCAGCACCCAGCGGACGGCATCGGAGACATTCGACTTGCCGCACCCGTTGGGGCCGACGATCGCAGTCACCCCCGGCTCGAACAGCATTTCGGTCCGATCCGCGAAAGACTTGAAGCCGTGTATCTCGAGTTTTGTCAGGCGCACTAAGGGGTTCTCCCCGTCCGGTAAACGAGCACGGGCTGCAGACCAGCCCCCTGCAATGTCTTGATCAACTCGGCCGCATCGTTCGGCCGCTCGAACGCGCCGGCGTACAGCCTGGCGCCACCGTCATTCTGGATCAAAGGGTAAACCGCAACTCCTCGCTCGGCATACTTTCCCACCGACGCCGCGACCGCTTCCCCGATACCGCCCTGACTCTCCACACTGTCTACGAGCAGCGCCAACGGCACTCGCAGGATGCTGCCTGCCGAATCGTTGAGAATTTTCCCGGTTCTGAGCGCGCGCAGCAGCGAATCAGCCTCGGACCTCCTCGTATAGGCGCCGGCTACGACCTTGTACCATGTGGCGCGCTCCGGCCCAATGGGTATTGGAGCCACCGTCGCGGCAGGCAGCGATGCCCTGTCTTTCCTGATGACAAAGTTAGCACCTTCGGGAGTGTTTGCTACAAGCAGCTCCACGGCGAAAAGCGAGGCAGCCGGAGAGTCTGCGGCGTTCACGGGGGGATCGACGAGAAGGGTTTCCCGGGGCGCCGGGGTCAACGTCGCGACCGCAGGCGCTTCGCTGGCGACGCGAGATGAGTCCTGCCCCCGGCGTGCGCGAAGGACGAGGGCTCCCGCTACGACGGCGGCCAGGATGAGCGAAGCGGCGATCACGGGAACGCTGCGGCTCCTCATGGACCGCAACGGAGGTATTTCGACGTCCCGGAGGAAAGGCAGCTTCAGTGTTCTCGTCGGCGAGGGAACTCGCACGAGGATCAACGCCGCGGGGGCCGCGGGGATGTTCGTATCTCTCACGACAACTGAGCCGTCGATCTGGTCTATCAGCGCTCCGAGGCCCGGCGAATCGTTGCGCGCGACCAGCAACAACAGAGCACCGGATGCAGTGAAGCCGGCGGCCAGCCGCTTCCATCGCTCGCTGGCGAAAATTTCCCTGCTGACTACCTGCTCGGTTCCGCCGGGCACGACGAAGAGGTTCTGCGTCCCCTCCACGGGGCGAGCGACCTTGTTGATCGAAGCTCCATAGAGAATCGTGTCGGAGATTCCATGGATGTCGTCGTCCGCGAGCAGAGCCGAGAGAGGCGCCAGATCTCCGACCAGGTCGGCGATGACGACGCGACGCCGCGCGGCTTCAGCCCGCGCAAGCCCCAGTGTGACGTGGGCGGCCGCGATGGGATCGCCCGAAGTGACTACAACCGCGGAGTAGCTGCCGAGGAGGGGCGCGATCTGGCGACCCGCATCCTCCCAGGCTACCGGGCGCCCGCCGGAGGGCTTTCCATTCAAGGGGCTCCCTCGTAAACCCAGTACTCGCGCCGCGACGCCCTGCCGACTTTTTCAGCCTCTTCCCGCGTGGGATAAGGGCCCATGATGACGCGATAGATCGGCGAGCCGGCGGTGTTCGTCGCCACGACGTGCGCAGCCACGCCATCGACGCTGATCGTGGTCGAGAGCTCGCGCGCCTTCTCCTCGCTCAGCAACGCCGCGAACGACACGGAGTACGCCTCGGCGGCGGGGGTCCGCGCCGCGGGAGCGGGAACGGTCCCCGTTCCGGAAGAGCGAGTCGTCGGATCGCCGGGCGGCGGCGGCACGGAGCGCGAGACGGAGTCCTCGAAGGTGCTGTCATCGGCGAATGTCACTGGATCGTCGATCCCGCGCGCGCGTGGTCGGAATCCGTCCCACGCAAAGAAGTACCAGAAGTCCTTCGCTCCGGACGCAACCGTCTTCTTCAGCTCGAGGGTCTCGGGATTGACGAAGGTCACGTCCTTCGCGCCAAGGAGAGCGATGTTACCGTCCGGAGTCAGAGCCGGGAGATCGGTTTCCCATTCCGTCGCGAGGGCCCCGATGAGCCTGTTGGTTCCGATCGCGATCACCCACACCGAATCCGACGCGGGGAACCGCGCGATAAGGTAACGGCCGAGCGCATCCATCCGGAGATCGCTCGGCGCGGTGGGGACGGCAATGCGGGCGGTGATGCGCTCCGAGTATCTGTCGACGACAGCGATCTCCCGCTCCGAGGTCGCGACGTAAAGCCTGTCGCCACTGGGAGTGGGAGCGAGAGCCGTTACGCTGCTGGCGAACTTCACGGCGCCGACAGGCGAAAGATCTCTGGCCTTCACCCCGACGAGACCGCTGTCGACGGTGAAGTAGACGCGGTCCCCCACCTGGGTGCTCACGCCACGCCCGCTCAGGGGAAGCACCGTGCTGTCGTCCACCGTTTCAGTCGGGGGACGCAGCTTCCAGAGAATCGTCTGGGCGCCCCTGTCGCCGGCGACGATCAGGTCGCCGTTAGGCTGTGCGAAAACTCCGCGAGCAGGAACCGGGGGCGCGAATTTCCAGTCCGCCGCGACGGGGTTGAGCCGTGTCACCTCGCCCTTCGCCGTTACACCGAAAATGTCGGTGCCGTTAGCGGAGGACAGGGAGGTGAGCTTTGCGCGCGTCGCGGTGCTGACATCGGTCTCCCTCAGGTCCAGGCGCCCGGGCAGTCCTTTGGCGTCGACGAACGCGATGGTTCCGAGCTGCTGGTCGAACGCGAGGATGCGGGCGATGCTCGGCACTTCATCCACCACCCAGACCGCGGAATCGAGATTCGGGAAAACGTTGACGCGACCGGTCCCTCCCGCGCGGCGAACGCGCAGGAGGAGATGGTCGGTACCGCGACTTTCTCTCGCCGCCGGAGTTACGCTTTCCGGCGCTTCGTTCTTATCGGAGCAGGCGCCGCACAACAGCGCCAGCAGCAGGAGGCGACGCAACGTTTAGAAGCTCGCTCCCAGCGAGAAGGTCCAGTTAGCCTTGCGCTCGGCGTCGAGGGGCTTCGCGTAGTCCCAGCGCAGGATGGCGAGGTTGAAGAGATTCACCCGAAGTCCAGCGCCATAGCTGCGGAGCGGGTACCGCTGCGTCTCGGAATCGAAATTCTCAGGCTTGGTCAGATACGCCGTCTGCCCTTTACTCCACGCCAACCCCATGTCGTAGAAAAACAGACCGTCTACCGGAGGAAGTCCGAACGCCGTCCCAATGTCGAACCGGCGGATGAGGGGGAAGCGAAGCTCGGCGTTCGCGACGGCAACCCGGCTGCCGGCGAGCTGGGTGTTGTTGCACTCGAGCGATGTGCCAATGGTGGCCGTGCAATCGACCCGCCCGAAGTTCGCACGGTCATATCCGCGCACGAAGTCCGGACGTCCGATGTATTTCTGGAAGAAGGTTTCGTCGCGGCCGACCGACACTGAGCTCAGGAACCGCGTCGCGAAGGTCAGTCTGTTGAAGATGATCGGGTCGTAACGCCGGTAATCGGCGAGGAAATCCGTGAAGTTCAGTCTGCCGAGGTTCTGAGATACCTGGAAGCGCATACGCCGGCCGCTGATCGGACCTGTCGTGCCGAACAGGCTGTTGTCCGAAACGAACGCCGTCGTCGGAGTGACGTAGTTGATCGTCGGGCGGCTCTCGCCGTTCTCCGTCTGGACTTCGCCGCAGAAGCCGCCGTTGTTGCACTGCTGGAAGAGCGTGACGAGCCCCTGTCCAATGCTGTTGAATTGCAACCCGGTCTCAAAGCGCGTAAACCGGTTGAACGGATACTGGCCAACCGCGAAAACGTTCCGCACCACGTAGCGGAGATACTGCGCCGCGCATACTACGCCCTGTGGTCCCTGCTGGCACCCGCCGTTGAGCGGGACGTAGATGGGGTCCTGGGAAACGCCGAGCGTGTACTGGAGTCTGCGGCTCAGATTGGCGTACCCGAGAAAAACGCTGGCATCGCTGAGCTTTCCGTAGACGTTCGCCGAAACCGCGATCTGATGATTGCCGAGCAGATCGCTGAAAACGAAGGCGGTCCCGCCCGAGAAGTTGCCGTAGTTCGGGGTGTAGCCGACCGATGGATCAGCGATGTAGTCCGGGTGGAACGAGATGCGGTACGGATACTCCTTGAAGCGCGTCGTGTCGGGCAGCGCGAAGTTGGGATCGGCGATGAGTGCGGCAACCGTTGCCGGCGCCGCCTCTACGGTTTCGCTTGCCGGCAGGACCGAGGATTGGCGGCTGCCGCCGCTCCCGCGATAGGTGGAGGTCGGCTCACCGGGCCGCGGGCGCAGGGTCAGGGAATCCAGGATGCGGCGGGAAGTAGCCGTGTCAGAGGGATTGAGAACCGCAACCCGTTCCGGTCCGGCCGCGCGGTATGCGACGGTCTTCCGCCCGCGAGGATTGTCGAAAGTCCACACGGTGTAATCACCGCGCTCGTAGTACGCGAACGCGATCTTGTCCGCCTGCCGCGCCCACGTCAGGGCAGGGCTGTACTCGGTGATGGCCGACACTCCGCCGAGGACGTTGGTGATCTGAAAGTGCTCGCGGTTCGAGAAGTCGTACAGAAAGATGTTGGGAATTCCGGTGCGGTCGGAGATGAAGCCAAGCTCGCGTCCGTCCGGCGACCAAACAGGGTTGAGATTGAGACCGCCCTGATTCGGCAGGACCTCGATCGCTCCGGTCCGGAGATCGTAAACCGAGATCTGCCACTTGCCGAGCTGAAGGACGTTCAGGTCAGTCTGCGGACCGCGATCGCTGGCGAAAGCGATTCGCTGCCCGTCGGGGGACCACGACGGCTGGAGATCACCGTACTCGTCGTTGGTTAGCTGGCGGAGGTTCTTGCCGTTGACGTCGACGATGAACAGATCGCTGATGCCGCCGCGCGTTCCGCTGAAAGCGAGCTGCCGGTCATCTGGTGACCAGACGGGACTGGTGGCTCCGTCGATCGGGAGGTCCAGATCGCGGATCTTCCCGCTCGCGATGTCGAGCAGGTAGAGCACATCCTTGCCTTCCCGCTGGGCGGTGAACGCGAGGGTCCTTCCGTTGTTGGAGAAAGCGCTCTGCGAATAGAGAAGCCGCAGCTCTTCGAAGTTCGGGTTTGTCGTGCTCTCGACCAGGCGCCTGATGCGCTTGCCCGTGCGCGCGTCGGCAAGCCAGAGATCGATGAATACTTCGCCTCTGGTTTCGGCGCCGTTGGACAGGAACGCGATCAGCCGTCCGTCGCTCGAAAGCGCGGGAGCGAGAAAGATCTGTCCGCCGCTCTTTCGTTCCGTGAGCAGCGGTTGGGCAAAGGTGCGCGGGCGGTCGAGCTGCGCGGCCTGCGGCAGATACTTCGCGTTGATCGCCTCGCGCCAATCGTCGCTCAGCTCGTGAAGCGTGAGGCCGAGCTGCCGCTGGAATGCGCGCGCGATACCGAGGGTAGTAGCGTTCTGCAGAATCTCGCCGATGGCGGCGTCGCCCCAGCGCTCGCCGACGTACTGCCATAGCGACTCACCGTAGCGATACGGGAAGTACTTGTCGGGACGCTCGGTCATCTGTTCGATGGTCGGAACGCTGCCATTGACTGCCGCGTCCCGGAGCCAGGACTCGGTCAAGGGATGGACCGGTCCAATGGCGAGATACTCGGCCATACCCTCCATGAACCACAGCGGGGGATTGACCTGGTTCATGGTCTGCAGTCCGGCGCCCGCCTTTCCGCGGGCAAAAATGTCATACTGGAACTCGTGAACCATTTCGTGCGCCAACACGCGCTCAAAGCTGCCGAGGTCGCCGGTAAAGGGCATGATGAGACGGTGCCGCAGGCCTTCCGTGACGCCCCCTGTTCCCTCGCCGAGGTCGCCGGTGACGTTGTTCTGCCCGAACGCCGAGCGCGAATCGAAGAGAATGATCGGCTTTTTTTCGCGGAACTGGTGGTCGAGGAGCCGCGACAACCGTGAATAGGAGCGCTCGGCCATCCGTGCGGCGTCCATCGCGTTGGCCTTTTCCTCGGGATAGTAGTGGACGAGGAAATGCTCGGTCTCGATCACGCGCCATCTGAAGTGCTTGTACTGCACCTGGTTCTGGCCGAAGTACTGCTGTGCGTCGAGTGGCGCGGCAGCGAGGAGGACCGCCGCGGCGGCAAGGCAACGAAGTCTCATCATCAATTACTCCTGTTGGCCCAGCGCGACTACTTCCGCATCGCTCCAGAGCCGCTCGATCTGGTAGAAAGACCGAAGCGTCGGATGAAAGATATGAACCACGAAATCAAAGAAATCGAGCAGCACCCATCGTCCCTGCTGGAGACCTTCAGAATGGTGCACGGGCAATCCGGCCTTCTTCATTTCCTCGATCACGTGCTGGCCGATTGACCTGACGTGAGTGTCGGAGGTTCCGCTCGCGATGACGAAGTAGTCGGTCATGTCTGTCACGCCGCGGAGATCCAGCAGCACCACATCGTTCGCCTTCATGTCGAGGCAGAGCTGACCGGCGCGCTGCACTCGCTGCGCGCCTTCGCGTGTGGTGACGGAAGAGACGGATGTGGCCATGCTGTTGGGCAAGAGGTGAACCGGCGGCGCTGCGTACGCAACGCATATGTAGCTTACCTGGCGCAAGAATGTTCCGTGAGGGGTTTCCATTCGCATTTCGCACGCCAAGTGCGGGACATCGTTCCAGAGCGAATTGCTCAGCCGCGATTTGGGGCAGGGGGCGAGCGTGAATGGCCCCGCCACGGGAGAAAGCCGCACTGGTGTCAGGCCGGAGGTGCGAGGTCACTACTCTACGACTTATCCCAGTGCCCTGAAGGTCACCGCACCCGCGTCGGCCAGCTCCACTCGGATGCAGATGGAACGTCCCGGGTCGTACCCTCGACCCTGACACCTGCGCACCTCTCGCACCTCAGACCCGTTCTGGTGTTGGCAGACAAAGGTCCAGAACATTATTGCTTTATCACCCACACCTTGATCTCAGGGTGCACATCGGCGTGCAACCTGATCGGTACCCGATAGACGCCCAGCGCGCGGATCGGCTCGTGGAGCTCGATCTGGCGCTTCTCGATCGCGAAGCCCTGCGCGTCGAGCTGCTGCGCGATGTCCGCGGAAGTCACCGACCCGAACAGCTTTCCCTCTTCGCCGACGCGGGCGGAGAAGGTGAGCGAGACCTGCTCCAGCTTCGTCGCCTGTTCCTGAGCCGAGCCGCGACGAACCTCCTCGGCTTGCTCGAGGCGGCTGCGCTCGCGCTCAATACGCTTCCGGTTGCCCGGTGTCGCCTCGAAGGCGAAGCCGCGCGGAAGGAGGTAGTTCCGGGCGTAGCCGGGTGAAACCGTGACGATGTCGCCCGGGTGACCGAGTTTTTCCACTGCCTGTCTGAGAATGACTTCCATGTCCGTGGTCCGTTGGAGTGATCGTTGAGGCTCGGTTTCGAGCCCGATTTGTCGAATCAGGTCGTACGTACTTTGCGTCGCCAGTCGAGCCAGGTATCACCAAGCCCGAGACCGATCGCCAGCGCTCCGAGTATCGGCGGGGCGAGCAGGGCCATGATCACGACGACGACGAGGAGAACCCTGCCGCGGGACATCCAGGCCATTACCCCGAGACCACGCGTCAGGTAGAGCGCACCGAAGAAAAGCAGGAGATTCAGCCCGGCAATTTTGCCCTCCACGAACGACGGTAGAAGGCAGAGTGTCGCGCCGACGGCGAGACCCCAGACCAGCTGGTCATTGAACCGGAATTCCTTCAACGGTCCGAGCGGAGGACCTACCCGCACCGGAGAGAGCCTGTGATAAAGCGCCCAGGCAATCGCCAGCGCGGCGAGCGATTCGAGGGCGAGAAGGGCGGGGAGCAGGTTTGCGGCGTACTCCGGGACAGCGCGAAGCTGGGCTTCGCTTCGCTCCGCCACCTCGTCGAGGCTGGGCGACTTGTTGGACCAACCCACCCACGTCGGGCTCGCCGAGAGCTGGTGCAGCGCCTCGATCGATTCTCCGCTCCGCCTCGCCAGCTCGTCGCCGGCGGCGTGCTTCACCCGGTCGATTCCACCCGGAGATGCGAGGGCGATCGAGAATCCCACTGCGGCAGCCAGCCCGATCGCCGCCATCGCCCTCACGAAGAAAGGCGTTGCCGCGCTCCATAGCGTCACGGCGCCAAAGCTCGCCGCGAGAAGCAGCACCCACCCCCGTGCCATCTTGTCGTAGGGGGTGCCGGCCGGCCCGGCGCTCTGGAGGAGCATCCAGGCCGCGAGCAGCAGCCAGATCGCGGCGAGTGCCGCCCGTCCGCCCAGCTTCCAGCCGAGCAGCGCGCAGATCGCGACTGCCGGGACGACGAGCATCAGCGTCTGCTCGATCGGGACGATCGACCGGACGATGGGGATGAGAGGCAGCAGAAGAAACGCAGCCAGCGCGAGCGCCAGCTGCCGCCACGATCCCTGCTTCCGCTCGGCCGTGGCTGGCTCCGTCATCTACCCCTGGTGACCGCGGATATAGGGTATGAGCGCCAGAAAACGCGCTCTCTTGATCGCGGTCGACAGCTGCCGCTGGTGACGCGCGCACGAGCCGCTCAGGCGCGAGGGAAGAATCTTGCCCTGATCGGTGATGAAGCGGCCGAGCGTGCGATCGTCCTTGTAGTCGATCCAGCGGACGCGGCTCTCGCAGAACGGGCAGCTTTTTTGTGGTCTTCTCATGGGTTAATCCTCGTCGTCGTCATCGTCGTCACGGCGCGTCGCCGCGGCCAGCTCTTCCTCGGACTGCGGCGGGGCACCGACTTCGTGCTCGTGCAGCGTAATGAGGTAGCGTATGATCCCGTCGTCGAGCTTGAGAGCTCTCTCGTACTCGGGAAGAGTGGTGGGCTCGGTGGCGAACTTCGAGACGACGTAGTAGCCGTTCTCGCGCGGGCCGATCGAGTAGGCCAGCTGTCGCCGGCCCCAGTGCGCGACTTCCGGCTGCTCTTTCGCAGCGAGCATGCCATGGAAGCGGGTGATCTTGTCGGAAATGGCGGCGTCTTCGAGTGTCGAGTCGAAGATGTACACCGCCTCGTATGTGCGAGGCACGTTGGCAATCCCCCCTGTGGTCGTGAGCCGCCCCCCAACTGGTTGCCGAAGTGGGAGGAAGGT
>Ga0136631_10000469_pt1 | contig 12485 bp, 12 predicted proteins | sample AntDrymUQ6012206_2_FD_104655 | JGI IMG/M metagenome (GOLD analysis project Ga0136631, IMG submission 104655) | Polar desert sand microbial communities from Dry Valleys, Antarctica - metaG UQ601 (22.06) | ecosystem: Environmental > Terrestrial > Soil > Desert | place: Antarctica: Dry Valley... | reverse complement strand
GGCGTCGACGATGCCGCGCAGCATCAGCTCCTCGGTATAGGAGCTGTCGCCGGCCAGGAGCACGACATGGTCGCCGTCCTCCACGACGACGCCGATCTGCCCCGGCGTGTGGCCCGGCGCCGGAACGATGGTGACGTCGCCCGCCTTCGTCAGCCGAAGGCTCTGCGGGAACGGCCCGTAGGCATCGGAGGAGAGGTCCACGACCGTCGGATCGAACCAGCGCGGGAACTGCGTGCTCGGATAGCCGCGCAGCCGACCGGCCAGCCCGGAGGCGGTCTTCAGGTCGCCGCGGGAGACGAGGACCTCGTTGTGGGGGAAGTGCTGCAGCGTGGATCTTCAAGCCAGGCGCGGCCGAGTACACGGTGCCGGACCCTCAGCTGACCACCCGTGCCACGTAGCCGTCGCCGGCGATCGCCGTGAGCACGTCCTCGGCGTGCTCCCGTCCGCGGGTCTCCAGCACGAGCTGGACCGCGGTCTCGCGCACGTGCAGGTCGACGCCCTCGCGCACGTGCTCGACCTCCACGAGGTTGGCGCCGGCGCTGCCCACGCATGCGAGCAGCCGTGCGAGCGATCCAGGGCGGTCCGGCAGGCGGGTGAAGAGCACGAGCCGCCGCCCGGCCTGGGTCTCGTGGCGGCGGGCCACCGCGGCGAGCAGCCCCGGGTCGACGTTGCCGCCGGAGAGCACGACCACGGTGGTCCCGCTGGGCGCCGGCGCGACCAGGCCGCCCAGCAGCGCCGCGACGCCCACGGCGCCGGCCCCTTCGACCACAAGCTTGCTGCGCTCCATCAGCAGCACCATCGCCTCGGCGACCTCGTCCTCGCCCACCGCTACCACCTCGTCCAGCCAGCGTCGCACGAGCCCGAGCGTGAGCTCACCGGGCCGCTTGACCGCGATCCCGTCGGCGATCGTCAGCGCGGAGGACACGGCGACCGGCTCGCCGTGCCGCAGCGACTCGGCGAACGGTGCGCAGGCGTCGACCTGCACGCCGACCACCTCGACCCCGGGGCGGGCCGACTTCACCGCGATCGCCACGCCGCTGGCCAATCCGCCGCCGCCGACCGGCACGACGACCTTCGCGAGGTCGTCGACGTCCTCGAGCAGCTCGAGCCCGACGGTACCCTGGCCGGCTACGACGTCGGGGTCGTCGAAGGGGTGGACGAACGCCAGCCCGCCCTCCTGCGCCCGCGCGGTCGCCGCGGCGAAGCAGTCCTCGAGCGAGTCGCCGGCCAGGCGCACGACCGCGCCCAGCGCCTCGCAGCCTTCGATCTTGGCGATCGGCGCCTGCGCTGGCATGAACACCTCGCAGGGCACCCCCCGCGCCCGGGCCGCGTCGGCGAGCGCCCACGCGTGATTGCCTGCGCTGCCGGCCACGACGCCGCGCTCGCAGCCCGCTCCGAGCGACGCCAGCTTGCTCAGTGCGCCCCGCAGCTTGAACGAGCCGGTGCGCTGCAGGTTCTCGGCCTTCACCGCCACGATGCCGCCGCAGCGCTCCGAGAGCGCTTGCGACGGCAGCACCGGCGTGTGGCGTGCCAGGTCGCGGACCGCGGCGCGCGCCCGCGCAACGTCGGCGGCGGCGACCGTCATCGTCCGCCGAGCGCGATCCGGCCCGAGCGGAGCAGCGGTCCGCCGGCGCCCGCGGCGTGGCTGTGGGGGCCGGTCGCCTCGGGCGCGCCGACGGCGGTGACGGTCTCGCGGCGATGTGACACGGCGGGATCTCCTGGATCGGACGACGGGAACGGACCGTAGCGGGCGGGCGGCGAATGGCGACTTCGTCGGTGGGACGTCGAAGAACTCGCCACTCGAGTCGGCGGGCGCCGGCGACTAGCGGATCGTGAACCGGTCGAGCCCCTCGGGCTGGGCGTCCTCCACGCGCGCCTCGTAGACGGTGGCGTGCCGCGGCCCCTGGCGGCACCACCGCACGAGCTCCTCGACCGCGGCGGCTTCGCCCTCGAAGTACGCCTCGACGGTCCCGTCCGGGCAGTTGCGCACCCAGCCGGCAACGCCGCGGCGGTGCGCCTCGCGTCGCGTCTGGTCGCGGAAGAAGACGCCCTGCACGTTCCCGCTGACGACGACGCGGCGGGCCACGGCGCTCATCGCGAGGGCCTGCCTTTCGGCTCTGCAGCGACGACGGTCGAGCAATGGCGCGCTGTCATCGCGAGGATCTGCCTTCCGGCTCTGCAGCGTCGATGGTCGAGCAATGGCGCGCTGTCATCGCGAGGGCGTGCCTTTCGGCTCTGCAGCGTCGCCGGTCATCCAGCCAGCAGCCGCGGCAGCTCGGCCATGTCGTGGAAGGGCTCGCCCCCGGCGGCCGCGAGCACGTCGGCGTCGGTGTGGCGCGCGAACGCCAGCGCGCGCATGCCCGCGGCGCGGGCCGCCTCGATCCCGGGGACGCTGTCCTCGACGACGGCAGTGGCCGCCGGATCGAAGGCCATCATGCGCGCGGCGTGCAGGAAGAGATCGGGCGCGGGCTTGCCGGCGGCGACCTCGCTGGCGCTGAAGATCCGGCCCTCGAAGCGCTCCCACAGGCCGGTGCGCCGCAGCGTCACCGCCATCTTGTGGTGGGGTCCGCTGGAGGCCACGCACGAGGGCAGCGCGATCCGGTCCAGCGCCGCGACGACGCCCGGCACCGGCTGCAGCTCGCGCGCGAAGACCGCCTTGACCTCGGCGTAGTAACGGTCGGGCAGATCGGCGGGCAGCGGTGCGCCGTGCCGCTCGGTCACGAGGGTCACGACGGACTCCATCGCCCGGCCGCGGTAGTCGCGCATGCAGTCTTCGAGGGTCGTCGGCAGCCCGGCCGTAGTGAGCAGGCCGGCCAGCACGCGGTTGCTGATGAGCTCGGTGTCCACGAGGACCCCGTCGCAGTCGAAGATGACCGAGCGGGTCATGGATCTGAGGCTACCCGTGCGCCGGTGTCGTCCGGGCGCGGCCGTCGCGCTGCGACGCTTAGCCGGGTGTACTCAGGCCGCCTCGGCGCCCTGCGCAGCCGCCAGCAGCGCCTCGATCGCCGCGAGATGGCCGCGCACGCCGGTCGCCATCGCCTCGAGGATCTTGCGGGCCTCGTCGATGCCCGTCGTCGCGTTCGTGAGCTGGGACTTGATCCGGCGCACCGCCTCCATCGCTCCCTGCGCGCGCTCGACCTCCACCTGCAGGGCGGCGGCGTCGATGCCGCCGTCGGCCGCGCGCGCCATGAGCACACGGGCGCGGGCGAGGCCGTAGGCGACCTCGAGGGCGAGCGTCGAGCCCTCGTCGGGGTCGTACGTGACGAAGAGCTTGTCGCCGTTGAACTCGCGCAGCGGGTGCGTGCGCGCGGGCAGCCGACCCTCGCTCGGCACGACGAGCACGGCGTAGTCGGCGGCGCGGGTCTCCAGCGCCCCGTCGAGCTCGGCGAGCGCGTCGTTCTTGGACAGCTTGCGGTTCTTGGCCTCGAAGACGATCTTGCCGCGGGCCGGGCCCGAGCAGGCGTCGATCGCGACGACCACGTCGCCCTTTCTGCCGCCCTCGCCGCGCACGTCGCCGACCGCGTCGCAATCGTCCCCGCGGGCGACGGCGATCGCCTCCAGCGCCTCGCCGACCGCCTCCTCGTACGTGCGGCCCTTCGCCGTGCCCTTGTCCTCGACGGCGGCGAGCTCCACGAGCTTCTCCTTCTCGGAGCGCAGCTCGGAGATCTCGAGCTTCATCGCCTCGAGCTTGTCGGTCATCGCCGTCAGCTGCTCGGCCTGCCGGTTGGCGATCTGGTGCGCGGCATGCAGGTGCGTGCGCTGGAAGACCGCCAGCGGGTTCGAGTCGGCATCGGCCGAGAACTGCTTGCGCAGGTCCTCGCGCATCTGCGCGGAGACCTCCGTCAGCACGGCCTTCACGCGGTGCTGCACGGCGACCGACGACTCGTCCCCGAAATGGCGCGCGAGCGCCTTCGTCACGTGCCCGTGCTCGGGCCCGAAGACCTCGTCGACCTTCTCGTCGAGGCGCTCGGCGACGCGGCGGGCCCGCTCGACGAACGCCCCGTCGAGCTCGCGAGCCGTTTTCTCGAACTCGGCCCGTACGAACTCCGCGTTTGCCCCCGTCTGCTCGCGGTCGAGCACGCGGGCGCCGATCTCGATGGCCTCGACGACGAAGCGCACCGGATCATCGCGCTCGGTGGCGAGGCGCACGGTCGTCTCGTCGTCGATCGTCAGCCAGTCGATCGCGAGCCGGCCGTTGACGACGTGGACGCGGGCGAGCGGGAGGGGGGTGGCAGCTTCCAGCAAGATCAGGTCGCACGCTACGGACCGCACCCGACGGACTGCATCAACCGTTGCGCCGGGCCCACCAGCGCAGCAGGTCCTGGCGCTGGTGCGACAGCGGCTTGGCGCTCGGCTTGCGGGCGCGCACGCGTTCGAGCGCCTCCGGCGCGCCCAGGCCGTCGCGCAGCATGACGATCGCCGCCGCGACCGTGGCCGACCGCTGCATGCCGGCCCGGCAGTGCACGTAGACGCGCTCGCCCCGGGCGAGCCACTCCAGCCCGGTCCGCGTCGCGAGCTCGATGTGGCCGGGCAGCAGGTTGCCGTAGTCGACGACCTCGACGCGCCGCTCCTCGATGCCCGCGTCGGCGAGCGCCGCCACGCAGGCGTCGCGCCCGCCCGGGTCGTACTCGACGTCCTGGACGAGGTTCAAGACCCGGGTCACGCCCTCTGCACGCAGGACTGCGACGTCGTCGCAGTCCTGCGGATAGGCGCCGATGAGCAGGTCGTCGGCGACCTCCGCGTAGCCGAAGTGCGAGAACCAGTCCGACATGAGAGCCAGACCCTAGATACTCGAAGACATGAGTCCGCTCGCAACCGCCCTCGACGACGCCGGCGGGACTGCAGCCCCGCGCGAGCGCGGCGCGCAGCTGCGTGCCCTCCTGCTCGACGAGCTCGCGCGCTCCGAGGGCGAGCTCGCGCTTGCCCGCTCCGGCCGCGAGAACCCGGTCACCGTCGTGTTCGCAGCCCTGCCCGACGCGCTTCTGGCCGTCCTCCCGGCGCCCGTCGCGGTGCGCGCCGATCCCGCCGCGGCGCCCGACCGGGCCTGGCTCACCGTCGCCGCCGCTGCCGGGGCGCTGGTGGAGATCGCCCAGCTCCCCCTGCCACGCGACGCCGGCGACCTCGTCCTCGAGGCCGGTGAGCTCGACGGGCATCTGGCGCTGCGCCTTCGCACGCCGGCGCACGAGGACGCCGAGCTGGCGGCCGTGGCGTTCGAGGAGCACGTCGCGCCGGTGGCGCGGCTGCGCGCCCGCGCGCTCGCGCTGCCGGGTCACGTCCTCGCCGACGCCGGCGACTGGCGAGCGCCGATCGCGCAGGCGCTGCGCATCGCCGAGGCCGTCGCGCGCCTCGGTGGGCATCCCGCTGACACGGACTCGATCGCCGAGCACGAGGACACCGTGCTCGCCCTGCTCGCGCCGCCCGGCACGAGCGCGGAGCGCCCGCACGACGACCCGCAGGCGGCGCGGCGGATCGCGCGGCGGATCCTCCAGCGGCTGCACGGGATGGGAAAGTGGGGCGGCTACCACACCGACGTGCGTCACCTCGCCCGCGGCTTTGCGGGCAACGAGCGCGCGCTCGCCGACGAGGTCGGCGAGGCGCTGCTCGACGCCGGGCTGCTGAGCGAGAAGCCGAGCGTCGGCCAGCGCCACGTCTACCTCAACCCGCGCCGCGCGGCCGACATCCACGGTCTCATCGACGACGGGATCGTGCCGTCCGATCTGCGACTGCCGTAGCGATGGACGACGGCAAGCCGTACGGGAGACGTGAGAACGGACGCTCCGCACGTCATGCTTGATCGCTGATTGCGCGACCCCCCGCCGGCTGCCGGCGCGGGCCGCACGGTCAGCCATCAAGATTGCGCCCCAATGCGTCTCGACACACTGTCAACCAAGGTCTTCACCGCGCGCACGCTCGTCGAGTCGCGGATGCTTGCGCCGACCCGCCCGGACAAGCTCGTCCGCGCCCTGCTCGCCATCAAGAAGTGGGGCGCGACGCCGGCCGCCGGCTACGCCGCGTCCGCGATCCGCCATCCCGACGCGATCTCGATCGTCGACGAGCTCGGGTCGCTGACGTTCGACGAGGTCAACCGCCGGACGAACGCGCTCGCCCACGCCTTGGGCGACGCCGGCATCAACGAGGGCGACGGCGTGGCGATCATGTGCCGCAACCACCGCGGCTTCGTCGAGACCAGCGTCGCCTGCTCGAAGCTCGGCGCCAACGCGCTGTTTCTCAACACCGCCTTCGCCGGCCCGCAGCTCGCCGAGGTCTGCGCGCGCGAGCAGCCGGCGGCGATCGTCTACGACGAGGAGTTCTCCGCGCTCCTGGGCGAGGCGGCGCGCGGGCGCCGGCGCTTCCTCGCGTGGTCGGACGGCAAGGCGGAGGGCGTCCCGACGCTCGAGGAGCTCATCGCCGCCGGCGACCGCAGCGACGTCGTCCCGCCGGCGACCCACTGCCGCCTCGTCATCCTCACGAGCGGGACGACCGGCACGCCGAAGGGCGCCAACCGCCGCCAGCCGGACACGCTGGAGCCGATCGCCGCGCTGCTGTCGAAGATCCCGCTGCACGCGGGCGAGCGCACGCTCATCGCCGCGCCGCTGTTTCACTCCTGGGGTCTCACGCACCTCATCCTCGGCATCGGGCTGTCCTCGACGCTCGTCCTGCGCCGCCGCTTCGATCCCGAGGACACGTTGCGTGCGATCGACGAGCACGGCTGCACGGCGCTCGTCGTCGTGCCGGTCATGCTCCAGCGGATCCTCGAGCTGGGGCCGAAGGTCATCGGTCGCTACGACACGGCCGCGCTGCGCGTCATCGCCGCGAGCGGCTCGGCGCTGCCCGGCGAGCTCGCGACGACGGTCATGGACACCTTCGGCGAGGTCCTCTACAACCTCTACGGCTCAACCGAGGTCGCCTGGGCGACGATCGCCACGCCCGAGGACCTGCGCGTCGCGCCCGGCACCGCGGGGCGCCCGCCGCGCGGCACCACCGTGCGCCTCTACGACGCCGAGAACCGAGAGGTCGCACCGGGCGAGACGGGCCGCATCTTCGTCGGCTCCGACCTCGTCTTCGATGGCTACACCGGCGGCGGCTGCAAGGCGGTCGTCGACGGGCTCATGTCCTCGGGCGATGTCGGGCACTTCGACGCGGACGGGCGCCTGTTCGTCGACGGCCGCGACGACGAGATGATCGTCTCCGGCGGCGAGAACGTCTTCCCGCGCGAGGTCGAGGACCTCGTCGCCTGCCTCGACGACGTCGAGGAGGTGGCGATCATCGGGGTGTCGGACACGGACTTCGGCCAACGCCTGCGCGCGTTCGTGGTCGTCGCCGACGGCGCGCGGATCTCCGAGGACGACATCAAGGCCCATGTCAAGGCGAACCTCGCCCGCTTCAAGGTCCCGCGCGAGGTCGTCTTCCTCGACGAGCTGCCGCGCAACGCCACGGGCAAGGTCCTCAAGCGCGAGCTGGCCGAGCTGCCGTGAGCTCGGGACCTCCGGGTTCGCCGTGCGTGCTCGCTAGCCTTGGCAAGGCGATGCCGGCCCGCACCGACAGCTTCGATCTCGGTCGCCTGCGGCTCACCACCGGCGAGGGGCGTCGGCTGGCGCTCGAGGTCGCGCTGGACCCCCTCCAGTTCGGTGGCACGACGTACGTCGTCGTGCCCGGCGCGGCCGACGCGGTGCTCGACATCTCGCGCACGACCCACAACGGCTACGCGCTGCGTCTGCGCTTCGATGCGACGCTCGGCGGCCCCTGCATGCGCTGCCTGGAGCCCGCGCAGCCGGCGATCTCCGTCGATGCTCGCGAGATCGACCAGCCCGGCGAGGTCGAGGAGCTGCAGAGTCCCTACGTCACCGACGACGTGCTCGACCTGCGCGCGTGGACGCGCGACGCGCTCGCGCTCGCGCTGCCCGTCCAGCTGCTGTGCCGCGAGGACTGCGCGGGCCTGTGCCCCGTCTGCGGCACGGACCTCAACGCCGCCGGGCCCGAGCACGCCCACGAGCGCGCGCCCGACCCGCGCTGGGCCAAGCTCTCGGAGCTCAAGCTCGACTAGCCCGGATCTGCTCGGCCCAGCCGTGACCGCGGGGCTCGGGCGGCAGCGCCGCCGGCGGCTGGGCGGGCGGCAGCATGGGGGCGCTGCCGCGATCGATGCGGTCGAGGTCCTCGGGCGAGGCGACGAGCGGGTTGACCCTCGACCCGAGCCGGATGCGCGAGGCGTCGTCGAAGAGATCGCGGTAGCCCCTCGTGCCGGGCGGCTCGAAGTTCAGGTCGACGTCGGCTTGGACGGTCGTGAACGTGCACGGCGAGAGCTCCGGCAGGTTCCCGCCATGGCGCAGGTCGAGGGGCGGCTCGTCCAGCGCCCCCGTGCTGCCGAGCTGGGCATCGAGTGCCCGCAGCGCGTTGCACAGGCGATCGACGTTGCGCCCGTAGGAGCCGGGCACGATCGCGACCGCGTCGACGAAGCCGCCGTCGTTGTAGATCGCCTTTGCGACATCGCCGACGAGGACGAATTCGACGTCGTGCTCCTCGAGCGCCTGTAGCGTGGCCAGGAGCGCCGGATCCAGCTCGAGCTCGCTCATGCGCAGGAGTTCGCGGACGAGGGCCGCAGTCCTTCCGCGAGTCTCGTCGGCCGCCTGCGCTACCCTGTCGCACCCATGGCCGTCCCCAAACAGAAACAGTCGCACAGCCGGACCTCCAAGCGCCGCGCGCAGCACAAGATGGCAGCGCCGACGTTCAACGCGTGTCCGCACTGCCACAGCCCACGCCGGCCGCATCGCGTGTGCCCGGTCTGCGGGACCTACGCCGGCCGCGAGGTCGTCGCGCCCCCGGCGCACGACCACGACCACTGAGAGCGGCCGGCGGATGCCGGCCCGTCGCATCAGGGGTCGCGTCAGCCGTTCCAACGGCCAGGCCGAGCTGGGCCCGCCCCAGCGCGTACCGGTCATCGCCGTCGACGCCAACGGGGCCGACCTCGGGCCGGGCGAGGTCGTCGCCGGAGCCAACCTCGCCGTCAGCCAGGGCGTGCGGGTCCTGCTCTTCGGTCCCGCGGCAGAGATGGGCGCCGCGGGGCCGGGAATCGAGGTCATCGACGCGCCGGAGTCGATCGCGAAGACCGCCAACCCCGCGGCCGCGGCGCGCTCGCAGCGGGAGTCCTCGATCGTGCGCGCCGCCCAGGCGGTCGCCATCGGCGACGCCGACGCGCTCGTGTCGGCGGGCGCCACCGGTGCCGCTCTCGCCGCCGCCCTCTTCAACATCAAGCGCGACCGCGGCATCCTGCGCCCGGCGCTCGCCGCGCTCATACCGGTCCCCGGCGCGCCGGTCACGCTTGTCGACGTGGGCGCCAACACCGAGGTGCGGGCCGAGCACCTCGTCCAGTTCGCCTTCATGGGTGCGGCGCTCGCCCAGGTCGTGCATGGGGTCGCCCGGCCCCGCGTCGCACTGCTGTCCGTCGGTGAGGAGGCCACGCGCGGGACGCCGCTCGTCCAGGACGTCCACGCGCGCCTGAGCGCCGCCGAGGAGCTGCGCTTCATCGGCAACGTCGAGGGGCACGCGCTCACCGAGGGCAGGGCCGACGTCGTCGTCACCGATGGATTCACCGGCAACGTGACGCTGAAGGTCATGGAGGGAGTGTCGGACAAGATGATCGCCCTCCTGCGCGAGACGGCGACGTCGTCCCGGCGCGCGAAGGCGGGCGGCGTCCTCATGCGCCCCGCCCTGCGCGCCTTCCGCGACGAGATCCATCCCGAGATGGCGGGCGGCGCCTACCTGCTCGGTCTGCGCCGGCTCGGCGTCGTCGGCCACGGGCGTTTCACGAGCCGCGGCTTCTCGCAGGCGATCCTGCTCGCGGCGCGCGGCGTCTCCGGCGACGTCGTCGGGCGCACGCACGAGGCGCTCGAGCGCGCCGGCGCCCTGCGCAAGGTGGGCTCGGGGCTGTCCGACAGCGGCACTACGGTGTCGGCGTCATGACGAGAGAAGAAGTCTTCGCCATGGTCCAGGCGCACCTCGTGGACGAGCTCGAGATCGACCCCGCGCGCATCGACGACGGGACGAACTTCCGGGCCGACCTCGAGGCCGACTCGCTGGACCTCCACACGCTCGTCCAGGAGCTGGAGGACTCCTACGGCGTGAAGATGACCGACGAGGAGGCTGCGAGGATCGTGACCGTCGGCCAGGCGGTCGATTTCGTGCTGACGCACGCCACCACCCGCGAGTCCTAGAAGCTGAGCCCTGAAGCTCCTCATCGAACTCCTGGAAGAGCTGCCCGAGCGTCTGTACCGGCAGGTGTTCACGCACGCGTCCTGGACCGAGCGGCGCAGCGACTCCTACTCGCGGCTGGCGTTCCTCGGCGACTCGGTGCTCGGCCTGGCGGTGACGTCGCATCTGTACCCGCGCCTGGAGGCCGAGCGCTTCGGCGCCGGCCGGCTGACGAAGATCCGCGCGCAGAGCGTCTCGGGCGTGTCCTGCCGGGCGGTCGCCGAGCGTCTCGGCGTGCCCGAGCGGCTGCTGGCGTCGGCGCCCACCGGCGTCGGCCAGAGCGCGGAGACGCTCGTCGAGACCGAACGCGTGCTGGCCTCGGTCATCGAGGCGGTCATCGGGGCCTGCTACCTGCACTCCGGCTACGAGCGCACGGCGGCGGCGGTCGTCGAGGCCTTCCAGCCGGAGATCACCAACGCGCTCAGCAATCCTGTCGACTTCAAGTCGACGCTGCAGGAGCGCCTCGCGCGGCGCGCCGAGACCGTCGAGTACACGATCGCCGCCGAGGAGGGCCCGCCGCACGACCGCACGTTCGAGGTCGTGGCGGCCGTCGGCGGGGCGCCGGTCGGCCGCGGCGCCGGGCGCTCCAAGAAGCACGCCGAGCAGGAGGCGGCGCGGACCGCGCTCGAGACGCTGCATCCCGACGCGCCCGTGCCGGGGGACGAGGAGGACGCGTGATCGCGTGCACCTGCGCTCGCTGACGCTCAAGGGCTTCAAGTCCTTCCCAGACCGCACGAAGCTCGAGTTCGGCCCCGGCGTGTCGGTCGTCGTCGGCCCCAACGGCTCGGGCAAGTCCAACGTCACCGACGCCGTCCTGTGGGCGATGGGCGAGCAGTCGCCGCTCGCGGTCCGCGGGCAGTCGATGCGCGACGTCATCTTCGGCGGCGGCCGCGGCGTGCAGGCGCGCTCGGCGGCCGAGGTGGAGCTCGTCATCGACAACGCCGACGGCGCCGTCGACGTCCCGATGGGGGAGATCTCGATCGTGCGCCGCCTCGATCGCTCCGGCGAGGGCGAGTACCGCCTCAACGGCGCGCGCTGCCGGCTCGTCGACGTGCTCGAGATCCTCTCCGACACCGGCCTGGGCAAGGAGATGCACTCGGTCGTGTCGCAGGGCCGGGTCGAGACGATCGTGACCTCCAAGCCGCGCGACCGCCGGCTGCTCATCGAGGAGGCCGCGGGCCTGGGCAAGCACCGCAAGCGCCGCCGCCGCGCCCAGCTCAAGCTCGAGCGCACGCAGGACAACCTCGACCGCGCGCTCGACGTCGAACGCGAGGCGCGCTCGCGGCTGCGCCCGCTCAAGCGCCAGGCCGAGGCCGCCGAGCTGCACGCCCGCCTGGAGCGCCAGACGATCGAGGCGCGCTGGGAGCTCGTGCGCGACCTCGCCCGCATGCGCCGCGCCGAGCTCGAGACCGCCGAGCAGGCTGCCGCGGCCGCCCGCGCCGGGCGCGAGGAGACGCAGGCGCAGCTCACCGAGGTCGCCGCGCGCCGCGGCGAGGTCGAGCAGGCGATGGCGGCTCGCAGCGAGCAGCGCGAGGCGTTCGCCCAGCGCGTGTACGCCGCGCGCTCGGCCCGCGAGCGCGTGGAGCTGCGCCTGGAGCGCACGCGGGCGACGGCCGAGGACCTCGACGAGCGCGCCGACCGGCGCGCGAACGAGCTGCGCGCGCTCGCGACACTCGAGCGCCGGCCCGACGACGAGCAGGCGCCCGAGGACCAGGGCCGCGAGCGCATCGCCGCGCTGGAGGCCGAGCTCGAGCGCCTCGCCGCCGACCACGCGGCCGAGGTCGAGCGCGAGCTCGTCGCGCTCGACGACGAGCGCGCGGCGGCCGTCGCCGCCGTCGGCGCGCGGCGCGCGGCCGTCGAGGCCAGCCGTGGCGACGCCGCCGAGGCGGGTACGGCCGCAGATCGAGCGCGCGACGGGCGCCGTGACGCCGATCGCGCGCTGGAGGCGTCGCGCCGCGAGGCGGCCCGCGTCGGCGCCGAGCTCGCCGCCTGCAACCAGTTCCTGCGCACCCGTGCCGCCGCGGCGGCGGCGCCGGGCTCCGCGGCCCGCGCGCTCGCCGACGCCCTCGAGGTCACGCCCGGATATGAACGTGCGGTCGCCGCCGCGCTCGGCGGGCTGCTGCGAGCAGCGCTCGTGGAGCGCGTGCGCGAGGGGACGGCGCTCCTCGACGCCGCCGGCGCCGACGGCGGCCGCGTGCTCATCATGGGCGACCTCGCGCCCGGCGCGGCGCCGGCGCCGC
>Ga0136631_10000467_pt1 | contig 12489 bp, 8 predicted proteins | sample AntDrymUQ6012206_2_FD_104655 | JGI IMG/M metagenome (GOLD analysis project Ga0136631, IMG submission 104655) | Polar desert sand microbial communities from Dry Valleys, Antarctica - metaG UQ601 (22.06) | ecosystem: Environmental > Terrestrial > Soil > Desert | place: Antarctica: Dry Valley... | reverse complement strand
GCGGCGCTCGACGAGCGGCTCGGCGACGCGGCGCGCGACCTTCAGCGCCAGCGATCCGCCCTGCCGGGCCGCGTCGACGGACAGCTCGGCGACGCGCAGGAGGGTGTCCTTGTTGACCATGGTCCGGGCCTACCCGCGCCCGCGACCGCGGACGCGCCGGGCCTTCACGCAGTGGTCACCCGTGCTTCACGCCGTGGTCACACCGATGGCGCCGCCGGCCGCCAGCGGCCGCGATGACGATCCCAACAGATCCCGGAGCGCGCACGACCACGTCAAACCTGCGTCCCGACGACGCACCCGCGACCCTCTCACGACGCACGATGCTGACCCGTTCGGCGGGCGCCGGCCTCGGCATCATGCTCAGCGGCGGCGTGCCCGGGCTGCTCGGAAGCGCCCAGGCGCGGTTCTTGCGCGAGGCGGGCTTACGGCCCGTTGTTCACCGACCCGGCAGGGCTGCTGTCGCTGCCCGAGGGCTTCAGCTACAGCGTCGTCTCCGAGGCCGGCGTGACGCTGCTCGAGAGCGGCCACCGCGCCCCGCAGGACGCCGACGGCATGGCGAGCTTCGTGCGCCGTGGCGGCAGCGGCAGCGTGCTCGTCTGCAATCACGAGATCGGCGGCAGCGAGCCGCTGAAGGTGCCGCAGGTCGCCGGACTGACCTACGACGCGAAGGCCAACGGCGGCACGACCACGATCGAGGTCGACAAGAACGGCAAGCTCGTCGCACAGCGGGTCTCGATCGCGGGCACGCACAACAACTGCGCCGGCGGGCGCACCCCGTGGGAGACGTGGATCACCTGCGAGGAGACCGAGGCGATCCTGGCGGGCGGCAAGCGCCACGGCTACTGCTTCGAGGTCGACCCGCACGACCAGGCGGCCAACCAGGATCCCCAGCCGATCAAGGCGCTCGGCCGCTTCGCGCACGAGTCGGTCGCGGTCGATCCGTTTCTCGGCCGCATCTACATGACCGAGGACGCCGGCACTCCCAACGGCCTGTTCTACCGCTGGACGCCGCCGCGCACGTCCGACGGCAGCGCGGCCGAGCACGACGGCCAGGTGTGGTTCCTCGATCCCCGCCGCGACACGATCGAGCTCAAGCTGCACATCGCCTACACGCCGTCAGACCAGGACTCCGATCCCGACGGCCCCGACAACATCACGGTCTCGCCCTACGGCGGCGTGATCCTCGCCGAGGACGGCGAGGGCCTCAGCCACCTCGTCGGCGCGACGCGCAGCGGCGCAACGTACTGCTTCGCTCGTAACGAGCTCAACGACTCGGAGTTCGCCGGTCCGACGTTCTCGCGCGATCGCAGGACGCTGTTCGCCAACGTCCAGTCGCCCGGCTACACGTTCGCGATCCGCGGGCCGTTTCGCCAGCAGTTTGAGGCGGCCTACACCACGAGCCCGTGGCGCAGCGTGTTCTCCGTCACGACGCGCGGCTCGACGAAGTGCAGCAGGTAGTCACTGCCGCCGGCCTTCGTGCCGGTGCCCGACAGACGGTTTCCGCCGAACGGCTGGCGGCCGACCATGGCGCCCGTGGTGGAGCGATTGACGTAGAGGTTGCCGACCGGTGAGCGCGCGACGACGCGCGCCACCGTGCGCGGGTTGCGCGCGAACAGCGCCCCGGTCAGCGCGACCGGCAGCGCGTCGATGCGGTCGCAGGCCTCGTCGACGTCGCGCACGGACTCGACCGACAGCAGCGGGCCGAAGATCTCGTCGCGCAATACCGCGGAGTCCCGCGGCAGGCCGCTCACGACGACCGGCGCGCAATACCAGCCGTGGCGCGGCAGGACGTGCCGGCCGCCGGCGAGCGCACCCTCGCCGGCGGCCAGCTCGGCGTAGCGGCGCACGCGCTCCTGCGCGCGGCGCTCGATGACCGGGGGCACGTCGGAGGCGAAGTCGCCTGCGGGGCCGACCTGGAGGCCGTCGACGGCGCCCGCGAGGCGCTCGACGAGCAGGTCGTGGACGGCCTCGTGGACGAGTACGCGCGACGCCGCCGAGCACTTCTGCCCGGCGTAGCCGAAGGCCGACTCGACGATCGCCGGCACCGCCTCGTCGAGGTCGGCGTCGGCGTCGACGATGACGCAGTTCTTGCCGCCCATCTCCGCGACGACGCGCTTGAGCTGGCGTGCGCCGTCGGGCACGTCGGCGGCCGTGCGCAGCAGCTCGAGACCGACGGGCCCCGATCCGGTGAAGGCGATCGTCGCGACGTCGGGGTGCCGCGCGAGCGCGGCGCCCGCCTCGCCCTCGCCGGGCAGCAGCGAGATCGCGCCGGCCGGCACGCCGCCGGCGCGCAGCGCCTCGACGACTCGCAGGCCGCAGCCGGGCGCCTGCTCGGCGGGCTTGAGCACGACGGTGTTGCCCGTCGCCAGCGCCGCCGCCGACATGCCCAGCGGGATCGCCAGCGGGAAGTTCCACGGCGCGATCACGGCGCAGACGCCGCGCGGCGCGTAGTGCAGCTCGTTGCGCTCGCCGGGGACCTGCAGCAGCGGGCTGCCCTCGGCGAGCGACAGCGCGCCGCGGGCGTAGAACTCGAGGAAGTCGATCGCCTCGCAGACGTCGGCGTCGGCCTCCGCCCACGGCTTGGCGCACTCGCGCAGCGCGAGCGCGGCGAGCGCGGGGCGCCGCTCGCGCATCCACGCCGCGGCCCGCAGCAGCGCGGCCGCGCGCTCGGTGGGGGGCGTCGACGCCCAGCCTCCGAAGGCGGCGCGGGCGGCGGCGACGGCCGCCGCGGCCTCCTCGGCGGTCGCGCCGGCCGCGACGGCGACGATGCGCTCGGGGTCGCCGGGGTCGGTCGACACGAGCTCGTCGCCGTAGCGGCGATCGTCGCCGATCCAGACCGGCACCCGCAGCGGCAGCTTCAGCTCGCCGAGCGCGGCCTCGAGCTTCGAGCGCTCGGTCGCGCGGCGCAGCTCGAGCACGGGCTCGTTGGCGAATGCGGGAAGCGTCATGCCGTCGCGGGCGGCGCCAGCAGCTGCTCGAGCGGCACGCCGTGTGCCTGGTCGGCGAGGAAGCTCTCGTTGGCGGTGTTCTCCAGCAGGCGGCGCACGAGATACGCCATGCCCGCGACGAGGTCGCCGACGGGGCAATAGGAGCGCACGCGCAGGCCGGCCGACGCGAGCGCGTGGCCGAGGTCGTCGCCGAGCCCGCGCAGGACCTGCAGCTCGAGGTCTGAGTCGGCGCCGCCGAGCAGGCGGTTGCAGGCGATCGCGTGCGAGACCGAGCGCAGGTTGTGCGACGCGATCGCGACGCGCACCGCCGGGCGCGCCTCGAGCAGGCGCCGGGTCAGCAGCTCGAAGTTCGCGTCGCAGTCCGCCTTGCGCTCGAACACCGGCACGCTCCAGCCGTGCTGGCGCGCCTCGACGACCTCGTGGTCCCAGTAGGCGCCCTTGACGAGGCGCACGGTGAGCGGCGTCTCGCGTGGGTGCTCCCGCACCCACTCGAGCACGCGATCGAGCGTCTCGGGCGAGTCGCGCAAGTAGGCCTGCAGCACGATCCCGGCGCTCGGCGCGGCGGCGAACTCGGGCTCGGCCAAGAGCTCGAGCACGAGCTCGAGCACGGCCTCGCGCGAGTCCAGCGACTCCATGTCGATGTGCAGGTGCGCGTTGAGGCGCGCGGCACGGCGCAGCAGCTCGCGCAGGCGCGGTGCGGCGTCGCGCTGGCCGCGCTCGGGCGCCTCGGGGCGCAGCAGCGGCGTCAGCGCCGAGACCTTGACCGACAGGTTCGCGCGCGCGATCGGGCCGCTCGAGTCGCGCTCGAGGCGCTCGTCGGGCTTCATCGCGTCGTAGGCCGGCGCGAGCACATCCAGCGCGGCGGCGCAGCGCGCGGCGTAGCGGTCGGCCTCGGCGGCGGTCACGGTCGCCTCTCCGAGCAGGTCGACGGAGCTCGCGATGCCCTCGCGCCACAACCCCTTGAGCGTCGCCAGCGCGTCCTCGGGGTCGTCGCCGACGATGAAGCGGTGGGCCATGTGGCGCACCCCGGCAGCGCCCGCGGCGCCGAGCGCGGCGCGCCCGGCCTTCGTGTTGCCCATCTTCATCGCGGCGCTCAGCGGCGGCGGCTGATCAGACACCTCGTCGAGAAAGCCGGCGAGGTGCGTCGCGAGATCGTCGAGCGAGCGGCACGCGGGCACGACGTCGACGAAGCGAAACAGCGCCGCGCGCAGCTCTGCGTCCTGCGTGGCGAGGTCCATCGCGCGCTCGTCGAGCACCTTGATCGGGTGGCCGCGACGCGACGGGAACGCCTCCGACAGCGCCGAGCCGACGCGCTGGATCTCGCGCTCGAGCGTCTTCGTCACTGGCCCGGCGGATCCGCCGTCTCGGCCGGTGGCGTGAGCTGCGGGATGTCCGACGTGTCCTCCGACGGCGGCAGCTCCTCGGCGCCGGTCGCGCCGTCGCCGGTGTCGATCTTCGCCTCCTCGTCGGCGGGGGCCTGTTTCTGTGCGGGGGCGGCGGCGCCGTCGCCGGCGGCCGCGGCGGGCGGCGGCGCGATCGGAGGGGTTGCGCCGGCGGTGGCCGATGTCGCGGCGCTCGACGCGGCGGCCTTGCGTGCCTCGGCGGCGCGCCTGCGAGCCGCGCGCGTCTTGGCCTTGGCCGCTTCGACGGCGGCGGCGCTGGCGTCCGCCGCGCCCGGCACGACGACGACCGGCGCCGGGGTCGTCTCGGTCGGGGTGCCGGAGTCCGGCGCGAAGCTCTGCGGCGCCGAGGCCGGCTCGTCGCCGCCGAAGACGCCGGCGATCAGCAGTGCGATCACGATCGCCAGCACGACGAGCACGATCGGCAGCACGAGCCCGCGGCGCAGGGCCGGGCGGCTGCGCCGGCCCTCGCCGGCCTCGACCGCGACGCGGCTCGGGCGCGGGAGGCTGGCGCCGCGGCTGCTGCGCGGCTCGAGCTCGGCTTCGGCTCCCAGCGCGGCGGTCGCCGGCACGGAGGCAGCACGCGGGCGGCGCGACAGCCCGCCGATCTTGACCGTGCGCCGCGCCGCGCGATCGGGCTGCGGGGCGGGCGCCTCGGCCTGCGGCTCGACGGGCGTCTCGAGGACCTGCTCCTGACCGCCGGCGCCGGCCTGCCAGGCGGCCGTCGGCTGGTCGACGTAGCCCTCGGGCTCGGGCGCGGCATGCTCGTACGCCGGTGCGCTGCCGTTTGGCGACGGCTCGGCGACCGCGGGCAGCTCCTCGGGCGCGCCAGGGACCGGCGCGGCCGCGACGAGCGCGGCGAGGATAGCGGCCGAGACCGGCGGCTCCATGCGCGTCGTCGGCGGATCGCGGTAGGCGCGGTCGGCGGCCTCGAAGCGAGCGACTGGTGCGCGGCACGTCCAGCAGGTCTCCAGGTGCTCCTCGAGCCAGTCGTGGTCGGCGAGCGTGATGCTGCGGTCCGCGCGCGCGGCGAGCAGTGCCGGAACGCGCGTGTGGGGTTCGGGCGCGTCGGCGCCGGCGTAGCGGGCGGCGGCGTGGCGCGTCGCGCTGATCAGCAGCGCCTCGGGATTGAGGTTCGCCAGATCGGGCGCGGCGACGACGCCCGCGCGGAAGCTGCCGAAGGCGGCGGCGGCGGCGGCGGTCGCGATCTCACCGAAGCCGGCCACCACCTCGCAGTACGCGAGCACGGCGGGACCACGACGATCGCACAGGCCCGCGAGCGCGTCCGGATCGCCGTCGCGTACGCCGACGGGTGTGACGGCTGTTGCGGCCACCTGCTCAGGCTACCGCCAGCAGCACCCGGTCGAAGCCGAATACGCGGCTCTCAGGGCTCCTGCATGGACTGTTGCGCTCACAAACCGGCGATCGGGCTACGGCGGCGACGGCGACAGCCTGATGACGGTGACCGAGGCTGTGCTGGGGGCTAGGCAGTGCTCGACGGACCGCGGCCGCGCGTGACGGCGAGGCCGGCGGCGCCGAGGGCCAGGAGACCGAGGCCGATCAGCGCGATCAGCGCGACCTGGCCGCCGGTGAAGGGCAGGCTGTTGGCCGTCGAGCCGGAGACATCGGCCACATCGGTGCCCGCGCCGCTGTTGGCCGCCGTTCCTGCGTCATTGCCTCCGCCGGCTGCGGCCGACTGGTATTGGTCGGCAACGGGCGACTCGGCCACCGCGGACGGAACCGCGACGACGAACATCGCTACGAGGATCGTCAGGACCAAGCGGGAGTGACGCAGCATGTGAGTCTTCCTGTACGCGGGACAGATCGGTAAAGGCTACGGCATCGTGCGGGAGTTTTCATGTCGGTGGATGCCCGTTGCGATCACCGGGCAGTCGTCCGGAATCCTGGGGGTAGCGCGATGCGCGGGTTGAGCGCCTTCGCGCGGCCCATCCGCGCGCGGGCGCCGGCGCGGTCCCCGGCGCGCAGCAACACGATCGCGTAGTCGCGCTGCAGAACCCAGTTGTTGGGGTCGCGCAGCACCGCCGCGCGCAGCGCGATCCGTGCGGGCACGAGTTCGCCGCGGCCGAGATGCGCGTAGCCGCGCACGGCCTGGGCGCGCTGCGCGGGTTCGCCGTTCAGGCCAGAGAGCTGTTCGAGCGCCTGCCTGTCGCGGCCGGCGAGCAGGTCGGACTGAGCCTGTTGCAGGTGTCCCTCGTCGCGGCCGGCGGCCACGAGATAGACGCCCAGCACCGCGCACACGAGCGCGAGGGCGGCGGGGGGAAGACGCGCGGCGAGCATCGCGCCGCGAGGCTATCGCGCACCCGCCGCACGGGGCGGCGGATCCAGGTGAAGCTCTACAGTCGGCGGGCCATGGAACGGGAGACAGCTCACGCCGACGGCCCGGCGGGCGGATCCCGCGGCCCCGGCACGATCCTCACGCACGGCTGGCCGGCGCTGCCGGCGGCCGCGGCGCTCGCGTACCTGCTGCTGCGCCTGGCCTTCGACCAGGGCGGCTACTTCCCGGCGGCGTTCACGGCGCCGGCGGCGATCGCGTTCCTCGTGCTCGCCGTCCTCGTCGTCGTCCCGCCGCGCCGCCCGGTCCGCGCGCCGGCGCTCGTCGCGCTCGGCGCGCTGGCGGCGTTCGCCTGCTGGACGGGCGCGTCGCGCGCGTGGGCGGTCGTCCCGGACATCCCGCAGCTGGACATGCGCCGCGCGATGCTCTACCTCGCGCTGTTCGCGCTCGGCCTGCTCGCCGCCGACGGCGCGCGGCGCGCCGGGCTGGTCGTGTGGGGCGTGCTCGGCGTCGTCGTGATCGTCGTCGGCGCGGGCGTGATCAGCCGCGTGCAGCCCGACCTGATCTCGACGCCCGCGCTGATCGAGGGCGTGCGCGAGTACCGCCTGAGCCATCCGCTGGGCTACTGGAACGCGCTCGGCGCGCTGGCGACGATCGGCGGCGTGCTCGCGGTCGGCCTCGCGGCCGACCCGCGCGCGGCGCGCGTGCTGCGCGCGCTGGCGACGGGAGCCGCCGTGCTGCTGCTCGTCGCGATGTACCTGACGCTGTCGCGAGGCTCGTTCCTCGCGCTGGTGGTGGGCGTCGTGGCGCTGATCGCGCTGTCGCGCCACCGCGGAACGCTGCTCGTCAGCCTCGCGATCGCCGCCGCGGGCGTCGGCCTCGCGCTGCTCGTGCTGCGCTCCTATCCGGCGCTCGTCGAGGTCTCGCGCAGTGCCGAGGCGCAGGAGGCCGAGGGCGACGCGTACACGCTGCGCCTGCTGGCGATCGTCGTGCTGGCCGGCGCGGCGCAGTGGTTGGCCGCGGCGGCGAGATTCCCGCGGCGCATGCGCGAACGGGCGCTCGCGGCGCGCAAGCCCGCGATCGCGCTCGCGTGCGCCGCGCTCGTGCTCGTCGTGCTCGGCGGTCTGGTGCTCGAGAACGACGCGGGCGACTCGGCGGCCGACCGTCTGTCGGCGGCGATCTCGCGCAACTGGGACGACTTCGTGTCGCCGTCGGCGCCGCTGGACGCCACGGCCGGCACCGCGCGGCTGACGTCGGCCAAGAGCTCGCGCAGCGACACCTACCGCGTCGCGCTGGAGGGCTTCCGCGCGCACCCGCTGCGCGGCGAGGGGGCCGGCTCCTACGAGGTGCGCTGGATGCAGACGCGCAGGGTCGAGGACAAGGTGCGCGACGCGCATTCGCTTCCGCTGCAGACGCTCGCCGAGCTCGGGCTCGTCGGGTTCGCGCTGCTGGCCGCGTTCGTCGGCGCGGTGCTGTTCGCGCTCGCGCGCGCGCTGCAGGGCCGCGGCGGGCTGCGCCGCTCGCAGGCCGCCGCGGTCGGCGCGGCGTTCGCGGTCTGGCTCACCCATTCGAGCATCGACTGGGACTGGGAGATGCCGGCGGTGACCGGCATCGCGCTCGTGCTCGGCGCGGCGCTGTTCGCCCCCGGCCGGCGCCGGGTGCGCACGAGGGCTCCCGTCGCGCGATGAGGCTGCTGTTCGTCCTGGACCAATGGCCCGAGCTGTCGGAGACGTTCGTCGTCAACGAGCTCGAGGCGCTGCGCCGCATGGGCCACGAGGTGCGCGTGCAGGCGGCGCGCGAGGCGCCGCACCCCAACCCCGAGGCGCCGCGCGACGTCGACGTCTTCCTGCTCGGTCCCGGTCGCCTGCGCGACCTCCTGTGGCTGCTGCGGCGCCATCCGCGCGAGTGCGCGGCCGACCTGGCGGCGCGGCGGCGCCGGCGCCGCGAGGAGTGGGTGCGCCCGCTGCGTGCGCTCGCCGGGCCGGCGCGGGAGATCGAGAGGCGCGGCGTTCAGCATCTGCACGCGCACTTCGCGGCGGGTGCGGCGCTCGACGCCCTGCGCCTGGCGGCGCTGACCGGGCGGCCATACAGCGTCACCGCCCACGCCTACGACATCTTCGCCCGGCCGCGCAACCTGCGCGAGAAGCTCGAGCGCGCGGCCGCGGTCTTCACGGGCTGTGACTACAACGTCGTGCGCCTGCGCGAGCTGGCGCCCGCCGCCGACGTGCACGAGGTCGTGATGGGCGTCGACGCGAACGTGTTTCATCGCGACGGGCCGCTGCCGCAGGGCCGCGCGATTCTCGCCGTCGGGCGGCTCGTCGCGAAGAAGGGCTTCGATGTGCTCATCGACGCGGCCGCGCTGCTGGGCGACGTGCGCGTGCGGATCGTCGGCGAGGGCACGCTGCGCGACGAGCTGGCGCACAGGATCGAGCGCAGCGGCGCGCCGGTCGAGCTGCTCGGCAGCCGCCCGCCCGCAGGGGTGCTTGCCGCGATGGGGGAGGCCGACGTGCTCGCGATGCCGTGCGTCGTCGCGCGCGACGGCGACCGCGACTCGATGCCGGTCGTCGTCAAGGAGGCGATGGCGATGCAGGTCCTCGTGGTGGCGTCCGACGAGGTCGGCCTGCCGGAGTGCGTGCTGGCGCCGTGGGGGTTCCTGCATCCGCCGGGCGACGCCGAGGCGCTGGCGGCGGCGCTGCGCGCGGCGCTCGCGCTCGCCCCGGATCAGCGGCGCGCCGCGGGCGCGGCGGCGCGCGCGTGGGTGCGCGAGCACGCCGACGTCGACCGCGAGACCGCGCGCATGGCCGCGATCATCACGGCTCCAGCGCGCCGATCGTCCGTGGCGCCACCAGCAGGCGCAGGCGCGGGCTGAGCGCGAGCGTCGCCCAGCCGGCCTCGCGCGCCCAGCGCTGCTCGCGCGTGGGCTGCGGCGGGTCAAAGCCGCGGCCGACGACGAGGACGTCGTAGCGCCCGCGTCGCAGCGCGTCCGCGAAGCGAGCCTGGGTCGGATAGCGGCGCAGGAAACCGTCGAAGTAGCCGACGTACTCGACGTCGTTGGCGATCCGCGTGCCGAAGGCCGGCCAGATCGGAGACAGCCCGCTGACCGACCAGTCGCCGGCGAGGCCGATCCGTTTGCCCTCCGGGGCGATCTTCAGCAGCACGTCGATCGCCGGGTCGATGCCGAGGTAGCGCTCGTCGTTGATGCGCTGCTCGACGCGGTGGCCGCCGGCGAGCAGCACGAGCGCCGCTGCGGCGGCGGCGATCGCGAGCACCGCCGGGCGATGGCGCATGCGCCACAGGACCCAGCACGCCACGGCCGCGATCGCCAGCGCGAGCGCGGCGAGCGCCGGGTCGCGCGGGCCGCGCACCTCGTAGCCGCTGCGCGCGCCGACCGCGACCGCGGCCAGGAGCGCCACCTGAAAGGCCACCGCCGGCACGCGCGGCATGCGCCCGATCGCCCACGCAAGCACGGCCACGAGCAGCATTAGGATCGGGACCGCGTAGCGCGTGTTGCCGCTGGCCAGCGTCGGGTTGCCGGCGGTCCCGAGCGCCGTGCCCGGCAGCGACGCATAGACCGGCGTCAGCACGATCGCGGCGGCGATCAGCAGCACGATGCGCCGGGGCGGACGCCCGCGGCTCGCCAGCAGGGCGGCGATCAGGCCGGCGACGCAGACGATCGCCAGCGGGCCGAGTCCGTCGAGGACCTGGTCGGCGAGCGAGCGCAGCACCGGCGGATCGCCGAGGTAGTCGAGGATGCTGAAGCCGACCGCCTCGACGATCTCGTCGCGCGGCGCGTCGAGGATCGTCACGCCGAACGGCTCGAAGCTCGCCGGAAAGAACGGATTGCCCGATTCGACGACGTTGCGCGCCGCCCAGGCGAGATCGCCGAGGCCGGCCAGCGCGCCAAGCAGCGCGCCGTCGCGCAGCGCGACCGCCTTGGCGACGCGGTGGCCGAGCAGCCGCGCGGCGGTCCAGACGGCGACGAGCACCGCGACCGAGCTGATCCCGTACCACTTCGTCCCGAACGCGATCGCCAGCGCGGTCGCGGCGAGCATCAGGTCCGAGCGCCGCCCGCTGCGCGCGTGGCGCAGCAGGAACAGCACGCCGCAGGCGTAGGTCGCCCACAGCACGGAGTCGGGCAGCGCGCGCGGGATCGATGCCAGCCCGACGACCGGGATCGCGACGATCGCGGCGCCCGCGAGCACGGTCGCGGCGGCCGGCGCGCGCAGCTCGCGGGCGATCGCGGCGACCGCCACGGCCGTCACGATCAGAAAGAGGAAGATCGGCGCGCGGACGAGGAAGTCGTTGTGCCACGGCAGCACCGTGCTGAGCAGCACGACGTCGCCGTTGTTGGGGTAGTTGCCGTGCGCCAGCTGGGGCAGGAACTGGTCGATCTGCCACAGCGAGCCGGTCTGGATCCAGCGCCCGATGTTCGGCAGGTGGAAGGTCAGCGGGTCGACGCCGATCAGCTCGTCTCCGCCCCAGCGCGCCAGGTCGGCGAGCGCGGCGACCGCGACGACGGCGGCCGCGAGCCCCGCGATCGCCCACTCCAGGCGCCCGCTCGCGGGCGGGGGCGAGCCGCGCTGTGGCGGGGGAGGGTCGGGCTCATCCTCGGCCGCGGAGCTGACGGCGCCCGCCGGACGCACGCGCGTTGCGAGCGCGACCGCCAGCGCCCCCGCGACGAGCACCGTCGCGCGGTCCAGGATCCCCAGCGCGAGCGGCACGAGATGCACGCCGATCAGCACCGCCGTCGCGATCACGACGCTCGCCAGGGCGCGCTCGAGGCGGTCGAGGTGCGCCAGGCGCCGCCGCGCGATCAGCGCGGTCGTCGCGAGCACCGTCAGCAGCATCGCTGCGAACAGGACGGCGCCGGTCAGGTAGTCCTCCAGGGGCATGGCCGCCGCAGGCTAAGCGACGGGTCGCGGCCGCGTGCGCGCGAGCCGTATCGTGGCCTTGCTATGAGCGATCCCGTGCCGCTTCCGGGCGAGCGACCCAGCGCCGGCACGGGCCTGCGCATCCGCGCGGCCCACGGCACGATCGTCAACGCGGTCTTTCTGACGAGCGTCAACACGCTGGCGCTGATCCGCGGCTTCCTCGTCGCGGGCTTTCTCACGACGACGGAGTACGGCATCTGGGGCACGGTCCTCGTCGTGCTCGCGACGCTCGCGCTGCTGCGCCAGATTGGGATCGGCGACAAGTACATCCAGCAGGACGAGGCCGACCAGGAGCTCGCGTTCCGCAAGGCGATGACGTTCGAGTTCGGCCTGTCGCTGATCGCGCTCGTGCTCGGCCTCGTGCTCGTGCCGCTGCTGGCGCTGATCTTCGGGCGCTCGGACATCCTCGCGCCCGCGCTCGTCGCGCTGCTCGTCGTGCCGGCCTACGCGCTGCAGTCGCCGCTGTGGATCTTCTACCGCGAGATGGACTTCCTGCGCCAGCGCAAGCTGCAGGCGATCGACCCGATCCTCGGCTTCGTGCTGGCCGTCGCGCTGCTGATCGCGGGCGCCGGCTACTGGGCGCTGATCATCGGCATCGTCGCCGGCGCGTGGGCGGGCGCGATCGTCTCGATCCGGGCCTGTCCCTACAAGCTGCGCCTCGCGTTCGACCGCGAGACGCTGCGCGCCTACGTGTCGTTCTCGTGGCCGCTCTTGATGGCCGGCGGCGCCGCGGTCGTCGTCGGGCAGGGCCTGCTGATCGTCGGCGAGGCGACGATCGGCCTCGCGGGCGTCGGCATCATCGCGCTGGCGTCGGTGATCTCGCAGTACTCCGACCGCGCCGCCGGCCATCAAGAGCGGCCACGAGAACGACACGTAGGCGCGCAGCGTCTCGCGGTCGAACGCGAGGCGCAGCTTGT
>Ga0136631_10000465_pt1 | contig 12503 bp, 12 predicted proteins | sample AntDrymUQ6012206_2_FD_104655 | JGI IMG/M metagenome (GOLD analysis project Ga0136631, IMG submission 104655) | Polar desert sand microbial communities from Dry Valleys, Antarctica - metaG UQ601 (22.06) | ecosystem: Environmental > Terrestrial > Soil > Desert | place: Antarctica: Dry Valley... | reverse complement strand
GAGAACGCCGAGTGCTCGATCCGCGAGTACTGCCTGGGCACCGCCATCGGGGGCCAGGCACTGCACGCCGGCGGCTTCGAGCTGTACGCCCGGCCGGGCAGCAACGTAAAGCTCGCGCACTTCCACGACTGGGGCCCGGACGACATCTACGACATCTCCACCAAGCGCGTGGAGATCGCCCGCGACGCCCACGTCGACTGGGTGCCCGTGCACCTGGGCGGGCGGCTCGTCAAGCAGGTGCTGGACATCGTGACCGCAGAGCAGGGCTCGGACATGCGGCACACCGGCCTCTACTTCACCGAGCGCGACGAGCACCTCGACCTGTTCACGACCGACAGGCACGAGCAGGGCCACACCACCGGTGACACGGTCTGGAAGGGCGCCCTGACCGGCAACTCGCGCGCTTCCTATGAGGGGCTCATCCACATCGTGCCGAACGCGCAGGAGAGCCACACCTACCTGCAGACGCACCAGATGCTGCTCTCACAGAAGGCCAAGGGCGACGCCATCCCGTCGCTGATCGTCGAGACCGACAGCGTGTCGGCCTCGCACGGCGGCACGGTCGGCGAGCTCGACGAGGAGCAGATCTTCTACATGATGAGCCGCGGCATCCCACGCACCGATGCGGTGCGCGTGCTGGTCGAGGGCTACTTCGAGGAGGTCGTGCAGCGCCTCTCGGACGAGGGCATGAAGGGTCTTGTCCGGCAGCGGATCATGCGCAAGCTCGAGGCCGCCGAGGACCAGGTGGCCGAGTTCATCGACTCGCGGGTCCGGGTGGACAAGACCGCCCCGCCAGCCGAGGTGGCGCCGTCGTGACCGTGGCGGCCTCCCACCTGGACGTAAGGGCCGACTTCCCGCTGCTGGGCAGCGGTATCGCCTACCTCGACTCCGCCGCCACGTCGCAGAAGCCGGCGGTGGTGCTCGAGGCGATGGACCACTACTACCGCCACTCCAACGCGCCGATCCACCGCAGCGTCTACCCGCTGGCCGCCGAGTCGACGGAGCTGTTCGAGAGCGCGCGCGAGCGCATCGCCGCGTTCGTGGGATGGGACCCCTCCACCACGATCTTCACCCGCAACGCCACCGAGGCGATCAACCTCGTGGCGTACTCGTGGGGACGCCAGAACGTGGGCGAGGGCGATGAGGTGCTCATCACGCGGATGGAGCACCACTCCAACATCGTCCCGTGGCAGTTGCTGTGCGCGGAGCGCGGCGCGCGCCTGCGCTACCTGAGCGTGTCGGACGAGGGAGAGCTGGACCTCGCCGAGCTGGATGAGGCCCTCGCGGGCGGGCGCGTGAAGCTCGTGGGCGTGGCCCACATCTCCAACGTGCTGGGCACGCTGAACCCGGTCGCCGAGATCTCCGCCAAGGCGCGCGCCGCGGGAGCGGTCACGCTCGTGGACGGATCCCAGGCAGTGCCACAGATGCCCGTGGACCTGTCCAGCATCGGCGCCGACTTCTACGTGTGGACGGGGCACAAGGCGCTCGGCCCCACCGGCATCGGCGTGCTGCACGGCCAGCGCGACGTGCTGGAGGCGATGCCGCCCTTCCTGAGCGGCGGGCACATGATCTCCCGCGTGGACGACGAGATGTCCACCTGGGGCGAGCTCCCGTCGAAGTTCGAGGCCGGGACCTCCGAGATAGCGGAGGCCGTGGGCCTCGGAGCCGCTGTGGACTACCTATCCGAGCTCGGGATGGACAACGTGCGCGCGCACGAGCGCGAGCTCACCGCCTATGCGCTGGAGCGGCTGGCCGAGGTGGAGGGCATCACCGTCTTCGGCCCGCGCGACCCCGACCGCAGGGGTGGGGTGATGTCGTTCGCGCTGGAGGGCATGCATCCGCACGACATCGGCGAGCTGTGCGGCCGCGAGGGCGTGTGCATCCGTGCCGGGCACCACTGCGCCCAGCCGCTCATGCGCGACCTCGGCGTTGGTGCCACCGCGCGCGCCTCGCTGCACGTCTACAACTCGCGCGAGGACGTGGACCGTCTGGTGAAGGCGCTGACCGGTGCCCGGGAGGTATTCGGGCTCTGATGGACGCTCTGTACCGGGATTACATCCTCGATCACTACAAGAACCCGCGGAACTTCGGGACGCTCGAGCCCCACGACCTCGAGGCGCACGACCACAATCCGCTGTGCGGCGACGAGATGGGCGTGCACATACGCGTGTCCGACGACGGCACGATCGAGGACCTGCGCTTCCACGGCCAGGGCTGCGCAATCTCCCAGGCCGCCGCCTCGATGGCCAGCGAGGAGCTGATCGGGATGAAGGTGAAGGACGTCCTCGAGCTGAAGGCCGAGTGGGCGATCGACCTGCTGGGCATCGACATCTCCCCCACGCGCCGCAAGTGCGCGCTGCTCAACCTCAAGGTGATGCGCGGCGCCACGTCGGACGACGCGAGCTGGCCCGAGTAGCGAAGTGGGCGCCTGAGCGCTACGCGGCCGCGGGCGTGCCCGCCGGGTGGGCCTTCGCCCACGCCACGATGTCCTTCGACTCCCGCACCACTTCGCCGGAATCGGTGACCAGCACCGGCACGGTGACGTCGCCCGTGAGTTCCTTGACCTCCTGCCGGCCGCGCGTCTTGTTGAGGAACTCGGGAAGCGCCGCCAGGCCGTAGGACTTGATCACCTCGGGGTCGTGGCCCGCATCCTTGAGCGCCTTGTAGGCGTTCCCGCAGGGGTGACCGCCGGGGCGCGGAGTGGTCGTGAAGGTGCCGTAACAGACGTAGAGCTTCATCGGGCGGGGAGCCTAGCCGAAGGGGACGGCTCGCACGCGCGGAGCCTGGTTCAGCCGACCATCGACCTGGGTACACTGTTATCCCGACCACGCAGAACGGATATGGAATCGTGCGCAGCACGGATTTACCCCGAGAGCGAAGGACTTCATGGCTACCAACGACCAGGTAAAGACTTCCCGCATCACCAAGCCCAGCCCGATCGCCGAGGACGATCAGGGCCAGTTGATCGCCAAGAAGGGCATCTCCCGCGAGGTGATCGAGGAGCTGTCCAAGATCAAGGGCGAGCCCGACTGGATGCGCGAGATGCGCGTCAAGTCCTACGAGATATTCATGCGCAAGCCGATCCCCACCTGGGGCGTCGACCTGTCGGACCTCGACCTCGACGAGCTGGTGCTCTACTCACCGCCCGAGGCCGGCCGCTACGACAACTGGGACGACGTCCCAGCCGAGATCAAGAAGACCTACGAGGACCTGGGCATCCCGGAGGCCGAGCGCGAGCACCTCGCCGGCGTGGTCGGCACCTGGCGCCAGGAGCCTGTCTACGAGAGCCTCAAGAAGGAGTACGCGGACCTCGGGATCCTCTTCACCTCGATGGACACCGCGGTCACCGAGTACGAGGACCTCGTGCGCGAGCACTTCATGAACAAGTGCGTGCCGCCGCAGGACAACAAGTTCTCGGCGCTGCACGGCGCGGTGTGGTCGGGCGGCTCGTTCCTCTACGTGCCCAAGGGCGTGAAGGTGGACCTGCCACTGCAGGCCTACTTCCGCATGGAGGGCGCCAACGAGGGCACCTTCGAGCACACGCTGATCATCGCCGACGAGGGCTCGGAGGTGAACTACATCGAGGGCTGCACGGCTCAGACCTACAGCGTCAACTCGATGCACTCAGCCGTCGTGGAGATCTTCGTCAAGGAGGGCGCCAAGGCGCGCTACACCACGGTGCAGAACTGGTCGAAGGACGTCTTCAACCTCAACACCAAGCGCGCGATCGTGCAGGCCGAAGGCACGGTCGAGTGGGTCGGCGGCTCGATGGGCGCCAAGAAGGTCATGCTCTACCCCGGCTCATTCCTGATGGGCGAGCACGCCCGCGCCGACCACCTCAACGTGGGTGTCGCCAGCGGCGACGTGTGGAAGGACACCGGCGCCAAGGTGCTTCACCTGGCCCCGAACACCACCTCGAACATCCTCGCCAAGTCGATCTCCAAGGACGGCGGCGTGATGGGCTACCGCGGGCTGGTTCGGATGGGCCACAACTCGCAGGGCTCGAAGTCCCACGTCCAGTGCGACGGCCTGATGATGGACCCCTACTCGCGCTCTGACACCTGGCCCGACATCCAGATCCAGAACCCGCACGTCACGGTCGCCCACGAGGCGGTCGTCGGCAAGATCTCCGACGAGCAGATGTTCTACCTGCAGTCACGCGGGCTCACCGAGGAGGAGGCCGCCGCGATGATCGTGAACGGCTTCATCGAGCCGGTCACCAAGGAGCTGCCGATGGAGTACGCGGTGGAGCTCAACCGGCTGATCCAGCTGGAGATGGTCGGCAGCATCGGCTGAGCCGGCCTAGGCTTTCGCCGCGAGCCCTCGCGGGCGAGCCGTCTTGGAGTCCCACCGCTATGCGGGGCAAAGTCAGGACGGCGCGACCTGGCGCCGCTCCAGGACCACCAGTGGGATCTCCCGCTCGGTGCGCTCCTGGTACCCGCGATAGCCGGCGTAGGTGCGCAGCGCGGCATCCCACAGCCGTGGGCGCTCGGCGGCCGTGGCCACCCTGGCGCGTACCGGGCGGCGCTCGGAGCCGATCTGGGCCACGGTGTCCGGGTTGGCCTTGAGGTTGTGAAACCAGGCGGGGTGCTTGCGATAGCCGCCCTTGGAGGCCACGAGCACCACGTCGTCGCCGTCGCGGACGTAGACGAGCGGGCTGGTGCGCCGCCGCCCGCTCTTCGCGCCCACGTGCTCCAGGAGCAGCATCGGGCCCAGGCCCGGGACGCGGTGGCCGACCACGCCGCGCGTGGCGCGATAGGCAAAGGTGTGCGCCCCCGTGAGCCGCCGCAGCAGCGGCCACGTACGATCGGCGAGGTCCAGGACGCCCACGACTCGGCATTCTTACGGGTTCGCGGGACCCGCCGCGGATAACACAGCGTCAACGACATCGAACCCAGGAGCAGTAAATGGCACAGCAGGTCAGCGAGAAGGAGGCGCGCCAGGTAGCCGAGGACGCGCGCGAGTCCGACTGGAAGCAGCCGAGCTTCGGCAAGGAGCTCTTCATGGGCAACCTGCGGCTCGACCTGATCCATCCGCAGCCCAAGCTCGACCCGGGGGCCGTTGAGAAGGGCGAGACCTTCCTGGCCAAGTTGCGGGACTTCCTGCAGAACGAGGTCGACCCGGCGCAGATCGAGCGCGATGCCCGCATCCCCGAGCACGTGATCGAGGGCCTGAAGGAGATTGGCGCCCTCGGCATGAAGGTGCCCGAGGAGTACGGCGGCATGGGCCTCTCGCAGGTCTACTACAACCGCGCCCTGATGCTGGTGGGTGGCTGGCACGCCGCGCTGTCGACGCTGCTGAGCGCCCATCAGTCGATCGGCCTGGCCGAGCCCCTGCTGCTGTTCGGCTCCGAGGAGCAGAAGCAGGAGTGGCTGCCCAAAGTCGCGCGCACGCACGTGTCGGCCTTCCTGCTCACCGAGCCCGACGTGGGCTCGGACCCGGCACGCCTGGCCACCACGGCCACCCCCACCGATGAGGGCTACGAGCTGGACGGCCGCAAGCTGTGGGCCACCAACGGCGCCATCGCCGACGTGGTGGTGGTCATGGCCAAGGTGCCCAGAGGGGGTCGTGCGCAGCCGGCCGAGCCGGCTGCTTCGCCAAAAGGCGACGGCAACCGCGGCGGCATCAGCGCGTTCATCCTGCCCTACGACGCCGAGGGCGTGACGGTGGAGCACCGCAACGAGTTCATGGGCCTGAGGGGCATCGAGAACTCGGTCACCCTGCTCGAGAACGTGCGCGTCCCGAAGGAGAACCTGATCGGACGCGAGGGCGACGGCCTCAAGATCGCCCTCACCACGCTCAACACCGGCCGTCTGGCGCTGCCGGCGGTCTGCGTTGGCACCGCCAAGTGGGCCGTGAAGGTGGCGCGCGAGTTCGCGAGCGAGCGCGTGCAGTGGGGCCAGCCGGTGGGCAAGCACGACGCCGTGGCCCAGAAGATCGCCTACCTCGCGGCCAGCGCCTTTGGGATGGAGGCCATGCTCGACGTGAGCAGCCGCCTGGCCGACGACAAAAAGAACGACTTCCGGATCGAGGCGGCGATCGCCAAGCTGTTCGCCTCCGAGACGGGCTGGAAGGTCACGGACGAGCTGATGCAGATCCGAGGCGGCCGCGGGTATGAGACCGCAGCGTCGCTCGCCGCGCGCGGCGAGAAGGCCGTGCCGGTGGAGCAGGCCATGCGCGACATGCGGATCAACCGCATCTTCGAGGGCTCTACCGAGATCATGCACCTGCTGATCGCCCGCGAGGCGGTGGACAGCCACCTCCAGGTGGCCGGCGACATCCTCGACGAGGACACCGAGATCAAGGAGAAGGCAAAGGCGGCCGTGGGCGCGGGGAAGTTCTACGCCTCGTGGCTGCCCGGTCTGGTGGCCGGCGAGGGCCAGCGCCCCGGCTCGTTCGAGGAGTTCGGCGACCTGGCCAAGCACCTGCGCTTCACCGAGCGCGCGGCGCGCAAGCAGGCCCGCTCGCTGTTCTACGGAATGGGCCGCTGGCAGGCCAAGCTGGAGCGCCGCCAGGCGTTCCTGGGCCGCATAGTGGACATCGGAGCGGAGCTGTTCGCGATCTCCTCGGCCGTTGTCTATGCCAACACGATCGCCTCTGAGCGGCCCGAGCAGGCCGAACAGGCGCGCGAACTGGCCGACCTGTTCTGCGCACAGTCGCGGCGCCGCGTGGACCAGCTGTTCCACGACCTGTGGCGAAATGAGGACGACGCCAACCACAAGGCGGCGATGAAGGTGCTCGACGGGGACTACAAGTTCCTCGAGGAGGGCATCATCGACCCCTCCGGTGACGGCCCGATGATCGCCGACCTGCCCGCCGAGGTGCAGGAACCGGCGGTCGCGTAAATTGGGCCGGGTGCCCTCGCACCCCGCCCCTGCCAACGCAATCCAGCTCCGTGGCGCCGTCAAGCGCTACGGACCGATAACGGCAGTCGATGGCTTGGACCTCGACGTGCCCGAGGGCACCTGTGTGGGCCTGCTGGGGCCCAACGGGGCGGGTAAGTCCACGACCATGAAGCTGCTCACCGCCCAGGCAATCGCCGACGAGGGCGAGCTGACCGTGCTGGGATACGAGCTGCCCGGCGAGTCCAAGCAGGCACGCGCCGAGTGTGGCGTGGTGCCCCAGCTGGACAACCTGGACACCACTCTCACGGTGGAGCAGAACCTCGTGGTGTTCGCCTATCTCTACCGGGTGCCGCGCCCCGAGCGCCGTGAGGCGGTCGAGCGTGCGCTGGAGATCGCCAACCTCACCGGCCGCCGCACCACCAAGGTCGACGAGCTCTCTGGCGGCATGCGCCGGCGGCTGCTGATAGCCAGGGCCCTGGTGCACAAACCGCGCCTGCTGTTGCTGGACGAGCCCACGGTCGGCCTCGATCCCCAGGTGCGCCAGGAGCTGTGGGCACTGATCGAGCTCCTACGGTCGGAGGGGGTGTCGATCCTGATGTCCACCCACTACATCGAGGAAGCTCAGCGGTTGGCGGAGACGGTGATGATCATGTCCCACGGTCGCGCGGTGGCCGCAGGCACACCGGCGGACCTGATCACCGAGCATGCGGGGCGCGAGGCGATCGAGATCTATGGCCCGCCGGCCAAGCTCGCCGAGGCCGAGGCGCAGGCGCGCACCGCCGGGCTTCACACGCGCCGCACCGGCACGTCTGTAACCGTGCTCGGCCTCGACCGCGCGAACGGGCAGGCGCCAGAGGGCGAGCGGCGCCCGAGCAACCTCGAGGACGTATTCGTCCTGCTCACAGGGGAGGAGATCGCGTGAGCAGCGGAGCCGCCGCCAAGCGCCGCCTCGGGCGTCTGGAACGCCCGGCGCTGGCCGGAGTGCTGGTGCGCGAGATGATCAACTTCTCCTCCTACTGGCGCTCCACCACCTTCTCCTCAACGGTCGAGCCCACGATCTACCTGCTGGCCTTCGGCTTCGGCTTCGGCTCCCTGGTGTCCGAGGTGGGCGGCTTCCGCTACGTGGAGTTCGTGGGCACGGGCACCGTCGCCACCGCGGTCCTGTTCGCCTCGGTGTTCCCGGCGATGTTCGGCACGTTCGTGAAGTACCAGTTCCAGCACACCTACGACGCGATCCTCGCCGCGCCGGTGGACACCGAGGAGCTGGTGACTGCCGAGGTGCTGTGGATCTCGATCCGTACGAGTGTCTACGGGTGCTCACCACTGCTGGTGGCGATGGTCTTCGGCCTCGATCCAAGCTGGGGCATGCTCGCCGTGCCGCTGATCGCCTTCACGGCGGGCTTCGGCTGGGCTTGCCTGGGCGTCCTGATCTCCGCCTTGTTGAAGTCGATCGACAACTTCGGCTACGTGACCAGCTCTGTGATCACGCCGCTGTTCCTGGTGGCGGGCACCTTCTTCCCGATCGACCAGCTACCCGAGTGGGCCCAGATCGCCGCGCAGGCCAACCCGCTCTACCACTGCGTGGAGCTCGTGCGCCACGCTGTGTTCGGCTGGGAGGGGCTCACCGACCTGGCCCACTACGGCGCGTTGCTGGTGTTCGGGCTGGTCACTTGGCGGGTCGCCATCTGGGCGATGACGCGCAAGCTGATCGACTAGCCGGGATGTGAGAGTGCTCGGCGCACGGCGGGGCACTGTGCCAGTCACGCCAGGCTGATGCAGGCCGGGCTGATCGTTAAGCATGCACGGCCTGCACGCCGATGGGGAAACGGTGAGCGGTGTGAACGACCTCGTCCTCGTGCAGGGCATGAAGGACACGCGGGTGACGCTGCGGCGCTGGAACGAGCGCCCGCTTCTCGTGCTCGCCCCCTGGATGTCACTCAGCCTGAAGGTGGCCGTCGGGCTGCTCGGAGCCGTGTGGTTGGTGGCCCAGCTCTCCGGCGCAGACTCCACCCTGCTCGAGATCAACGGCATCACGCGTGAGGTGGAGGCCGCGGACTACCTGCGCGTACTCTTTCGCAACTCGCTGGTGCTCACCCTGCACGCGCTGGCGTGCGTGGCCGGATTCATCGCGGGCAGCGCCATGCCCCTGTCGGCCGCCAACCGCAGTGGCCTGGACCGCTGGGTACACGAGAAGGCCGGGCGCTTCGCAATCGCGTTCGTGGTGTGCGCCACCACCTTCTCGCTGGTCACCCAGGCCTACATCATCGGTGGCAACGCGGCCACCGTCGCGGGCCAGCTGAACATCTCCCCCGCCCTGCTGATCGTCGGGCTGCTTCCCCACGCGTTGCTCGAGCTGATTGCGCTCTTCCTCCCGCTGGCAGCCTGGCTGATCGCCAGCCGCACCAATCGCTGGGAGGAGCTCCTGGCGGCCACGGTCGTGACCGTGGCCGTGGCCGTGCCGATGCTGCTCGTGGCGGTGGTGATCGAGATGCAGGTCTCGCCCGTGCTGCTCGAAGCCCTCGCGCGCTAGCGGCGCGGGCCAGGCACCCCGGAACGGCGACGGCCCCGCCGAAGCGGGGCCGTCGACTACGTCATGCGGGTATCCGCGGAACTACTTGCGGCAGGCCGCGTTGTCCCTGCTGGTCTTGCGCGCTCCGCCGCGGAAGACGTTCGTGAAAGCGAGCTTCCACTGTCCGCCGCGGGGGCATGCCGTGGTCTGGATCACGCCAATCCTCTTGCCCTTGATGCGGGTCGTGCCGTTGAGCTTGAACTGAAGCAGCTCGATGCCGGTGGCCACGCCTGGCACCGGCTCCTGCACGGTCGGCGGAATCTTCACGTTGAGCTTGCGCCCCGATACCACTCCCCGAATCATCGACGGACGGATGGTCACCGGCTTGCCGTCGAGGAAGAAGCCGAGGTCTCCGCTCTCGATCACGTGCGCGGTCACCACGATCGTCTCGGTGATGCCGTTGTTGGATCCGGACGGCTTGGTCTCGTCGGCGCCGCCCTTGGCGATCGACTTGCCGTTACCGACCTTGGAACCCGTCGGGCACACGGAGTCGTCGCCCTGCGCGTTCACCTTGTCGATGTCACAACGCCGGCTCGCGGGCCACCGCTTGGAGTTCTGCTTGAACCCCTTGGGAAACAGGATGTTCAGCGAGGTGCTGGTGGCCGGCTGGCCGTTGCCGTTCTTGGTCTTCGAGCGAAGGACCAGGTTGACGGATGTGTTCGTGGGCTTGGCCTTGGTGCCGGCGTTCTTGGGGCTCGGCGTGAAGTTCACACTGACGTCGGTGTTGGCAGCGGAGCCGACAGCCCACGCGGACACGGCTACGGCCAGGGTCAGCAAGCTTGCAAGCAAGCCGACGAGAGTTCTACGTCGCAAATCGCTCCTCCTCGGAGTGGTGGGGGTGCTGGTGAAGGCAGGGGTAGTTGCCTAGGGGGAATCTATTCGACATAACCCTTCACAGACCGGTTTGTTTCGGTACGGCACGTCCGTTCAGCGCCCGTGTTCACGCTCCACGCCGTCGAGCAGCTCCCAGTTGCCCCGCAGCACTCCCTCCGCCACCTCGAGCAGCCGATCGAGGTCCGCGTCGGCCAGGCGTTCCTCGATCAGCTCTCGCGACTGCGCGGCGTGCTCGTGGTCGCGCTCGGCGTGCAGTGCGAAGTACTCCGTGGCCGGACCCTCCTCGAAGCCGTATCGCCCCACCAGGCCGCGCAGCTTGGTCTCTGCGATCGCGGGCTGGCCCGACTCGATCGTGAACGAGGCCACCAGGTGTTCGAGCGCCGTGTGGCCCGCGGTCCATGACTCGTGGCAGGCCACGGTCTCGGCGCGGGGCGCGCGGTCGGTGTCGGCCTCCAGGGCCTGTACGAAGCCGTCCCACAGCTCCACGTGCTCGGCCTCCTCGGCCGCGTGCTCGCCCAACTGCGCACGCACCTCCGGCTCAGAAGCGCGGGCGGCGGCGTCCACAGCCTCGGCGAGCGCGATCACCGCGTGCCGGTACTCGCCGGCGTAGAAGGCCAGCTCGTGGCGCTCCAGCTGTCCCTCACTCCAGCGCGTGTAGAAGGGATGGTCGAGCACGTTCCAGCGTTCGCGCAGCGAGTCCAGGCGGGCGAAGAAGTCCATGCGGTTCTCCTAATTTTGGGAATCGTGCGCAGCCGGCCGAGCCGGCTGCTTCGCCAAAGGGAGGTCGGCGGCGAGTGTCGTCATGCTATCCCGCCCATGAGACCCCCGCTCGGAGCAGAGATCACCCCCCCGGAGTTCCCACCGAAGATGGACTGGGTCAACGCGGCATTTCTGCGGATGGACCGCCTGCTCGGGCAGAGCTGCGTGCTGGTGGAGTTCTTCGACACGGCCCGGATCAACTCGCTCCGCACGCTCCCCTATGTCAAGGGCTGGCACGCCCGTTACGCGGAGCACGGACTGCGGGTGGTCGGCGTGCACTCGCCGGGCTACTCCTTCGGGCGAGATCCCGGCGTGGCCCGGAGCGCCATCGAGCGGCTCGGGATCGAGCACCCCGTGGTGCTCGATCCCGCTTTCAAGGTCTGGCGTCAGTACGGCAACAAGGGTTGGCCGGGGCGCTATCTGTTCGATCGCGGCGGCCGCCTGCGCTACATCCACTATGGCGAGGGCGACTACCTGGACGCCGAGCGAGCGATCGGCGAGGCGCTGCACGAGCTTGATGAGGATCTGCAGCTGCCCGACCCGCTCGAGCCCCTCAGGCCAGAGGATGCCGAGGGTGTTCTGCTGGAGCCCCAGACCGCCGATGTGGCGCTACCGGGCGATCGCGAGCGCTTGGAGCTCGTGCGCGACTGGATCGACGGCGAGGATTACATCGAGGGGGCCGACGCCGGCGGCGCGGCCACGGTCCAGTGGAGCGGCGGGGAGGCCTGGGCCGTGCTGTCGGGCGACGCGATCGAGCCGGGGCTCTACGAGAGCGACGGCACGGTGGTGGCCGACGATCCCGGACTAAGGCTGCACGGCTTCCAGTTCACGCCCCGGGCGCCCTGAGCCTTCGCATCCCGTCGTCCTCGGCCCTCGCCTTGGCCCGCAAAGGCTTCGGACCTGCGTCCTCGGCCTGCTCGGCTCAGGACGCCCGCGCCGCCATCGCTTTCCGGATCTCCTTCGGGAGCATGAAGCGAACGTCCTCCTGGACCACCTCGAACTCGGTCACGTCAGTGGTGCCCCGCTCGCGGAAGAAGTCGACCAGGCTCTGAACCAGCTCCTCGGGAGCGCTTGCGCCCGAGCTGATGCCCACCACGCGCTTGCCCTCCAGCCACTCCTCGCGCACCTGGCTCTCGTTCTCGATCAGGTAGGAGTCGGCCCCGTGGTCGTGGGCCACCTCCACCAGGCGGTTGGAGTTCGACGAGTTCTTCGAGCCGATCACCAGCACGAGGTCGCACTCGCGCGCCATCTGGCGCACCGCCATCTGGCGGTTCGTGGTGGCGTAACAGATGTCATCCGTGCGCGGGCCCGTGATGTTGGGGAACTTCTCGCGCAGCTTGAGGATGATCGTGTTCGTCTCGTCGACCGACAGCGTGGTCTGGGAGATGAACGCGACCCGATCGGGGTCCGGCACCTCCAACGCGTCGACGTCGGCCTCCGTCTCGATAAGCACGATGTTGTCCGGGGCCTCGCCCATCGTGCCCTCCACCTCCTCG
>Ga0136631_10000464_pt1 | contig 12507 bp, 8 predicted proteins | sample AntDrymUQ6012206_2_FD_104655 | JGI IMG/M metagenome (GOLD analysis project Ga0136631, IMG submission 104655) | Polar desert sand microbial communities from Dry Valleys, Antarctica - metaG UQ601 (22.06) | ecosystem: Environmental > Terrestrial > Soil > Desert | place: Antarctica: Dry Valley... | reverse complement strand
GTCGTGTGCCGTAACGCCGATCCGTGCGATTCTCGCCCGCGTTTCTCGCTACCGGTCCGGTGAGACCCGAACGTTCACCCTCGCGCAAGGGCCTCGCGCGCTTCTCCTTCGCGCCGATTGGAGAAGTGGGCGGCCGCAACAGGAAGAGTTCTGCTTTCAACCGCGACGCCGCGTGAGTCCGACGCGGATTGTGCCGTGCTCGCGCTTCTTCCGGCGGCCCACTCCGCCGCTGGCGAATCGTCTGACTGGTGGACACGTCACTCGACCCTTATCGTCGGCGTGGTCGCCATCATCATTTCGGGCTTCGTGGGGCCGACGGTGACCGGCTGGCTCACCTCGCCGCGGGAAGCGGCCAAGGACGAGCGCGGCTTTGTGACTGCCCGCCGCAACGAGCTGCGGGAACTGCTCGACGAAGCGGCCCGCGTCCTGGCCCCCGCCGTCACCTACCTGCGAGAGATGCTGGCGGCTCACCGCGCCGGCCAGCCAACGCCCGAGGATGCCGACCAGTGGGCACGCGGAGTCTTCCCGCTGGTGCAGCGCCTGCGCTTGCGGCTGCCGGAAAACCATCCGGTGGTGAGCAAGTTCGAAGCGGTACATACTCGCTTAGTGGAAGCTTCTGAAGCCCTGGGCGACCAAGCCGCGTTCGACGCCGCCGTGGATCGATTCGAGAACGCGCGCGCTGCGTTCCTCGACGAGGCGCGCGTGGCGCTGCAGGCCGCCCTCACTGAGGACAGCGAGGCGGGATGAACCTGGACGATTTCCAGCTCGAGCGTGCAGCCGTGCACTACGTCCCCACCGCAGCCGACGAGGAAGAGCCGGAGCTGCTGCTGACCGACGAGGTGATCGAGCTCGACGCCGGCCTCAACAGCTACTTCCGCGACAAGGTGGTCGACCGGCTCAAGTCCAAGGGTCTGGACGTAGTCGGTGATCCCGATCAGGATCAGACCGTCTCGACGGCGGTCGCCGACGCCTTGCGCGACCCGCGCCAACTCATCACGGCCTCCCAGAACATCGCGCGTCGTCTGGATTTCATCCAGACGAGGGTCAATTCCTCCTGCCTGCTGGCGATTCTTCAGGGCGCCACGCAGGCGGGGGCTTGCGTGGCGATCGTGAAGCTGGAACGGGAGCGGGGCGTCCCTGCCCGCCGTGGCGGAAGAAGGACAGGTAGGCGGCCCCCGCCACGACCAAAGGCGCCAGCAGCAGGGCGATCACCGCCAGACGGGCGCCCAACCGCCGCCGGCGCCCGATCGGCCGCTTGGGCCCGACGTGCCGGCGCCTACGACCGCCCTGGATCGGACCCGTCATCCCTTGGGCGGGTTTCGCGAGCTGGAGGCGGAGGGTGTGGTGCGCTTCCAGGCCGCCTGAGCCCACCGGCCCGCCTCGTTCTGAGGGTTTCCGGCGCGATCTTGTGGGGAATGATGCCTATTGCGGAGTTTCCGAAGCTTGGACCGGGGGCAGTGCACTTGGAGGTCGGTGAGGAAGCGGGCAACGGCGACGTGGTTCCGGAGCCCGGCGAGGAAATGAGAGGTCGCACATCGAAGCGCGTGTCGCGGCTCGAGGAGCGCCTTGGCGATACCAGGATCCAGCTCGACCGTGCACGAGGGAGGCGCGACGAGCTGGAGCACGTGCTCCAGCGCATGGTCGACACGGAGTCCACGCGCCGCGACACGCTCAAGGCGCGCGAGCAGGAGCTCGAGCGCCAGCGGCGGAGAGCCAGTCGCTGCGCGAGCAGCTCGAGCAGCGGATCGCGACGGCAGAGCAGCGGTCAGGCATCCGGATCTGCTGATCGACGCGGCCGCCGAGGCAGGCGGCGTGCCCGTCCTGCATTACGACGAGGACTTCGAGCGGATCGCCGAGGTCACGGGCCAACCTCATCGCTGGCTGGCCAAGAGGGGGTCTCTGCCGGCGTGAGCGAAGACCTCTTCGCCCCCGCCACGGCGGCCGGCATCCACCGGCTCGCCATCCCCACTCCCTTCGCGGTCGGCCGCGTGAACGTCTACCTGATCGAGGACGAGCCGCGGACCTGACCCGCGTACTCCGCCACGGCGAGCGGATGACCTTCCGGCCGGGGCGGAAGAGCACCTCGACCACCTGCTCAAGCACACTTCCTTCAACCCGCTAAAGACAGGCGTCGTCTTGGATCGAGCCTCGCATGCTTTGCTCCGACCGACACCACTCCTCCTCGGCCGCCTCCAACGCCCGGACCGCACTTTGAGCCTGGCCGGCGAGCTCCGCCGCCCGCTCGATGTGCACGGCCCAGCGGCCGGAAGCCTGAGCTTCCTGCTCGTTGACCTCAGTGAGCGCAGCCGACGCCGAAACAGCCCGCTCGATGGCAATGTCGTCGGGGGCGTCGCCGGTGGCTGATTCCACGGCCATGTTCGCCCGGCGCTCGGCCGCATCACCAAGCTCCGTCAGCAGCATGACACGCTTCGCCAGCCGGATGCCCTCCAGAAGAGAGGTCGCCAGTTCATCCAGGAGGACATGTAGCGCGCAGTCGAAGACCGCCGTCTCGCCATCAGGCGATGGACGGTCGAGGGAACCGAGCAGTCCCGCGCACGCCTGGTTGCCGGTTTCGGTCACGCGTGCCGATCTACCTCCGGACATGTCAGATCAACGCCTTGCCGGTGGCTGCGCTACCGCGAAGGGGAAAGTTTTCTTGACGTGTGCACAGGAGGGAGGGACTCACTTGAAAGGACGAGCTCGGCTACTTCCGCTTGACCTGCAACGTAACGTCGGTCGAGCGCGCCAGCGACCCGCTCGTCCCCGTAATGCGGAGGGTGTAGGTTCCAGTTTTGGTGGTGCCGCTCGCACTGACGGTGAGCCACGAGCTGGATGTCTGAAAAACGTCCAGGGGGTTTGGCGCGAAGCTCGCCGTCACCCCGGCGGGTAGGCCGCCGGCGCTCAGGCTGACCGGGCCCGTGAAGCCGTTCAGCGAATCGGCCGTCACCGAGTAGCTGGTGCTTCGGCCTCGCACGACGGTTTGGCTCGAGGGCGACGCGCTAAGCGAGAAATCCGGTGCGGGGGCCGTTACCGTGACGTAGCCCGCCTTCGTCAGAGTGTTGCCCCCGCTGTCGTTCGCCACGGTCAGGCTGACGGCGTAGGTCCCCGGCCTGTCGTACGTGTGGGTGGGGCTTGAGCTTGTAGAGGTGCCTCCGTCGCCGAAATCCCAGGACCAGCTAGTCGGACTGCCGCTGGACGAGTCGCTGAAGCGGACGGCGAGAGGCGCGGTGCCCGTCGTCGGCGAGCCAGTGAAATTTGCCACCGGCGCACTGGGCGGCCCGGCAGGCAGGAGGGGCTCGAAGGCATGCCAGTAGAAGCCCGTGGACCGGTTGATGGCAAGCAGCGCGATGCCCGTTCGACTGTTGACGTTCTGCTTCGAGGAGCTCACGTTGTGAATGTACGGACTATCGGAGTCCACAATCACAGGCGTTCCCGTTCCGGTGGGGAAGGAGATGGAGTCCATCGGCGATGTCTTCTCGTAGATGGCCCCGCCCGAAGAGTTGCAGGAGTAGCCGGGAGGGCCTGGGTAGGTTGCGAACGTGTGAATCACCCGGTTCTCCTCGTCGAGCACCGCGATCGGGCGGTTCGGGCAGTCCGAGACCCGCGCGATCGTATGGCTGGTCCAATCGCCGCTGGCAGGGTCGCGGACGAGCAACATGATCAGGGGGCTCGCCGAATTCGTGAAGGACGTCTTGACCGCCGCGTACACCCGTCCGCCCGAGTCGGCCTGGACTGACTTGAGATTCATGTGATCGTCGGCGCTTCCGGCCCCCTGGATCGCAGTGCGGCTGGCCTGCCAGGTCGTGTCGGGCTGACCGTCATCGTGCACGGCGAAGTACATGGCGTCGTTCGCGCTCGATTGGTTGCTCCACATCAAGCCGACCTTCGAGCCGCCGAACGCAATGACCGACGAGGCGTCGTCGACCGTGACGTTCGCGCCGCTTACGGGGAGGGCGAAGGGCGTCCCCCACGTCTGATCATTGCCTACGGTGCGATTGACGTAGATCTGGTTGCCCTGCTGCCAGGTAGCCCACAGCTTGCCGGTTGAATCCTTGTCTATGACCAGCGTCTCGGTCTTGTAGTTGTTGATCGCCACGGGAAAGCCGGAATCGCGCGAGTAGGTCTTGCTGACCGGGTCATAGCTAAAGCGGAACAGGTAGCTCGGCGTGCCCGAGACGGCGGACTGTTCGTCGGAGACGAACGCATGCGAGGCGACGTACAGGTGTGTCCCATCCCACAGCACGTCCGCATGGGTGTTGGAGCGCGTGTCGATCGGCACGCCGGTATCGACCCACTTTTGGCTCGTCACGTCGAGCCTGAAGATGTGGAACTCGCCCGAGGTCGCATCCCACATGTCGGCCCACCAGGACCCGTCGTTCCACCACAGCACGCTCTCTGCCCGCTTCGTGCCGGTGGGCGTGCCCGTCCCCGAGAAGGACTGGTCCTGGTAACCGACGTCGGCCGCGGCCAAGCCCACCGGAGCGAGCAAGCCGATCAGGACGACCAGCGTCGCCAGGGAGAGCTTAATCGCACGCCGGCTCATCGAACGAGGCCTCACCGCTATGCCGAGCCTGCGATCAGCGGTCCGTAGAAGTCGCGGCGAGTCGGCTCTTCGCGAGATAGCTCCACTACTAGAACGAACGCCCGTTGATGGCGATTTCTTCCGCACGCGCCACATGAGCGCCGGCGGCGGCCGCTTCCGCTCCCCTCAGCCCGACTCCGCCCTGCCCACGAGCAGCCGGCCCGAGAGCGCGTCGAGGGCACGGGCAGCGCCCCACGACGTGGGGATCCTCACGACGCTGCCCGGACAACCCTCCAGTGAGGATCGCAAAAGCTCGGCCTCCCGGCCGGCTGTCTCTTCGAGCGCCAGCTGCCAGGCGCGGTCCTCGATGCGGCTGAGCTGCCAGCGCTGCGCGGCGAGCAGCTCCTGGGCAAGACTCACGGCCATCGAGGTGTCCAACTTCTCAACGGCCAGCTGCCGCAATCCAGGCTCCCGGCTGATCAATAACACCGCGCCCAGGCGCATCTGCCCGGGCATGTCGCGGCCGGCCAGGGTGGCCGGCTTGACGCGGATCGGCGGCGCCACGAAGCCGCGAGTGGCCACGCGGAGTACCCGCCGTGCGATGAGCCCCAGACGCAACGCGGCGGGCAGCCGTGCGTAGGCGGCCGGCGCGGTGGCCGGCAGGTCCGTATAGAAGCGCATTCGCCGAGGAAACGTCCAGACACGGCTTGAGCCGTCGAGGAAGACCTGGTCGTCGCCGAGGATCTGCCCCCCGTCGGCTAGGATCCGGGCGCTGAGCGAGCTCTTCCCGCTTCGCGATCGTCCCATGAGGAGGATCGCGCGATCGCCGGTGGCGATCCCGGCGGCCGGGACCAGGACCAACCCGCGCCTCGCAGCGGCGAGGGACAGCAGCGGCTCGACGAAGTAGCCCTGGACCAGCGAATGGCCGAAGCCGCGTGGTACCCCGGCGAGCTCGATTTCCGCGCGCAGTGCTCCGCTCGGGCTGCCAAGCGCCACCCTCCAGCGCACGCTCTTGTAGCGTCCGTCCACCCTTGACGTCGATGCCAGAGAGGCGCGCTGGCCGAAGACGATTTCCAAGTCGGGCTGTCGCGCCTCGCCCGCCTCGGCGTCGTACTCCGCGTCGTAATGGCGGATCGCGCTTCGCGGTCCCGTCAGGCGTAGCTCCAGCGCGTCGGCGAAGACGTAGCGCCGCGCCTGGCGGAGCCGATTGCCTAGAGCCAAGATCCGATTGCCTCGACCACGCGACGGGGATCGGTCGGAAACGGTGCATCGACCTCGACCACCCGTGCGTCAGACAGGACGTCTCGAAGGATGGCGGCCTCTCGCTCAACGATCGCCTCCACGTCCAGGGCCTCGTAAGTCGGCATGGCGAAGAGAGCTCTCTGGCACAGCTCGAACAGGCGTCGCCGCTCGAAGGCGGCCGATCGCGCGAGCCGGGGGGCGACTGACTGCGGGTCTACTTCACGCGCACTCACTTGCATCCCGGGCACCGTTCTCAGCATGACCACCACACCCAGGGGCGAGCGGGGCACCCAGCCCTCGCGCTGCCCATAGGCATCGATCAGCTCTGACGGCTGCAGGGCGGCACGGTCCGCGAGCCGAACCGCGCTCTCGGCGGCGTCGATTGCCAGATCGATGACCCTGCCGCGGCCGGACAGGCGGCGAAGTGGACGAGCCATCCCGGCGGCTACCCCGGCGCCCAGTAGCTGGGCACGGGCGGCCGCAGGTAGGGCGCGACGCAGTTGGGGCAGGTAGCGAAGCGCCCATCGCCGCACTCCGACGCCGATGGGGAAGCATGTCAGCGTGCGGTCCTCGCCGAGGATCGTCCATTTGTCCGAGAGGAAGCGCGCGCCCGCCTCCATCAACGCGAGCGCGGTTTCTGTCTTGCCGCTCTCCGACCAGCCGGCAATCAGCACGCCGGTGCCACTCACCTCGACGGCGGCTGAGTGCACGGCCACGGCGCCGTGTCTGAGCAGCGCGAGCTGGAGGGCTGGGCGCCCCAGCGAGGCGAAGACGCGGCCTGGCTCGAGGCCGGGCCCGTAGGTGAAGCGCGTGGTTCGCCCCTCCGTTCCCACGTCCACACGACACCAGCCGGTCGGATGCACGACGTATACCTGCTCGCCGTCTGCGGCCGTGACGAGGCCGTCGCCGGCGGGATTCTGCAGATCGAGGAAGCGCGGCCGAGAATCCTGGCTCGCCCTCTCGATCACGAGGTCTGGCGCGTCCGAGGACGGGGTGGCAGCGTAGGGATCCAGCTGCGTATCCAGATGGCGCTGGAGCGCCTTATCCGTGCCTTCGAGACGGACCGTAAGCCGGTCGCCAATCACCCACGTGACCGCCATGGCCCGCGGACTGTACACCGCGCCAACCTGCGAGGGCGGGTCCAAACGCAGCGATGGAAGTTCTGAGCCGCCGGGGGCGTTGTTCCGAGTGGACCCTAAGGAGGATTGATCTTTATCAGCACGACGCACGCAGAAACCGCCAGCCGCGTGACCTACGCCCCGTGGCCCCCGACGGCCCCGGTCAGCCCTGAGGAAGCAACGCCTCTGGGCTTGGTGAGCCTCGTCATTCCGGCGATGAACGAAGAGCTGAACGTGGCATGGGTACTCAGCCAGATCCCCGCCGTCGTTGACGAGGTCGTGCTGGTAGACGGCCACTCGATCGACAACACCGTGGCCGTGGCCCGAGAGGCCTTCCCCGGCATCGTCATCGTGACTCAGGAAGGCCGCGGCAAGGGGGCCGCGCTACGGACCGGCTTCGCCGCCGCCCGCGGAGAGTTCGTTGTGATGATCGACGCCGATGGCAGCATGGACCCGACTGAGATCAAGCGCTATGTGGCGAAGCTGCGCGCGGGCTACGACTTCGTCAAGGGTTCGCGCTACATGGACGGTGGGGGGTCGACTGACCTCACCGGCCTGCGCAGCTTCGGGAACCGCTTCCTCATGGGCATGGTCAACGCGCTCTACGGTGCCCGCTTCACCGATCTCTGCTACGGCTACTGCGGGTTCAGCCGACGGGGCCTGCGCGCACTGGATCTCGACGCCGATGGTTTCGAGATCGAGACCCAGATCGCCGTGCGGGCCCTCATGGCGCGGCTCGCGATCGCCGAGGTGCCGACCTTCGAGTCCGAGCGAATGAACGGAACCTCGAACCTGAATACCTTCCGAGATGGTCAGCGAGTCTTGCGAACGCTGCTTGGGGAGCGGCTTCGTTGGCGCCCGCGCCTGACCCAGCCTGACACTTCCGTGCAGGTCGAGGCGGGGAACCCGGCGATGCCGTGACAGCCCCATCGCGCACGGGTGGCAGGAATGCCGCCCCGCGGCTCAGGCTTCGCAGCGCGGCCCCCGTGGCCGCGCTTGCGACGTTCATTGCCCTGATTCTGCCCGCCGGCGCGGCGGCTGACACAGGCTTGCGCGACTTCTCCTACGGCAGCGCGATCACGGCGCCGACCGCCGAGAAGCCGCAGAGCAAGCTCTGGTTCGACGACGACCGCTGGTGGGGCGTTCTTTACAACCAGCTCACTACGCGTTATGAGATCTGGCAGCTCGACCCCGCCAGCCAGGCTTGGCAGTCGACCGGGACAGCCGTAGACGAGCGCGACAACACCCGCTCCGACGTGCTCTGGGACGGCAATTACCTATACGTCGTCTCCGCGGGTTCCAGCAGCACCAACAGCGGTCACGACACGCGGCTCATGCGCTACAGCTACGACGCAGCCGCCAAGACGCACTCGCTCGATCCCGGCTACCCGGTCGAGCTCACGAGCGGCGGCTCGATCGCCGTCACGATCGCCAAGGACGACACCGGAAGGCTGTGGATTGCCTATACGCAGGGCAACGGGGTGTACATCTCCCATACCACGAGCAGCGATCGCAACTGGCGGGCACCGTACGTCATGCCGACTCCGGGAGCGACTGACGTGGTAGCTGGAGAAGACCAAGCGGCGATCGTGGCCTTCGACAACAAGATCGGCGTGATGTGGAGCAACCAAGCTCCAGACGAGCAGGCCATGTACTGGGCCACGCACACCGACGGAGCGCCTGACGACGAGTGGGTGCCGAACACCGCGCGCAAGGGCGTGAAGCTGGCGGACAACCACATCAACCTCAAAGCCCTCGACGGCGACTCCGCCGGCCAGGTGTTTGCAGCGGCGAAGACGTCCAGCACCACCGGTGCTGACCCGCTCATAGAGCTCCTGGTGCTGAAAAACGGCACCTGGACGCGACACGTGTACGCAACCGTTACGGACAATCCGACGCGCGCCATCGTCTCGCTCGACCCGGCGCGGCGTCTGCTGTACGTGTTCGCGGCGGCGCCCTGCTGCAGCGGCGGAAGGATCTACTACAAGCAGTCGAGCATCGACTCGATCTCCTTCACGCCGGGCCTTGGGTCGGTGTTCATGGAGAGTTCCAGCGACCTCAAGATCAACAACCCCACGTCCACCAAACAGCCCTGGAGCAGCACCAGCGGCGTGCTCGTGATGGCAGGTGACGACGGCACGCGCCGCTACCTGAGGAACCATAAGTACGACGGTGCGCCGGACACGAATCTCGACGCCGGCCCGTCGGGCACGGTCAGGTCGAACACACCGAGCTTCACCTTTTCCGCGAACCGAACCGGGGCGACGTTCGAGTGCAAGCTCGACGGGGGCACATATCAGCCATGCAGCTCGCCCAAGAGCTATGCGGACCTCCAGAAGGGCGAGCACACCTTCCAGGTCCGCTCGGTAGGCCCGAACGGAGAGCCGGACGCCACTCCCGCCAGTCGCACCTGGACAGTTGAGAGCACAAGCACCACGGCAAAATACGCGCCTATCGCCGACGCCTATGCGAGTGGGGACCAGGCTGCCAAGAATTTCGGCTCCGCCAGCCAGCTAAGGGTGGACAAGTCGCCCTCCCAAGAGGCTTACCTTCGCTTCCAGGTCGGCGGCATGAGCGGTCCGGTGCAGGAGGCCAAGCTGCGCCTGTACGTAACCAACGCCACGGCCAACGGGCCCGCCGTATACACGACCAGCTCGGGCTGGTCGGAGTTGGGCCTCACCTACAACAATCGGCCCCCCGCGACGAGCGCCGCGCGCGACAACAAAGCCGCCGTGGGTGCCGGGGCGTGGGTAGAGTACGACGTCACTCCGTTCATCACTGCGAACGGAAGCTACGACCTCAAGCTGGTCGCAGACTCGACCGACGGGGTCGATTTCAACTCGCGCGAGGCCCCGTCCAACACCCCGGAGCTCGTGGTGACTTCGAATTCCGGACCCCCTGAGACCACCATCGGCACAGCCCCGCCCAACCCGATTGGGAGCTCGTCGGCGAGCTTCTCCTTCTCAGCCGACAAGTCGGCCTCCTTCGAGTGCCGGCTGGACGGCTCAACCTTCGAGCCGTGCGACACCCCCAAGGCCTACGGCTCTCTCGCCGACGGTCAGCACAGCTTCGAAGTGCGCGCAATCGACACCGCCGGTCAGGCGGACCAGACCCCAGCCACTCACACCTGGTGGGTCGACACGCTGCCACCGCCGGCCCCACAGATCACCAGCCCGGCTGACGGCACCACGGTCACCGGCTCGGTGCTCAACGTCTCCGGCACAGCGGAGCCGAACAGCGCAGTCGAGGTGTTTGACGGCGACGGCTCACAGGGCACCGTGACCGCGAGCTCGAACGGCGACTGGAGCGACGAGTTGCGCGGCGATGGACCACACGTCATCAGCGCAACTGCCACCGACGCCGCCGGCAACGTGTCGGCAGCTTCGGAGCCACGGACCGTGACCATCGATGCGAGCGCCCCCCAGACCAGCCTCGACTCCGGTCCGAGCGGACTGACCTCGAGCGCATCCGCCGCATTCACCTTCTCCGCCGACGACCCGCTGGCGCGCTTCCTCTGCAGCATCGACAGCGCGGCGCCGTTCACATGCACCTCTCCCTACGGGCAGTCCGGGCTCGAGGAGGGACCGCACACCTTCGAGGTCTACGCAGTGGACGCCAACGGGAACGCCGACCCGACGCCGGCTACCCGCAGCTGGACCATCGACACAATGGGTCCGAGCCTGGGCTCGGTGCAGCCAGCGGACGGTGACACCGGCACCGACCTGAGAGCCGATGTGCAGGCGAACTTCTCGGAGGAGGTGGATCCGGCCTCGGTCGCCACTGACACCATTACGCTGGTGCGTCAGAGCGACTCGAGTCCCGTCGCCGCAGCCGTAGGGCGTTCGGCCGACGGCCGATCCGCCGTCCTCGACCCCGACCTGCCCCTTGAGGCAGGCACCACGTACACGGCAGCAGTCAAGGGCGGCAGCGCCGGTCTCAAGGATTTGGCCGGGAATTCCCTGGCGAACGACCACAGCTGGTCGTTCACCACATCCTTGAGCACGCCACCCGAGACGACGATCGACTTCGGGCCGAGCGGCACGGCGGGCACCAATTCCGCGAGCTTCGGGTTCTCGGCGGACGTGCCGGGCTCGAGCTTTGAGTGCAGCCTCGACGACGAAGCGTTCGGATCGTGCTCCTCCCCCAGGATCTACGCGGGGCTAGCCGATGGTCAGCACAGCTTCGAGGTGCGAGCCATCGGCCCGGCCGGCACGATCGACGCAACGCCCGCCAAACGCGTTTGGACAGTGCAGACGCTCCTCTTCGAGGACGGCTTCGAAAGCGGCGGCTTCTCGAGCTGGAGCTCCATCGTGACCGGTGGCGACGGCACGGCCACGGTCCAGGGCACGGCGGTCAAGACCGGCAGCTATGCCGCGCGACTGTCTGAAACGGCGAACACCGCGTCGGTTGCCTACGCACGCAAGACATTCGCCTCAAGCGAGACCGACATCAGCTTCAGCGGCGACTTCCGAGTCGACCAGGAAGGGGTGAGCGGTGGCAACGTCCCCTTCTTCCGGCTGTACAACACGGGCGGTACCCGGCTGCTGAGCCTCTATCGGCAGAACGCCAGCGGCGACAAGGTCCGCCTCACTCACAGCAGCGGGGCGGGCTTCGACACCGCCGGGCGGCTGCCGCTCGGAAAGTGGGGCCGCCTCAAGCTGCATATCAAGGCGGCGGGCAACGGGGCCAGCACCATTGAAGTTTTCCTGGATGGTGCCGATGTCTACCGGACCACCAGCGCAGACCTCGACGCGGCTGGAGTCAAGACCTTGCAGATAGGGAACGACACTTCCAAGCAGGCCTTCGTGCTGTTGGCCGATAACGTCGAGGGTCGCCGATGACCCTGTCCACTTCGATCGTCGTCTGTGCCTACACCGAGGAACGCTGGGGGGACCTGGTGGCAGCGGTGGAGTCCCTCCGGCGGCAGACTCGGGCGCCGCTCGAGATGATCCTTGTGTCGGATCACAACCGGGCTCTCTACGAGCGAGCCAGATCACTGCTCCCAGACGTCGTGGCGGTTGAGAATGAGGAGACGCGCGGCCTTTCCGGCGCGCGCAACACCGGCGTGACGGCGGCCCAAGGCGAGATCGTGGCGTTCCTCGACGACGATGCAGTCGCCGAGCCGGATTGGCTGGAGCGCCTAGCAGCGCACTACACCGACCCGAAGGTGATCGGCGTCGGTGGGTCCGTCGACGCCGACTGGCTGGAAGGCCGCCCCAGGTTCTTTCCGCGCGAGTTCGACTGGGTGGTCGGCTGCTCCTATCGCGGCATGCCCGAGTCCACGTCGCGGGTTCGCAATCCGATTGGCGCGAACATGTCCTTCCGCGCACAGGTCCTAAGCCGTACGGGAGGCTTCACTTCGGGCATCGGCAGGGTAGGAACGCGGCCAGTCGGCTGCGAGGAGACTGAACTCTGCATCCGCGCTGCTCGCCAACACCCCGAGGGGATCATCCTTTACGACCCCGCGGCAAGGGTCCACCACCGGGTCCCGGCAAGCCGGGCACATTGGCGGTACTTCCGCTCGCGCTGCTACTCGGAGGGTCTGTCGAAGGCTCTCGTTTCAGGCTGCGCCGGTCCGGCCGACGCGCTTTCGGCGGAGCGGAGCTACGCACTGCGCACGCTCCC
>Ga0136631_10000463_pt1 | contig 12509 bp, 10 predicted proteins | sample AntDrymUQ6012206_2_FD_104655 | JGI IMG/M metagenome (GOLD analysis project Ga0136631, IMG submission 104655) | Polar desert sand microbial communities from Dry Valleys, Antarctica - metaG UQ601 (22.06) | ecosystem: Environmental > Terrestrial > Soil > Desert | place: Antarctica: Dry Valley... | reverse complement strand
GAGCCCGCCCACGCCGGCTCCGGATCCGACGCCCCCCGATCCCGGTCCGGCGCCGACGCCGCCACCGGTGCCTGATCCGGTCCCGCCGGAGCCCACGCCGGACCCGACGCCACCGCCGTCGATCGACGTCCCCGAGCCGCCGCCCGCGGCGGCCGAGCTCGACCCCAAGCGGACCGTCGCGATCCTCACCCAGATGCTCGACGACCTCGGCGCCGACCACCGGCGCATCTCGCGCGTCTGACCAATCTCGTACGGCCAGAGCCTCGCTTCGGGCACGGCGAACAGCCGCCCGAGGCGAGGCGCGCGCCGTGCCTGCCGCGCGACTCGCCTACCATCGACCGCGGTATGACCAAGCGCCACAAGCCGCCCGAGACGTACGAGATGAAGCTCGCCCAGCTCCAGGAGCGGCGCGAGGCCGCCGGCAGGGAGACCTCCGAGGCGGAGCGCAAGCAACACGCCCGGGACCGCTTCTCGGCGCGCGAACGCGTCGAGAAGCTGCTGGACCCGGGGTCGTTCCAGGAGCTCGACACGTTCGTGCGCCACCGCACGACGGACTTCGGGATGGACAAGAAGCGACCCTGGGGCGACGCCGTCGTCACCGGCCACGGGACGGTCGACGGGCGCCGGGTGTGCGTCTTCTCGCAGGACGTCTCGATCTTCGGCGGCTCGCTCGGCGAGGTCATGGCGGAGAAGATCTGCAAGGTCATGGACCTCGCCGCGAAGATCGGCTGCCCGATCGTCGGCATCAACGACTCCGGCGGCGCGCGGATCCAGGAGGGCGTCGTCTCGCTGGGCGCCTACGGCGAGGTCTTCGTGCGCAACGTCAACTGCTCCGGTGTCATCCCGCAGATCAGCCTCGTCATGGGCCCATGCGCCGGCGGCGCCGTCTACTCCCCCGCGATCACCGACTTCATCTCGATGGTCAAGGGAAGCTCGCACATGTTCATCACCGGACCTGACGTCATCCGCACGGTCACCGGCGAAGAGGTCGAGTTCGAGCGCCTCGGCGGCGCGATGACGCACAACACGACCTCCGGCGTCGCGCACTTCGCCTGCGACGGCGAGGACCAGTGCCTGCAGGACGCGCGCTACCTGCTGAGCTTCCTGCCGTCGAACAACCTCGAGACGACGCCGCGCGTCCTGCCGACCGATGACCCTCTGCGAATGGATCCCGAGCTCGACCGCGTCGTGCCGGCGCAGCCGAACAAGCCCTACGACGTGCGCGACGTCGTGCGCCATATCGTCGACGACGGCGAGTTCTACGAGGTCCACGAGCACTACGCGACGAACATCGTCTGCGGCTTCGCCCATCTCGACGGCTACGCGATCGGGATCGTCGGCAACCAGCCGATGCGCAATGCCGGCGTGCTCGACATCGACGCGAGCGTCAAGGGCGCGCGCTTCGTACGCACCTGCGACGCCTTCAACATCCCGCTGCTGACGTTCTGCGACGTCCCCGGCTTCCTCCCCGGCACGGCGCAGGAGTGGGGCGGCATCATCCGCCACGGCGCCAAGCTCCTCTACGCGTTCACGGAGGCGACCGTGGCGAAGATCACGGTCATCACGCGCAAGGCCTACGGCGGCGCGTACGACGTCATGTCCTCCAAGCACCTCGGCGCCGACGTCAACTTCGCCTGGCCGACCGCCGAGGTCGCCGTCATGGGACCCGAGGGTGCGGTGAGCATCATCTACAAGCGCGACATCGCCGGCTCGCCGACGCCCGAGGCACGCCGCCAGAGGCTCGAGGACGACTACCGCGCACGCTTCGCCAACCCGTACGTCGCCGCCGAGCGCGGCTATGTCGACGACGTCATCGTGCCCCACGAGACGCGCCCGAAGCTCATCGCCGCCCTCGCGACGTTGCGCACCAAGCGCGTCGAGCGACCGAAGCGCAAGCACGGCAACATCCCGTTGTAATGCCCGTCGCGCTGGCGCTGGTGTGCGTCGCGGGCGCCGCGCTGCGCGTCGCGACGCTTGGCACGCAGAGCCTCTGGTTCGACGAGGCCGTCACGGCGCAGCTCGTGCGGATGGACCTGCCGGGGCTGCTGGAGGCGATCCCCGACAGCGAGTCCTCCCCGCCGCTGTACTACGTGCTGGCCTGGCTGTGGAGCCAGCTTCTCGGCACCGGCGAGGTCGCCCTGCGGTCGTTGCCGGCGCTGCTGGGAACGGCCACGATCCCGGTCGTCTGGGCACTCGGGCGGCGGCTGGGCGGCGACCGCGCGGGGATCGCCGCGGCCGCGCTCGTCGCCGTCAACCCGATGCTCGTGTGGTTCAGTCAGGAGGCGCGCGTCTACGCGCTGCTCGCGCTGCTCGGCGCGCTCTCGGCGCTGCTGTGGCTGCGGGCGCTCGAGGCGCCGCGCAGCGCTCGGCTCGCGGGCTGGGGCGTCGTCGCGGCGCTCGCGCTGGCCACCCACTACTTCGCGGTCTTCCTCGTGGGGCCGCAGGCGCTGTGGCTCGCGCTGCGCGCGCCGACCCTCCGCGCACGCCTCGCGGCGCTCGCGCTGCCGGTCGCGGCGGCGGCGGCGCTGGCGCCGCTCGCCTTCGGGCAGCGTTCGAACGACTCCGCCGCGTTCATCAGCGAGAGCGGCCTCGTGCGGCGCCTGGCGCAGGTGCCCAAGCAGTTCCTCGTCGGCTACGACGCGCCGCTCGAGACGCTCCTGGCGATCGCCTCGGCGCTCGCGCTGCTGGCCGGCGCCGCGGGGCTCGTGCGGGTGCTGGCCGGACGCGCCGGCCTACCCGGCCGCGCCCGCGCCGACGCGCTGCGCCTGACCGCGATCACCGCCGCCGCGCTCGTCGTGCCGGTGCTGCTGGCCCTCGCGGGCGAGGACCACGTCGTGACGCGCAACGTCCTCGCCGCCCTGCCGCTCGCGGCGGCCCTCCTCGGCGCCGGAGTCGCGGCCGCGGCGGCCGTCGCGCCGTGGCCGACCGCCGCCTCGTTCGCCGCCGCCTGCGGCCTCGCGCTCGCCGCCGTCCTCGGGGTCGCCACCGACCCGGCGCTCCAGCGCGACGACTGGCGCGGCGCGGCGCGCGCGCTCGGAACCGCCGAGAGCGCGCGGGTCATCGTCACCTCGCCGGGCGCCCTCGTCCCGCTGGGCTACTACCTGCCCGGGCTGCGACCGCTCGGCGCGGCGCCGGCGACGGCCGTGGAGGTCGACTACGTCGCGCTCGCGTTGCGCCACGGCGCGGCGCGCGGCAGCCCGCCGCGCCCGCGGCACAGCCCGCTGCCGGGTCCCGGCTTCGAGGTTGCCGGACGCACCGAGGCCGCGACCTTCACGGTCGTGCGGACGCGTGCCCCGGCGCCGCAGCCGCTCGCGCCCGGTGTGCTTACGGTGGGGCTCGACGGGCGTCCGGCGGAGCCGCTCGAACAGCGCAAAAGCCAAATCGGCCAAACATGACGCATGCGTCATGTTCTCCGGTATGCTCGCCACCATGGCACGTGTGGACGACGACCACGACTTCGACTGGCTCGTCGTCGGCTCGGGCTTCGGCGGCAGCGTCTGCGCCCACCGGCTGACCGCGAAGGGCTACCGCGTCGCCGTCGTCGAGTCGGGCCGGCGCTTCGGCGACCACGATTTCCCGCGCTCGACCTGGGACGTCCGGCGCTACTTCTTCGCGCCCCGCCTCGGCCTGCACGGGATCTTCCGGCTCTCGCTCTTCAAGGACGTGACGATCGTCAGCGGCGCCGGCGTCGGCGGCGGGAGCCTTGGCTACGCCAACACGCTCTACCGCCCGCGGCCGCGCTTCTACGAGGACCCGCAGTGGGCCGAGCTCGACGACTGGGAGCGGGCGCTCGCGCCGCACTTCGACGAGGCCGAGCGAATGCTCGGCGTCACGACCGTCACCGCCGACGACCCGGCCGACGACGTCCTGCGCGAGTTCGGCGAGCACATCGGCGCGCAGGACACGTACGCCAAGACGCGCGTCGGCGTCTTCTTCGGCGAGCCCGGCATCACGGTTGCAGACCCGTACTTCGACGGCGCGGGCCCTGCGCGCACGGGCTGCATCGCGTGCGGACGCTGCATGGTCGGCTGCCCGGTCGGGGCGAAGAACACGCTCGTCAAGAACTACCTCTGGCTCGCCGAGCGCGGTGGCGCGCAGGTCATGCCCGGGCGCACGGTCGTCGATGTGCGCCCGCTCGGCCGCAGCGACGGCTCGGACGGCTACGCGGTCGTCACCGAGCGCACCGGCGCGTGGATGCGCAAGCAGCGCCGCACCTACACCGCCGCGAGCGTCGTGCTCGCCGGCGGCCCGCTCGGGACGAACAAGCTCCTGCAGCGCTGCCGCCACTCCGGCTCGCTGCCGAAGGTGTCCGCGCGGCTGGGCGAGCTCGTGCGCACGAACAGCGAGGCGATCCTCGCCGTCACGGCCCCCGACGACAGCGTCGACTACACGAAGCGCGTCGCGATCAGCGGCTCGATCTATCCCGACGAGAACACCCACATCGAGACCGTCAGCTACGGCCATGCCGGGGACGCGATGAGCACGCTGCACACGCTGCTCGTCGGCGACGGCACGCGCGTCACACGCCCGCTGAAGCTCTTCTTCGCGGCCGTCCGCCACCCGCTGACGTTCGTCAAGCTCTTCGATCCGCGCGCCTGGTCACGGCGCACGATCATCCTCCTCGTCATGCAGACGCTCGACAACGCGATCGCGCTGCGGCCCCGGCCCGGGCGGATGGGCGCGATGCGCCTGCAGACCGAGCAGGACCCGGCGAAGCCGAACCCGACGTTCATCCCGATCGCCAACGAGGCGGCCGAGTGGATCGCCAAGCGGATCGGCGGCATCCCGCAGAGCTCGCTCACCGAGGCGCTCGCGAACATCCCGACGACCGCCCACATCATGGGCGGCGTCGTCATCGGCGGCTCGCCGCAGGAGGGCGTCGTGGACGCGCATCACCGCCTCTTCGGCTACGAGAACCTGCTCGTCTGCGACGGCTCGGTCGTGCCGGCGAACGTCGGCGTCAACCCGAGCCTCACGATCACCGCCCTGGCCGAGCGCGCGATGAGCTTCGTGCCGCCGGCGGCCGGCGCGGCGGACGCCGACGCGGCCGAGTCCGTCCTCGCGGCCTGACGGTCGCCCGCGGCTACGCTGGCTCCGTGGCCGTCGACGAACCGAGCAAACCGTCGCTGGTCCAGCGCCTCGAGCGCCAGCGCGAGCGTCACCGCCAGCGCCCGTTCGTCGTGCGGATGCTCTACATCGTCGTCGGCTTCACGCTGCTCGCGGCGGGCGTCGCGATGCTCGTCCTCCCCGGGCCGGCGTTCGTCGTCATCCCGATCGGCCTCGCGCTGCTCTCGCTGGAGTTCGCGTGGGCGGAGAACCTGCTCGAGCGCGCGCTGGAGAAGGCCGAGGGCGCCAAGCGCACGGCCGCGCAGACGACGAGGACCCAGCGCATCCTCAGCGCCATCGCGTTCGTGCTGGGCGCAGCGGCCGTCGTCGTGTGGGCGGTCTTCGGGGACATACCGGTCCTGCCGGTGTGACGACGGGCCGCGACGGCCGGCTGAGTAGCGGCGCGGGGTCTGAGGGAAGGTTGCCTGGGCCGGGGTGTGTCGCATACGTAAGGCTCAGCCTTACAAACCCGACACAGCCCCGCCACTACAGCCTCACGGTCCCCGCCTCCACCGCGCCCGCCTGCGCCGCTCGCAGCGCCTTCGCCGCGACGGCCAGGTCCTGGATCGCCAGGCCGGTCGAGTCGAAGAGCGTGATCGCGTCGGGGCCGCTGCGGCCCGGGGCGTCGCCCGCCAGCACGGCGCCGAGCGGCGTCACCTGCTCGCGCGTGACGGCGCCCGCTGCGACCGCGCCGGCGAGCTCGCCGCCGTGCGATGCCTGTTCCCACTCGTCGCAGAACAGCTCGCAGGCCGTAACCGCGGCGATGCTCGCCTCGGCCTTGCCCGAGCCGTCGGCGCCGAGCATGTTCAGGTGCTCGCCCGCCCGCAGGTCGCCCTCCTCGACGACGACCTGTGCCCCGGGCGTGATGGTGCAGACGACGTCGCACTCCAGTGCGTCCGCGAGCGAGCCCGCCGCCCAGCCGAGCTCGGCGGCAAGCGCGGCAGCGGCCTCGTCACGCGGGTCGAAGCAGACGCCGGGCCCGTAGCCGGCCGCCGCGAGGCAGCGCGCGGTCCACACCCCATGCAGCCCACAACCGACGATCCCGACGGTCCGCGCGCCGGCACGGGCGAGCGCGAGCGACGCGACGGCCGCGACCGCACCGGTGCGCAGCGCGGTCACCGCTCGCGCGTCCAGCAGCGCCAGCGGCACGCCCGTACGCCGATCCGAGAGGCAGACGACGCCGCTGACGGTCGGCAGGCCGTGCTCCGGGTTGTGGGGAAACGAGGTCACCCACTTCAGGAGCGCGAGCTCGTCGCCGCGCGCCGGCATCGCCCGGAAGTCGCCGTAGGGCGGGCTGTCGAGGTAGACCTTCGCCGGCATGATCCACTCGCCGCGGTGGTGGCGCAGGAACGCCTCCCGCGTTGCGTCGATCGCCGCCGCCGGGGAGACGGCGGACAGCACGGTGTCGTGATCGAGGACCAGGAGCTCGGGCATTGCGCGAGAGGCTACCTCGCGCCCGCCCGCCGGTCGGCGTACATACTGGACCTAATTGAGGGTAAACTCGACCCGTATTCGGTTGTATGATTTTCCGCCCTCTCCCTGCACGCCAACCCGGAGCACTGACGCCCATGGAGCCCAGCACGACCGTCGGCCGCCAAGGGACGCTCGAGAACCCCGAGGTTCGCGAAGACGTCCCTGGCCACGTCATTCCGATCCTGGAACGCGAGTTCGACGATTTCGACACCGAGTCACAGCGCTTCCTGCGCGGTGAGATCGAGGAGACGGAGTTCATCAAGTTCCGCCTGAAGCAAGGCGTCTACGGCCAGCGCCAGGCTGCCGTCCAGATGATCCGCGTGAAGCTCCCCTTCGGCGGGATCACGCCCGAGCAGATGGACGCCTTCGCCAACGTCATCGAGGAATACGTGCCGCTGAACAAGGGGCACATCACGACGCGCCAGAACATCCAGCTGCACCATGTCCCGCTGCCCGACGCCGCCAAGGCGATCCGCGAGCTGTCGGATTCGGGGCTGTCCTCGCGCGAGGGCTGCGGCAACACCGTGCGCAACGTCACCGGGGACCCCTGGGCCGGCGTCTGCGACGACGAGCCGTTCGACATGACGCCCTACGCGGGCGCCTACGTCCGCTACTTCGTGCGCCATCCGACGACGCAGCTCATGCCGCGCAAGATCAAGACGGCCTTCAACGGCGCGCCGGCCGACCGCGCGCTCACCGGCATCCACGACATCGCCTTCATCGCCAAGCTCAACGAGGACGGCGAGCGCGGCGCTGAGATGCGCGTCGGCGGCGGCACGTCGATCATGCCGCGCGTCGCGCCCACGCTGTACGACTTCGTCGGCCTCGACGACGGCGAGTACCTGAAGATCGCCGAGGCGTGCTTCCGGATCTTCGACCGCCAGGAGTTCCTGCGCGTCAACCGCGCCCGCGCCCGCATCAAGGTCCTCGTCGACAAGATCGGGATCGACGCCTTCCGCGAGATGGTCGAGGAGGAGCTTCAGGGCGACTGGGTCGCCGAGCGCACCTTCGACGTCGAGGGCCTGCGCTGGCAGGACGACGAGGAGGCCTCCGCGCCGGCGGCGCCGGAGACCTATTTGAGCCCGAACGGAGACCTGTCGGCGTTCGAGCGCTTCCGCTCCGACAACGTCCAGGCCCAGAAGCAGGAGGGCTTCTCGACAATCCACATCAAGGTCACGCGCGGCGACCTCACCCCCGAGCAGTTCCGCGGCATCGCGAACATCATGCGCCGCTACTCGGGCGGATACATGCGCACGACGGTGCACCAGAACCTGCTCCTGCGCTGGGTGCGCGACGAGACGATCTACGAGGTCTGGCAGGCGCTCAGCGAGCTCGGCCTCGGTGACATCGGCCCGGACAAGATCACCGATGTCGTCTCGTGCCCGGGCACGGACTCCTGCAAGCTCGGCATCACGTCGTCGATGGGCCTCAACGCCGCGCTCCAGCAGCGCCTGGAGGAGATGGAGATCTCCGATCCCCTGACGCGCGCGATCCACATCAAGATGAGCGGCTGCCCGAACGGCTGCAGCCAGCACCACATCGCGAACATCGGCTTCTACGGCGCGTCGATCAAGGTCGGCGAGCACACGATCCCGGCGTACGTCGCCCACGTGGCGGGCAACTTCGAGGGCGGCGAGATCGTCTACGGCCAGCGGCTGAAGGTGCGCCTGGCCGCCAAGCGCGTGCCCGACGCCGTCGAGCGCTGGCTGCGGTGGTACGAGGCAGAGCGCGAGGAGGGAGAGGCCTTCAACGAGTTCACGTCGCGCGTCGGCACGAAGTCGTTCGAGGACAAGGTTCGCGATCTGGCCATGCCGGTGGACTTCGGCCTGGACACGATGACGACGTTCATCGACTGGAACCGCGACGTGCCCTTCCAGGTCGTCCGCGGTGAGGGCGAGTGCGCGGTCTGACAACCGACGTCGCGGGGTCGCTCACCGAGACCCTGCAGCAGGCGGCTGGCCATGACCGGCCCGTCCTGCTGTGCTCCTTCCAGAAGGAGGAGTCGGTCATCCTCGACGAGCTCTTGGTCATCGCGCCGCACGTCCGCGTCGTGACGATCGACACCGGCGTGCTGTTCGCAGAGACGCTCGCGACCTGGCGCGCGTTCGAGCAGCACTACGGGGTGCGGGTCGAGGTCGAGGAGGCCTACGGCGACTGGACCGGGCCCGAGCGGTGCTGCGGCGTCGCGAAGGTCGCCGCACTCCAGCGCGCGCTTGCCGGCGCGGACGCCTGGATCACCGGCCTGCGCCGCGAGCAGGGCCCGACCCGTGCGCAGACCGAGCCCGTCGACGTCGACTCAAAGCGCGGTGGGATCGCGAAGTACAGCCCGCTCGCCCACTGGACCGAGCGCGACCTCTGGACGCGCATTTACGAGCGCGGGCTGCCCTACCACCCGCTGCACGACGCCGGCTACGAATCGATCGGCTGCGCGCCGTGCACGCACCCCGGCAGCGGGCGCGAGGGGCGCTGGAGCGGCACCGACAAGACCGAGTGCGGGCTGCATCTCTAGCGCGATGCCCTCTGCCCCGGACCATCGGACGAGCAGCGGCGCGTGGTCGTGATGGACCCGATGGTCATCGCCTTCGGGCTCGGCGTCGGCGTCCTCATCGGCCTGACGGGGATCGGCGGGGGGTCGCTCATGACGCCGCTGCTCGTGCTCTTCGCCGGCGTGCCGCCGGTCATGGCGATCGGGACCGACCTTGCCTACGGCGCTGTGACGAAGACGCTCGGCGGCTGGCGCCACCTGCGCAAGGGCACCGTCGACCTCGGGGTGTCGCTCTGGCTCGCCGTCGGCAGCGTGCCGGGATCGCTGTTCGGCGTGTGGCTCCTGGGCCGCCTGCACGCCGCCTACGGCAAGAGCTTCGAGCCTGTCCTGCTCGCGACGATCGCGGGCGCGCTCGTCATCGTCGCGATGACGATCCTCGGCCGCGCGCTGTTCATGCCCCGGCTCGTCGAGCGTGAGCGCCGCAGCGTCACCCTCACGCCGCGGACGAAGTCGACTGCCACGGCGCTCGGCGCGATCCTGGGACTCGTCGTCGGCGTCACCTCCGTGGGCAGCGGGGCGCTCATCGGCCTCGCGCTCATCCTCGTCTTCCGCCTGATGCCGCACCGCGTCGTCGGCACCGACGTCTTCCACGCGGCGATCCTGCTGTGGGCGGCGGGCTTCGCGCACTTCGTCAGCGGAAACGTCGACCTCGTGCTCATGGCGACGATCCTGGCCGGCTCGCTGCCGGGCGTCTGGATCGGGACGCAGCTCATCACGCAGGTTCCGGCCGGCGTGCTGCGCCCGACGCTCGGTTGCGTGCTGCTGGCGTCGGCGCTCGGCGTCCTGACGAAGGCGGGCGTGGACCTGCCGCCGGTGGTCATCATCGCCGTCCCGCTCGCCGTCGGCCTCGTCGCCTGGCTCATCCAGCGGGCGCGCCCCGTGACCACTCCCGAGCTGGAGGCGACACCGGCATGACCGGCCGTCTCACGCACCTGCAGGCGCTGGAGTCCGAGGCGATCCACGTCATGCGCGAGGTCGCCGCCGAGCTCTCAAAGCCGGTGCTGCTCTTCAGCGGGGGCAAGGACTCGATCGTCCTGCTGCGCCTGGCCGAGAAGGCGTTCCGGCCGGGACGCTTCCCGTTCCCGCTCATGCACGTCGACACCGGTCACAACTTCCCCGAGGTCATCGAATTTCGCGACCGCCGCGTCGCCGAGCTCGGCGAGGAGCTCATCGTCGCCTCGGTGCAGGCGTCGATCGATCGCGGACGGGTCAGCGAGGAGAGCGGTCCGCGCGCGTCGCGCAACCGCCTGCAGACGACGACGCTGCTCGACGCGATCGAGCAGCACGGCTTCGACGCCGCGTTCGGCGGAGCGCGCCGCGACGAGGAGCGCGCACGGGCGAAGGAGCGCATCTTCTCCTTCCGCGACGACTTCGGCGGCTGGGACCCGAAGAACCAGCGCCCGGAGCTGTGGAACATCTACAACGGGCGCATCCGCCGCGGCGAGAGCGTGCGCGTCTTCCCGCTGAGCAACTGGACCGAGCTCGACGTCTGGGAGTACATCGCCGTCGAGGGGCTCGAGGTGCCGTCGATCTACTTCGCCCACGAGCGCGAGGTCTTCGCCCGCGACGGGATGCTCTACGCGACCTCGGAGTTCGTCTCGCTCATGAACGGCGAGGCGCCCTTCACGGCGTCGGTGCGCTACCGCACCGTCGGCGACATGAGCTGCACGGGCGCCGTGCGCTCGACCGCCGCCGACCTCGACACCGTCGTCGCCGAGATCGCCGCGACTCGCGTGACGGAGCGCGGCGAGACTCGCGCCGACGACCGCGTCAGCGAGGCCGCGATGGAGGACCGCAAGGTCGCGGGGTACTTCTGATGGTCACGAACGAGAGGGACCACTGATGGGCCTTGCGTCGGCAGACCTCCTGCGCCTCGCGACCGCCGGCTCGGTCGACGACGGCAAGTCGACGCTCATCGGGCGCCTGCTCCTCGACGCCAAGCAGGTCCTCACCGACCAGCTCGAGCATGTCCAGGAGGCCTCGCGGCGTCGCGGGGCCGGGATGGTCGACCTCTCGCTGCTCGTCGACGGCCTGCGCGCCGAGCGCGAGCAGGGCATCACGATCGACGTCGCCTACCGCTACTTCGCCACCGCGCAGCGGACGTTCATCATCGCCGACACCCCCGGGCACGTGCAGTACACGCGCAACATGGTCACGGGCGCCTCGACCGCCGACCTCGCGGTCATCCTCGTCGACGCGCGCAAGGGCGTGCTCGAGCAGTCCAAGCGCCACGCCTACATCTCGACGCTGCTCGGGATCCCCCACCTGGTCGTCGCGGTGAACAAGATGGACCTCGTCGAGTACGACGAGGAGACCTTCGACGCGATCGTCCGCGACTTCAGCGACTTCGCCCGGGGCCTGACGGTCCGCGACACCGTCTACGTCCCGATCAGCGCCAAGAACGGCGATAACGTCGTAGCGCCCTCGGAGCGGATGCCGTGGTACGGCGGCGTGCCGCTGCTCGAGCACCTCGAGAGCGTCCATGTCGCCGACGACCGCAACCTCGACGAGGCGCGCTTCCCGGTCCAGTGGGTCATCCGCGACCACGACAGCGACTACCGCGGCTACGCCGGCCAGCTCGCAGGCGGCATCCTGCGTCCAGGCGACGAGGTCCTCGTCCTGCCGTCGCGCGAGCGCACTCGCATCGCGCGGATCGACACCTTCGACGGGCCGGTCGAGGAGGCGTTCGCGCCGATGTCCGTGACGATCCTGCTCGAAGACGACGTCGACGTCTCGCGCGGCGACCTCATCTGCCACCCCCACGACGCGCCCGAGCTCGCGCGCGAGATCGAGGCGACGGTCTGCTGGATGGCCGACGCTCCCCTGCGCGCGGGCGCGCGCTACGCGATCAAGCACGCCACCCACGCCGCGCGGGCGATCGTCGAGGAGGTGGTCGACCACGTCGACGTCCACACGCTCGCCCCCGACCAGACCGCCACCGCGCTCGGCCTCAACGACATCGGCCGCGTGCGCCTGCGGACCTCCAAGCCGCTTGCCTTCGATCCGTATCTGCGCAACCGCTCCACGGGGTCGTTCATCCTCATCGACGAGGCCACGAACGACACGGTCGGTGCGGGCATGATCTGCTGAGGCGCGGGGCCGGGCTCGCGGCGCGACTGCTCGGCGGGATCCGGCACGCGACTGCCGAGCGGGCGCTTGCGAACGGCATCGATGAAGAAGCGGTCGCGGCGCGGGTGCCGGCGGGACCCGGCACGCGACTGCCGAGCCGGCGCTTGCGAACGGCATCGATGAAGAAGGGGTCGGCTTGGGGGGTGGGCGAGGGTGCGCAGCGAGCCGCCCTCACCGAGCCGGGGACCCGCGAATTGGCGAGTTTCCAGCGCCCACCCCCCACGCCGACCCCTTCTGCATCGATGCCGTTCGCAAG
>Ga0136631_10000462_pt1 | contig 12522 bp, 12 predicted proteins | sample AntDrymUQ6012206_2_FD_104655 | JGI IMG/M metagenome (GOLD analysis project Ga0136631, IMG submission 104655) | Polar desert sand microbial communities from Dry Valleys, Antarctica - metaG UQ601 (22.06) | ecosystem: Environmental > Terrestrial > Soil > Desert | place: Antarctica: Dry Valley... | reverse complement strand
GTGGGCTCGTCCAGGATCACCAGACGGGGCCGGTGCATGAACGCGCGGGCCAGGAGCAGTCGGCGCCGCTGGCCGCCGGAGAGCTTGGGCGCGCGCACGTCGCGCTTGGAGCGCAGGTCGAAGGCGTCGGTCATCTCCTCGGCCCGGGACTCGGCCTCGTCCTTGCCCATCCCGAAGTAGCCGCCGTGGTAGACGAGCGTCTCGCGCACGGTGAGGAACCGGTCGAGGTTCACCTCCTGCTCGGCCAGGCCTATCCAGCTGCGCGCCCGCAGCGAGGTGATCGGCTCGCCGAACACCAGCACCTCGCCGGCGGTCACCCGGATCAGGTTGCAAATGGCGCTGATGGCAGTGGTCTTGCCGGCCCCGTTGGGACCGAGCAGACCAAAGAACGCGCCGTCGTGCACCTCGAGATCGAGGTTGTCGACCGCCAGGGTGCCACCTGTGCCCTGCCGGCGCCAGCCGGCCCGGGCGTCGTCGTAGCGCTTGGTCAGGCCGCGCAGCTGCAGCGCGGGAACGGTCTCCTTGTACACCTCTCCGAGACTAGTCGGCGCCCAGAGCCCGCCCGTAGTGGCGCTCGTAGTAGGCGCGGTACTCGCCCGAGCGGATCGGCTCCCACCACCACTCGTTGTCGCGATACCACTCCACGGTGCGCTGCAATCCCTCGGCGAAGTGGGTCTGGGCCTCCCACCCGAGGGCACGGACGCGGTCCGATGACAACGAGTAGCGCCGGTCGTGGCCGGGGCGGTCGGCCACGTGCTCGATCAGCGACTCGTCGCGGCCGGTGAGGTCGAGGATGCGGTTGACCACCTCGAGGTTCTCGCACTCGTCGGGGCCGCCCACGTTGCAGGTCTGGCCGGGCTCACCCTTCTCCAGCACGAGGTGGATGGCGCGCGCGAAGTCCTCCACGTACAGCCAGTTGCGCACCTGGCGACCGTCGCCGTAGACGGGCAGAGCGTCGCCATTGAGGGCGTTCAGCACGCACAGCGGGATCAGCTTCTCCGGGTACTGCCGCGGGCCGTAGTTGTTGGAGCCGCGGCAGATCACCGTCTCCAGCCCATAGGTGTGATGGTGAGCGGACACCAGCAGATCGCCCGCGGCCTTGGTGGCCGAATAGGGCGAGGAGGGGTCCAGCGGGGAGGATTCGGTGAAGGAGCCGGAGTCGATCGAGCCGTAGACCTCGTCGGTGGACACCTGCAGGTAGCGCGACACCCCCAGCTCCCGCGCCGCCTCCAGCAGCACGCTGGTCCCGATCACGTGGGTGAGTGCGAAGGGATCCTGGCCGGCGATCGAGCGGTCCACGTGTGACTCGGCGGCGAAGTTGACCACGGCGTCGGCGCCCTCCATGGCGCCTCGGACGGCATCGCGGTCCTCGATCGCGCCCTCCACGAACTCCACCTCCACGCCGTCGAGGTTCTCGCGGCGGCCGGCGTAGGTGAGCTTGTCGAGCACCACCACGTCGTGCTCCTCCGCCACCAGCCGGGCGTAGGTGGAGCCGATGAACCCGGCCGCGCCGGTCACGAGCAGCCTCATCCGCGCTCCTGGAGGTAGTAGGTGAGGCCGTCCTGCCACCTGGGCAGGTGGATCGCATCCTCGTACTGGGTGTCCATCACCGAGTAGGCGGGTCGCGGCGCGGGCCGCGCCAGTTCGTCGGTGGCGGCGGACATCACCCGGCAGTCCACCCCGGCGCGCTCGAAGATCGCCACGGCGAAGTCGTACCACGAGCACTCCCCCGCAGCTGACATGTGGTGCAGGCCGTAGGCGCGGGTGTCGAGCATGCGCACGAGGCCTTCCGCCAGGTGTGCGGTGTAGGTGGGCGAGCCCACCTGGTCGCGCACCACCACTACGAAGTCGTTGTCCTCGGCCATACCGAGCATGGTCTCCACGAAGTTGCGCCCGCCCACGCCGAACAGCCAGGAGCTGCGCACGATGAAGTGCTGGGGGTTCACTGCCGCGGTGTCCACCTCCCCGGCAAGCTTCGACGTGCCGTAGCTGCCCAGCGGGCTGGGCTCGTCGTTCTCCAGGTAGGGCGTGTCCTTGCTGCCGTCGAACACGTAGTCAGTGGAGGGGTAGACCACGGTGGCGCCCACCGCGGCGGCCGCGGCGGCGAGGTTGCGAGCGCCGTCGGCATTCACCTTCATCGCCTCATCGGGCTCGCGCTCGGCGCCGTCGACGTCGGTGAAGGCGGCGCAGTTGATCACCGCCTGCGGCGTCTCTTCGTCGAAAAAGGCCCGGGTGGCGCTGGAGTCGGTCACGTCGAGGACGCTGCGGTCGGCCGCCACCACCTCGTGGCCCGAGAGCTGCGCCGCCCGGACCACGTCACGCCCGAGCATCCCAACCGCCCCTGTGACCAGCACCTTCACCGCGGTTAGAGATATCAGGGTGGGGTGGCTCAACCTGCCTCGCCTGTCTCTAGAGTCCGGGGAGCCTTGCGGGAGCGCTTCGCCCGACACCTTGCCGTGGCCGCACTGGCCCTGCCCGCACCCGTGATCGCGGGCGACTGGCCCGATCCCACGTCGATCTTCGAGGGCGGCGAGCACGTGGCCGTGACCACCTCCAGCGGCTGGGCGCCTAGCCTGCGCGTGCTCCGCTCGCCCGACCTCGCGTCCTGGCGGCTAACCGGGGAGGTCTTCCGGCGACCCCCGCGGTGGGTGCTCAGGAACTTCTGGGCCCCGGAGATCACCCGCCTCAACAGCGGTCGGCTGGCGGTCTTCTACAGCGCTCTGCCGCGAAAGAAGGGCTCGTGGTACTGCATCGGCGTGGCCACCGCCGCCCGTCCCGAGGGTCCCTGGCGCGACCGCGGCCGGCCTCTGCGCTGCGGTCGTGACGGCTCGATCGACGCCTTCCCCGTGCGCGACGAGCAGGGTCGCCTCAACCTGCTCTGGAAGAGCGATGGCAACAACTTCGGCCGGCCCAGCTTCATCTACGGCCAGCGCATGGCCGAGGACGGGATGCGCCTGCTCGGCCGCCCCAAGCGGCTGCTGCGCAACACCGCGCGCTGGGAGGGCAGGGTGGTCGAGGCGCCCGCCGTGATCCGCCGCCCGGACGCGTTCTACATGCTCTACTCGGGTGCGTTGTGCTGCACCAAGCGCTGCCGCTACGCGGTGGGCGCGGCGCGCGCTCCCCGCCTGCTGGGCCGCTGGCGCAAATTTCCGGCCAACCCGATATTGAGCTCGGGCAACGGCTGGCGCTGCCCCGGCCATACCGGCCTGGCCACCGACGCCTCAGGCGCCGTGACCGCGCTCTTCCACGCCTACCGCAGCGGCCTGGGGCGCCTCGCCGGACGTCAGGTGCTGGCAGCTCCGCTGAACTTCCGCGCCGACGGCTGGCCGCAGATCGGCGAGGGCCGCGTGCCGCCCGCGCCCGCGGCGGGCGCTGCCCCCAACGAGTTCGCCGACGACTTCGTGGGCCCGCGGCTGTCGCCCGAATGGGAGTGGCCGCTCGAGCGGGTGCCCGGTATCCGCGTGGCGGGCGGGCTGGAGCTCCGCGCGCCGGTGCGGCTGCGCGACGGCTCGCGCGCCGCTCCCCGCTTCGACAACGGCCTGCTCGCGCACCGCATCAGCGGCTCGCGCTACGTGGCGGGGGCCGTGGTCGACCGTTCGTCGCTTTCCGGCAAGGAGGCCGCGGGGCTGTCCGCCTTCGGCCTGTCGCCGTTCGGCGTGGGCTCGGAGGCGCTTGGCATCTCGGTCCAGCGCCGCTCGGTAAGCGTGTGGCGGCGCAACGGCGAGCGTGTCCGGGTGCTGGCGCGCAGCGGTACGCCGGCGTCGTCCGGTCAGGTGCATCTACGGCTCACCGCCGACGGCAACGCCTACCGCTTCGAGGTGAGCCCGGACGGCGCGGTGTGGCGCAGCGTGGGCGGGCGGCTGCGCGGCCGGATCGAGGAGTCGGCGCGGGTGGCACTCATCAGCGGCGGCGCGCGAGCGGCGAAGGTGCGGTTCGTGTCGGCGCGGCTGGAGGAGTAGCGCCTAGGAGGCCGTGGTGCCCCGGCCCGGCTCCTCCAGATCCTCCAGCGCAGCGCGCAGAACCTCCAGGCGGGCATAGTCGCTCGGGTGATGGAGGGCCTCGGCCACGACCTCCTGGGCCCGATCGGCGTTGCCCTGGCTGATATGGACCTCGGCCAGATCGTGGCCCAGACCGGGAAGGCCGGGCGCTTCAGCGAACAGGTGCTCCATCGCCCGCTCGGCGCGATCGAGATCGCCCTGGTCGGCAGCCATCAACGCGACGAGATGGCCAAACGAGTTGAGCAGCGCGAAGCCAGCGCCGATGAGCGGCTGGACCGCCTTGACTGCCCGCTTGGCGCCGTCGACGTCACCGAGATCGAGCAGGAGATGTCCGCAGTGCGTGAGCAGGTCGGGGTCGTCGGACAGCTCGACGCCCTGGCGGGCGTAGCCGAGCGCCGTGTCCGGGTCGCCGTAGAAGGTCTCTGCCGCCAGGTGCAGCAGCCGGGGCGTCTGCGACCGGCCTAGCTGCTCGACCACGAACACCTCTCGTTCGGCCTGGTCCAGCCGCTGCCACTGCTCCAGGACGAGGTTGTAGGAGGGGTCGAGGTGGCTCATTCGGGGAGGTCCAGATGCTTGAGGAGGTCCTCGACCAGCTCGATGGTCTGTCGCTTGCCGCCCGTGCCGGCGGACTGCTCCTCCTTGAGCCGGTACTCGCCCAGGTCGCCCATCACCCGCCGGTACTCGGGGGGTGGCATCGCGTTGGCGTCCTCCAGAGCGGCGCGAAGATCCTCGAGGCGGCGGTCCTGGGAGTGCTTGAGCGCCTCGGTAACCACCTCGCGGGCCCGTTGGGCATCTTGCAGCTGGATATGGACGTGCGCCAGGTGGTATCCGAGGCCGCTCATCTGTGGCTCCTCGGCAAAGAGTCCTTCCAGCAGTGTCTTGGCCGACTCGACGTCCCCCCGCTGGGCCGCCAGCCTGCCCGTGAGATGGAGCAACTCCGCCTCCAAGGGAAACCCCTCCTCGAGGGCAGGCCGGGCGCGCTTTGCGGCTTCGATCGCTGCCGTCAGGTCGCCAAGGTCCAGCAGAAGGTGACCACATTGAGTCAGCAGGTTCGGGTCATCGGTGCGTGCGAGTGCCTGGCGCAAGTACTCGTGGGAGCGCCCTTCGGCATCCCCCCAGTAGGTCACCGCTGCCAGGTGCAGCAGCGCGGGGTCATCCGGCGACCGGTGCAATTCCTCGCGTACGAGCGCCTCGCGATCCTCCTGACGGTCCGCCCGTCGCCACTTCTCGCGGATGGCTTGGCTTGGTGTCGTGATGGCTCCATACCGTCCAAGACGTTGCCCGTCAGGTCCAGCAAGGCTCGACGGCGCTGTCTCTTAATGGAGCCCTTCACGCCCTCCCATTTGTCCTTGTCGGTCTCGTAGCCGCGCCTTACCTCGGCCGGATCGGGCTGGGTTGCCTTGAGCTCCTCTCGCTTCAGCGGTCCCCGTTCGTCGATCACCTTGCCATGCTCGTCGAGCTCGACGAGCTTCCCCTGACCGCTTTCATCGACTCTGTACTGGAATCGCTTCCCGGGCGGCGGAGGAGCGCCGCGGGGTGTACGTACCGCGCCGCGCGCCACCGGCCGTACCGGCACGCGTCCGGAGGTCGCAAAACTGACCAGCGCCGCCCCGTACTTGCCCTGGCTGGCCTGCCTGACGCCGAGAGCCATCCCGGCGACCGCCCCGAAGACGCCGGGCATGCTCGCCGCTTCCTCGAGGCTCAGGCCCTTGGCGTTCGCGCGGATGTGGACCTCGGCGTCGGCGCCCTTGAGCACGGTGCCGTCCTCGAGGATGGCGTGCGAGAACGGGTTGGCGTGTTCGCGCAGCACGCGCTCCTGTTCGGCGGCGTCCTCCCGCGCTTCCCTCGCCTCCTCGCGGCGTCCGGCCTCCATCCAGCCGCGCATTCGCTCGGGCATCAGCGCGGGCCCGAACGGCGTGCCTGCGTAGGCCGACGGGGAGGTGGCTCCACCGGGCAGCTCGATGTCGGGGAGGCCGTTGGCCGCCGCGCGTACCGCCGAGGCCGCTCGGTCTTCCGCCTCGTCGAGCTCGGTCTGCTCGCGCCCGGCGTCGCGCCGAAGCTCTTGCAGCTCATCAAGTAGCCGCTCGATCTGACCCTGCGCCGAACGCGCATCCGCCTGTGCCTGGTCCGCGTCGCCCTGTGCCTGGGCCTGCTCAGCCAGGGCGAAGGGCTCGGTCCCCAGGCCGACGGTGAAGGTGGCGGCCGTCATCCACTCCTGAGCCGCGGCCGCGCGATCGTTGGCGTCGGCGAGCCTACGCCGGGCCAGTTCGAGCCGGCGCAGCGTCTCCTCCTCCTGGTTGCGCAGCGAGCGGATGCGTTCGCGCGCCCGCTCGAGCGCGGTCTCGTAGCGCTGCACGGCGCCTCGCGCGGCGGTGAGCGTCTGTTCGACCGCCACCGCGGCGATTCCGTAGCTCATCGCGCGCCCCTGACGCTCGCCTGGCCCTCCCAAGAGCCCACCGCGGCGCTCGCGCGTGACACCACCGATCCAGCACTCTCGAAGCCTCCCGCCACGCGGCTCAGCGAGCTCCCGGCATGCGAGACGGCCTCGGGAGTGCCCTCGGGCAGTTCGATCGTGGCTTGCGCCTCGCTCATCCTCACCGCCCCTGGAACTGGGAGTTGTCGGTGGCCGCGTAGGTCTCGGCGCCGGCATTGAGGTTGTGGGAGGTGGCCGCCACCGCACCATCCATCGCGGCGGCCACGAAATCCAGCCGGGCCGCGAGGGCAGCGAGCGCCCCATCCAGCGCTCCTCCTCCGGTGCCGCCACCCTGCACCGAGCCGCAGCCGAGCTCCCCGCGCACCGACGCCAGCGTGCCCGCTGCCGCGTGCAGGTCCGGCGTGTTCACTGCCAGGCCGTCCATGGCTCCTGAATCGTTCCCTTCCAGCCTCCTCAGGAAACTACGGACCGGTCAGCGCAGCCGCAGCGCCGCGCCGTTGCGGTTCCCGAAACGGTCCCGCGCCTGGCCCGCCGGCACCGTCACGCTCTTGCCCCGCGGAGCGCGCACCGAGAAGAACCGGCCCTTCTTGCGCTTCACCGTCACGACCCGGCTGCCCACCCGGAAGCGCACCACGCCGCCGCGTGAGTACTGCGGGCGGTGGGTGAGATCGATGTCGCGCCTGGCGCCGGGATTCTGCAGCCCCACCGCCACGCGGCCGCGGCGGGCCGGGACCGCGAAGACCTTCAGCGCCCGCGTGAGGCCCACGCGGAACGGCCGCGAGGCCACGCGGTAGCGCTTGGCGGTCACCAGCAGGCGGTAGCGGCCGGGCTTGGCGTCGAGCGGGATCTCCCACTTCACGGAGTGTGCGCCCTCGTCGTTCACGGTCCAGAGCATCGCCAGCCCGAGGTCGGAGTCGGTGCGCACCCAGCGCTTGCCCTTGCGCCGCTGCGCGGTCACGAAGGCGCGGTCCACCGGGCGATCGAGCCCCTCGGGGCCGCCTCTCCACGAGAAGGTGGCGTGCTGGAGGCGGGCGTACGCGGAGGACGGCTGCGCCGTGGCTGTCCCCGTCGCGGAACCGCTTGAGTACGGCGCGCCATTGGGGATTACGCCGTTGCTCGGATCGAACGGATAGGGCGCCGGGGCCGGCGCGCCGCGAGCCAGGGAGCCCGCGAGCTTGGCGATCTCATCGCGCATCAACACCGATGACACCCTGCCGAAGTGCGTGTTGCCACCCTCGTAGTGCTGCTTCTCGTACTCCTCGGGGGTGGTCAGGTAGAGGATGAACTCATTGGCGAGGCGTTCGTGACCGTGCCGTGGCTGGCGAAGTTCGACCAGCCGCCCACCGGCACGCGCACGCGCCGGCGCTTTCCGCGCACACGCCTGCGCACGATCTTGTCCACCCGCAGCACGTTCACGTCGGGGTCGATGGTGTGCTCATAGCCGCCCGGGTCCTGGCTCTCCGTGCCCTTGCCGTAGTCGAGGTCGAGCCCGTAGTTGGCGAGATGGGCCTCCAGGCTGCGGTTGCGCGTGATGCCCGGCAGGCGCGACGAGCCCCAGCCGGCTTCGGCGGGGCCGAGGTCGGCGTCGGCGCGCTGGATGGCGGCCGAGATCTGCTTCAGCAGGAAGGTGTAGAGCTGGCGGTCGGCGGGTTCGGGGTCGGCCAGCCGGAAGAAGCTGAACGGGTCGGTGGCCGTCTCCAGGCTGGGCGCGGCGGTGTTCAGCGTGGGGAAGTTGGCGTAGCCGCCGGGCCCCGAATGGGTGTGGGACGCCGAGATGAGGATGTTCTGCTCGGAGAAGCCGCGCGTGCGCAGGTCATCGCCGATCTGCTTGAGCATCCCGCCCGGGATCATGAACAGGTCGATCTGCACGAGGGCCACCTTGCGCCCGTCGCGCTCGAGCACGAGGGCCCGCGACTCCAGGCGGGTGTGCTGACCCTGCCCGGTACGGTCGGCGCGGGTCCAGCCCCCGAGGTAGTAGCCGGTCTGCGGCGTGATGTCGGCCTTGCCCACGCCCGCACGCAGGTTGCCGGCCGACGCGGTTGCCGGCATGGCGAGCGTCAACGTGGCCAGGGCGAGGGCTGTGATCAGCAGGGCGCGCATCCGCGCGGCGAGGCTACCGCGTGCTGCGCGCCGCGCCGCCTCAGGCCAGCTGCTCGGCCACGGCGAGCCCGAGCTGCTTCACGGCCATCCGCGTGTCCGGGCGAAGCGCCTCCAGCGAGTAGGTGCCGGTGTCAAGCATGGTGCGCAGGCGCTCGTCGCGGGGGATGGCCACGCTGCGGTGTCCGCCGCCGCGCTCTCGGGCCTGGTTGAGCACCAGCGTGGTGCGGTCGTGGTCGATGTGGCGCAGCGAGCCGAGCACCTTGTCAGCGGTCACCTCATCGGCGGTGGCCACCACCAGCAGCTGGTCGGCTCGCTGGATGGACAGCCGGACGATCGGGTCGGTGATGCCCGGCCCCAGGTCCAGGAGCACCGCCTCGTAGAACTGGCCCAGGAACGCCAGCGCATCGCCGTAGGACGAGTCCGTCATCTCGGCCATCGCCTCGGCCCGTTCGGGGGCCCCGACCACGTGCAGCCCGGAGGGCTGCTGTGAGACATACGGGCGCAGCTCGGCCGCCGTGCGCAGGCCGTCGAGGTCGTCCACGAGATCGGCCAGCGAGCGCTCGACCCGGCGGGTGCCGGGCGCCAGCGACGCGAGGTTGCCGAAGTCGGGGTTGGCGTCCACAGCCACCACGCGCATCCCCAGGTGGCTGCACAGCAGGTTCCCGAGCAGGAACGTACAGGTGGTCTTGCCCACGCCGCCCTTGGGGCTGACGACCGCGATGGTGTTCGCCCGGCTCACCCCGGGCTGAGAGCGCAGGGCACTGTCCAGCGCCGCCTCCTCCCGCTCGCGTGCGCTGGTGCGGGCGGCCGCGAATTGTCGCTTCAGGCGTGCAAGCGGGTTGTCGCGCAGCTCACGGCCGTCGACTACCGCTCGCTTGCGATCCATCCGCTCAGAGAATCGCTATCTCGGAGTTGTCACCCACCACGAAGCGGTAGGCGCGCGGGACGGCCGGGCCGCGCCCGATCTTCACGTTGCGCCCGATCAGGCTGGCCTCCACCCGGGACTCCAGGTCGTGCACGCTGGAGTTCTCGAGCACGATCGAGTGCTCCAGCTCCGCATTCTGGATGCTCACGCCTGCGCCGATCGCCGTGTAGGGGCCGATGTAGGCATCGGTGATCCGGGCGTTCGCGCCAATCACCGCCGGGCCGCGCACGGTGGATCGCGTGAGCACCGCCCCGGCCTCGATCACCACGCGGCCCTCCACGCGTGAGTCCTTAAGCTCGCCGTCCATCCGCTCCTCCAGCTCGTCGAGGATCAGGCGGTTGGCCTCCAGCATGTCCTGCAACTGGCCGGTGTCCTTCCACCACCCGTCCACGATGTGGGGGTCAACGCGGCTGCCGTTGTCCACGAGGTGCTGGATCGCATCGGTGATCTCCAGTTCGCCGCGGGCCGACGGCTCGATCGCACGCGCCGCTTTGAAGATCTCCGACGTGAACATGTAGACGCCCACCAAGGCGAGGTCGGTCTTCGGGTCGGATGGCTTCTCCACCAGGCGCGACACGCGGCCGTCGTTGAGCTCGGCCACGCCGTAGTGCTCGGGGTCGGGGACCGGGGTGAGCAGGATCAGGGCATCGGGGGCGTCGGAGCGGAAGGTGTCCACCAGTGCCGTGATGCCATCGCGCAGCAGGTTGTCGCCGAGGTACATCACGAACTCCTCGCGGCCGATGAAGGGCTCCGCGGTGAGCACGGCGTGGGCGAGACCCAGCGGCTCGTCCTGCTCGATGTAGGTGATCGACAGGTCGAACTGCGAGCCGTCGCCGGCCACCGCGCGGATCTCGTCGCCGGTCTCCGGCGCGATGATGATCCCCACCTCTGAGATGCCCGCGGCGGCCATCGCCTCGATGCCGTAGAAGAGCACCGGCTTGTTGGCCACCGGCACGAGCTGCTTGGCGCTCGTGTGGGTGATCGGGCGCAGCCGCGTGCCCTTGCCGCCGGAGAGGATCAGCCCCTTAATAGGAGCCGCCCAACTTGCGGTGGTCCCAGGTGACCGTGCGCGTGGGAATGAAGGTGAGTCCCACGCGCTTGGGGGCCTGCTCGGCGATCATCTCGCTCACGTCGACCCCGGGGGCGTAGCGCTCGAACAGGGCAACGCCAAAGTCAGCGACGTTGTCGCGCACGAGCTCCACGTCGCACTCCATCATCACGCCACGCAGCTCTTCGTAAGCCACGCCGGCTTCGATCTGAAGCGTGGCGTGCGGGTCGCGCTCCAGGTTCTTGGCCTTCTGTGACTTCGCGTAGGTCCAGCCGCGCAGCCCCCCGTCGTCGACGACGTACCAGAGCGGCATCAGGTGCGGGCGCCGGTTAGGCCCGATCGTCGCGCAGGTCACGACCTTCTCCTCGTCGAGGAAGTCGCGCAGCTCCTCGTCTGACATCTGGATCTGGTCGCGGCGCGAGGCCATCGGGCCGCAAGCTACCGCTGCAGCGCGCCCGCAAGCTCCTCGGCGGCGTGCAGCACGGCCTCGCGCGCCTCTTCGGGCTCGAGCACGGCGGCGTCGCCGGCCTCCTTGAGGATCTCCTTGGCGAGGTACTCGTGGCCGCCGAAGGGCAGCTCCACGATCACCGCGCCGTCGGCAAGCTCGGACACCACGCTGCGGTCCTCGCGCGCCCAGCGCGCCCGCTCGGGTGAGATCCAGACGCGAGCGCGCTCCGAGGTGGGCACCTCGCCGGTGGTCGGCCAGCCCTGCACGTCGGGCTCGATGCCCTCTCGCAGCTCGAACTTCTCCCTCAGCACGGCGGCCGAGCGGATGCGGTCCAGGCGGAACGAGCGCGTGGCGTCCTTCGCCGTCTCGAACGCGTGCACGTACCAGCCCTCGGTGCCGTTGAGCAGCTGGTAGGGCTCGATCGTGCGGGCGGTGAACTCGTCCTGGTCCTCCTTGTAGTGCTCGATCTCCAGCAGCTGGCGGCTCTTGATCGCGCTGGACACCACGCGAGCGATCTCCGAGTCGTCGCCCTTGGCGGTGGTGATCTGCAGGCCGTCGGTGGCGGGGTCGTGGCCCAGCGCGTCCACGATCTTCTCGCGCGCGGTGGAGAGCGAGCCCTCGGGCAGATGCTCGCCCACGAGGTCGATCGCGGCGGCCAGGGCCTTGGCCTCCAGCGGCAGCAGCCGGGCCGGGCGCGCGAAGTTGTCGCCATAGGGCTCGGGGTCCACCTCGATCATGTCCCCCTGGACCTCGGCGTAGAGCACATAGCTGCCGCCGCCGAAGTTCACGACGTTGAGAACGTCGATGTCCTGGCGCAGCTCGGTCTCCGATATCTGCAGCGCGCCGGTGAGCTCGCGCATCTCGAGCTTCTCGCCCGCGCGCGCCGCCTCGATCAGGATGCCGGCCAGCGTGACCAGCCGCGCGAAGCGCTCGGGGCGGATGTGGCTCTCGCGCTTGCCGTCGTCCACCGGCTCCTCGCGCTCGCGGCGCTTCACCGGAGCCGCCAGCTCGATCGGCTGGGCGTGGCGCTCGATCACCAGCTGCACGCGTTCCTCGGCCTCGTCCACCAGCTCCTGCGGCTCGAGGATCCGCGCCCGCGGGCCCAGTCCGAGCACCCACGAGATCAGTTGGCGCGAGTCGCCGTAGGGGGTGGTGAACACGGCGCCGTCGTCGGTCTCCTCGACGGTGCCGGCGTCACCGCCCATGTGGCGGCGTACGAGCCACTCGATGCGCTCGGACAGCCAGATGCGAGCCTCGGCCTGCTGGTCGCCGAGCTGCCAGTCGGCGCGGGTGGCGTAGGTACGGGGGTCGAAGTCCTCGGGGCGCTGGAAGTCATGCTCGGCCTTGGAGCTGTAGCCCACCTTGCCGCGGATTCGCGACAGGCGGAACACCCGCACGGCCTTGCGCTCGTGTGCGTAGCCGACGAGGTAGAACAGGCCGCCCCGAAAGAGCAGGTGGTAGGGGTCCACCTTGCGCGACTCCTCGGCGTCGCGGCCCATCGTGTAGTAGTCGAACACGATCGTCTTGCGGCGGAAGATCGCCGTCTCGATCTTGCTCAGCCGCTGGGAG
>Ga0136631_10000461_pt1 | contig 12524 bp, 13 predicted proteins | sample AntDrymUQ6012206_2_FD_104655 | JGI IMG/M metagenome (GOLD analysis project Ga0136631, IMG submission 104655) | Polar desert sand microbial communities from Dry Valleys, Antarctica - metaG UQ601 (22.06) | ecosystem: Environmental > Terrestrial > Soil > Desert | place: Antarctica: Dry Valley... | reverse complement strand
TGGTAGTAGTCGCTGCCGATCAATACCGGCGCGATTTCCTTGAGGTGCGGTGTCGGCTTGGGGGCGGCGAGCCACTGCGTCGCCCCCGCATACGACCGTCCGGACATCCCGACCGAGCCATCGCACCAGGCCTGGGCGGCGATCCATTCGATCGTGTCGCGTCCGTCCGATCCCTCTGTTGAGAACGGGTAGAAGTCTCCGTCCGACCCGTGCTGGCCGCGCACGTCCTGGCAGACCATCGCGAATCCCGCCCCCGTCGCGTTGTCGGGGTCAACGGCCGCGGCGGGCGTCAGGCTGAAGCGACGGTCATACGGCGTCCGCGACAGGATCGCCGGCACGGGCGCGTCCGTGTCGGGAAGGTAGACGTCGGCCCGCAGCACGACACCGTCCTGCATCGTCACGGCAACGTCGCGGATCACGCGCTCGGGGCGAGTCGACCGGGGCACCCGGCAATCATAGGCGCAGCGAGCGTCGAGCTGGCGGCGATCTCACCGGCTGTCCGGCTTCACCTCAAAGACCTGCCAGCAGGTCGCCCGCAGCAGATCGGTGAGCGTCGGACGCCCTTGTCTTCCATGACGGTCTCGCCCGCTAGGCGGCAGCCGCTCCCCGGCATGAGAATGCAGCGAAGGTGATGTATGTTCGCGTGGGCGTCGCCCAATCACCCGTTCCCGGTCCACCTCCCGAGGATCCATGCCTGAAGACCCGACCGACATCGAGCTTCCGCCCCACGTCTTGGAGTTCATCCAGGGGCACAGCACGCTGATGCTGGCGACGTCATCGGTCGCCGGCGAGCCGCACGCCGGTGCCTACCTCTACGTGAGCGATGGCCCGCGGCTGTACATCTGGACACGGCCGGCGACGACGACGTGGCGAAACCTCGAGCAGAACCCCAACGTGGCCTTCACGATCGGCGACGACGAGGCCGACCCCAGCCGCGCGCGGGGTGTGCAGGGCGTCGGCCGGTGCACCGTGCTGCTCTACGGCGAGGAGATCGCGAAGGTCGCGCACCTGTTCGGCCAGCGGTTCCCTGAACTCTCGCCCGGGAACACGCTGAGCATCTCCTTCTACCGCATCAGTCCCAGCGAACTTGGGTTCATCGACAACACGGACACGGGCGGGCAGACCGCCGGCGGGACGTTCGGCGCGGAGTTTCACAAGGAGCGCGCCTACAGCGTCTTCGACCATCTGCCCCACCAAGAGGTCGAGAACTTCGTCGCCACGCTGCAGACGATGTCGCTGCAGCCCGGCGAGGTGGCCGTCCGCCAAGGGGGTCCCGCCGACAAGTTCTTCATCGTCACGGAGGGCGAGGTGGAGATCTTTCGCGAGGGCGAGGACCCTGAGACGCTCGGCGCGGGCCAGTTCTTCGGTGAGATGGCGATCCTGCGCGACAAGCCGCGTCAGGCGACCGTGCGGGCGACGGCGCCGACGACGCTGCTGACGATCGATCGGGACACGTTTAGCGAGCTCGTCGCCCAGGCGCTCGGCACGACCAAGGGCTTTGAACAGATCATCCGCGCGCGGCTCGGCATGGCGGGCGACGAACCCTGAGCACGTCGATGCCTGACGGCGAAGGCTTCACGAGCGGCGAGTTCCGCAAGGCACTCGGCAGCTTCGCGACCGGCGTGACCGTCGTGACGACATGCGGTGAATCGGATGCCTACGGGATGACCGCCAACGCGTTCTCGTCGGTGTCACTGGATCCACCGCTGGTTCTCGTGTGCGTCAAGTCCAGCGCCGTCGGCCGCGAGTACATCACGACCAACGGGGTGTTCGCCATCAACATCCTCGCGTCCGATCAGGAGGCGCTGTCGCGCTACTTCTCGTCCAAGACGCGCCCGCGCGGGCCCCACGCGTTCGCTGAGGTGGCGCACTGCAACGCGACGAGCGGCTCGCCGATCCTCGAGCACGTCGCCGGCTACCTGGATTGCCGGCTGCGCGCGACGCACCACGCGGGCGACCACCACATCATCATCGGCGAGGTCATCGACCTGGGGTTCGCCAGCGACCTTGAGCCGCTGCTGTTTCACGCCGGCCGCTACCGCTACGTCCAGGCGGACGCCTGATCGAACCGGGGTTGGCGCCGGCAGTCAGGCGGATTCGCTCATGAACTGCTCCACGAAGTCCGTCGTGACGTCGCCGGAGCGGAAGCGAGGGTTGAGCAGCACGCGCTGGTGGAAGGGGATGGTCGTCTTCACGCCGCGTCCCGCGATGTCGAACTCGCCCAGCGCCCGGCTCATGCGGTCGATCGCGGACGCGCGGTCGGGCCCCCAGACGATGAGCTTGGCGATGAGCGAGTCGTAGAACGGCGAGATCGTCCACCCCGGATAGCAATGTGAGTCCACTCGCGTCCAGGGCCCGCCCGGCGGTGAGTAGCGCTCGAGCCGTCCCGCCGTCGGCGCGAAGTCGCGATCGGGGTCCTCGGCGTTGATGCGGCACTCGATCGCATGCCCGTGCAGCACCACGTCGTCCTGCGTGACGGACAGCGGCTCGCCCGCCGCAACGCGGATCTGCTCCCGGATGAGGTCGACGCTCGTCACGAGCTCGCTCACGGGATGCTCGACCTGGATGCGGGCGTTCATCTCCATGAATGCGAGGTTGCCGTCGGCGTCCAGCAGGAACTCCATCGTTCCCGCCCCGGTGTAGCCGACCGCCAGCGCTCCGCGTACGGCCCGCTCCCCGATATCCCGGCGGGCTGCGTCATCGAGGTGGATCGACGGAGCCTCCTCGATGAGCTTCTGGTGGCGGCGCTGCACGGAGCAGTCGCGCTCGAAGAAGTACACCCCGTTGCCGTGCTCGTCGCAGACGAGCTGGACCTCGGTGTGGCGAGGACCTTCGAGATAGCGCTCGATGTAGACCGCGCTGTCTTTGAAGATGGCTTGTGCGGTCGCGCGCGTCGTCTTGTAGAGACGTTCCATATCGTCGCGAGCGCGCACGACGTTCATGCCTCGCCCGCCACCGCCTGCGACGGCCTTGATGATGACCGGATAGCCGATCGAGTCCGCGATGTCCTGCGCCTCCTGCACGCTTGTGACCGGCTCGATCGTCCCGGGGAGCAGGGGCAGCCCGGCGTCGCGCATCAGCCGGCGGGCGGTGGCCTTGTCGCCGACCTTCTCCATGACGTCCGGGCGGGGACCGATGAACACGATGTCGTGGTCGGCGCAGATCTCAGCGAAGTACGGATCCTCGGAGAGGAAGCCGTAGCCGGGGTGGATCGCATCGGCGCCTGTCTTCAGCGCGGCGCCGATGATGCTGGGGATGTGGATGTAGCTGCGGCCGGCGGGCGAGGGCCCGACGTGTACCGCCTCGTCTGCGAACCGAACCACCGCCGACTCGGCGTCGGCAGACGAGTACACGGCGACCGACGCGATGCCCATCTCGCGGCAGGCGCGCGCGACGCGCAGTGCGATCTCGCCGCGGTTGGCGATGAGCACCTTGTCGAACACGGGCTCTCCGATCAGCCGGCTGGATGGGGGTGGCGGCTACTCATCGTCGGCGGGCTCGAGGTACATCAGCACCTGCTCGAACTCGACCCAGTCCCCGTTCTCGGCGAGGATCTCCACCACCGTCCCCGGCTCCTGGGAGACCACCTCGTTCATCAGCTTCATCGCCTCGACGATGCACAGGGTCTTGCCGGAGTCCACGCTGTCGCCCTGCTCAACGAACGGCTTGGAGCCCGGCTGGGCAGCGCGGAAGAAGGTGCCCACGAGCGGTGACAGCACGGGGATGCGTCGGTCCTGCTCGCCGCCGATCGCGGCGAAAACTCCTGATGCGCCACGCGCCTCGGGCGCGATGCCCGGGCCGGTGAGACCTCCGGGGGCGACGGGGCCGGAGGGGGGCGCAGGCCCTGAGCCCGCCGGCGCGGACGGCGCGCCGAAGCCTGGGATGGCACGCTCGATCTCGAGCTTCAGGTCGCCGATCTCGATCGCCATGCGCTGGACGCTGGTGCCCTCGAGGCGGCGTATCAGGTCTCTCGCCTCAGACCACAGCGATTCGACGGCTTCCTTGTCGACCGGCGAGCGATCGTTGCCTGCTGTCATTGGATCACCTCGGGCGGCGGGAGTGTCGGCTGGCTTCCTGGGCGGCCGAAGGCGCGGAAGCGCTCGTAGCGCTGTGCTTTCAGGTCTTCGGCCGAAAGTCCGAGCAGTTCGCGCAGGCTCGCCACGATCGCCGTCTTGAGGTTCTCGGCGGTGACGAGAAGATCGCTGGCGGCTCCGTCGTCGGGTTCGGGAACGACGCCGTCGACGACGCCGAGCCGCAGCAGGTCCGGCGCGGTCATCCGCAACGCGGCGGCGGCCCGCGGGGCCGCGAGCGCGTCCTTGAAGAGGATCGTGGCGCAGCCCTCGGGGCTGATCACCGAGTAGTAGGAGCATTCGAGCATGAGCACGCGATCTGCGGCAGCGAGTGCCAGCGCGCCCCCGCTGCCGCCCTCGCCGGTGATCGTCGTCACCATCGCAACGGGCATCCGGGACATCTCCATGATGCTCTCGGCGATCGCGTTGGACTGTCCGCGCTCCTCGGCACCGATGCCGGGATGGGCCCCGGGGGTATCGACGAAGCAGACGATCGGCAGGCCGAAGCGGACCGCGTAGCGCATGAGGCGCAGGGCCTTTCGATAGCCCTCGGGCTGGGGCATCCCGAAGTTGCGCTCCATCATCTCGGTCGTGGTGCTGCCCTTCTGGTGGCCGATCACCATGACCGTCAGCTCGCCGAGGCGGGCGAGTCCGCCCACGATCGCGGGATCCTCGCCGAACACTCGATCGCCGTGAAGCTCCTGGAACTCGTCGAAGATGACGCTGACGTAGTCGAGGGTGTGCGGCCGCGTGGCCAGGCGCGCGAGCTGGACCACGTCCCACGGATCGCGCGGCGCCAGCCCATCCGCATCGACGACCGCCGCGGCGCCCTCCGTCGCGGGCAGCAGGCTCGTCCGGTCGGCGCCGCGCGCAGCCTCGCCGCGGTCGTGCAGCGCGACGATTCGCCCCAGCACCGCGCGCAGGTTCTCGCGCGGCTCGACAAGGTCGAGCATCCCGTGGTCAAACAGGAACTCCGCCGTCTGGAACCCGTCCGGCAGGGTCTGGCGGATCGTCTGCTCGATCACCGATGGACCCGCGAAGCCGATGTGCGCATGGGGCTCGGCGATGAGGATATCGCCGAGCGTGGCGAACGACGCGCTGACGCCGCCGTAGGTGGGATCGGTCAGCAGGGAGATGTACGGGATGCCCTCTTCTCCCATGCGCCCGATCGCCTGGCTCGTCTTGACCATCTGCATGAGCGAGATGGCGCCTTCCTGCATGCGCGCCCCACCTGAGGCGGAGATGACGAGCAGCGGGATGCGCTCGCGCAGCGCGAGTTCGGCGCCGAGCGCGACGGCCTCGCCCTCGGCGCTGCCCATGCTCCCGCCGATGAAGTCGAAGTTGATGCCGGCGACGCACAGGGGGTTGCCGTGGATCGTGCCGCGGCCGAAGACGCCGCCGGACAGGCTCCCGGTGGCCTGCTGCGCGCGCTCGATGCGGTCGGTGTAGGCCTTGGCGTCGGCGAACGAGAGAGCATCCAGCGGCTGCAGGTCAGCGCCGAGATCCTCATAGCTGCCGGGGTCCAGGAGCTGGTCGAGCCGCTCGCGCAGCGGCAGCCGGAAGTGGTGGTTGCACTCCGGGCAGACTCCGAGCTGGCGCAGCAGGCGCTTGTGGTAGACGTAGGCGTTGCACGCCGGGCACTTGCGCCACTCCGCGGTCTGACGTCCCGCCTTGCCGATCTCCGCGGGCGTGCTCATGGGCTTACAGCGCACCAGCCTCGACGTGCATCCGGCGGTGCTCGAAGCGCGCCTCGGCCAGGGAGCGCTCAACGTCCGAGAGCGACGGTATCTCCTGGGGCTCGAGCAGGGCCGGCAAGGCGAACACGCCGGACTGCGAGGCCACCAGGGCGGCGCCCACGTCCGCCGAGGTCTGCGACGGCTCGATCGACGAGAACGCGCGATCGGCGAAGAAGGTCAGCAGCTGCGACGTGCGCGACGAGCTGTCGACGCGCGCCGCGGCCGCCGCCAGCTCCGAGCCGCGCGCCCAGTCCTGGCTGCGCAGCGCCACGTCGATCAGGCCGTAGCGGGCGTAGATGTCGTGCGCCTCCTCGTCGAGTTTTAGCAGCCGCTCATACGCCTCCTGAGCGGCGTCGAGGGCGTTCACGGCAAGGCAGAGCTCGGCGACGTCCATGCCTGCCAGCACGTCGTCGGGCGCGCTGTCCCAGACCGCGCGTGCGACGCCGAGGGCGTCGTCGAATCGTTCGTGCTCGCGGTAGAGGTCGACGAGGCTGAGCGTGGCGCTGCGGTTGCGTGGCGCGATCTGCGTGGCGTACTTGAGGTGTGACATCGCCTCGTCCGTGTCCCCGGTGGCAAGGGCGGCGTGTCCCAGGGAGACGTGCATGCCACTGTCCTCCGGGCGCAGGGTCACGCCCGTCTCCCACGCGCGGACCGCCTCGGCGAGCCGGCCCTCGGTGGCCAGAGCGTCGCCGAGGTCGCGCCAGGCGCTGGCGTCATCGGGTTGCAGCTCGCACACGCGCTGCAGATGATCCACTGCCTCGGGGAGGCCAAGCTCGAGGCACGCCTTGCCCATCTCGCGCAGGCACTCGGCGCGATCCGCCCCATCCTCCTCCAGCGCCGCCCGTGCGGCAACCAGCGTTGACTGGAAGTCGCCGGCCGCATACAGCTCGCGTGCGTGTTTCAGAGATTCGGACACGAGTCCTCGCCACGAGGGGGCATGGTGGGCATACTCCTCGACAGGCGCGGCGCGGTCAAGCTGCTCGGACCCGTTCGCGCCCCCCGCGTCAGTCGCGCGCCAGGTCTCTCCACCTGACCGAGTAGATCCTGTGCTCTCTTGCGACACCCTTGAAGTGCATGTCGCCGGCCGGCTCGAACGTGTACCGGAGATCGTTTTCCGTGTACTCCTTGAGCACGGATGACACGAGGATCTCGCCGCCGCGGGCGTGATCGGCGATGCGCGCCGCGAGGACGACGTTGCGCCCGAACATGTTGCCTTCGGTCGCGATGATGTGGCCGGTGTGCAACCCGATGCGGATCTGCAGTGGCGCTCCCGTCGAGGGCAGCGGCAGGCCGCCGAACGCGTCGCGCAGCTTCAGCGCGCAGCCGAGCGCGGCGTGCGCGCTGACGAAGCGCACGAGGAACCCGTCGGCTTGGGCTCGCACGACCTCACCGCCGTAGCCTTCCACGAGCTGGTTGACGAGCGCGCTGTGGTCTCGCAGCAGGTTCTCGGCTGCTGGTTGGCCGAGACGCTCGAGCAGCTTCGCGGCCTCCTCGATGTCGGTGAGTAGAAGCGTGATCGCGCCTTCCGGGGAGCTCTGACCCCCGAAGTCGAACTGCTGGCCGATGACGGCGTCGGCGATGATGTGGACCGTGCTCCGGCTCCTGTCGACCGACTCACCGAACGGGTTGGCTGCCGCGTCGGATGGCAAATTCTGGCGCTCCTCTCCTCGGCTCATAGCGCTGGCGATCGGTCCGTCGAGCATACCGCGAAACGACAGGCGGCTCCCGACGAAAGGCGGTCGCGTGACCACCCGCCGGACGATCCAAGGCGGACGTGGTCAGGGTGTGCTCGACGTCCAGAGGCTCACGACGCTCGCGATCGCGAAGCCATGGGTGTGCGAGAGCGAGACGTCGAGCCCGCGCAGCCCGCGCCGCTGTGCAAGGGCCGCCACCTCCCCGTGCAGCTGAACTGTGGGCCGCCCGGACGCCATGTTGACGACTTCGACGTCGATCCAGCGCGCGCCGCGGGTCATCCCGGTACCGAGCGTCTTGAGAACCGCCTCCTTGGCCGCGAAGCGGACGGCCAGGCGTTCCGGTCGGCGCCGCCGGCCTTCGCAGTAGCGCAGCTCCTGCTCGGTGAAGATGTCGTCCGGCGGCGCCCCATGATCGGCGAGCAGCCGCTCGAAGCGCTCCACGCTCACGAGGTCGATCCCGACGCGGATCGAGCTGTCAGGCAGCTGCGCTGTCGACACGCGTCTTGACCATGTCGACGAGGTTCTGGATCGTGAACAGGCTCATGACCTCCTCGGCGGGAAGCGTTCCCTCGATCTCGGCCGGGTCGACCTGCGGCATGACGCGGTGCAGATGCGCGGCACCCTTCGCCGTGATGATGTCGTTCTCATCGCTGAACTCGTCGTCGGGGATCCCTCCCTGGATGTGGTCTCCGAGGTGCGACGCCTCGATCTTGACGCCTGTGGCCTTCTGGATCCGGAAGAGGACATCGAGTAGATCGATGGACTCCGCGCCCAGATCGTCCATCAACGTGGCGTCGAGCGTCGCCTCGTCGTCGTCGAGCGCGAGCGCCTCGACGACTGCCTCTGTCACTATCGCTTCAATGTCGGACATGGCTCCTCGTCCCCTTTGACTCAGTTAAAGTGACGATTCCCGACTTCAAGAACTCTGATCACCACGGGCAATGCAACCAGTCGGCCGCGCCTGTTGTCAAGTCGCCCCGAACGGCCGAAAGCTCCAGACTCCGCAGCGGTTGGCTGTATGATCCTCGCGGCGGCGGGCAGCGCGCCTGCGCTGGACGGCGGCGACGGCGCCATACCGGCGTGTGGCCGCGCGCGGCGCCGTCGCGGCCGAGACACGTTCGTGAAGGGAGATGCAGATGAAGGCGATCGTCATCGGGGCCGGCATCTCCGGCCTGAGCACGGCCATCGGCCTGCGCCACGCCGGTCATGACGTGATGGTGTTCGAGCGTCACAGCGGCGTTGCCAGCGTCCGCGCGGGCGGGGGGATGCACCTCTGGAACAACGCCATGAGCGCCATGCAGAAGATCGGGATCGCCGACCGCATCGAGTCCGTGGGCGAGGGCGTCGACCACTTCTCCTGGTATACGAGCAAGGGTCGTCTGATGGGCTCCGGCGATGTCACCGCCCTGACGCGGAAGGTGGGCGCCCCGGCTGTCGGCCTGACTCGAGCCGACCTGCACGAGGTCCTCACCGCCGCCGCCGGCGATGGCCTCATCAACTTCAACGCGAAGCTGGTCGGCTACGAGCAGGCAGCCGACGGGGTCGTCGCCAGCTTCGAGGACGGGCGCGAGGAGCGTGGGGACATCCTGATCGGCGCCGATGGCATCCGATCGAAGGTTCGCGAGCAGGTGCAGGGCGCATCCGAGCCGCGCTACTCCGGCGTCGCCGTCTGTCAGGCAGTCGCCAAGGCCGACGAGCAGCTGATCCCGCCGCGGGTCTACGGGATGCTGTGGGGACGGGGTACGCGCGTCGGCTACTACCCGGTGCCGGGAGGAGCCTTCTGGTACTTCCTCTTGGCCGCGCCGAAGGACGTTTTCGCAGATCCCGCGACCCGGCGCCAGCAGGTGACCAAGCACATCGCCGGTTGGGCCGACCCAATCCCGCGACTGCTCGCCAACACCCCTGACGCGGGCCTGCTCGCCGGCAACATCATCGATCGCGAACCGGCCCAGAAATGGGGCGAGGGACGTGTGACGATGGTCGGCGACGCCGCTCATGCGATGACGCCGTTCCTGGGTCAGGGTGGCGGCCAGGGGGTCGAGGACGCCGCCGTGCTGAGCGAGTGCCTGAGGGACGCGACCGACCTTCCCGCCGCCCTGCGCGCGTACGAGAACCGGCGTCGCGACCGCACCGCCGCGATCACGCGGCGGGCGTTCAAGGTGGGGCAGACCACGAGCCTGCGCAATCCGGTGGCATGCGCCGTTCGCAATCGCCTCATGACGGTCCTCTTTCCGCGTGTCGTCTGGAAGGAGTTCTCGAGCATCATCTCGACCAATTTCATCGGACCGGAGACGTCGACGTGAGCGACCCTGCACCATCCAGCCGGGTGGAGGAGAACAAGGCTCTGCTGAGGCAGTACCTCGAGCGCTTCTGGAACCAGGGCGACTTCGAGGCCGGCAACCAGTTCCTTGCCGAGGATGTGATGCTCCACGGGCTCGAAGCCGACGTGCCCGTCGCGCTGCCTCCTGGCCGGGCGGGCGTCATCGAGATGCGCCGCATTTTCGCGCGCGCGATGCCGGATTTCACGATGACGATCGACGACATGATCGCCGAGGACGACAAGGTCCTTGTGCGCTGGACCGGAGCGGGTACGCACACCGGCGACTTCCTCGGTATCCCGGCGACCCATCGGCGCGCCTCGTGGACGGCGATGAGCATTTCGCGGATCGAGAACGGCGTGATGGTGGAGGGTTGGCAGAACATGGACAACATGGGGCTCATGCAAGGGCTCGGCGTCCTCCCGTCGGGATCGCCGCCCGCTCCGATGCGCTGGTTTCTGGCGGCGCGCGGGCGCCTGCAGGCTCGCAAGAACAGGCGCGGGCAGTCAGCCTAACGATGCACCGACAACCGACACCTACTACCGACGCAACTCCACATCAGTAGAGCGCGATGGCGACCATCTGCCGCCGCTCAGGCAGGCGCGAGCGCCAGCACCAGCGAGAGCACCAGCGTGGCGACGACCAATGGGATGACGCGGGCGACCTCCCGGCGCACCGCCTCGTCGTCGGCCGCGGCATGCACCTGTGCCGAGATCTTCGCGTCCTGGCGTGACTTGACGATCAGCACCAAGAGGAGCACCAGGCCGCCGGCGACATGCACCAGCGCCCGATCGACGCCGTCGGCCAGCCGCACTGCCGCCAGCACGACGACCAGCGCGACCGCGATCAGCGCCCCGACGTTGAAGCGACGCCACACCGCGCCTCCGACGTGGTTGCCGATGTCGGCGGGGAGGCTGGGCCGGACCGCCGCCACCATGAGCACCGTCGCGCCCGCGACCATCGCCAGCAGCACGCGCTCGGCATCGAGCAGGAAGCCCATTAGCCCCGGCGCTCCGCCAGCCACTGGTCAAGCGTCGTGGTTCCGCGCTGCAGTTCGCCGTCTGCGGCCGGCGGCGCTGGTTCGCCCTCGCGCTGCATGACGCGCATCAACGCCAGCTCGCGGTTCAGCTCACCCCGCATGACGGTCGCGTTGAGGGTCTTCATCACCGGCAGCGGCGCCGTCACTACCCGCTTGCCGCCCTCGGCTGCATCGCAGTAGCGCTTGAGCGCTTCGACCATCGTGAGCGGCTCCGGTCCGAATACGAACTGGCGCGCGTTGGCGCCGGACGGACCGGAGTGCGCGCTCGATACCATGCCTGCGTAGTCGCGCGCGGCGACCATGTGCCAACGGTGCGGTTGCTTGCCGAGTACCACCGCGACCTTGCCTTGCACGTGCAGGGGCAGCGTTTCCATGAAGTACGTGGGCTTGAGGATCGTGTACGGGACGCCGCTGCTCTCGATGGCCTGTTCGGCGCCCCACTTGGCGGCTTCGGCCTCGCTCTCTCGCGCGTGGCGGGCATCGACGAAGCAGCCCGACAGGTAGGTGATCCGCTGCACGCCCGATTCCTTGGCGAGCCGCGCGGTCCGGGCCGTCCCCTGGTGCTCGACGCGCTCGGGCTCGCCGGGCTTCGGTCCCGCCTTGAGGCTGACATGCACGCCGTCGGCGCCGGTCAGCGCCGCGCGCAACGCGTCGGCGTCCTCGACGTCGCCGCGGACGACGTCGTAGCCCTCCCCGAGCATCCGCGACGCCTTGTCCGGGTCGCGCGCCAGGACGCGGACCGCGAAACCGTCCGCGAGCAGGCGCGCGGCGACCGGGTGCCCGAGCATCCCGGTGGCGCCGATGACAAGGACGCAGCCCCGCATCAGTCGGGCACCCGCAGATCCTTCATCTGTAGGCGCTTGCCGATGGGCGACGTCCCCTGCAGGAAGCCGTTGCGCATGGCGATGCGCGGCCGAGTGTTGGCGAGGCCCATGCGCGCCAGCCGCCAGGCCAGCGCCTGGAAGTGTGCCGTCCGCTTGATGCGCTTGCGCTCGTACGCCCGGAGGGCAGGCTCCAAGGCGCTGCCGTTGGCCAGGGTCGCGCCCAGTACCACGGCATCCTCCAGCGCCTGGGCCGCGCCCTGCCCGACCGCGAACGTCATCGGGTGCGCGGCGTCGCCGAGAAGCGTGACCGGGCCCGTGCCCCATTGCTTGACCGGCGGGCGGTCGTTGACGTCGTCGCGGACGATCGCTCGTGCCTCGGTCGCCTCGATCAGCTGCCGGACCGGATCGCGGTAGTCGCGGAACAACTCCAGCAACGCCGGCTTGGCGCCTTCCGGCGGGTCCTTGCCGCCGGCCTCGCCGGCGGTGGTGGCCTCCCAGCTCAGCAGGCCGGTGCCGACGCGGAAGGCCACGAAGCGGGTGCCCTTCCCCCACAGCGACACCAACGCTCCGGGCGGAATCGCATCGTCATCGAACGGGGTCACGGCTCGCCAGATCACGAGGCCCACGAACCGCGGGGGCTTGAGGCCGAGCAGCTGCGCGCGAACCGTCGACTTGATCCCGTCGGCGCCGATCAGCGCGTTGCAGCTCTCTGAACGGCCGTCTGCCAACTCGACTTCGACCGTCGAGTCTTCCGTCGAGAAGCTAGCCACCCGGGAGCCCGCGTGGACCGCGCTGCCGACTGCGCCGGCGAGGATCCGATGCAGGACCGTGCGGCGTATGGCC